>JAABUT010002940.1_pt1 | contig 15413 bp, 14 predicted proteins | sample 5559281 | NCBI WGS metagenome assembly JAABUT01 (sample SAMN10711880, study PRJNA513359) | rock metagenome | isolation source: Antarctica rocks | place: Antarctica: Victoria Land, Ricker Hills nord | collected 2016-01-04 | reverse complement strand
TAGTATTGCTTCGCAGCATGGGATATCGGATGTTCAGCGTTGACGAGACCAACTACGCACTCCATGAACATAAACCAGGGGTCAGGATGCCAGCGGAATACGAGACTTTGGAGGATGTTCATAACCTTTTGGCTTGCCCAACCCAAGATGCGGCAGTGATTTGCGAGAAGATAGCCACCTCGAGCAGAGCATAAAGGGAGAGGGGATTCTCCCTAGCTTACATTGTCCATAGTTGAAAAAATTACTGCGTTGCTGACATGTGATACGGTTGCGGCCAGTTATTGTACGATGATGTGTTTACGCGAACGCAGAACAAGTGAAAGACCAATGAGAGTCAGCAGCGCACATGACCACGTTAAATATATTAAGTCATAATGGGCATGAACATGGGAGCCAAACTGGCCTTTGCGGATGATCTCTAGTGCTTGAACGCTTGGTGACCAAAGTAGCACAGATTGAGAGGAGATTAGTACCTAGTCAACCATAGTGAATGCGCCAGAAAAGGGGATGGAGAGGTGCATGAACGCTGAAACGAACTTTTCTAGTATGTCATTGGTTTCCGTTAGCGATACCATGACAAGCGCGCAAGTCCAACAAAATAGGGCGTCGTATGCGAGGCCAAGGTAGATCAAACCGATATCTGCTGGTGGGTCCATATACCCTATCAGCATAGCACCAGCGGCAACGACTACGCCGGCAATTAAGGCGCCTATAATCTCCAGAATACAGCGGGCTGCGATGATATCTAACGGCGTGACTTGCCGGTGAAATAGGAGGCTTCCGTTAGCCTCGAACGCCTTCACGTTTCTTCCCACGCAATGACGCCACATTGTCAACGGAACGTACCCAGTGATGACGAACGCCGTAATAGATACTCCATGCTCGTGCGCCAGCCTTATCGCAGTCTACATGATTGCAACCCCCACACAGAAGAGCATCGGCTCGCCGATCACCCACAAATGGCCAATGTTCTCACGGCCATAGCGGGTGTGTATCTCGCGCATCAAAAGTGCACCTATCACTCTAACCTGTAACGAGAACAGACGCAGCACGCTCATCAGGCTTTCCCGTGATCACATAGTTGGGCTAAGGGCAGCAATCACTCTTAAGCTAAGGGGGCAGCTATTAGGAGGCTACCCCTTGCAGACCCACCATCACCAGCATTTCGCGCCAGAATACGTGACCAGAGACGGTCAGCACTAAGCGCAAGTCCGGTTCCGCGGTTTGGCCTCGACTTTTCGTACTACGCCGCCCGCCGCGGCCCTGACTGCCGCCCACCCTGCGGCGGCCGTCCCTGGCTCCGTCCACCTCCACCAAACCCCCGCCCGCGCCCACCGCCGCCGCCAAGCACCGGCGGCTTCATTGTGGACATGGCCGCCGCCTCGCTGTGCAGCGGATGGTCGCGGAACACCGGCACGGGCTGGCCGATTTCCTTCTCGATGTCGCGTAGCCACTGCCGCTGCTCGGCGTCGCACAGGCTGATGGCCCAGCCCTCCCGTCCCGCCCGCGCCGTACGGCCGATGCGGTGGACATAGGTTTCCGCTACATTTGGCAGGTCGTAGTTGAACACATGGCTTACGTCGTCCACGTCAATGCCCCGCGCCGCGATGTCGGTCGCCACCAGCACCTTCACAGCGCCGGACCGGAACCCGGCCAGCGCACGCTCGCGTGCGCCTTGCGACTTGTTGCCGTGGATCGCCTCCGCCACTAAGCCCTGAGCGGTCAGGAACTCGGCGACCTTATTAGCTTCGTGCTTCATCAGCGTGAACACGATTGCCCGCCCCACCGTCGAGGACTTCACAAGTGTCGCAATGGCGGCCTTCTTGTCCGCCTCGTTCACGAACATCACCATCTGCCGCACGCGATCCACCGTGGTGGACGGGGGCGCCACCTCGACCCGCACCGGGTTGCGAAGCATTGAGCTTGCCAGCTCGGCGATGCTGCCGGGCATGGTGGCGCTGAACAGCAGCGTCTGACGTTCGCGCGGCAACGTCGCCACGATACGTTTGATGTCACGGACAAAGCCCATGTCGAGCATCCGGTCGGCCTCGTCCAGCACCAGCACCTCGGTGCCTGACAGCTCGACATGGCCCTGGCCCATCAGGTCCAGCAGCCGGCCCGGCGCCGCAACCAGCACGTCAACGCCCCGGCGCATCGCATCTACCTGCCGCCCCTGGCCGACGCCGCCGAAGATGACGGTGTGGGTCAGGCGCATGTGCCGGGCATAGGTGGCGAAGCTTTCGTCAATCTGCGACGCCAACTCGCGCGTTGGCGCCAGCACCACGACACGGGCGCCCTTTGGCTTCGGTTGCACACGGTGCAGCGCCAGGCGGTGCAGGATCGGCAGCGCAAAGGCAGCGGTCTTACCAGTGCCGGTCTGCGCCAGGCCCAGCAGGTCCCGGCCGTGCAGCAGATGCGGGATCGCGCCGGCCTGAATCGGAGTCGGAGTGGTGTAACCCTCTTCGGTCAGGGCGCGCAGCAACGGGTCAGCAAGCTTGAGGTCGGCGAATGTCGTCATACGGGGAGGGCGCCTCCTGGCGCCAGGTCTGGAATACGGAGCGCGACGCGGACCGTGCTCAGGGGGGTAGCGTGGCATGGTGCCTTCCGCTGAACCATGCCTAACCTTTTTTGTGCGGCGCAGCAAGCTTTCCCGGTCTCCGGGCAGCCGAACTGTCACAATCCTGGCATGGCCCTTGCGAATGGCTTCCTTGAGTGAACGGTGCCGGCGCGGGCTCGTTTGCTGCGCTGGTTCCAAATATTTAGGCTGATCCGATGTACTATCCATGTGTGCCGCACGCCCAAGGTGCTCAGTGCCGGTTCTGACAGTCCACCACCGCACCACCTACCGATACCGTCGGCCCGTCGGGTTCGGCGAACATCGCATGATGGTCCGCCCGCGCGACAGCCACGACCAGCAGCAAGTCGGCGCGAGCCTGGAGATCACCCCCACTCCGGCCGCGCTGCGTTGGTCACAGGACGTGTTCGGCAACAACGTCGCCACCGCCCGGTTTTCCGGCCGTACGAAGGAGCTGACGTTCCTCAGCACGCTGCAGGTGGACCACCAGCCGCAGCATGCCGAGGAGATCGAGGCGGCAATGGAGGACCATGCCCGCAGCTACCCCTTCAGCTACGACTCCGGCGATATGCCGGACCTGATGCGCCTGGTCGAACGGCAATATCAAGACCCCTCCCGCGCCCTGGAGGATTGGGTCCGGTCCCACCTGCATGCGGACGGGTCAGCCGGCACGCTCGGCATCCTTACGGCAATGACCCAGCGCATCCGCCGGCAGTTCACATATCGCGCCCGGCACGAGCCCGGCATACAACTGCCCGCCGCCACCCTCCATCTGGGCACCGGAACCTGCCGGGACTTCGCCGTGCTGATGATGGAGGCTGCGCGCTGCCTGGGCTTGGCCACGCGGTTTGTCAGCGGCTACATCTACGTGCCCAGCCGCGACCGGCCCGGCACCGAGCATCGCGGCGGCGGCAACACCCATGCCTGGCTGCAGGTTTATCTGCCCGGCGCCGGCTGGGTGGAATTCGACCCGACCAACGCCATCGTCGGCACCAGGGACCTGATCCGCGTCGCCACCGTGCGCGATCCGCGGCAGGCGGTGCCGCTGTCCGGAAGCTGGATGGGCGCGGCCGGGGACTGCCTGGGCATGGAGGTGGCAATCCGCGTCACCTCTGATGACATTCAGCGCGCCCGGCCGGCCATGCTTGCGTGAGCCGTATTGACCCCCACGAAGCTCCGGCCCAGAAGGTCCCGATGATGCGTATCCAACAAGGCTTCACCATCGGCTACGACTGCCCGCAGCCTGTGCCGATGGTGCTGATGCTGAGCATCCATCCCTCGCGCGAGAAGGACCTGCTGACCCCGCACGTCATCAAGTTCGACCCCGGCATCGAGGCGCGGCGCTATGTAGATGGGTTCGGCAATGTCTGCCATCGCATCGTGGCGCCCCAGGGGCCGCTGACCATCTCGGCCCTGTTCGAAATCGCCGATAGCGGACTGACCGACCCCGTAGTGGCGGAGGCCAAGCAAATCCCGGTGGATGAGTTGCCATCCGCTGTCCTGATGTATCTGCTCGGCAGCCGGTACTGCGACACCGACCTGCTGCGCGACACTGCCTGGTCCTTGTTCGGCAGTGTGGACCCGGGGTGGGGGCGGGTCCAGGCGATCTGCGAATTCACCTATGACCGGATCACCTTCGGCTACGAGTATGCCCGGCCGGACAAGACTGCGCGCAACGCGTATGATGAGCGCCGGGGCGTTTGCCGCGATTTCGCGCATCTGGCACTGACGCTCTGCCGCTGCATGAACATCCCGGCCCGCTACTGCACCGGCTACATGGGCGATATCGGCATCCCGCCTGTTGATGCGCCGATGGACTTCTCCGGCTGGTTTGAGGCGTTCCTGGACGGGCCTGAAGGACCGCGCTGGTATACCTTCGACGCCCGGCATAACCGCCAGCGCATCGGCCGTGTGCTGATGGCCACGGGACGCGACGCGACAGACGTGGCGCTGGTCACGAGCTTCGGCCCGAACTGGCTGGCTAAGTTCGACGTGATCGCGGTGGAGATGAAGGAAGACGCCTAATCCCCGCCGCACCTCACCGCCGGACGGGCGGTAGCTGGTCAACCAGCCGCGTTACGGACCGCATCACCTTCATCTGGTAAACATGGTTATGGATCGGCGTGTGCGAATTATAGTTGCCGATGGCCCGCATCAGGTCGCCGCCGGTTTCCTGCAAGTAGCCGTGCAGGACCATGCCTGCGGCTGAAATATTGTAGCAGGGGCTAGTCAACAGTTGGTGCCGCACCTCCGGTATGGATTGCTGGGAATACCGGGCCAGGGTCGGCAGCCAAGTCGTATTGATCTGCATCACCCCCATGTCCTCCGACCCGTCGGTATTGCGGTGAACGACCCCAATCCCGCCGCCCTCGACCGCCTGGATAGACGGCAGCACACGAGGCGGGAGGTCGTAAAGCTGCGAGACGAATGCCATGCAGGCCAGGAAGGGAACGGCCATCAGCCAAGGTCCTCAAGGCGTGCAGTCATGTAGCGTCTCCGCATGCTGGGGTTCGCCGCAGATGGCGAACGGGATCGGTCGCGTGCCGCAACAAGTATTCCAGCATGGTGCCGGCACACTCGTAAGACACTGCACTCCTGATACTTCCCAAACACCGCATAGGACAGGGTAGGAGCCGCTATTTAGAACATACTTGACCAATCAGGACTGATGACTTCAGCTTAACCACCGTCCTTTGACATTTCATGAAACAGCGGGTGCTTAAAAGATAGCGACGTGTCACGCCTCTGCCACAGGGTCGCGGTTACCGGGTCGGGAAGGGGAAAACAATGGCAAAGATGTCGGCGGTTGCGTGGCTCGGCCTGTCGCTGGGGCTCGCTGGCCCTGTGTAGGCGCAGAACTGCCTGGGCCGGCCGGACTTCGACCAGTGCATGTCTGGGATCAACGGAATAAACCAGCGACGCCTTGCCCAGCTGCAGCAGCAATATGTCCAGACGAATGGCCCCTGGCTCAGGCACGACTACGCGCGCCACTGTGCGGCAGGCGGGCAGATGTCGCCGCAGCAGTTCGCCTGGTGGGGGCTGATGACCGCGAACGGCGTCAACATCGCCGGTGCCGCACAAGCGCAGCGGGACCAGCTCGACGGCCAGCAGCGCGCCAACCGGACAATCCAGCAGGGTAACGACAGCTACAATCGGGGCATGGCCAGCAACAGCGCCGGTATGGACGAGGCAGCGCGCAATGACTCAAACGACGCGATCCGGGGCGTGGCGCCCTACGTTGACCCCCGGACCGGGCAATCCGTCATGTTGCCCTACGCGCCCCCGCAGGGCGCGCCCTTCAACTCAGGCGGCGACACCTACGTGCAAGGGAGGGACAGCGCCTATTACCAGCGCCAAGGCAATGGCTGCATGTCCATGTCGCTGGGACGTTAAGGCCGCGCCGTCAGACGCCCAACAGCGCCCCTGACCGCCCCGCCTCGGTCCCAGCGATCTTGGCCACGCTGCGCCCGGCTGCGACGAAGCGGACGGACTCGTGCGCAAACATCAGCCCGGCATACTGCGGGCGCAGTTCCATGACGCCGCCCGTGACAGGGTCCACGATCTCCGCCACCAGGTCGCCGGCGCCTACCCGCGCACCGGGAGTCCGGTGCATGACCAGAATGCCCGGCGCCGGCGCCACCAGCAGCTCCACATCGGCCAGGTTCGTGGGCCGGCACCGCGCCAGCGGCAGGCGGGGGACCGCGGCATCAATCGCGCCCGCCAGGATCATCGCATTGACCAACGCCTCGGCATCCACCGCCGCCAGTCCATGGCTCACGTCCGCATCTCCGCGCAGCTCCACCGTGACGGCGCAGCAGGCGAGCGGGATGGGATGCGCAGGGAAGGCCCGCTGCAACTGCAGCCAAGGCTGGCTGCATGCTTCGTCGAACGGATGGCCGCCCGACTCCTCTGCCAGCAGCAGGGCCTGGGCGCCCAGCAACGCGGCTAGCGGACGGCAGTGGTCCACCAGCGGGGTCAGGGCATACAGGTGGACGACGCCAGCATTCTCACAGTGCAAGTCCAGCACCAGGTCCGCATCCAACGCCAGGCCAAGCAGCGTGCGTTTCAGGTGCTCCGCCGGGGTATGGGCCGGGGTTGCGGCGTTGGCTTGAAGCAATGCAGCCCGGATGATTGCCTCATTCGTGTCGGGGTCTCCGCCCAGCCGATCCGCAACGTCGGCCGCCACCCCTGGCGCCAGGTCAGGGTAGGCCCGGTTGAAGTTCACCCCGTCCGCCAAGCTGAACCGCCCGGCCAACCCGCCCATCACCCGCTGCTGCAAGCCGATGGGGTTGGCCATTGGCACGATGATGATCTCGCCCTGGATGCGCCCGGCTTCGGCATGGGCCTGCAGCAAGCCAAGCAGATGCTGCGCCGCCAACATCCCCGGCACCTCGTCGGCATGCAGCCCGGCCTGCACGTATATCTTCGGATGCGCCCCGGGGGCGCCAAAGCTCCACACCGGCAGCGTGTGCATCGTCCCCGGCGCCAGGCCAGGGATCGCGACGGCTTCCATCATCCGGCGGCGCGCAAATCCAGCGTGCGCGGATGCTCCGGCGAAATGCTGACCGGCGGCTCTGCAATCGGCCCTGGCGTGTGGCCGATCGGCTCGAACCGGGCGCGGCGCCGGGCCTCGGCCTCGTTGGCGTTGACGGGGAAGGTGTCGTAGGCCCGGCCGCCAGGGTGCGCGACGTGGTGCGTCATGCCGCCCAGCGAGCGCCCGGTCCAGCGGTCGTAAACGTCGAGCACCAACGGCACCTGCGCCCGGATGGTGGGATGCAGCGACCCCGCCGGGTCCCATGCCTTGAAGCGCACGCCGGCCACGAACTCGCCCTCCACGCCGGTCGGAGCCAGCGGCACCGCGATGCCGTTGCAGGCCAGCACGAAGCGCTCTGCCTCCCAGCCCGTTACCCGCGTCTGCACCCGCTCGACCGAGCTATCAACGAAGCGCACGGTGCCGCCGACGCCCGCCGTCTCCCCCAGGGCATGCCAGGGTTCCAGGGCATGCCGCAGCTCCACCGTGGCCCCATGCACCGCGATTTCGCCCATGACAGGAAAACGGAACTCGTAGTGCGGACGGAACCACTCGTGATCCAGCTTGGTGCCGTAGGACGACAGTTCCTCCACCGCGTCCTGCAAATCCTGCCAAACGAAGTGCGGCAGCAGGAAGTCGTCGTGCACGCGGGTGCCCCAGCGCACCAGGCGGCGCTCATACGGCGTCTTCCAGAACGCGGCCACGGCAGCCCGCATCAGCAGCATCTGCGCCGCCGACATGCGGGCGTGCGGCGGCATCTCGAAGGCGCGGAACTCCACCAGGCCCAGGCGCCCGCTCGGGCTGTCCGGCGAGTAGAGCTTGTCAATGCAGAACTCGGTCCGGTGGGTGTTGCCGGTCATGTCGGTCAGGATGTTGCGCAGCATGCGGTCCACCTGCCACGGCGGCGGCTCATGGCCCGGCCGGATGCCGCGGAAGGCGATCTCCAGCTCGCGCACCGCGTCTTGCCGGGCCTCGTCTATGCGGGGATGCTGGCTCATCGGGCCGATGAACAGCCCGCTGAACAGATACGACGCGCTGGGATGGTTGTGCCAGAAGCCCAGCAGAGACTTCAGCAGGTCCGGGCGGCGCAGGAAAGGGCTGTCCTCCGGCGTCATGGCGCCCATCACGACGTGGTTGCCGCCTCCGGTGCCGACATGGCGTCCGTCCAGCATGAATTTCTCGGCGGTCAGGCCGACGTGCCTGGCCTCCTCGTAAAGCCGCTCGGTGCGGCGCACCAGGTCGTCCCAGCTTTGCGCCGGGTGGATGTTGACCTCGATCACGCCGGGGTCGGGGGTGATGGAGAAGCCCTGAACCCGGCGGTCATACGGCGCCTTGTAGCCTTCCAGCACGACGGGCCGGCCCTGCTCCTTCGCGGTCAGCTCGATGGCGGCGACCAGGGACAGCCAGTCCTCGGCGGAGGTCAGCGGCGGCAGATAGACATAAAGCTGTCCGTCGCGCGCCTGCAGCGTCATCGCCGTGCGTATGCCGCGGCCGGGCCGTCCGTTGCCGGTCTTGGCCAGCAGCGCCGCCCGGTCCGGCAGCGGCCCCTGGTCCTCGAAGGGGTCCGGCTCCGGCTCGTCCTCGATCTCGGTCGGGTCCACCCAGGGCAGGCTGTGCAGCGGCAGGCGCAGCCCGGCGGAGGAGTCGCCGGGCACCAGGAACAGCTTGCCTTCCCGCATCTCCCACCGTTCGGTCTGCCACTGTCGCGCCCCGCGCCTGCCGCCCCGGCGCAAAGGCAGTACGCTAGCAACGGGTTGGTCCAGCCCTTGGGAGAACACGCGGATGATGCGGGCGCGTTCCAGCGGGTCGCGGGACTGCGCAGCCTCCGCAACCAGGTTGGCCGGCATACGGGCTTCGCGCATCAGGTAGAACGGCTGGTCCTCATAGGCGTGCAGTACGGCGCCGGGGTCCACGTGCAGCCGCTCGGCCAGCGCCAGTGCAAAGGCATGCGCCGCGGCCGCATCGGCGTCGCCCTTATCGCCATCTGGGTCGGCCATCAGTGCCGGGTCCGACCAGACGGGTTCGCCGTCCGGGCGCCAGGTCGCGTTCAGCGCCCAGCGCGGGGTCTGCTCGCCAGGGTAGTGCTTGCCCGCGCCATACTGCATGATGGCGCCAGGCGCCCAGAGCGGGATCAGCCGCCCCATCAGCTTGCCCGCTTCCCGCCGCTTGGTGGGGCCGAGGGCGTCCACGGTCCATTCCGCGCCCTCCGCATCGCTGACGGACACGAAGGTCGGCTCCCCACCCATGGTCAGGCGCAGGTCGCCCGCGTTCAGCGCATGGTCCACCTCGGCGCCGGCAGTCAGGATCGCAGCCCATTGCGCGTCCGTGTAGGGCTTGGTGACGCGCGGCACCTCGTTCACGCGCGTGACCTGCATCTCCACGTCGAACACCGTCTCCGCCGGCTCCAGCATGCCGCTGATCGGTGAGGCGCTGGTCGGGTCGGGGCTGGCGGCCAGCGGAATATGACCCTCGCCAGCCATCAGGCCGGAGGTGGCGTCAAGCCCGATCCAGCCGGCGCCGGGCAGGTAGGCCTCGGCCCAGGCGTGCAGGTCGGTGAAGTCGCTGGTGGGGCCTTCCGGGCCGGTCAGCGGCTTTACGTCCGGCGCCAACTGGATCAGGTAGCCCGACACGAATCGGGCGGCGTATCCCAGGTTCCGCAGGGCATGGACCAGCAGCCAGGCGCTGTCGCGGCAGGACCCCATCGCCTCGGCTAGGGTATGCTCGGGATCCCACACGCCGGGTTCCATGCGGACGATGTAGCCCACACGCTCCTGCACCCGGCGGTTCAGGTCCACCAGCATGTCTATCGTGCGGCGCTTGTGCCGCGGCACCTCCGCCAGCAGATGCGCCAGCAACGGGCCAGGCGGAACGGTGCGGCGGAACGGCGCCAACTCCTCCGCCAACGTGTCGTCATAGGTGAACGGCCACTCCTCCGCCTCCGGCTCCAGGAAAAAGCCGAACGGGTTGATCGTCGCCATGTCGGCCACGAGGTCAACCGTCACCTCGAAATGCTTCACCCGCTCGGGGAAGACCACGCGGGCAAGGAAGTTGCCCTGCGGGTCCTGCTGCCAGTTGATAAAGTGCGGCTCGGGCTTCACCGTCAGCGAGTAGGATAGAATTGGTGTCCGGGTCTGCGGCGCCGGGCGCAGACGTATGGTCTGCGGGCCAAGCTTCACCGGACGGTCATAGCGGTAGCTCGTCCGGTGCATGAGGGCGGCGTGGATGCTCATGCCGATGGCGCCATGATGGAGTACTTCGGAGTGTAGCTGTGCATCGCAGCAACATCGCCGGATGAAAGCGCCGGCGCAAGGCCGCGGGAGGCTTCATGTATCGCGCCGTATCGGCGTGGCGGCGAGTCCCTCGTAGCCCGGTCTGGTTACTCCGAAGTTAAGCGCCGCCAGCCGCCGCCGGGTGTGGCGCCTCAATCCACCACCGCCGCATAGGTCAGCACCCGCAGCTCCTTGCGGATCGGGTAAGTGGACGACGGGGTGAGCTGGGTCAGCAGAACCACGGCCAGGTCCTCCGCCGGGTCTATCCAGAACGCCGTACTGGCCGCGCCGCCCCAGGCATACTCGCCGGGGGTGCCGACGATCTGCGCGCGGGCTGGGTCCAGCATGATCGAGAAACCGAGGCCGAAGCCGATCCCCTCATAGCTGCTTTCGCTGAACCGGGCCTGGCCCATCGCGGCCATGTCGCCGCGCAGGTGGTTGCTGGTCATCAGCGCGACGGTCTTGCGGCCCAGCAGCCGCTCCCCGTTCAGGGCGCCGCCGCCCAGCATCATGCGGCAGAACCGCAGGTAGTCGCCGGCGGAGGACACCAGCCCGCCGCCGCCGGACTGGATCGCGCGCGGCTGCGCGAAGCGGCCCGTCGCGGGGTCATCCACCAGCGCCAATTTGCCGTCCTCCCCGCGGCCGTAGTTCGCGGCAAACCGGCCCTGCTTTTCCGGCGCGCAGTGGAAGGCGGTGTCGGACATGCCGAGCGGAGCCAATACGCGTTCGTGCAGGAAATCCCCGAATCCCTGGCCCGACAGCACCGCCACCAACTGACCCACCACGTCGGTGGCAATGCTGTAGTTCCAGGCGGCGCCGGGCTGCGCCAGCAGCGGCAGGGTGGCGGCAAGGTCCACGACCTCCGCCAAGGTGCGGTCCGCGGTCTGGAAGTCCACCCCGGCGTCCCGGTACATCGCATCCACCGGAGTCGCCTGCATAAAGCCGTAGGTCAGGCCGCTCGTATGGGTCAGCAGGTCGCGGTAGGTGATCCCGCGCTCCGCCGGCACGGGGTCGTGCCCCTCGCCGTCCCATACCCGCATGTCATTAAAAGCCGGCAGCACAGCGCTGATCGGGTCGTCGAGCTGGAACAGCCCTTCCTCATACAGCATCATCAGCGCCACGCTCGCGAGCGGCTTGGTCATCGAGTAGATGCGGACAAGGGTGTCCGGCGCCATCGCCAGGCCGCGCTCCAGGTCGGCGTGGCCATAGCAGCCCTGGTAGGCCACCCGGCCCCGCCGCAGCACGGTCACGGACAGGCCGGGCAGCCGGCCGCTGTCCACCCAGCGCCGCATCCAGCCTTCTATGCGCCGCAGCCGCTCCCCCGACAGGCCGACGTTTTCCGGTGCCGTCACGTCCATGCCGTCCATCTTTGCTGCCTCGCTTATGTCCGCATCCATCCTAGCCGCGTCCGCCCCGCCATGGGACAGTCCCGGCGCGCACAGGAAGGAGAGCATCATGATTCATGTCATTGCCATCATCACCACGCAGCCGGGACAGCGGGAGGCCGTGCTGCAGGAGTTCCGGGCCAACGTACCCGCCGTGCTGGCCGAGGCCGGGTGCATCGAGTACGGCCCCGCCGTGGACATGGCGGACGGCCCCGCGTCCCAGGCCCGCCTTGGACCGGACGCCTTCGTGGTGGTCGAGAAGTGGGCCGATATGGCCGCGCTCGCCGCCCATGCCGCGGCGCCGCACATGGCGGCCTATGGCGCCAAGGTGAAGGACATGCTGGCCAGCCGGGCAATCCACATCCTGTCCCCAGCCTGATCCCGTGGCTGCCGCACAGGCGGACAAGGCCGCCGCCTTCCAGGCGTTGCACGAACGGCCCGGCGCATTCGTGCTGCCGAATCCGTGGGACGCCGGCACTGCGCGGCTGCTGGCGGCGCAGGGGCACGTGGCGCTGGCGACCACCAGCGCCGGCCTGGCCTTCATGCTCGGCCGGCGCGACGGCGCGTGCAGCCGGGCGGAAACCCTGGCCAACGCGCGCCTGATCGTGGACGCGACCGACCTGCCGGTCGCCGCCGACCTGGAGAACGGCTTCGGCGATGCACCGGCGGACGCTGCGGAGACGATCCGCCTGGCGGCCGAGGCCGGGCTGGTGGGTGGCAGCATCGAGGACGCCAGCGGCGACCCGGCCCGGCCGATCTACGACATGGCGCTTGCCACCGAGCGGATCGCCGCCGCGGTCGAGGCAGCCCGCGCCCTGCCGTTCCGCTTCATGCTGGCCGCCCGCGCCGAGAACTTCCTGCACCACCGCCCGGACCTGGACGACACGGTCCGCCGTCTGCAAGCGTTCGAGCGGGCGGGCGCCGACGTGCTGTATGCGCCGGGCCTGCCGGATCTGGCAGCCGTGCGGACGGTGTGCGGCGCGGTGACGCGGCCGGTAAACGTGCTGACAGTGGCGGGCAAGGGCTGGACGGTGCAGTCGCTGGCCGATGCCGGGGCCCGCCGCATCAGCGTCGGCGGTGGCCTGAGCCGTGCTGCGCTTGCCGCCGTGGCGCGGGCGGGGCGGGAGATGCTGGAGGCTGGCACGTTCGGCTTCCTCGATGAGGGGATGACCTCCGCCGCCGCTGCCGCCATCATGCAGGCGGGATAGGGCGCTTCCGGCTGCTTCGTGCCCACGGGCGTCGAGTCCATCGGTCCCGCCGGCCGGAACCGAGACCCTCGCCTTCGCAACGTCCCTCAGAGACTTTGCCGGAGGTGCCGTCTGCCGGATAAGCTAGGCCGCACACCACGCCCGGCGCGTCCCGGCAGCCTGATGGATGACGGAGAGCATAGCTTGAACCAGAACATGCGGCTGCCGACCGTCCGGATCCCGGATCGCCCCGCGCCCGCCGCTCTAAGCAGGTCCGGCCGAAAAGGTCCAAGGGCGTGACCGAACACTGGCGCGCCGCGGTTCAGCGTGAGGCGCAAGTGGCCGAGCCGCCCCGGCAGGCAACCCAACAGGAATGGGAGCAGGCGCAGGTCCGCGGCAACATCACCTATTTGGAGGCTGGTCCGCGCGACGGCATGCCCGTCGTCTTCCTGCACGGCATCGGCGGCGGTGCCCGGGGCTTCCTGCCGCAACTTGATGGATTGCGCGACGCCTGCCGCGCCGTTGCATGGGACATGCCGGGCTACGGAGGTTCGGCCCCGCTGGAGCTGGTCAGCGTGGACTCGCTGACGGCAGCGCTAGCCGGCTTCTTGCGGGAGTTGGAGCTGGACCGCCCGGTGCTGGTCGGGCACAGCCTGGGCGGGATGCTGGTGCAGCGGCTGCTGTCGGTCCAGCCTGATGCCGCCCGGGCTGTGGTGCTGGCCCAGACCAGCGCCAGCTTCGGCAGCAAGGACCCGGCTTGGGCCGACGGCTTCATCCGTGACCGGCTGGGACCGCTGGATGCCGGGCAGGGCATGGCGGACCTTGCAGACGGGATAGTGGCGGAGCAGGCCGGGGAAAATCCGGACCCCGATGGGATAGCCCTGGCGCGCGAGTGCTTCGCCTGCACGCCGGACAGCACCTACCGCGATACGGTGCTGGCGTTGCCGGGCTTCGACCTCCGGGACGCTCTGCCGCGTATTCGAGCGCCCGCCCTGGTCCTGGCTGGCAGCCTGGACCGCAACGCCCCGCCTGCGGGCATGCGCCGCATGGCGGACCGCATCCCGGGCGCGAAGTATATCGAGTTGTCCGGCGCCGGCCATCTTGCCCACCTTGAGCAACCCGCAGCCTTCAACGCCGCCGTGCGGACGTTCATGAATGCGGGGGTCGGCCGCTAAGCAAATCTCTGAAGGTCCGGCGCACAGATGAAAGGCTAAGCAGGCTTGCGCGGCCTGGGTCCACCAACTTCCATCTGTGTGACAGGCTGCGCAAGCCTGCTTAGGCCAGCAGCGCGAGCGCAATCAGGCCCGCCGCAAGCAGTCCGCGCATGGCCGCACCGGCTGGCGTGACGGTGGCGCTCACCGCCAGTGTCCCGGGATAAAGCGGCCCCACCGGTCGTAGTGCGGCCGCACCCAAAACGCCGGGCGCGGACCCAGGTAAACGGGCGGCAGCCCATACACCGGCACTGGACGAGGCATTACGACCACTGGCTCCCGCCAGCCCCACCGCGTCCAATAGGCATGCGCGGGCTGAGGCGCGGCCACGACCGTCCCTACGCTCAAAACTCCTGCCATTGCCGCTCGCAACATCATCAGGCCTCCAAGTCATCAAGTGCCCGAGCGTCTTACCGTCCCCGTGTTGCTGTCGCGTGTCCGGATTGTAACAAAGATTAGGAGGCCTGGAGCAGATCGCACCCAGGCCGCGATGCCGGACTGCCGAGCCTGAACCTGCTGGCATCCGACATAGGCAAGCGGCTGGCACGGCTTGCGTCGATCTGTCCTAGAATTTCGCGATCAGCCCAAGCCCGGCGAACATGAACAACGCCCCGGCAATCCGGCCCCAGCTTGCCGGGCGCACGTCGAACCCCAGCAGCCCGTAATGGTCCAGCACCAGCGACATCGACACCGTTGCTGTGACGGTCAGGGCGATGAACACCCCGGACCCGACCTGCCCGGCCACGAACAACTGCGACAGGATGAAGGTCGCTCCCATTACCCCACCGACCCACGCCCACCAGGGCGCCGCCGCCAGCTTGTCGGCGCCGGGCCATGCAAGCTGGCCGGACACCAGGCCGAATACCACCGCGCTCGCCGTCGTCACCAGGCCGATCACCACGGCGGCCTGCATCTGCCCGATGCTCTTGCCCAGCGTCGAGTTGCAGCCGGCTAATACCGCGTTCAGCAGGCCGGAGCAGGCCGCGAACACGTATAAGAACACCTTCATGCATAGTCTCCCTTGCCCCACGCCAAAGCGCGGCGGCGGCCAGGGTTGCCGCGGCACGGCGGCTGAGGCATTCAAGGTACGCCGCCGCCGCGCGTTCGCTGCAATCGGAGCCGATACGATGAACATCCATGAATACCAGGCCAAGGAGTTGCTGCGCGGCTACGGGGTGTCTGTGTTGGCGGGCTTTGTCGCCTGGACGCCGGAGGAGGCGGAGGCGGCTGCCGGCAAGCTGCCGGGTCCGGTCTA
>JAABUT010002938.1_pt1 | contig 15432 bp, 9 predicted proteins | sample 5559281 | NCBI WGS metagenome assembly JAABUT01 (sample SAMN10711880, study PRJNA513359) | rock metagenome | isolation source: Antarctica rocks | place: Antarctica: Victoria Land, Ricker Hills nord | collected 2016-01-04 | reverse complement strand
TAATTCTCAGATCTGTTCTGATGAGATGATGAATTCTTAATGAGAGAGAAGTTATCACTTCTTTTAATCATGCAACTTCTGATGAGTCGCTGCGTGTTTGACACTGAACAACTTCATGCAAATGAAGTAATTAAAACTGTGAGATAACAAGATCTTTTTACATAAAACTGTGTAGTAGAACATTCGCAATTTGTAAAGAGTGACAGTGTCAGAATCGTGTCTAAATGATACAATCAATGAAGATCAGAATTGATAGTGCTTGATCTTTAGAGATAGCTATAACTGAATATTAAGAATACAGAAGAAGATCGATACAAGAGCTTCTATTTATGTAATGTTCAGAGACTGCGCTAGACTCGAAAGAAATGTGTTTGTAACATGAAAAGAAAATGATGTAAATGAACAAGATGTTGAAGAAGAAAAAGAATGTTGAGTCATATCTGAGTCAAACCTGAGTCAGATCTAGATCAGATCTTGACTAAATCGTTGACTAGCTCTAATCAGTCTTGATACACTCGTAACATTACTTTTCCCTTCGAAAATTCATGTTCACATGAATGTAGTTTCTTTGCTCGCTTTTGTTGATAGTTATTTCGATATTTAGCGCGATTTGCTTGAATATAGCTTATGAAATTCATTCAAAACTTTCTCTGAGTCATCAAATTTCTCTTTATCAACATAGTATCATTCGTCATCTTTATCTAGATCTTTTCATTTGACTTTGTACTGTATTCAATCTCAATAGCGTCTGAAGTTCAATATATCGTCTATCTCTCAGTGTTCATCGTCTTCAATAGTGATTGATCTGAGTGATTCTGAATGTTGTTCTGATAGAGAATCTTCTGAATACGATCATAGTAGCTTCGAACTGAATATCAAATGCAGATGCTTCATGCTGATTGATAGACAAAGATAATAGAAAATATCTATTTTAGCAGTGATTTGATAAAGATTTAGCTGTTTGTCTTTCAAATCTTTGCAGAGTCTCGTTGTCTTGACGTTTCTGAAAGATAGTCAAACTCAGTTATCTACTTCATATGTGACGTCTCATCTATGTTTATTGATCTGAACTTTGATGATCAGCTTTGTTTTTTTCAATTGTTGATGATCAAAGCTCAGTAGCTCTTTCATTTGAATGACAATATCATTTGCTTTTCTAGCTTCAAGTTGTTCACAAGTTGTTTCATAATCAGTTGTATCTGAATTGAAACTCATTCGAGAGTGAAATTCTTTATTGAAGTAGAAGAAAATCATTGAAGTGATCGAGAAGATATTGAAATTGTCGCTAAATTTCATCATAGATATTCATTTGACTCAGTCGTTCTGCATGTAATTGCAATAGATTCTAAGTTCGCATTCAACGTTCTGATTGACTTGTTTCAATTGATCGTCGATCTCAGAATGATAAACTGTGAATAGACTAGCTGTGATTCTCAGTCGCTTGCAAAGACTTTTTCACATAGTCGATATGAATTGAGAGTCTCTGTTTGAAACAATAGAACTGAGTAGATCATGCAGTTGATAGACGTTTCATAGCATGATTCAAACCGTTTCTTCGACTGAGATGTCATTGTCTTCTTAATGACAGAGAACATAGTGATGTTTTTTGATGAGATGACATATGATTGTGCAAATGATGTTATAGTCTTCTGACAGAGATAGTTCAGTGATAAAGTTCATAGCTATATCTTTTTAGCGTTTCTGTGAAATTGAAAGAGAATGATGAAGTTCATTGATGCTATTTCTAGAGACTTTGCTTCGCTGATAAGCATGACAGTTTTGAATGTATCATTGAATAGTAGCTCGATGATCTGATCAATAGTAGAAATGCTGAACTAGATCGATGATTCATTTATTGTCGAAGTGAGAGATTAAAGATTGATCATGCACTTCTTGTAGTAATTTCGTGTGCATGTTTTCAAAGATTCACAGTAGATCTTTTCTAAATAGAACGTCGTCAATGATTTTGCAGTTCTTCAGTTTAGTGATATGAAATTTGAGTTTATTCTCGTTCATAGCTTGTCTATATTCACTGCAGAGCTCATCTGTTTGATTGATCATACATACTCGTTGATAGAGATTTGCTTTCGATTCAAAAGATAGAACATCAACTCTATCAAGAATCAGAATAGTCTGAAAATGATCTTCAAGACGCTGAGCTGATTCAGAGACGTTCGTTAGAGACATTCTGATTAAAGCATCAACTTTAGTGTTTATTTTGCCTGATCTAAAGATGATCTGAAAGTTGAACTTCGATAGAATGTTCAGATAGTTGACTTGTCATCGACTCAACTGTTTGTTTTTCATGAAGATCTTCAAAGACTGATAATTGATGAACATCTGAATGAGTAGTTCAGTGCATTTCAGCTCGAGTCGTCAGTGTTCGAAGCATCGAATAATGACTAACAGTTTCTTATCATAGATGTGATAATTGATTTCAGCGAGAATCATGCTTTTGCTGTAGAAAGTCATCGAATGAAGAACTCTCTCGTTATTGTACTGAGATAGTATTTCATCTTTTACATAGTTCGAAGCATCGATCTTCAGAATAGCTTGTCATTTGAGATCGAAGTGACGAAGTACTAAAACTGAGCTGACTTGTTTCTTTAAATTGTCAAAAGCTTGAACACAGATCTTGTTTCAAACAAAAGATGTGTTCTTTCTAGTCAGCTGAGTGAATGATTTGACTAGCTTCGAGAAGTTCTTAATGAAACGACGATAGAAGTTAACAAATTTCACGAAGCTCTGAATTTCTTTTAGATTGATCGAAGTGATTCAGCTGACTATGACTGTCATCTTGCTGAAATTCATACAAAGATCTAGTTCAGATACGATGACTTCTAGAAAGACAGTCTCTTCTACATCGAATTCGCACTTTCAAATATTCATCTGCAGTTCAGCTTCGCGTAGTCATTTCAATACTAGTTTGACGTGATCTCTATGTTTCTTTCTCGTTTTGCTATAGATGAGAATGTCATTTAGATAGACTTGACAAAAGTCGTTCAGAAAGTCTCATAGAACGTCATTCATATATTGCTGAAAGAAGATCGATTCATTAGTCAGTTTGAATGATAGCATCTTATATTTATATGCTTCTAAAGCAGTGATAAAAGTGATGTAATTCTCGCTATCGAGATGCATTCGAAGTTTGTTGAACGCTGATATGATGTTCAATTTAATCAGATGCTTGCAACTCACTATTTTATCAATGATCTCGTCTATCAGCGATAGAGAATATCTATTTCTTTTGAAAATGACATTTAGCTTTCAATAGTTCATGCAGAATCGAAGATCTTCATTTGCTTTGAGAGCGAATAGAATCGAAGAGAAATAGAAAGTTTGACTGAAAGTGATGAATTTCTTTGACAGATTCTCGTTCAGATACTTCTTTACTTTCAGAAGTTTGACAGAGAACATTTGATATGCTTGACAGCGAGAAGATGTTGAATCACTAGTGAGCTCGATTTTATGATCGTAGAAGCGATGAGAAGATAGTTTATTCGATTGAGCTTGATCAAAAACATCTAGAAACTCGTAATATTTCAAAAGCAGCTTTGCTTTAATGTCTTATAAATTCTGAGTCGTTTCATCAATTGAAGAGATGTTTAAAGCGTTCAAATTGCACTGAGTATTGTACGCGATTTCTTTATTGATGTTCATCATGAATAGAGCAAAGACTTCGATCTTGTTCTTCTTTGAACAATTCAACAGTGTTTTGAACGAAGCGATGTTTATGCTTTGAATCGAGAATGACTCTTTCTGAACAGTGATTGAAACGAGTCGTTTGAGCATCATAGAGATCTTAGTCTGAGTGATTGAAGAGAACGAAGTTGATCGCGATCAACTTGAATGCTTTGAATTGAGCGAGATTGAAAAAATCGAGATAGAAGTATTCAATTGATTTGAAAAAATAATGACGTCGTTTTGCATATTCAGTAATATTTCGTTTTTATTCATTCAGAGCTTACTCAATATGACTTCATGATGATTGATATCAGCTATCAACATTGATACAGTCAATTTTTTATGACTTTCGATGATGAGATTGAGTAGAATTTTATGAGTGATTGTCTTCTTAAATATCTTTTCATCATAATCTTTTATTAGCTTCTCTTTTGTCAGTGATATAGATTGAATTTTCAGTTTCTCGCATACTTTATCAACTAGGTTGAAATGTATGATCATGTAAACGATTGAATCACTGTCTATTAGAGAACGAAGGCTGAAAGATCATTTCTGAAAGATGAGATGAGCATCAATTAAAAACGACTTTTCAAAGTAATTCTCTTTCGATAGAATTTCGTTCAGTTTGCACAAAGATATAATCTTTATCTCTTCAATGACTTTTGAAGAGATGACTAGTTTTTTGAATTGAAATTCGAATCGAAATCGAAGCGATCATATTCTTTGTTCACTGCACTGATTCTAGTAGATCGATCGAAGCACTTCTTAGAGCTATGATCTGATTTATGATATACAAAACAGCTTTCGACTAGAATGTCTGCTTCTTTGACGTTAGTTAAAATCGCGTCGCGCGACTTTAGATGATTAAACTTCGAGTGATCGACTGATTAAGTGACAACAGTCACTTTATGAAAGATAGTCTTTGAAACGTCGTTGACACGTTTGAGCTTGTTCTTGATCTCTTGAATGACTCGCTGATCATTATTCAAATGAATCAGATAGAAACGAATTTCTTTTAGAGAATTAGTGTTAGAACACGATCCGAGTTGAGATAGAAACTACGATAGAATAAGACGTAGTTCACAGCATGGTGAACTCTGAGCTAGTAAGGTCATGATCACGTGCTAATGATTCATTATATGAAATCATTGAGATCATGAAGCGATTCTCATGATTCAGAGTCTGAGTCAACGGGATCACTCAGCGACTCAGGCGATCGCACGAATCTTCTATGTTTATATAACGATGATCGTTCACTTAGATAGAAGCTTCATGCTCAACTCATGTAAGTAGTCAATACATATTATTGTCTCAGCTATCTTCAGACCTCAAGTCTAGTAATAGTGATTACTGTTTGATCTCTGTATATATCTTGTGTTGTTAAAGAAACAATCATTACACTTTGAGCATCACTCTTTCACAAGATATCAGAGACGTTCATTTTCTTCAGTCATGTCTAGCCAGTCAGAACGAGTCACGCTCAGTCAAGAAGCAATCATCTTCAGCGCAGATAAGATCAAGATTTCAACATCGAATTTGTATCACGACGATCGAGATAAGCTCGAAGCATATCTAGTACAGATAGAGCTATACATCAAACGACACTCATCTCAGTTCAAGTTCACTGAGAACAAAGTACTCTTTGCATTCATCTATCTAAGAGATAATGCATTTACATGATTTCATCACTATCTAACGGATTATCTGCAGAAGAAATCAGAGAAACGAGAAGAGAAAATCAACACGATGTTTCGTGATCTTCAGACGTTCGAGAAACGTCTAAGAAGAGTATTTGAAGACATTGATAAGAAACATACAGCGAAACGACAGTTGTACAACTTGCGGCAGAAAACCTTCGCAGCGACATATTCGACCAGCTTTCAACATATTGCGACGAATACGAAATGAGACGATGCAGTTCTCATCAGCCAGTTCTATCAGAGACTACGAAAGAAAGTCAAGAATGAAATCGCTAGAATCGATAGATTCATTGACTTACAGAAGATGATAATCAGAGCGATGATCATCGACAACAGACAGTACGAAAGACGTCTGAAAAAAGGTAAAGAATCAGTAATGTCAGTAGTATTGAGTCGAAAGTTCAAGAAGAGACGATGACAGTCATACTATGATTCTCAATCTATGAAGCTAGACGCAACTCGAAAGATATTGACGAACGCTCGCGATAAAACAGTTCAACAGAGCAAGACATGTTACACATGCGAAAAGCTAGATCACTACTTCAAGAATTGTACTCAGAACAAGTACAAGAACAAGTCAAAGTCTTATGACAAGCAAGACAGATCTTTTGCAGCAACGAAAGAAGATCAGAAAGACAAGCATCAAGCATTGTCGTGAACAGCGTGTTACGAGAACAACTGTCGCACTCATCTGAGCGATAAGAAAGATTCTGAATGATATTCAAAATTCTCACGAAAGAATCGTTTCTACGCAGCAACTCATCGTCAATCAGAAATACACGATGAGAATAGTGATGAAAGTTCGTTCACTATGATCGCGAAACCAGAAATTTCCGACAGCGAAGCATATGACTCGAATAGGTCGAACGACATCGAAGAAGCTATTCGTCAAGCAGTCGAGAAAGAAAGTCGACTTAGCGAAACTCTACGAGCATTCACTATCGCAGCAAAAGATGTTCTCGATCAAGAAGAAGATTGTCTTGAAGTAAAGAAAGATCTCAGAAAGCTCACAAGTCAAGCAAGCTTTATAAGCATGTACAACGAATTGTACACTCTCTTTAAACAGAAAGAGAAAGATTTTTCACAGCGAATGCAACAGATCAAAAATGATATACATCAAGCTATCTATGACACTATGCAAGATGAGTCGATCGCATCGCGCAAAGACGTTCGATATCGTGACATAGTCATGAAGAAGTCACTCACAGAAGTCAAGTTCATCAAGCAAGAAGAATATGTACTTTCTGATGAAGATCACATATTCAGAGAACTTAGACAGATGACGAAAGTCATCAGAGAGAGATTTGACCTGTGTGATTCGAAGAAATATTCACTTAAGAAGATCAATTCGAATCGATTTCAGTACATAGAAAAAGTACTGAAAGAAAGAGCTTCTAGTTCAAAAAACTAGAAGACTCTTCGATCGACAGATCATTGAAGAAGTCTAGTCGAAGATCGAAAATTGAAAGCATATTTGTCTTCATCAATGACTCGTCGCAGTTACGAGTCTGAGCCAAAGTTAATGATCACGCAGCACGACTATTCATAGACAGCGACTGCACGAGAAGTTACATATTTCCAGAATTTGCTGAAAAGACGCAAATATCTACGCAGAAGAAGAAAGAATCTTACAATCTGCAAAACTTCGATGAAACATTCATGAAGTACAATAACGAACTAATAGATCAAGAAACTCGACTCATTCATTTGAGACTCGAACGACATTGAAAGAAGTTACGTTTAGATGTTACGAAGCAGTCAGACAGTGATATAGTTCTCGACATATCATGACTTCGTACGATCAATTCGATGATTGATTGAGTCAACGAGACAATCGCATTTCTAGATACAGAAACGACGCGATTACACTCGATATTGAAGCCATCACAAGGTGTGAAAATATTCGTCATGACGAGCGAAGAAATGCGCGAAGAGTTCAGAGAAATCAATGATGCACAGATGTTATGAAGCAGAGAGATTCAGAGCGATCACTCGAAGAATCTCGCTATCGCTATTATCTTTAAAGAATATCAGGAATATAAGATTCTGTTTGAGAAAGAAAGTGATCAGAAGGCACTACTCAAACATCAATCGTGAAATCACGAGATTAAGCTCGTTGACGGCAAGAAACTCACGAAACAGTTCATTTACTCATTGTCGGCAGAAAAGCTCGATGCTTTGCGACAATATCTGAAAGAGAACATGCGAAAAGAATTCATTAGAGAATCGCAGTCGTCAGCAGAATACTCAATTCTGTTTGTTTCAAAATCGAATGAAAGTCTAAAACTATGTGTCGACTATAGAGCACTGAATAACATCACGATTAAAAACAGCTATTCATTATCGCTCATAGCAGAACTGCAGAATAGATTGCAGAGTGCACAGTGATTTACGAAATTCGATATACTCGAAACATTCAATCGAATATGAATTAAAGAAGAAGACGAGTGAAAGACAGTCTTTCGCACTCGAATAGAACATTACGAGTATTTGATCATGTCTTTCGACTTAATCAATGCTTCAGTCACGTTTCAGATCTTTGTGAATAACGTGCTACGACGTTATCTGAACCAATTCATTATAGTATATCTAGACGATATACTAGTATACTCAAAGACGAAGAAAGAACATGTGTGACATGTTAAAAAAGTTCTACAGACTTTACAGAAAGTCGATCTGCGTATCAAGTCAGGAAAAAGTGAATTTCATGTACAAAGCGTACAGTTTTTGAAATTCATAGTCACGTCTCAGAGTCTAAGAATGAACTCAAAGAAGATAGAAGCTGTTACGACTTGATCGACGTCAAAGTCGAAGGTTGAAGTTCAATTCTTTTTGAGATTCGCAAACTTCTATAGACGCTTTATAGAGAAATACTTCAGAATCGCCTCGTCACTTACGAATCTTACGAGAAAGAACATATCATTCGTGTGAACTGAGAAAGCAGAAGAAGCTTTCAAGAAGCTGAAGAAATTGTTCATCTCTCAGTCAGTACTGATCATGTTTGAACCAGAAAAACTCATTACGCTCGAGACGAACGCGTCAGACGAAGCTATTGAAGCATGTATCAGTCAATCAGACGATAAGAGACATCTGCATCTCATTGCATTTCACAGTAGAAAGCTTACAGACGCTGAATTGAACTATGAGATACACGACAAAGAGCTGTTAGCTATTGTCGACTCTTTCAAACAATGAAGAGTGTATCTGAAAGAATCTAGACATCAGATTCAAGTATATACAGATCATAAGAATCTGCTATACTTTACGATCACGAAAGTTCTGAATCGAAGACAGATTAGATGATCGAAAGAATTGTCATCGTACAACTTTCAAATTCAGTATCGAAAGAGATCTGAAAACTCAAAGATCAACGTCTTAAGCAGAAGAGCAGATCACATGACAGATAGATCACAAGCAAATCAGACTATCTTGCAAGAGAACTCAGACGATTCGATTGTTTATAATAGACAAAACGCAGCTACTTTATGAATCGACAACAGAGATCTTGAGAAACGAGTAAAGTTAGAACTAGCGAAGAACTCAGTCACGCAAGATATTATAAAGAATATTGAAGACAACGCGAACTTTGAGATTGTCAATGAAATACTAACATTTCAAGATCTGATCTATGTTTCAACAAGATGCAGACAAGAAGTGATAGATGATCATCACAAATTGATGATACATGAACATCAGAGTTCGAAGAAAATCATTGAGAGAATATCTAGAATCTACTATTTCTCAAAGATGAGAAAACAGATAGAAGATATTATTAGAAAGTGCGATGTGTGTATTCGTACGAAACACAATCGACATAAACTCTATGAACTTTTGAAAAGTCTCAGCACATCAGATCGTGCGTGAAAAAGCATAGTCTTGAACTTTATAGTCAAGCTATCTAAGTTAAAGAAAAGAGTCATCGAAACAACATATGACTCTATCTTGATTATAACAGACAGATTAATCAAGTATGAATACTTCTTGTCATACAAGAAAGCAACATTTGCAGAAGATTTGACTTACACGTTTCTGAGAACGATTGTAGCAAATCATGAACTATCAGACGAGATAATTTCAAATAGAGACAAGCTCTTCACATCGAAATTCTGAAAATTCTTGATGAATCAGCTGAGAATTCATCATAAGTTGTCAACAGCTTATCATTTGCAGACGAATGAACAAACGAAAAGAATGAATCAGACACTGAAACAGTATCTCAGATGCTATATTAACTATAGACAGAACGATTGAGTACAGCTACTATCAGTAGCACAGTTGACTTTCAATAGCGCAACAACAGAAGTAATCAGCATATCATCATTCTTTGCAAACTACGAATTCGAGTCAGAAACTCTCAAGAAATCACGAGAATTTGCACAATTAGCTCAAAAAGCTACGCTGCAGATAGAACAATTGCAGCTTCTACAGAAGAAATTACAGAAAGATATACAGTTTCTCAGCAAGCGCATGATTCTGTACGCAAATAAGAAAAGAGATAGAAGATCTACTCTTAAAGAGAGAAACAAAGTATATCTACTAAGACGAAATATCAAAACAAAAAGATCAAGTAACAAACTGAATCACACAAAGCTAGAATCTTATAAGATTCTAGAGATCAAAGAATCGATTAACTACAAGTTAGATCTGTCAGCATCTATGAGAATACATTCGATATTTCATATTTGTCTGTTGAAATCTGCGAACGCGAATACATCAGTTCAGACAGAATCTTCAGGAATCGATTCAGAGAGTCAGAACGTCAAGTACGAAGTAGAAGATATACTAGATCAGCAAGACATCACAGATCAGTCTCATTGATTGGTCAAGTGAAAAGGTTATGATCATATCGAGAACACTTGAGAATCAGAGAAAAATCTCAAGAACTGTCAGAAGCTTCTTCGACAATTTCAGCAAAGAAACTCGACAATCAGTCGAAATCAGAAGAAATTTCGAGCTGTTCGAAATCGACGTTAAAGAGAAGGTCATTAATAGATGACTCGATCGTTCGACGATGTTCATTCTTCTCAAGTTCTTCAATATTCTTGAACTTTCGTCGCATCATATTCTTTCAGCGAGACTCAATTAATTCTTGTTGCTTTTGCAGATGAGCTGCTCTAGTCAGAGTCTCACTCAGCTCAGCACGAAGACGAGCTCGTTTCTTACGAATTCGCTCTCATTCAGTCTCTGAGATGATCAGATCGCATTTGCAATCTAGGCGCACACACTCGACACAACGATCGAAGTCAGTGTCAACACGACACTTCACGAAACGATTGAAACAGTGATTGCAGAGACGCATAACTGAACTATCGTTGTAACGAAGTTTCTTCGAGAGACGACGACGCTTTGCGGCAGAACTCGACGATTTGAATACTTGATTCAAATACATAGAAACGATGATTTCTGAAAACAGAAATCTTGAAGAAAATCTAGTGTTAGAACACGACTCGAGTTGAGATAGAAACTACGATAGAATAAGACGTAGTTCACAGCATGATGAACTCTGAGCTAGTAAGATCATGATCACGTGCTAATGATTCATTATATGAAATCATTGAAATCATGAAGCGATTCTCATGATTCAGAGTCTGAGTCGACGAAGTCACTCAGCGACTCAGACGATCGCACGAATCTTCTATGTCTATATAACGATGATCGTTCACTTAGATAGAAGCTTCGTGCTCAACTCATGTAAGTAGTCAATACATATTATTGTCTCAGCTATCTTCAGATCTCAAGTCTAGTAATAGTGATTACTGTTTGATCTCTGTATATACCTTGTGTTGTTAAAGAGACAATCGTTACAATTAGATTGAACTAGTTGATCTACTCAAACGAATCAAAGACGAGAGTGTATTTTATCTTTCAGATCAACAATCAGTTGCTTTTCGTGATAGTCTAGATAGAAAGATAGTCGTTGAAACTGAGTATAAAACTCGTTGAATTTCTTTGATTCTTGAATCAAGTTGTAGTATTCTCTACAAAAGTTGACTTTCTTATTTGAATCATCGAACAACTGAGCTAGCTCTTTCAAAAGATCTTCGATGATTTTATAAAGATTAACACAATCATGTTTGTATCTAGCTTGAGTGATCTTTGCTGCGTCATCAAATAATCTAGAATGTACATAGTTCAATTTGACTCATTCATTAAAAAAGAGATCGACGTTGATCTCTAGTTTATTCTGAATTTTTTCGTATCAGTTCTTTCAAATAGAGTTCTTTTCATCAATAAACAGTGAAGAATCAGGTATTTTTTGAGATCTAGAACGCTCAGAGTAAATGAAATCAGAAGAAGTGTTTTCTTTAGTTTGAAGTCTTGTCTTCAACTCTTTGATTTCGTCTTCTTGTTGTTTATCTAACTCGTAAAGTCGATCTGTTTCTTTATCAAGAACTAGACTTCGAGTCTTTCAGATTTCGTAGAACACGAAGAGTATTATCATTTCAGTGAATGATTCGTCATCTTCATGAATGAATGACGCAGCACTTGATGATTTCGTTCGTGATTTCGATGAATCAGCATCAGAGATTTGAGAGAAACGAGTTTGAAATTTCTCAGAACACTCTTCAGTAGATGAATGACTAAACATGATGAGATTTGTTTGAAAGAGAATTGAACGAATGACGATGCTCGACGATTGAAGAAGAAAGACGTATGAGATGAGATTCAATCTTCAACAAAGAAGATGAGATTTGTTTGTTGAGTAATTTGATTGATTCTCTAGCAAACAACGAAGATTCTTTATCGTTGAATCTATCAATCGATTTGATTCTTGAGCAATTCACAAAGATTCTTTATCGTGATTCTTGTAATTGAATGAACTTTGTGTACTTAATGAGCGATAAGTAGTCTAGCAATTCAAACAGTCTTGTCGTTGATTCTATTCAATCTTCTAGTGTTGTTCTGTCTTTCGATTGTCATTGATCATCAGATAAATGAATTTCTTTAGACTTGTTCTGTCTAGACGAGTATGTTGAATGAGTAATGAGATCAGTATCGTGTGATTAACGAATTCTTAATATAATGTCAGAATCGTGTCTAGATGATACAATCAATGAAGATCAGAATTGATAGTGCTTGATCTTTAGAAATAGCTATAACTGAATATTAAGAATACAAAAGAAGATTGATACAAAAGCTTCTATTTATGTAATGTTCAGAGACTGCGCTAGACTCGAAAGAAATGTGTTTGTAACATGAAAAGAAGATGATGTAAATGAACAAGATGTTGAGAAAGAAAAAGAGTGTTGAGTCATATCTGAGTCAAACCTAAATCAGATCTAGATCAGATCTCAACTAAATTGTTGACTAGTTCTAATCAGTCTTGATACGCTCGTAACAGACAGTGACAGATTTTAGCGCTTTTAGTGATCAATATCTTGAATATTCATTTAATCTCATGTTTTAGATTTGCGTCACTTTTAACTGAGGCATATTCATAAAAGCGTCAATATTTTCAACATTTTTAGCATTTTTAGCATTCTCATGAGCGCAGTATGCATCTTTATCGTTTAATTCAATAAACATGACTATTTTAACATTTGTAACATTGATATGTAGTTGCAATGTTGAATAATTAATGATTGATTTGACTATCTAAATAATAGCTATTTAATATATGCGTCAAGAAAGTCAATGAGAAAGTCAATGAGAAAGTCAATGAGAAAGTTAATGAGAAAGTTAATGAGAAAGTTAATGAGAAAGTTAATGAGTGTTACGAGCGTATCAAGACTGATTAAAGCTAGTCAATGATCTAGTTAAGATCTGATCTAGATCTGACTCAGATTTGACTCAGATATGACTCAACACTCTTTTTCTTTCATCAACATCTTGTTCATTTACATCATCTTCTTTTCATGTTACAAACACATTTCTTTCGAGTCTAGCGCAGTCTCTGAACATTACATAAATAGAAGCTTTTGTATCAATCTTATTCTGTATTCTTAATATTCAGTTATAGCTATTTTTAAAGATCAAGCACTATCAATTCTGATCTTCATTGATTGTATCATTTAGACATAATTCTGACATTATATTAAAAATTCGTTAATCACATGATACTGATCTCATTACTCATTCAACATACTCGTCTAGACAGAACGAGTTTAAAGAAATTCATTTATCTGATGATCGATGACAATTGAAAGACAGAACAACACTAGAAGATTGAATAGAATCAACGACAAGACTGTTTGAATTACTAGACTACTTATTGCTCATTAAGTATGCAAAGTTCACTCGATTACAAGAATCATGATAAAGAATCTTCGTGAATTGCTCAAGAATCAAATCGATCAATAAATTCAATGATAAAGAATCTTCGTTGTTTGCTAGAAAATCAATCAAATCACTCAACAAACAAATCTCATCTTCTTTGTTGAAGATTGAATCTCATCTCATACATCTTTCTTCTTCAATCATCAAGCATCGTCATTCATTCAATCTTCTTTCAAACAAATCTCATCATATTTAGTCGTTTGTCTATTGAAGAGTGTTCTAAGAAATTTCAAACTCGTTTCTCTCAAAACTCTGATGCTGATTCATCGAAATCACGAACGAAATCATCAAGTGCTGCGTCATTCATTCATGAAGATGATGAATCATTTGCTGAAATGATAATATCTCTTGTGTTCTACAAAATCTGAAAGACTTAAAGTCTAGTTCTTGATAAAGAAACAGATTGACTCTACGAGTTAGATAAACAACAAGAAGACGAAATCAAAGAGTTGAAGACAAGACTTCAAATTAAAGAAAACACTTTTTCTGATTTCATCTACTCTGAACGTTCTAGATCTCAAAAAATATCTGATTCTTCGCTGTTTACTGATGAAAAAAACTCTACTTGAAAGAATTGATACGAAAAAATTCAGAATAAACTAGAGATCAACGTTGATCTCTTTTTTAATGAATGAGTTAAATTGAGCTATGTACATTCTAGATTATTCAATGACGCAGCAAAGATCACTCAAGCTAGATGCAAATGTGATTGTATCAATCTTTATAAAATCGTCGAAGATCTTTTGAAAGAGTTAGCTCAGTTGTTCAATGACTTGAATAAGAAAGTCAACTTTTGTAGAGAATACTACAACTTGATTCAAGAATCAAAGAAATTCAGCGAGTTCTATACTCAGTTTCAACGACTATCTTTTTATCTAGACTATCACGAAAAGCAACTGATCATTGATCTGAAAGATAAAATACATCTTCATTTTCGATTCGTTTGAATAAATCAACTAGTTCAATCTGATTCTTTAAAAGAAATTCATTTCTATCTGATTTGTTTAAATAACGATCAGCGAACTCTTCGAGAGATCAAGAACAAGCTTAAACGCATCAATGATGTTTCAAAAACTATCTTTCATAAAGTGATTGTTATCACTCAATCAGTTGATCACTCGAAGTCTGATCATCTAAAGTCGCGCGACGCAATTTTAACTAACGTCAAAGAAGCAAACATTCTAGTCGAAAGCTGTTTCATATGTCATAAATCAGATCATAGCTCTAAAAAGTATCTCGATCAATCTACTAAAATCAGTGCAGTGAACAAAGAATATGATTGTTTCGATTTTGATTCAAATTTCGATTCAAAAAACTAGTCATCTCTTCAAAAGTCATCAAAGAAATAGAAATTATATCTTTGTGCAAACTAAATGAAATTTTATGAAAAGAAAATTACTTTGAAAAGTTGTTTCTAATTGATGCTCATCTCATCTCTCAGAAACAATCTTTCAGCCTTTGTTTTCTAATAGACAGTAATTCAGTCATCTACATGATCATACATTTCAATCTAGTCAATAAAGTATGCAAGAAACTGAAAATTCAATTTATATCATTGACAAAAGAGAAGCTAATAAGAGATTATGATGAGAAGATATTTAAAAAGACAATCACTCATAAAATTCTATTCAATCTCATCATTGAAAGTCATAAGAAATTGACTGTATCAATGTTGATAGCTGATATCAATCATCATGAAGTCATATTGAGTAAGCTCTGAATGAATAAAAACGAAATATTACTGAATATGCAAAATGATGTCATTGTTTTT
>JAABUT010002936.1_pt1 | contig 15445 bp, 15 predicted proteins | sample 5559281 | NCBI WGS metagenome assembly JAABUT01 (sample SAMN10711880, study PRJNA513359) | rock metagenome | isolation source: Antarctica rocks | place: Antarctica: Victoria Land, Ricker Hills nord | collected 2016-01-04 | reverse complement strand
GGGGACGGCGCCGCAGTGGCCTCCGAGAGGTCCACGTCGCCGAACCCGGCATACGAGAGAGCGCGGGTGAGCTGGCCCGAGGCGACCGCATCGGTCGCGGCGGTCGACGCGAGGGCAGCGACGAAGGTCTCGCGCATCTGGTTCGCTGCGGAGGGAGAGAGCGATCCACCGGCCTCCTGCATCGTCTGGGCGCAGGACCGGACGAGCTCGTCGATGAGCTTCGTGCGCTCGCGTCCCAGCTCCTTAAGGGCCGGTCCGTCGACCCGCTCCTGGGCGTCGTGCAGCGAGGCGGCCAGGGTGAGCAGCCGCTTGATCTCGTCGGGCTGCCGGCGGGTCAGCTGGTTGATGGCCCAGGCGGCCACGGTGGGCTTGCGGAGCGCGCCGATCGCCTTGGTCAGATCCGGCTCACCGGCGGTCTTCGCCGCCTTCACGAGCTGCCGTCTGGCGTCGAGGAACTCGTCCGGCTGCAGGCCGTAGAGCTGGTTCAGCGCCTCGTCGAGGTCCACCCGCTCATCGTGGCACGGCTTCGCGCACGGTCACCCTCGTGCCGCGACGCGCTTGGCCCGAGCCCCGACCGAACGGGCCACCGGGATCCCGGAGCCGAGCAGGATCTGCATGTCTTGCGCGGTGGCCGACCCGGTGGCCAGAGCCGAGACCGTCACGGGATGGTTGGCCGTCAGCTCGACGTCGATCAGGTCGCCGGCCCGGACCACCCCCGTCTCGAGCACTCGACACATGGCACCGACGCGTCCCGACGCATTGAAGGCCAGATGGAAGCGCTCGATCCCCATGCGTTGCGAGAGGTTCTCACACGGCGTGCGCGGCCGCCGGACCTCGAGGAGGACATCGCCGACGCGCCAGCGGGTGCCGACGGCCGCGTTCGTGACCTCAAGCCCCGTGGTCCGGAGGTTCTCCCCGAGGAGCCCGGGCGGGATGTCCCGGCCCAGCTGCTCCGACCACCAGGCGGCGTCCTCGGCGGCATAGACGTAAACCGCGAGGTCTCGGCCACCGTGGCTGGAGTCCATCTGTCGGTCGCCGTCGAGACCGAGTCGGCCGACTGCGACCGGTCCGTCGAGCGGACGCTTGTCGATCGCCGTCTGGTGGTAGTAGCCGTCGCGGAGCGCGTGGAGGACGTTGACCGTGCTGACCCGGGCGGCTGCCATCTCCTCATGATGGACCCGAACCACGCTTGACGCCTTGATCGGGGTTGCACCACATCCGGCCGACCGTGTCCTCATCGCGCCTCGGGTGAGGTGCGGACGGCTCAGGCGTTGGACCTCACGGTGGCCTCGTAGGTGAGGATCTCCGTGCCGTTGCCCTCATCGCCGTTGTCGGGAGCGACCCGCACGATCAGGCAGTTGCCGTGGACGGCCATCGTGAAGGGGTTGCGGGTGACCACGTGACCGGCGGTGGACCACCTCTGGAACGGCACCTCACGCAGGATGGTCTGCCCGGTGAGGTCGATCAGGGCGATGCCGCCGAGCTCGTAGGTCGCGGTGAGGCCGCCGGCCGTCGGGGTCTGCGGCAGCGCGGTGACGCCGGCACAGAGCATCGTGGCGTTGCCGGCGTACTGGCCGTCCTGGTAGTCGGCGTAGAAGCTCGGGTTCTCCCAGGTCCGCAGGAGCCTGCCGTGCAGGTTCCACTCGCCGAACCGGCGCGACCCCCAGGTGTTGCCGACGAGGTGGCCGCTCTGGGTGTCGAGGATGACGCCGCCGAGGTGGTCGGGCACCTCGAACTGCCTGCTGACCTCGAGTGTGTCGGCATTGACGCGGTAGACGACGGTGCTCGAGTGCGGCCGGTATTCCGCAACGGGGACCCAGACGCTGGTGCCGTCGTAGTCGATGCCGCCGGGGTGGTACCGGTCGCCCTCGCCGAGCATGATGTCCTGCTGCAGGTTGCCGGCATGGTCGATGACGAAGAGGTGGCCGATGCCCTGTCCGACGCTCCGGTCGTGGCCGTCTCGCGGGGTCGGGTGCAGCGCGGTGGGCTCGAGCACCTCCACCGAGGACAGGAAGATGTGCTCCGGTGTGATCGCCATGCCCTGGGTGTGAAAGGTCGGGAAGTCGAGCCTCAGCGTGTCCGTGAGCCTCCAGCTCGTGTTGCGGTCGACGCGGTGGAAGGCCTCGGCCAGAGCGGTCGGGGTCCGGTCCAGGGTTGGGACAGCACCGGCAACGGCGGCCGCGGTGACGGTGGAGTTCGTGCTCCGCGTCAGGGTGATGCTCACGGACGCCTTTCATTGGGCGGGTCACACACCGTCACTGGTCACGTTAGGAATCGATGGTGAACCCGGGACGACCCCCCGACCCACGGAGTCTGAACACCGAACTGCCGTCCGGGTGGCCACTGCGTGCGCCGTCCGTGACCAGAGGCTGTCAGCGCTCGCACCGGTGTGGTTCGTTAGGGTTCACCACGTGAGCAACGAGACTGCGGTGTCGGTGTCGGTGATCGGTGCGTCGGGGCGGATGGGCTCGGAGGTGTGCCGGGCCGTCGAGGGGGCGCCAGGCCTGCGGCTGGTCGGCACGTTCGACGTCGGCGACGACCTCGGCGACCTGGCGGGGGCCGATGTCGTCGTCGAGTTCTCGGTGCCGGACGCGTCGCCGGCCAACGTCGCCCACTGTGTCGCCCACGGCGTCCACGTCGTCGTCGGGACCACCGGGTGGGACTCCACGCGGCTCGAGGCCCTGGAGGCCCGGCTGGCCGACGCCCCATCGTCGCGGTCCGGGTCCGCGGTCGGCGTTCTCATCGCCCCGAACTTCGCCATCGGCGCGATCCTCATGATGTCGTTCGCGCAGCAGGCGGCGCGGTTCTACGAGTCGGTCGAGATCATTGAGCTGCACCACCCCGACAAGGTCGACGCCCCCTCCGGCACGGCCGCCCGCACCGCGGACCTTCTCGGGGCGGCCCGCGAGGCAGCCGGGCGGGGTGACGTGCCGGACGCCACGACGAGCGATCCGGAAGGGGCGCGGGGAGGGCGCGTCCACGGCATACCGGTGCACTCGGTGCGCCTGCGAGGACTGGTCGCGCACCAGGAGGTGCTGCTCGGCAACGCGGGTGAGCTGCTGACGGTGCGGCACGACTCGTTCGACCGGGCCTCGTTCATGCCGGGCGTGCTCGAGGGCGTGCGGCGGGTCGCGGACCATCCCGGGGTGACCGTCGGACTCGAGCACTACCTCGGTCTGGGCTGACGCGTCAGGTGCTGAGCACGGTGGCCCCAGAGGCAGTCAGGGCCACCCCAGGTGCCGCAGCCCTACCGCGGTGGCAGCCGCGAGCACGGACGACGACGAGAAAGAGCGCCGAAGGAGCAGGGCGACGATGGCGACCCCGAGTCCGGCCGCGCCCGAGTCAAGGACGAGCGGGCGCTCGGTGCCCGCGAACGCCGGCACGACGACGTGTCGACCACGTGACCTCGCATGCTACGTGCCGCAGGCGGTCTGCCACGATGCAGGGCGTCGAGCAGGAGGCACTCGAACCCGTCAGCGACGCGCCATTGTGTGCCAGTCTCTCTCGGGCGGCCTCGCCACGGGCGCGTACGGCATCAGCTTCGGAGCGCTCTCCGTGGCTTCGGGCCTCGACATCTGGCAGACCGTCGTCCTGTCGCTCCTGCTCTTCAGCGGGGCTCGCAGTTCGCCCGACGCGCGTCCTGCGCGACCCAGAGGCAGAAGGGGCGGCCGTCTGGGTCTAGGTGGACCCGGACGTCGTCCTGCGGCTGGGTCGTCGCGGGAGTCGCGCCAGAGAACTGAATCACGCGACGCCCGTCTGGCCGGCGACAATTTCGGAGCAGCGGATGATGAGCACCTCGAGGTCCGGGTGGACGACCTTGAGAGCTCGAGCGATGAAGGTGAAGGAGTCCTACTTGGCTACGGCGAGTTTGCCCGGGTCCCAGTGGTGGTCGCGACATCGCATCCATCGTCGGTGCTGCGCTCCCGCAGCCGTGAGGTCGACATGATTGCTTTGGTGGCCGCCCTCCGAGTCGCCGCCTCGCTTACGACATGAGGGGGACTGGCGTGCGCCGGTGGCCATGGCCGCTCTGCTGCAGGCCAGGTCGCGTGCTGGGTGTGCCGCCCGCAGGTGGGCGCAGCTTCGCGACGGATACGCTGGTCGTCCAGTCGGCAGCACCTACCGAGGAGAACACAGCGCATGACCGTCACAGACCGCCGCATCGACCTGAACGCCGACGTCGGGGAGTCGTTCGGCCGGTGGCAACTCGGGGACGACAGCGCGATGATGCCGTCGCTCTCGAGTGCCAACGTTGCCTGTGGCTTCCACGCCGGTGACGCCCTCACGCTGCGAAAGACCGTAAGAGAGGCTGCGGAGCACAGCGTGGCCGTTGGGGCGCAGGTCTCCTACCGAGACCTCGCCGGGTTCGGCCGCCGGGAGATGGAGGTCGAGCCTGACGAGTTGGCCGCCGACGTGCTCTACCAGATCGGGGCTCTGGAGGGCCTGTGCCGGACGGCGGGGACCGCGGTCCGCTACGTCAAGCCCCACGGGGCGCTCTACCACCGCACCCTCAGGGACACTGTGCAGGCCGGCGCGTTGGTGGGGGCCGTCGTCGACTACGACCGCTCGCTGCCCATCATGACAATGGCAGGCGGTGAGGTGGAGACGGCCGCCCGGACGGCTGGGCTGAGGGTGATCCTCGAGGGGTTCGCTGACCGTGCCTATGATGAGAACGGCCGACTGGTTCCTCGGACTCGGGAGGGGGCGCTGCTCACCGACCCGAGCGCCGTTGCGGGACAGGCGGTACGCCTCGCTACCTCGGGGTCGATCGACTCACTGTGTCTGCATGGCGACACCCCTGGCGCCCCGCTGCTGGCACGCTCCGTCCGCGCCGCTCTGGAGGAAGCAGGATTCGGCGTCCGGGCCTTCACCTCCGCCTGATCTCGTGCGCTTCCTTCCGATGGGCGACCGATCCGTCCTGGTCGAGCTGGACGACCCGGCCGAGGTCCACCGGCTGCGGGCCGCGGCACTGGCCGCCGACGTCGGACGTGAGGTGGTGCCCGGCTGGCGGACCCTGCTGCTGACGACCGACGGCGACCCCAGGGCGCTGGTCGACGAGGTCAAGCGGCTGGACACGACGACAGCGTCGCCGATCGCAACCCAGCACCACGAGATCCCAATCCGCTACGACGGGGAGGACCTGGCCGACGTCGCCGAGGCGAGTGGGCTGACCCTGGCAGAGGTGGTGGAGCTGCACGCTAGAGCCGAGTATGTCGTCGTGCTGCTCGGCTTCTCCCGCGGTTTTCCCTACCTCACCGGGCTCCCGGAACAGTTGCGACTGCCCCGCCTCTCTACACCGAGGACCAAGGTGCCGGCCGGCTCGGTCGGCATCGCGCTGGACCAATGCGGCATCTACCCGATGGCCTCGCCGGGCGGTTGGAGGCTGATCGGCCGCACCGACCTGCCGGTCTTCGACGAGACTCGCGACCCGCCGAACCTGCTGGACATTGGCGACACCGTGCGGTTCGTGGCCGTCGCGCCGTGAGCAGGCTCATCGTGGTCGAGCCCGGACCGTATGCCTGCTTCCAAGATCTCGGGCGGCGCGGCCGAGCGCACCAGGGTGTGCCCGGGTCGGGAGCAGCTGATCGGCGGTCAATGCGTCTGGGGAACCGCCTCGTGGGCAACGCCGAGGATGCAGCCGGCGTCGAGGCACTCTTCGGCTCCTTAGTGCTGGAGGCTGTTGATGATGCGGTGGTGGCGGTGACCGGTGCCTCGTGCGAGGTCTCGCTCGGCTCCCGGCGAGAGGGTATGCACCTGGGTTTGGCACTGCGCGCAGGGGAGCGGCTGCGGTGTGGGACACCGACACAAGGACTGCGCGTTTACGTCGCGGTCCGAGGTGGTTTCGTCCCCCCGCTGGTCCTCGGCAGCCGCTCCTACGACGAGCTCGGCCGGATCGGCCCGGCCCCAATGGCCGCTGGCGATGAGCTCGTCGTCGGCCGAGACGCCCCAGGCGCCGTCTGGTGGGAGCCAGCCCCGGTAGCGCCCCACGTGACCGAGCCAGTGCTCAGGCTCAGCCGCGGGCCCAGGGACGAGTGGGCAAGCGCCGAGGCGCTCACCTTGCTGACATCGTCGGTCTGGACCGTTCGGCCGGACAGTAATCGGACCGGCCTGCGGCTGTCCGGGCCCGTGTTGAGCCGGCGCGTGGGAGAGCTCCCGAGTGAGCCGACCATGCCCGGCGCCGTCCAACTGCCGGCCGACGGACAGCCGATCCTGCTTGGTCCAGACAGCGGCACGACCGGCGGATATCCGGTCCTGGGTGTCGTGTGCGACGAGGACCTGGATTATGCGGGCCAGGCAGTACCGGGCACGGGGTTGCAGTTCCGCTGGAGCTGACCCGGTCATGACCGAGCTACTTGACGAGATGCGGGCGGCTCGACGACTTGCGGGGTCTAAGGTCAGCTCGAGGATCCTGGATCTGCGCTGGTTGCTCCTGTTGCCGGCCGAGGACATCCTCCGTGAGGCCTAGGTCACCGGCAGGGCGCTCGTCGTCGATGAGACTCGTCGCTCCGGTGGCGTCTCCGAGGGGTCTTCCCCGCCTTGTCGAACGGAGGCTTCACTGGCTCGATTAGGAGGGTGACAGATCAGGCACCCTTACCCCACTGGGCAGCGCCGCTTGCCACGTCCTCGTCGGGCGAGAAGCTCGTCGGGCGAGAAGCTCGTCGGGCGAGAAGCTCGTCGGGCGAGAAGCTCGTCGGGCGAGAAGCTCGTCGGGCGAGAAGTCTATCGAGCAGGCCGCAATGCAGCTGACGCGCTTGTGAACACTACGGAGGGCATCTCCCAGCAGGCGCGGGGCGCCGTCGTGATCTTGTCGCTTTCTTGGCCACCCAAGTAACATTCGAGCAATGCGTGGCCCCCCGCTTTCCCGGCGCTTTCCGGAAGAGGCCCGATGTCCCCCCCGAGTCCACCACCCGCCACCGTGGCACCTTCGTCTGTCCGTCGCGTCATCGTCGCGAGTCTGATCGGAACCTCGCTGGAGTGGTACGACTTCTTCATCTACGGCATCGCCGCCGCCTTGGTCTTCAACAAGCTATTCTTCCCCAGCTTCGATCCGTTGGTGGGCACGCTCCTGGCCTTCGCGACGTTCGCGGTGGGCTTCGTCGCCCGGCCTATCGGTGGTGTGGTCTTCGGGCACTACGGCGACAAGATTGGCCGCAAGAACGTCCTTGTCGTCACCCTCCTGCTCATGGGCATCGCGACGTTTGCCATCGGCCTGCTGCCAACCTATGGCCAGATCGGGGTGGGGGCGCCGATCGTGCTGGTAGCACTGCGTTTCCTGCAGGGCCTAGGCCTTGGGGGGGAGTGGGGAGGCGCCGTGCTGATGACCCTCGAGTCCGGCGACTCCGACCGACGGGGGCTCAACGCCAGTTGGCCTCAGGTCGGGGCCCCGATCGGTCTGCTTCTGGCCAACGGGACGCTGTCGCTGATGGGGACGGTGACCTCCGATGCGACCTTCCTGTCGTGGGGCTGGCGAGTCCCCTTCCTGTTGAGCGGTCTGCTGGTCGTCGTCGGGCTGTGGATCCGCCTGACGATCGAGGAGAGCCCGCTGTTCCGGCAGATCGAGGTCAGTGACGTCAAGGTCAGGGCGCCGATCATCGACGTCCTACGCCGCTACCCGAAGCAGGTGCTGCTGGCCATCGGCGCGAGGATCGGCGTCGACGTCGCGTTTTACACCTTTGTGCTGTTCATCACCACCTATGTCGTGACCTACCTCAAACTGCCGCGCAGCTATGCGCTCAACGCTGTCCTGATCGCCGCCACCTGTCAGGTGCTCCTCATCCCCTGGTTTGGCAGGCTGTCCGACCGGTTCGGACGTCGACCCGTCTACCTCTTCGGCGCGGTTGGCGCTGCGATCTGGGTCTTCGTGTTCTTCGCGCTCCTAGACACACGCAACTTCGCCCTGATCGTCATCGCGGCCGTGATCTCCTTGCTGTTCCACGCAGCGATGTACGGTCCCCAGGCTTCGTTCATCGCCGAGATGTTCCCCACCAAGATCCGTTACAGCGGGGCGTCCATGGGCTACCAGCTGGCCGGAATCTTCGGCGGGGCACTGGCCCCGATCATCTCCGTGGGACTGCTCGACCGCTATGACACCTCGCTCGTGGTCTCGCTCTACGTCCTGGCAGTGCTTGCCCTGACGACCTTTTGCGTCGTCGTCTCCGCGGAGACCTCGGGGACCGAACTGCAGGCAGACACGGTCACCGAGCGGCCGTCAGCGCGGGAGCCCCACTAGCGCTAGCTCGGGTGACCGGCGCCGTGGTCCTCCTGCTCCCTGAGGATCTGGGGCACCTCGTGACAGATTTCGCGGCGAGAAAGCCGACCGACGCGGCGCTGACAAGGTTCGAGTGCCTCCTCCTCCACGCCTGCATCGCGCCGCCCGTCATCCCTGCTGCGCGAGCCAGAGGCAGAAGGGGTGGCCGGCCGGGTCGAGGTGGACCCTCACGTCGTCCTGCGGCTGGTACGTCGCGAGGGTCGCGCCACACGCCTGCGCGTGGGCGCTCGAGCTCGCCAGGTTCTCCACCCTGACCTCGAGGTGCATCATCATCCGCTGCTGGGAGGCCGTCGACGGCCAGACGGGTGTCGCGTAGCTCACGTCCCGCTCGAACGAGAGGGCCACCCCGCCGTTCGGCGGCCGGACCATGACCCAGTCGGGCTCCTCGTCGGTGATCTCCCACCCGAGCAGCGCGGCGTAGAACCGGGCGAGGACTCCCGGATCCGGTGCGCTGAGGTTGACCGTGGTGAGCGTCAGCTGTGGTCCTGTCGACACGGGACTCCGTCTCATCTCGTGGTCCGTTGCCCCGATCCTTGCCGACTTCGGAGCGTCGCGCATGTAAGTTCCCTCGACATCTGTCGCGGCCGCAGGTCTCTGACCTGCGTCGTGACACCATCACGGGACTGCCGGCGTCCCCCTAACTTGTCCGAATCCTCAGCCCCGCGTCGCCTCTCTTCGCGGATATCTTGTCGAGATTGCCAGGTTTGGGCCGTCCGTCAAGCCGGCAGCTGGCTACTGACGAAGGCGGTTACGTCGGGTCGGATCTGTCCGGAAACCTCGTGACCTAGGGCCGAGTAACGACGTTCGGTGAGCGTTGTGTGACCGCGCAGCCAGTGCGCCGTTCGCTGAACGACGGCCGCAGGGATCACGTCGTCCTGCTCCCCGCGACCTGAAAGGACTGGCGGACGCAGCCCGGCCAGTTCGGCATCCCCCGCATGCGCGGCACTGGGAACGAAGCCGGCAAGCTGCACGCAGTAAGCGAACCGGTGTGGGAAGTGGCGCAGGAGCTGTAGTGCCACCGCGGCCCCCTGAGAGAAACCCAGCAGACCCACAGATGCGAATCCATCAAGCCGGTCTAGCCAAGACGACACTGCCTGCACGGACGAATCGAAGCGCTCCGCCTCCCCCATCGTCGAAGTAGCCCACGACCATCGACCGTTGGTGGGGACGGGAGCCCGAACCGCCACTGTCACGACCTGCTGCGGCAGGTCGGGGAAGCTGGCCGCCAGATCCTGCTCCACCCCGCCGGCTCCGTGCATCAACACCAACAGATGACCACCCCAACGCTCGGCTGGCGGAACCCGCCAGATCATCGACGGCTCGTCGAGCTCGTACGACACCTCCGCCTCCCGCCGTCGATCAGTTGCCCGGTTCCATCCTTCCTCATCGGCAATCCTCTACGCCGACGAGACGACGAGCGCGCAGCAAGAGCGCGAGCTCGCAGCGCCGCCATGGAACACGGGCGGTGATCCCCTCGTTGGCCGGACATGACGACGACCCTCACCTGTCCGAAGTGCATGAGCGAGATGCGCAGCTACGAACGCAACCGGGTCCTGGTCGACCAGTGCACCGGTTGTGGTGGCCTGTTCCTCGACCGGGGCGAGCTGGAAAAGCTCGTCGCCGCGGAACAGGAGTGGCACGCCCAGGCCCCGGTAGCAGCGCCGGTTCCCACGCCGACAGCGCCCCAGGACCGGCCGTATCCCGAGCGGCAGCAGGACCACCGCCATGACCGGGAATACGAGGACGACCGCGACTATCAAGGCGGCTACCACGGGGGTCAGCCCTACCGCAAGAGGAAGAAGTCGTTCTTGTCCGAGCTCTTCGACGACTGATCCTCGACGTCTGAGCTGAGCGGGTCAGGGGTGGATGGCACTCCGCAACCGGACCTCACGGAGCACGTCCGACTCGTCGGGGCCGATGACGCGGTCCCGGAAGGCGCCGTCCGGTGCGAAGCCGCCGGCGACGAGGAAGGCCCGCGTCGCCTCGTCCTCACCCGGGAGCCATGCATTCAGGGCCCGGAACCCGGATCCGCGGCCCGTGTCGACCGAGGCGTTGAGCAGCCGCGAGCCGTGACCGACCCGTCGGGCCTCCGGGTGGATCCCGAGGACGAGGATCTCGCCGTCCCCGTCCTGCGCGTCGGGGTCCGTCGACGGCCCGACGGCAGCGAAGCCGACGACCTGCTCACCCGCACAGGCGACGAGCAGCCGGTGGGCGGGGGAGGGCGGCGCCTCGAGGGAGTTGCGCCACACCTTGGCGAAGGACCGGGGCGCGAAGTCCGCCGTGACCTCGGGCGCCAGCAACCCGGCATACACCTCGGTCCACAGGACGGCCTGGACGAAGCCCACCGCCGGGGCGTCGCTGACCTTCGCCAGCCGGACGCTGGCATCCGCCACAGGGCTGTTCCGAAGATGGTGGTCGTGCTCGTGGGGGTCCCTCACCGGCCCATCCTCGCAGGGCGTGATGGGATGCCTCCATGAACCGCACGCGCCGCCCGGCCGCCGCGGCCGCCGTCGCGATCGCGCTGACGCTCGGTGGCTGCAGCAAGGACGAGGCGGGCACGGGGCCTGCCCAGACCGTCCAGACGTTCATGCGGGCCATCGGCGCCAATGAGCCCGACACGGCCTGCGCGCAGGTCTCCACGGCTGGCAAGCCGCTGGCGGGGACGGCGCTCGACCAGTGCCGCGTGGGCCTCGCGAAGGTCCTGGCCGACGTCCAGGACCCCGGCGACCTCGAGAAGCTGAAGGCGGCAAGGGTCACCGGGGCCCAGGTCGACGGCGACAGGGCGACCGTCAAGGCCGCCCAGATCGCCGACGTCCCGGACGGCTTCCAGAACGACGTCGACCTGCTGCGGATCGGCGGCCGCTGGTACATCGACTCGAAGACCGACCCCGGGAACGGGTCCGGCTCGACCGAACCGGCCCCTTCGACCGGCTAGATGCGCACCTACGGGTGGCGGCTGCCACGGGCATGGAGCCACTCGCCCCTGCCGAACGCGTCCCGTGCCGGTTCACTGGGACGGTCGAACAGGTGAGAGAACTGCGTCTCAGGCTGTTCGCGAGGGCCTCGATCTGCTGCCGACGTAGGCCGCGAGGTGCTCGCCGGTGAGGGTGGAACGGGCGGCGACGAGGTCGGCGGGTGTGCCCTCGAAGACGATCCTGCCGCCGTCGTGGCCGGCGCCGGGGCCGAGGTCGATGATCCAGTCGGCGTGCGCCATGACGGCCTGGTGGTGCTCGATGACGATGACCGACTTGCCGGAGTTGACGAGCCGGTCGAGCAGGCCGAGCAGCCTCTCAACGTCGGCGAGGTGCAGGCCGGCGGTCGGCTCGTCGAGGACGTAGACGCTGCCCTTTTCGGCCATCTGGGTGGCCAGCTTGAGCCGCTGCCGCTCGCCGCCGGACAGCGTGGTGAGCGGCTGGCCGAGGCTGAGGTAGCCGAGCCCCACGTCGGCGAGCCGGTCGAGGATGGCGTGTGCGGCCGGCGTGCGCGCCTCGCCGGCGCCGAAGAACTTCTCGGCCTCGGCCACCGACATCGCGAGCACCTCGCTGATGTCGCGGCCGCCGAGGTGGTGGTCCAGCACCGATGCCAGGAACCGCTTTCCCTCGCACTCCTCGCAGGTGGTGGCGACGCCGGCCATCATCGCCAGGTCGGTGTAGATGACGCCGGTGCCGTTGCAGGTGGGGCACGCGCCCTCGGAGTTGGCGCTGAACAGCGCCGGCTTCACGCCGTTGGCCTTCGCGAACGCCTTGCGGATCGGGTCGAGCAGTCCGGTGTACGTCGCCGGGTTGCTGCGCCGCGAGCCGCGGATCGCCCCCTGGCCGATCGAGACCACATCCGCTCCGGCGGGGATCGACCCGTGCACGAGCGAGCTCTTTCCGGAGCCGGAGACGCCGGTGACGACGGCAAGCACGCCGAGCGGGATGTCGACGTCGACGTCGCGCAGGTTGTGCGCCGTCGCGCCGCGGACCTCCAGCCTGCCGGTGGGTGTCCGCATCGCCTCCTTGAGGGCGGCCCGGTCGTCGAAATGGCGGCCGGTGAGGGTGCCGCTGGCCCGCAACCCCTCGACGGTGCCCTCGAAGCAGACGGTGCCGCCCGCCGTACCGGCGCCGGGGCCGAGGTCGACGACGTGGTCGGCGATCGCGATCGTCTCCGGCTTGTGCTCCACGACCAGCACCGTGTTGCCCTTGTCCCGCAGCCGCAGCAGCAGGTCGTTCATCCGCTGGATGTCATGGGGGTGCAGCCCGATCGTCGGCTCGTCGAAGACGTAGGTGACGTCCGTCAACGACGACTCCAGGTGGCGGACCATCTTGGTGCGCTGTGCCTCGCCGCCCGAGAGCGTGCCGGACGGGCGGTCGAGGGAGAGGTAGCCCAGCCCGATCTCCACGAACGATTCGAGGGTCTGCTGCAGTGCTTCGAGCAACGGCGTTACTGACGGCTCGTCGAGGCCGCGGACCCATTCGGCGAGGTCGCTGATCTGCATGGCGCAGGTGTCGGCGATGTTCATGCCTTCGATCTTTGAGGAACGGGCGCCTTCGTTGAGCCGGGTCCCGTCACAGTCGGGACAGGTGGTGAACGTGACTGCTCGGTCCACGAAGGCCCGGATGTGCGGTTGCATCGCCTCCTTGTCCTTGGAGAGCATCGACTTCTGGATCCGTGGAATCAGTCCCTCGTAGGTCATGTTGATGTTGGTGATCTTCATCCTGGTCGGCTCGCGGTGGAGGAAGTCGTGCTGCTCTCTCTTCGTGTAGTCGCGGATCGGCTTGTTGGGGTCCACAAAACCCGAGTCCTTGTAGAGCCGCAGGTTCCAGCCGCCAGCGCTGTAGCCCGGGACGGTGATCGCGCCCTCGGAGAGCGACTTGCTGTCATCGAAGAGCTGGGCCAGATCGAGGTCGGTCACGCTGCCCATGCCCTCGCAGCGCGGGCACATGCCGCCAGTGATGCTGAAGCTGCGCCGCTCCTTCACGGTCCGTCCGGCGCGCTCGAGCGTGACCGCGCCCGCTCCGCTGATCGAGGGGACGTTGAAGGAGTACGCCTTGGGCGAGCCGATGTGCGGCTGTCCGAGCCGGCTGTAGACGATCCGTAGCATCGCGTTGGCGTCGGTGACGGTGCCGACGGTAGAACGGGAGTTGGAGCCCATCCGCTCCTGGTCGACGATGATCGCCGTGGTCAGCCCCTCCAACAGGTCGACCTCCGGGCGTGACTGCGTCGGCATGAAGCCCTGCACGAAGGCGCTGTAGGTCTCATTGATCATCCGCTGCGAGTCCGCGGCGATCGTGCCGAACACCAGCGAGCTCTTGCCCGAGCCGGAGACGCCGGTGAACACCGTCAGCCGGCGCTTCGGGATCTCGACGCTGACGTCCTTGAGGTTGTTCACACGCGCGCCCTGCACGCGGATCACACCGTGGCTGTCGGCAACGTGCAGCGCAGGCGACTGCGTGTCCGCCCTGGTGGCCTTGCTCATCGTGTCTCCATCTGTTGGGCGGAGCCGCCCTCGGCGGGAGGAAGCTCGGGTGAATGGTGATGTCTTGGCGGTCACGCTAGCTGCGGCTCGGGGTCCGCGCTTCTCGATTCCTGATCGGCCTGCTCACCTGTTTCGCGACGCACGACGGCATCCCCGCCGCAACCGGCACGCCCAGGATCGAATGCTGCGTGAGGTGGTCAAGCACGCAAAGACTGCCTGCCGCGGCACCAGCCCCGCGCCGCACCGAGGGGTGTCGTTTGCTCGTCCTGCCCGCCATCGCGGATACTGGACGCATGTATGGCAACGACGTTCTCGACCCGGACGAGCCCCTCAACGCCTCGGAGACGGGTGACTACGCCTCGGCGCTCGCCGCATCAGCCTTGCAGGAAGAGCGGGCCGAGGGAGCCTCGTTCGACGCGCTCGTCGCGGCTGACCAGCGGGTCGAGCCGCGGGACGAGATGCCCGACGCCTACCGTACGACCCTGATCCGCCAGATCGCCCAGCACGCCCACTCCGAGATCATCGGCATGCAGCCGGAGGGCAGCTGGGTCACCCGCGCACCATCGTTGCGGCGCAAGGCGATCCTCATCGCCAAGGTGCAGGACGAGGCGGGGCACGGGCTCTACCTCTACAGCGCGGCCGAGACGCTCGGCGTCGACCGCCAGGAGCTGCTCGAGAAGCTCGACTCCGGTCGGCAGCGCTACTCATCCATCTTCAACTACCCGACACTCACCTGGGCCGACTGCGGCGCCATCGGGTGGCTCGTCGACGGCGCCGCGATCATGAACCAGGTTCCGCTCTGCCGGTGCTCCTACGGCCCCTATGCCCGGGCGATGATCCGGGTCTGCAAGGAGGAGTCCTTCCACCAGCGCCAGGGCTTCGAGATCCTCTGGAACCTCATGCGCGGCACCGACGCACAGCAGGCCATGGCCCAGGACGCGGCGAACCGCTGGTGGTGGCCGGCGCTGATGATGTTCGGTCCTCCTGACACGGGCGAGGCGGCGGCCCGGGGTGGCCACACCGAGCAGTCGATGGCCTGGAGCATCAAGCGGTTCAGCAACGACGAGCTGCGCCAGCGGTTCGTCGACATGATGGTCGCGCAGGCCGACCGGCTCGGTCTCACCCTGCCCGATCCTGAGCTGCGGTGGAACGAGGAGCGGGGCCACTGGGACTTCGGCCCGATCGACTGGGAGGAGTTCCGGCGGGTGCTGCGGGGCGACGGGCCGTGCAACGACGAGCGGCTCACCCACCGACGTCGGGCCCACGCGGACGGCGCCTGGGTGCGCGAGGCAGCCAACGCGTATGCCGTGAAGCAGGCCTTCCGCGCCGGGGAGAGCGCTGCGTGAGCGAGCAGGCTGCCAAGAACACTGCCGCAGAACGCAGCTGGCCCCTCTGGGAGGTCTTCGTACGTGCCAAGCGGGGGCTGTCCCACGTCCACGCCGGGTCGCTCCACGCCCCGGACGCGACCATGGCCCTGCGCAACGCCCGCGACGTCTACACCCGGCGCCAGGAGGGGGTGTCGATCTGGGTCGTTCGGGCCACGGACATCACGGCGAGCAGCCCCTCGGAGAAGGACTCGTTCTTCGACCCGGCTGCCGACAAGGTCTACCGGCACCCGACGTTCTACGACGTCCCCGAGGACGTCGAGTACCTCTGACTCCCGGCGGCAGCGACCGCTTTCTTGCGCGATCGCTCTTGGCCGTATCGTCGACACCGTGAGT
>JAABUT010002935.1_pt1 | contig 15454 bp, 12 predicted proteins | sample 5559281 | NCBI WGS metagenome assembly JAABUT01 (sample SAMN10711880, study PRJNA513359) | rock metagenome | isolation source: Antarctica rocks | place: Antarctica: Victoria Land, Ricker Hills nord | collected 2016-01-04 | reverse complement strand
CATCATCGGTGATGCTCACCGGCGACGAGAGAACTGAACTAGACATGAGGAATCGATCCCGAATCTCGCCCTGCATCAGGCGGACTTGCTATGAACCACTGGACTCAACTCACCCTGACACGCAGGGATCGGCCCCTGTGACGACGTACTCAGCTCGCCATCAAACGGCACATGTCCATAGGGCGGGGTTGGCGTGTACAGCGCTTGCCGGCTCAACTCGGCGACACCGACTGTCGGTGCCTGGGAATACGGTCCTGATCTACTCAGCGGCATCTATCCGGAAGGTAGGCACGGTGATGGTGGGCGACCTCGAAGGAAAATTTGCAGATCGAGTACGGGATCTCTTCGGCGCGACATGGGCTCATGCTGTCGATCTACTCGCGGCGCTTCTCATCAGCATCTGGGTGTGGGCCGCTGTAGTGCCGTCTCATTACACTCCTGGAACTCCAGTCCCACGCCCGCTGTCTTGGTGGCAAGCGCAGGTTGAGCACATTGGGTTCCACTACCCCAGCTGGCTCCATGCCGTGACGTACTGGCAGCCGCTAGCGAATCCTCGTCTTGTCGGTTTTGTCCTGGCAACGACGGCAGTCGTGACTGCATCGCAGGCGGCTCGGTCGCGAACTCCGGGATTTCGTCTGGTGGCCATGCTTTCGTTGGTACTCGGATGTCAGTGGTTTGGGTTTGCGGTAACGATGAGAACATATGGGCTTTTGACTCTTATCCCGGTAAGCATTGCTGCCCTGCTCGCGCTGAGAACTCGATTCGATACCAAGGAACTGGACGACGGTGCTCGTGTATACACCACTACCACCATCTTCATGGGACTTATTTCCGGCGTCGGCAGTGTCGTTGTGGTTCCGCTCACTCTGCCAGTTGGATTCCTTGGCATCGCCGCAGAATCGCTCGGCATGAAATCTGCTTGGCCGACGATCCCTGCCGAGTCGGCCGCGTTTGAATCGGTCCTCTCCGAGTTCTCAGGCGACAGCCGGACCGTCGGTGAGCTGCAAACCGGCGAAGCTCTCCGGCTATTTGCAGCGGTAGCGATTGTGTCGCAATCTCCCTTGGCCAGGACTCGGGCGGCACGAAGCCTTCGGCGAACACCAGTGCGCGGCTGGTCCGATGTCAATCGTGGAGTCAAACGCATCAGTTAGGGGTGCCGGCGGCCGCGTGGAACTGACGCGACCGCCGGCACAGTCATCTCCTCATATAGGTTGAACAGGAGCCTCTGCCGGTCCTGGACGGTGTCGATTCGCGTGTCAGCTCCCAACGCCTCATCCACAACACGGTCCACCGCTCTGTGCGCTTCCAGCACGACGGGTGGAGTCGCCTCCGGTCTGTAAAGGTCGGCTAGGGCCACCCCCGGATACAGCAGTCGCGCCGCAACCACTCTATCCGCGGCCGCACAGATCGCCTCGTAACTGCGCTTCGAAACCGATGGCAGTGGAAACGTGTTGTATGTGAACGTCTTCGAGAACCGAAGGCGTGACTCAAGCCGGCCGCCGATGGTCTTCTGCCAAGTCATGAACATGGTGGACGAGACCACCCCGAGCGCGAACCCGTCCGGATCAGGGATCAGAAAGTTAGCGTTGCCGCAGATGACGCCAGCATCGTACCTGGCCGCCAGGTAGAACCGTCGGTGTTCGCTTACGTGCGCCGGGATGGCCAGGTACGACGTGTCAGGCTGAGCGACCTGGCCAAACAGTTGCGGGGGATGCATCTTTGCACTCGTCGTGGGGCTCAAACTTGTGGCCCGATGGTCGCGGACAGCGGCAATCCGTTCTCGAAGAATACGACTCCGCCCAACGTCAGCCGGTAGCAAGTTCACCATCCACAAGCACCAGCGTTGCCTGTTGTGAAGCAACTCCTTCGCTCCCATGAATGGCCGAAGGTACTTCGAAGCGACTGGGTCGGCTGCAACGTCAGGGTACTCATCAACCTCGACCAGCAGATGGCCGCCGTCATTCGGCATGCTTCCGAACGCAGCTTCGGGTAACTGAAGGGTAAACGGTTTTCCGCGCTTGAGGATGAGCAAATTCGGACCATCGACAAGGTACGGGTTAATCCGTTCCGCAATTTGTGGTGTTCCTATTCCCTGGCCTCCCTCGGGATATGTCCATAGGGTTGGCTTAGGCGAGTTCGTCGCTTTGTCGAAACCCGCGATAGAAACGTGCACGCCCGCCTTCCCGGGAGCATCCGAATCCCACTGCATCGACCTGTGCGCGAATCGGCACCGCCATCCCGCATCTAGTATGGGGCGCCAGAGTGTGGCCACTGGCTCGCCCTGGCACACGGAGCTGGTGGACACGAAGGCCCACCGGCCAGGGGAATCGGCGAAGTACTCGACCGCCTTCAGGTACCAGCACGTCACGTAGTCAAGGTTGATGTTGTACTGCTCTGCCCAAAGTACCTTTTGGTCAGCGCTCTGCGCTGCGGATCTGTCACCTCGGCCGCTGAATGGAGGGTTGCCGGCCACGATCACGTCACCACTGGGCGGACAGACGGCTGCCCAGTCTAGGTGGAGCGCGTTGGCAGTGTGGATGTGGGCCGTGAGTGTGATGGGCAGTCGGTCAGGCGCCCATCCGAGACGCTGTGTGAGTTTGAGGTCGCATTGACGGTCGATGAGGAACATGGCGGTTTCGGCTATCTTCGCTGGCCACTCGTCGAGCTCGATGCCGTAGAAGTGGTCGAGGGTAACTTTGAGCCCGGCGTTGGCGAGGAGCATTTCGCCGTCGCTATTGATCTCTTGGAGTCGCTCCATGATGGCCAGCTCGAGGTCCCGCAGTTCGCGGTAGGCGACGATGATGAAGTTGCCGCAGCCGCAGGCGGGGTCCATGTAGCGGATCTCGCCGAGCCGGTCCCTCAGCTTCCTCAACGCAAGCGCCTCTCTTTTCATGGTCTTCGCGTGTTCGAAGTCGGCGCGCAGCTCATCGAGGAACAAAGGGTTGATGGTCTTGAGGATGTTCTCTTCGGAGGTGTAATGCTCCCCGAGCTCGCGTCTCGTCTTGGCGTCGCGGACTGACTGAAACATGGAGCCGAAGATTGCTGGGCTGATTGTGGACCAGTCGACTGCGCAAGCATCAAGGACTGCGGCTCGGAACTCGGCGTTGACTCGCGGGAGAGTGACTCGCTCGCGAAAGAGGCCGCCGTTGACGTAGGGGAACTCTTTGAGTTGAGCGGCTCTTGTGACCCGTGCGGCGGGCCGCGTGTCGAGGTGAACGAATAAATCGTTGAGCTTCCTGCCGATGTCGGAGCCGTCAGCTGCGGTGTGGTTGTGGATGAAGTCACGGAAAAGGTCAGCCGCCCACATGTCGGTGTCGTCGCCGAAGATGAGGAACAGAATCCTGGCCAGGGTGACCGAGACTTGGTGGTCACGACTCTTGGCGGTGTAGGTGCTTGGGTAAGCCTTTTCGAGTGCGGCGTACATGTTCGCCATCAGGCGCGAGGCTCGGCGGGTTTCGTTACGTGCCTCGATGTCGAACGCCGCTCTGACTCGAACGAGGACGTCGTTGGCGGACAGCAGGGATTGCATCGGCAGACGAATGGCATCGAGTCGTTCGGCGAGCTTGGAGCTCACCATGCCGGTCCGGTGTCGGTGGCTGGTGAGCCTGGTTGTCGTGGAGGAGGCGGTGTTGCGTCGTGTTGGCCATCGCCACGCTTGATCGGCTTCCGAGTGGAAGATGACGATGCGGTCGGTTGAGGTCTTCGCGATGACGCGATCGAGTTGCGCTTCCAGCTTGGGTCCGGGCCGTTCGGGGCACACCCAGACTCGGATGCCCTGGTATGAGGAGACATTGGTAGCGGTGACGGTCCGGCCGTGATCGTCGGTGTAGGTGATGGGCTTTTGGTTCGGTGCGCCCCAATGCAGGTCATGAATAAAGAGGCTCTGGTAGTCGTGGGCCTCAGCTTTGGCGATGAGCGATGTCGTGGTCATGCGTCCTGTACCCCCAGCGAGCACACGATCTTGATCGTGTCGGACTCGGTCGACTTGATGACGAGCCGGTCCTCCTTGTGAAGCTGGTTGAGTAGCTCGGCGAGGTCGTCGAGCGTGTACTTGCTGCGTCGCGCCTGGCCGAGGCGCTGGGTGGCGTGCTCGGTAAGGGGTCGCTCGTGCAGCGCGTTGAGCGCATCAGAGGCCACGTCGGCGAAGAGTGTGTTCCCACCGAGTCGTTCCCAAGCCCACTTGCGAACACCTTTGAGGTTTCCGAGGGCGACAGCGTCCGTGGTCAGCGGACCGAGGATCAGCGCTGCTTGTCGTTCAAACATGTCTGACCGCTGCTCGACGGCGGGCGTCTCGACCTGAGCACGGAATACCCGCATCGCCTCGAGCGGAGTAAGGAGACGATCGCTGTGGTTACCCGCGGCGTCGACCGTCGAGGTGGCGAACGCGTCGACACCGGAGGCGGTGCTCGCGTAGGTGGTGACGCCACTGGCGCTCTCGTTGAGGTACTGGCTCCGCGTGGTGTGAACCATGTCCTGCATCCGGAGCACCCGTGCTGCAAGGTCCGGGTACTTGGCGACGGCATTGGACCAGACCAGCCACGCCTCGCTCACCGCGTCGGCTTCGCCTTCCCCGTCGTCGACGTCGGGCATGCGTCCGTTGTAGAAGTCGTCGAGGATGTTAGTTTCCCGGGGGCTGCCGAAGAACTGCTCGTCGGAACCAAACGCTTCGGCCGACGCACCGAGGCGCTGCTTGATGCGTTGCCGGAGCTGGATCTGTTGCTCAACCTTCTCGTGGGTGATCAGGTACACGTACACGGCGTCGGACTTTTGGCCGATGCGGTCGACGCGGCCGGCGCGCTGGATGATGCGGATGATGGCCCAGGGCAGGTCGTAGTTGACGACGATGTGACAGTCCTGGAGGTTCTGTCCCTCGGACAGCACGTCGGTTGCGACCAGGACGTCGATTGGCTCTCCTTCCAGCTGTGAGCCTCCGTCCTGCTGGCCGGGTAGCCGGTTCGAGTCTGGCGAGAAGCGCCGCGCGACGGCAGCTGGGTTGGTGGTGTTCCCCGACACCAGACCGACGTTGTCGATCCCGGCACCCGCGAGTGCTCCGGCGACATAGTCCGCCGTGTCGACGTACTCGGTGAAGATCAGCACCTTCTCCCCCGGGTGGTCGTCGCGGATGAGGTCGACCAGGGCATTGACCTTGGAGTCGCGCGCCGCATCCCAGCCACCGAAGCGGTCCAGCATGTCGGTAATCAGCTGGTTGTCCTTCGCCAGGTCCTTGCGTAGAGCCGGCTTGAAGACCGACGTGTTGATCCACTTGGTTTTGGCTGGGAGGGTGCGGCGTAGTTCCTCGTAGCGGCTAGCGGTCGAGCCCAGCAGCGATGTTTCGGACTCCACGTCCTCGTCGGTGATCGCGATCTGGCGGTCGGTGAACGCACCGAGCGGGATCGGCAAGCCGTTATCGATGGCGTGAACGAAGAGCTCGTTGCGGGCGCGTTGGCGTTGCAACGACAGGATGAACGAGTGTCCTGAGGACGAGAGACGCTTGAACAGTCCGGTGCGGACGAACCCGCTGACGTTCCCCCGGCCAGCTTTGATGTCCGCCAGCGCCTTGGTGTCTGCTGGCGTGTGCACAGCGCGCGGGTTGTCGTACGCGGCGAGCCGGTATCGCGGGAGGATCAGATCTCGGATCGCGTCGAGGGTGTCGTCGTCTTCCATCAGCTTGGCGGGGTCGGTGTCGCTGAAGTCGTGGCTGAGCGGGCTTGGGATCCGGATCGGGAAGTGGAACTTGTCCCCGTTGGCGAACTGAAGGAACTCCCGCTCGGATGCGGTGCCGTCGGGGTGGCTGACGGTCTCGATTTTTGCGGTCCTTTTGATGAACGATCGAGTGCGTCGCACGAGGTGGTCGCTCATCAGTCGCTTCCAGTCCTCGGCTTCCTCGGAACGCCGGAACGCGGTCAGCGTGTTGAGCTTGCCGTCGACTTTCGTCGACAGATTCGGGTCCAGCGCCATGGCGGCGGTCGGGACGATGCCAAGGTCGTCGTCGGGCGCAATGTACAGCCCGATCTGGCTGGCGACGTCTTCGAAGGCCAGGTTGTAGGGCGTCGCGGTCAGCAGCAGCACCTTCGAGTCGTTCTTATCGATGTAGTCGAGGATCGCCTGGTAGGCGATGGTGCTGTTGTTGCGGAGGTTGTGCGACTCGTCGCAAATAACGAGGTTGAACCGTTTGAGCTCGGGCAGTTCCTTGTCGACCATCGAGTAGGCGATGACCCGGCCTCGGTCGAGGCCGTAGGCCTCGAGGTGCTCGTTCCACATCTGCTCGAGGTTCTTCGGGCACAGCACCAGGGTCGAGTAGTCCTCGGCCGTCTCGAGCATCAGCGCCGTCGCGACCGCAGTGAGGGTCTTGCCTAGGCCGACGACGTCGCCGAGCATCGTCCCGCCTCGACGGACGATTCGGCGGGCCAGGGTGCGCACGGCGCTCTCCTGGTAGTCGAGGAGCAGGTTGCGCATCGAGTCAGGCAGGACGTAACCCATCCCGTCGCGGGCGTCTTGGGACAGCGAGTGGCACACCTTGAGGTACACCTCGAACGGCGTCGGCTGGCCGTCCGCCCAGGACTCCCCGATCAGCTCGATGATCTCGGCGGTGATGGTCAGCGAGAACGGGTCGTCCCAGCGGTCGGCGAACCAGCCGGCGAGCTTGTCGGTCGCATCGTTGTCCTGGACGTCGATGTTCAGCTCGAGGTTTCGGTACAGCCCTGCGCCGGTGAGATTGGACGAGCCGACGTAGGCGCCTCTGGATCCGAAAATCGTCCCAGGCTTGCGGAAGATGTAGGTCTTGCCGTGGAGCGGCTTCTCGGTGAAGACCTTCATCTCCACAGCGCCGTCTTCCAGCTGGTGCTTCAGCGTGCGCAAGGTGGCCTGGCCAGACTTGGTCGCCAGGCCGCGCATCAACTGGTTGCGGAGGTGCTTCACCAGTTGGTCCCGGCGGGCTAACGCCTTGCCGTAGTCGTGGATATCTGAGCCGTATGCCGGCGGTTGAACCGTCTCCTGCAGTGCGCTCAGGAGCTCCTGGGAATCCGACGGTGCCACCATGCCGACCAGCACCCGGGCAAGCGGCTGACTCGCACGCTCGCCGACCGTTCGCTTCGACTCAATTACCGCCGCAAAGCTCGCCCATCCACGCAGGTCGAGATAGCCCGTGGCCACATCCACCGTGTCGAAGTGCTGTAGGGACTCCTGCAGCGCGACACCCAGACGAGTGCCGTCGGTGATGTTGTCGAAGATGTTGGGCACGAAGCGTCCTGACGTTGGTCAACTGAGGTCGGTAACTAACCTAACGAACACGCTCAGTTTCGACGCGGAAGTGGGTCAAAGCCGGCTCGTTTGCTGGTCGGCGCGGATGAACGCGTCGCCCAGCAGGGATACGCCGGTGGCGATGGTCAGTCCTGCGGCTCGTCCCTCCTCGGCCCGGCCTCGTCGGCAACGGCGTCTTCCGAGTTATAGCGTTCGTGTCCTTGGGCGACGGTCAGGGTTCACTGATTGGTCCTCGGTCGACGACTCTCGGGCGCGCGGCCGGGGCGCTGGTCGTCACAGCTAGTCAGCGGCCGACAAGCCGCCGCCACCACGGACGCCTTGCCGGAGCCTCGTGAAGGGTCTTCGGCGGCCCGGCTGCCTGGAACTGCCGGTCGGCTGCGAAGTGCTTGTCAACCGCTGCAAGGTCCTTGTCGCGATCGGTCGCCGCTTCCTGGCTGCTTAGCGGCCGATACCATTGAACTCGGCCTTGCTCGATGCTGTAGTGCGACTTACACGCCAGGCTCGAGCTTCCCACGGAGGGCCGCAGCGAGATGGTTTCACCGTCGAAGATGAGCTTCCACTGCGCCGGATGGAGCGGGGTTGACACTCGTTCGCCGCAGCCGTCACAACACAGGTGAACGACCGCGCCGTATTCAAGGGCGACGTAGATGACGCCCTGCTCGAGTTGGTCGGGGATGAAGTCGACGAACTCGTGTACGAGGGTCGAGCGTCTCGTCACGCCTGGTCCTCATTGAGTAGGAAGTTGCCGTCGGTGGAGTAGGCCGAGTAGTGCTCGCCCTCCAGGTCGGCGTAGAAGCCGAACAGTCTCTTCCAGCGCACCACTGCGAGCGCGGCGTTCAGCGCGTTGAGGTCAGCGATCTGGATGTTCAAGTCGTACTCGTCGCCGGCCGAGCCCCCACTGAAGTCGATGCGCTTCAGCGAGTGGACGTGGTCGCGCATCCTGGGAGTGCTTGTTGTGGTCGCGAGGACACCGACGAGCGCATCACTAGAACGTTGCACGCCGAGGCCGACGTCGATGAAGGGCACACTCGCTCCCTCCAGCCGGTCAACGATGAGACGCTTCGCCTCGCCGCCTTCCAGGGACATGAACACAAAGTCCATCGTGTCGAGCTCGGCGATCGACTCCTCGTCGATGAAGTATGGGTGGGGCACGATACCGCGACGCATGGGGCGGTACAGGTCGGCCCAGTACTCGACCTTGAGAGGCGCCTCGCGGAGACGTTCAACGGATGCAGCACCGGGAGCGCGGAACGCGTTGTGCTGCAGAAACCGGTCGCCGTCGAAGATGTGGATTTCCTGAACCGGAGTCTTGACGACGAGGTCGAGGATGTACGAGCCGGTGCCACCCAGCCCGATGATCGCGATCCGGCCGAGTTTGAGCCGCTCGCTGATCGCCACGATGCCCGCCCTCGTCGACGCCGAGTCGGTGTACTCGAACACCGTGTCGTCGTCGGGATCCTTCGGCACGAAGTAGGTCCGTGCCGTGGCCTGCGGGTCGATCGTCTGCGCGTGGCCCTCCAACATCAGCACGTAGCTCGTCATCTTCGAGTAGTAGTCGAGATGCGGCGAGTCCGGCTTGCTGGAAAACATGTGGTGCACGACAAGAGCGGGTGCCAGCTCCTCAGGGTCACTGCCGATAACGATCTTCGTCAGCGCAGCGCCGGCCGCGTTGCACGGCATCTCCCCCTGAAAGCGGACCACGTGGTCGGGCCGCTGCACGGTCACGTCGCCCGCCAGCGTCAGTGGTGCCACCAGAATGCCGTACGCGACTTCTCGGGATGGGGTCACGTACGGCACGTGGTGGACAAGCAGATGTCCGTGGACAACTGAGACCTCGTAACCCTCGCTCGAGAGGCGGGAGAGGTCGGGGCTACGAGCGATTAGTGAAAGTGACATTGAAGATCGTCCCGTCCTTCCTAATCTGCACAGCGCTGCCCTCGACCAGGCTGCCTTCCTTCGGCTGCTTCGCCTTCCGATAAATGACGACGAAGGTGACCTCGGGGTTGCTGACCTTGTCAGGGAACGCGAGCTGGGTGATCACCTCGTAGGTGATCGTCCGGCACTGAACGGTCTTCCGCTGCCCGTTCACAACGATGGTGTAGCCAGGGGAGACGGTGACGAACGCGTCCCGTCCTCAACATCGACGACGTCCTTGTCGTTGAGGATCTTCTGCTCGCCGTTCTTCTTGACCCGCGCCAGGTCGAACGCGTCCGGGTCCTTGCCCGCGAGACGGAGGAGCGCCGCGGCCTCCTGGTCGTCGTCCCGAGTCGTGTACTCCACGCCGTCGATCGTGAACTTGAGCTTGCGGCGGGGCTCGCGGTCATCGCTCATGTTTGGGGCCTCCCGATGGCGGTTCTACGGTCCCGTCTCCTCCGGGCTTGAGACCAAGCTATCACACCTCTCCCCTTCAGCGCAGGGGTGATGGAACGTAGACTACTAATCGATCGAACGAGCCTCGCGCGACACCGCGAGCCGCGCGCTCGGCGTCACAGCACTACAGGTACGGTTCGCAACATCAGCCAAGGGGTGATGGAGCGAATCCGAGTGAAGATCGAGTACGACGACGAGGATCTACGTCGTCTGGCGGAGGAGCCCGACTTTGGGGCGAAGCAGTGGGGACGCGACGTGGTCGTCGCCTACCGCAAGAAAATTCAAGTTCTCGACAGTGCGAAGGACGAACGCGATCTCCGCGCGCTGAGGTCCCTCAACCTCGAGAAGCTCAAGGGCGACAGGACGGGGTACTACTCCATCCGGCTCAACGATCAGTTCCGGCTGATCCTCATGTTTTACACCGGCGAGGACGGCAGGGTTGTCGTCGTCATCGAGTTGGTCGACTATCACTGAAGGAGGCGTCACAATGAGTGCTGCCCTAGCCGAGATCTTCCCGGTTGGCGAGATGCTTGCTGACGAGTTGGATGCACGACGGTGGACCCAGGCCGAGTTCGCAGAGATCTTGGGCCGGCCAGCACAGTTTGTCTCGGAGATCGTCTCAGGCAAGAAGGAGATCACTCGCGAGTCAGCGATGCAGATCGCAGCCGCTCTCGGCACCTCTCCAGACATGTGGCTGACGATGCAGGACCGTTACCACCTGCGGCGACAGGCACAGGATGAGAGTGCTCAAGCACGGCTCAGCGACGTGCGGCTCCGCGCCCGCCTCAAAGACCTCGCGCCGATTGCTGTGATGCGCCAGCGTGGATTGATCCACGGCGCCACGCCCGCAGAACAGGAGCGCGAACTACGGGAGCTCTACCGGATCGACACCATCTACGACGAGCCGCAGCTGTTAGTTGCGGCACGCAGATCGAAGACGGACACGGCGGTCTCCAGCATCCAACTCGCTTGGGTTGCCTGTGTGCGCCGCGCAGCGGAGACGATGGGGATCAGAAATTTCGATCGTGGTGCTTTCACGAATTTAGCGAGCAGGCTCACACGGATCGTCGTCGAGCCCGAAGACTTCAGGTCTCTACCGTCGCTCTTCGCAGAGGTCGGCGTCCGTCTGGTCTTCGTCGAAGCCTTTCCGGGAAGCAAGATGGACGGATGTTCATTCCTCATCGAGGATAACCCTGTCATCGGCATCTCTGGGCGAGGGAAGCGGTTCGACAAAGTGCTCTTCACACTGCTCCACGAGGCGGCACACATCGACCTAGGCCATCTGGATCAGGAGACGCTCGTCATCGACGATCGCGGAGAGACTCCCACGCTCGGGCTCGAGGAACCTGCAGACAAGACGGCCGCATCTTGGGTGCTCCCAAGAAAGCTCCCGGCGATGCCTCAGCGGATCAACGAAAGCTGGGTGACGGCTGTCGCCAAAGACCAAGCTATCCACCCGATCGTTCTCATTGGCCGTTTGCAGAACGAAGGCCGCATCCCCTGGAAAACAACCCTCGTCCGAAACGCGCCATCGGTGCTGAACGAGCTCGCGAAGTGGTGAGCCGTTCTGGATCAGAACGAAGCGACGCGCACGGCGTCGGCCTGAAGACCCTCGCTCGAATTGCCACAGCACCCGCACTACCAGTCACCCCGCTGCCCGAGGCCCTCCGCGAGCCGACCGCGCTGCAGCACTGTCGTAGTCAGCAACAGCGGTGACCCCATGCGTGCTGTCATTCTGCCGATCTGCTGGGCGCCCATGCTTGGATGCTGGTCGTGACGGTTCGGCGTGAATCCGCGGTGCGATACCAGTCCCAAGACGTCAGCGAGCTGTCCATGCTGATCTTCGAGCCAATCGGCGCTACACAGCCCCGTGCCGGCATCATCTTGTTCCACGGTGGCGCCCTGCGCGGTGGATCGCCTGACGATCTCGCTCCGCATTGCCGTGAGCTGGCCGCACGCGGGATTTTGGCGGTGTCAGCCGACTACCGACTGCTCGAGGCGGGCGCCGACAGCATCGAAGACTGCGTAGCCGACGTCAGGGAAGCCGTCGAGCAGTTTGTCCGGCTGGCCTCGTCCCGCGGGCTAGAGGCGGCGCAACTGGCATCCGGCGGCAGTTCGGCCGGAGCCCACCTTGCGCTGGTGGCCGCGATGACGGGTGCCGACGGCACCTCGCGCGCTGGCCACTTTGGCATCTCAGCCGTCGTGGCCTGGAACCCGGCCGGATCCGACCTCGGCTCTTTGCCGGTTGAGACTCAGCGCCAGCTGGAACTTCGGGTCGGACTACCCGCCGGGCGACTGGCTCGGTACTCACTCATCGAACTCGTTCGCCCGCACATACCGCCCGTCCTCATCCATCACGGCACCCGCGACGAGGTCGAACCGATCGACTGCGTCAGGCGTTTTCGCGACGCGATGCTACGAAGTGGCAACGAGTGCACCTTGACCGAGTACGAGCACGCCAAGCATGGATTCCACTACCCCGGCGCCGGTGGCTGCTTCGACTCGGTCGTCGACTCGACCGCTCTGTTCCTTCTGGAGAAGGCCGGATGAGACTGGCCGAAAAACGCTGTCGCCGCCGAGTTCCGCTGCGCGTACCACCTGCAGACCACAACACGAAGGGCTAGTCAATGCTGCACGAGTCACTCCGGACGCGCGGCCGGGAACGGGACGCGCTGCTGGCGCGCGTGAACGACGTTCTCGCCGCCGACCACCGCGTACGGGCGTCTTGGATAGAAGGGTCGGTAGGGCGCGGTGAAGACGACGGGTTCAGTGATCTCGACGTCGGCGTCGTCATCGCCGATCACGAGGCGCCCGTCCTGGCTCGCCGTCCAGAGCGGCCGATGACTTACACCGCGCTGACGTCGTCACCACGCGCAGCCTTCGCGGCCGCCGCGGCAGACCCGCTGCTGGTGATGGAGGCACCACACAACGCCCCTCAAGGCGGCGCGTTTCTGTCGACGTTCGTCCCCGGATCCCAAGGCCCGCACGGGATCGACTGGATCTGGCAGCCGCTCTCAGCCGCGCAGCCGCCGCCGGACTGTCGGATGCTCTTCGATCGACGAGACGCGTCCGAGTCGGCGGTTCCACCCGTCATCCCTGACGTTGACCGCGACGACATCACGCGCACACCGTTCGAAACGACCGTCCAGGCGGCGTGCTCCTTCTGGTCGATGCTCCTATGGAGCGCGAAGGGAGTGGCACGGGCACCCGACACCGCTGACATGCCACTACTCCGATATGTCGAAGCTGACCTTCGCCGGATCGAGGACTACACCGGATCAGCTCAGCCCGAACATCCCAGCGGCGCCATGAGACGAGGCGTCGACAAAGTCCGCCTGCTCCGCGACCACGCCGAACATATGCAGAAGTTGGCTCCCCAGCTCGCCAGTGTCGGCATCGTGCTCCCGCACCAACTTCCCCACCAGGTCGAGCAACTTCTCGACGTCGTAGAAGCAGCGGTGCTGGCCAACGGCTGAACGATCAAGCCGATCGCAACGCTCCGCCTGTGGCCGGGCAGTGCCGCCCGCCAAGGGACCCAATCCGGGCGGCAGCAGCGTCATGTGTCGCCCGTTGAACGGCTACCGGGCATCCGCACGATCAACGCCGGGGATTGACTCTCATGCGACCTGAGGTACCAGGATCTGGCTATGCCCGGAGATCGTTTGATGAGTATCGGCGGATTCGCTCAGCAGTGTGGCCTGTCGGTCCCTGCGCTCCGCTACTACGACGAGATCGAACTATTGGAGCCGACATCGGTCGACCCCTCGAGCGGCTACCGCCGCTACCACCCCGATCAGCTCGCTACAGCGCGACAGATCTACATCTTGCGCGCTCTCGAACTGCCCATCGAGGCGGTTCGAGAGGTCGTCAGCCAACGCGTCAGCCTCCGCGCGGCCGTCGAGACGCACCGCGACCGTCACGCCCGTCAGACCCGTGCACGTCCCATGTCAGCACAACCAATCTGCCGCCCCGTTCAAATCACCATTCACGCCCACGACCTGCCACGGGCAGTCCAGTTCTACGGCGATGTGTTCGGAGGCGAGTTCAAGGAAATTCAGCTCGTCTTTCGAGTCCGGGACCTGGAAGACCGACTCGTTCTTCCGGCTGTGCCTGGAACCGCAATGCCCGACCGACGACTATCCAGGGCGCAACACCTGCTTCAGCTTCCTCGTCGAGGACGTCGACAGCATGCACGCCCGCGCTATCGCAGCCGGCGCGACCGAGGTGCGACCCCCGCAGGACTACGACTGGAAACCACGTGGCTCCATCGTTGACGACCCCAGCGGAAACCGCATCGCCCTCACTCAAGCCTGACGAGCATTTCGAGGGCGGTCCTGAAGCCCGACTTCCTCGATGTGCGTGGCCGACCGGCCGTTCCTGAGGTCAAGAGGCAGCGACGCGCAAGCGGTGCAACGAGTCGCCCGAGCTCCGGCGGCACTTGTCGGATAGTCGCCGGCCACGCCCCGCCCAAGGCTCAGCGCTCGTGCGCCTGTCCGTTGCCGCTGCTGGTGAGCGACCCTGCCTCGTGGTGCTTTCACAGTTGCGGCTCGGTCAGGTCTCACCGAAGCGCCTGCAGGATCGTGGGCGTTGAGCTGATCAGCGAGGACGCGGGCGTGTCGTGCGTCTGCCGGCCAGCCGGCGTCAACGAGTGCGCCGGCGCGTTGCGACCGCGAATCGGCACTGTCGTATTCGATGTCGCTCGCGGGAAGTCGGTGGCTGCGGGCCTCCTCCACGGCGATCGCTGGGTCGGCCCCGTAGGCCAGCCGGTAGGCGGCGGTGACCTGATCAGCTGCGGTCCGGAAGCGTTCTTGGTCGAGGTCGGCCCAGAGTTGGGCGGCTTTCCAGACGCTGAGCGCTTCGGCCTGGTCGACGCTTCGCATCCAGTCTGGGTCTGCTGCTCGTCGGTACAGCTCCTCAGCGACCTGGGCTTGGGCTTCGTAGCGGCGCTGCGCGTCCTCGGCCTGGAACCGCTTGTCGCGGAGGTCGGCTTCGGCGCGCTGCTGGGCGGCGCGGATGAAGGTGTCTCCCAACCTCGCTACGCCGGTGGCGATGGTCAGTCCTGCGGCTCGGGCCTGCTCGAGTACGTCGTCGTCAGCCATGGCTGTCTCCTTGTCTTAGCGTTCGTGTCCGCTGTCGCGGAGCGCGCGTTGCTGCGCTGGGGTGAGCCGCCGCGGCAACGGATCCGAACCTGTCGGCCGCTGCTCCCCCACCGGAGCTGGTCCAGCGCTCGGTGTCTGGCCGGCTTGGGCGACGCTCATCGCCTCCACCGATCGAGTGTCGCCGGCCTCGACCGCGAGCTGCCTCGGTGTCGGCGCCGCGTACCCGGTGAGCGGGATCCGCTCGAGTCGACCGATGACATCCCGTTCGATCCGGGTGGCTTCGGTCAGGTTCGCGACCGCGACCTGATGCGCCCGGATCGACTCCGCCAGCCGCAGCAACTGCCGCACGAACAGCGCCGCGGCGACCGCGTCCTTCCCCCGGCCCTGCCGGGTGGCCTGCGCGAACAGCAACGCCACCCCCGCCAACCCGGACCGACCCGACGTCGTCGACGCCGCCGGCTGCCCAGCACGTGGAGGATTCGCCGACCTCGACAACGCACTCGCCGCGCCACGCAGATCGGCCGCGTTGGCCGGGTCGAACCGAGCCCACGCCGACAACGCACCCGACGTATCCCGGGCCGCGGTCGCCCACGCTTCCCGATCCCACTGCGGCACCGACGCCAACCGATCCGCGTACCCGGTCAGCCGGCCGACCACCCGGTCCACGTTGACCCGACTGACGTCCCCGGTCTCCCGCCCGTCCCGGACCACCGGCGGGCGGGCGC
>JAABUT010002934.1_pt1 | contig 15459 bp, 16 predicted proteins | sample 5559281 | NCBI WGS metagenome assembly JAABUT01 (sample SAMN10711880, study PRJNA513359) | rock metagenome | isolation source: Antarctica rocks | place: Antarctica: Victoria Land, Ricker Hills nord | collected 2016-01-04 | reverse complement strand
CCTAACCCTAACCCTAACCCTAACCCTAACCCTAACCCTAACCCTAACCCTAACCCTAACCCTAACCCTAACCCTAACCCTAACCCTAACCCTAACCCTAACCCTAAGTAACGCACATTGGAGGCAGCGCACATTTACAAGGTTATTAGCGTATGCAGAAAGGTTTCGAATCCTTGGCATTCATTTTCGCGCTGCCTCACGGTGATCCGATTGTATGAGAAATTCGAAAATCAACCCCATCGCCCTCTCAATTGCCCAAAATTGAAGCTATTCAGACCTCTTTGTTTGTTGACGTTTCTGACGTTCTTGACACCGTTTTATTCGAAATGCCTCAACGCCGGAGTCAAAATCTACCTCTAGATGACCCTCTCATCTCACTCCCTCTAGATGATCTTCTCACCCTCTCTAGAGCATCCGAAAGACTCTATTAGAACTGAGTCGTTAAACATAGTCAAATTCCTGATTTCCTACCTTCAATTCTCGTTTCAAAGCTCTGATATCTGCCTCAAAAATGTAGTCTGAATGCTTGAAGTGCTGTCTCGAAAATCTATTGCATCTGCTTCGTTCGACAGCGTAATGAAGAAAGTCACCAAAGGTGCCTTCAAAATGGGGCCATATCTCGTCAAAATGCCTACGAACTCAGATCTTTAATACGCTGAAGGTGAGTTCTATGGAGTTGTAATCCGGCGAGTAGGGAGGCAAATATCGCACCTGACATTCATATCAGTGGTAGATCGTCAATTCAACGAGGCAAATAGCTTATCTGACATCCGTGTGAGATGATGAGCTCTTCAATTCGACTATTGCAATGAACACTCGCGTTATTCATGATGATCACACTTCTTGAAGTCGGAAAGGGACTGCATAGAGGTAGCAGTTCATCTGCTAGCCATCGAAAGAAAGCCTCGCCGTTGAATCAACCCTCGCGAATATCGATGCAGGATAGATATTCGTCTTTCGTATAGACCGAAAGAACACTTCAGCAATGCCCTCTCGTTCTAGAGGCTTGATAGCGAGCTGGTTGATCAACAGGAGCATAGGCTTGATGACGTCAGCCTGTGATCTCATTGAATAAGAACTCATCCACGAACACGAGCTGTTCAGCCGTCAAACGAAGCATGTCTGCTACCCAATTCAAACGAAGCTCATCGTTTTGCCTGACTCCTACACGCTGTTCTTTTTTGATACTTCAGCCTCTCCTCTTCAGGATTCTTGATATCGTGAATTGATGCACGTTAATGCTTCACTCCTCTCATATGTACCAGATCATCTCTTTCTGCATGATCCACGGCTGATCTTCGAGGTAGACTATGAGGCCATTTTCAGCGGTCTTGAAGACCTTTCGAGAAGCGCCTTTGGGTCGAAATTGAGGTCTAAAGAGAGAGTCATACATGAAGAGATTCTCCTGAATTCTATAGACGGTATCAAAGTGACAGTGAACCTCTTCGACGATATCTTTAGAACATCAGTGAAGTAGCAAAAGACGTAGTATTCTGAAGCGAAGGCTTGCAGGAAGTGGTCCCGGCATAGCTAAAAGCGATCAGTAAGCGATGAGGTCTGAATAGCTTCAATATCAGCTTTTTGAATGCGATAATAGGTGGTTGGGTTGAATTTTCGAATTCCTCATATAAAGGATCATCGTGGGGCAGCGCAAAAATGAATGCCAAGGATTCGAAACCTTTCTGCATACGCTAATAATCACACTTCCGGAAAACAATCATGGCAATCGAAGAGAAGTGTTGAAATATGTTCTGACATAATTAATCACACATCTGAAAAACCATCATGGCAATCGGAAGAACAAGGTATGCATAACATGAGGAAGTGTTGAAATATGCTATATACCTGAATAGGATTGTTCCAAAGTGTCTTCACATTTTGGCCGATTCGTAAACCAACAGAAAATCCGAAATTATTTCATCTGAGTAGTAGAACATCGACAGCGGTCAATCGCAATATCTCAAACAATAGAACAGAAGCGCGTGGGCTTATCAACAATCTCTTGTGCCTCGCTCAGACGTAGCAACATTGATGGTATCGATTCTCGAAAGGAATGATGACATCTGGAGCATTTGATTTCTTGCTTGTTGGAACCGTTTAGGATGCTTACCGAAGAGGTACAACCTCTCCAGAAGGGCTCAGCCTATGCGGTCGCATTGCTTTCCTACAAAATCATCGACGAGGGACCATTGTCAAAGGGTCTGTACCAATCTCCTTCAGCCTGCTTTGGAAGCGAACATTCATTAGGGGGCCCCGCGTCGCATAATGGTGGCCACGATTAGCAAACTTCTCAACAAGTACGCCGCTTTGGCAGGAACATCACTTAGGAATGTTCTGTCATTTTCAGTCTGTTGGCTCTCATCCCGCACAGCGGTTCATGTTGAATATTGATTTGCAAACTTCCGGTCATTTCTGAGAAAGTCCCTGTCTATCTCGTGCTAGAATCTGCCCCTAGATTTATTAGTATATAAGGGTCAGATGAAGCGTATGCATTTGTGTATATTGGTTGAACCACAGTAGGAAGCTAGGAAGGGAGGAAGGAGGTGAAAACTCTGAACCCCCTGGCGCCAGCCCCATAGGGTGCGGAGCTGAGAATACTAACCACAGGTTTTCTTGTACTTTCACTTTTCAACAATGGTGATTGTCCCCAAAGCTCAAACGGTTCCCACATTCGGGAAAAGGCAGATTTTTTACTACTAGCCTAAGTGATAGCATATTAACGCTTGTGAATCTGAATCAAAAGGAAAATTCTTCCAGTCATCGTACTTCTCTATAGAAGTTCAGATGTCGCTTCTGGCTCAAGTGTGCCTTTATTGAAGAGCTCTGGCAGCTGCCAATCCCTATGGTTCTTCGTTGTACCCATCGATCGCTCCGGCACTATGAAATACTATGGCTCTGCTAATATCTGCCGCCTACGTCAAAGAGTCTGTCGGTTCGACATGGTGCGTTATTGGGCGTTCAACAGAGTGGTAGATAGGTAAGAATCATTCTGAATAGTCACATGCCTACAGTAGTAGTGTAGATAGCTCGTAAACAGAACCTCAGCAATTCAGGCGCCCAAACACGTAGAACGTTATGCCGAGTTGGCTACTATCGTAGGGATGACGTCGTTGAATGTTGGGAGAGATTTCTTTCTGCTGTCGTAGCAAGAGATTCTAAAATATATTCGATCATGTTTGCTCGAATCTTGTCAAGCGTTTGTGATGGATTTTTCACATTGCACTGTAGGGCATCAGTCAGCGCCCAAGGCTAATTCCCGAAACGAATGCGTCATGGCTTTGGCTTACATCGTCGTCCTGACACCCACCAGTGGTACGAAGTCGATCAAGGAAGAAGATCGTAAGAGATTGGGTCATAAGTCATACGCAGAGGCGGAATGCTTTGTTTCTTTTCGCCAAGTCACACCATGTACCACCGTCTCTCAGCTGCAATCTGCTACTGTGACACATAGCCCAAACAGAAACAAACCCTCCCGCACCTATGCATGACTTGAGACCCATTTCTTGAAAGATAGCATATCGGTTGGCTATTTATTAGTACAAGATTGTCGCACTAAGTTTGGTTCCATCTTTGATCATAGGGAACATTGATGGAATTAACAGGCGGTTGAATAACCTCGTGTCCAGCAACTAGACGCTTCGTAAAGCTAACAACAAGAAATATATAGGCCACGTCCGGACTTAGTTTGAAGAAAGAGCTCTCCATTACTCACGCAACTTTTCCTTTTGAACCTCATACGCCATGTTCTGCTGATGCCCCTCGCCCTTGACCCACAAAAAAGCCCAAAACATCCATTCGAAGAGCTTTTGCTTGGCCAATCCTTTATCCTTTACGTTCTCCCAGCGCCGATTTGCTGCCTTGTAAACTGCATTGATGCGAGGCCTTCGCGTTCTCTCATATACGGTGAAAACTTCTGGTATGGTTTTATTGGGATACTCTTCAAAGACTCGTGCTAGTAATACCGCGTCTTCTAGTGCCAGGCCGGCGGCTTCGCCTTGGGGAGGCATCTAAAGATGTGTTAGCTCCGCGGCCATCATAAGGGCGAGTTGATGTACTGCATGTGCTGCGTCACCAATGAGCATTGCTTTCCCACGTGACCACTGCCCTGCCGGACCCAACTTGAAGATTGGGTACAAAAACAGATCTTCCAACTGATTAATTAGATGTGGAATACAGGGAATAGAAGAATTGTCATATCGCCTGTGAAGGTCATCAAGGATAGCGGTGTGGTCGGAACCTTGGGCTCTCCCGGTTTCGGACACTTGTGCCTTGGTTTCCATGACCGCAGCCAGATATACCCGAGTGCGTGCAGGATCAATGAAACTCGTCAGAATAGACCCGTAGCGGCTCATATTCAAGGCCGTATCCTGGAAATGTACAGCGGATTTGATGGACTCCAAGTTTACAACCGAATATGTTCCCGCGGTATCGGTGTAGATAGGTTTTCTGGCAGGTTCCACGTATTTCGAACGTACAGCAGAGTGTATCCCATCACATCCGACGATAAAATTTGCTTGGACTGAATCCCCATTTTCAAATTCGGCGGTGATCTTATCTCTCGTAACATCGTCCCGGAGTGAGGCCAGCTTCGAACCGTAATTGATTATAATGCCAGCATTCTCGAGGGCGGCTAAGAGTGAGGTTTGAAGATCTTTCCTGAGCATACGCAATGCCTGTCCGTCTGTTCCTCGAAAGGGCATTTCTCCCAGTTTTCCGGCGGTGTGGAGTGACCAGAACTCGATGGATGTAACGGTACACCCTGAGACCGCAACACCAAGATCTTTCAGGACTCGTAAAGCACTTGGTGTCAAATTGATCGCCCCACCCACACTGGACGGCTCATCCCTCAATTCATGAATAGAGCAGGAAATCCCAATCTTCGACAAAGCCAAGGCTATCGCAGGCCCAGCGACCCCACCTCCGATGATAACGCACGACTTTGACATTCTTTTAGTCTCGAAAAGTGTTCATGAAGCGTTTCCTTTGGAGCGCAGAACGATTATAGAACATCTTCAGCAGAGCCATCAAACGCGTGGCCTTCAACGTAACTATGTCCTACTTGGTTCCATTCCGATATTATTGTTAGCATCAGCGGCCAGCAGCTGCCTAAATATGTAACGCCATTTCCCCAACAAGGGCTCCCTAGCTTTCATAGGTTTTGGATTAGGTTTTGGATTAGGATTTGGAACCAACTTTGTGCTTTTGAAATTACTCTGGCCTGATACTGTAGATGCACGAAATATTTTGTGAGTAGATAGATACTCACGTGATACTCCAGCCAATTAGGAGGAAGTAAGTAGCCCCAAGCGACCAAATCATCGCATAGATACTGTAGCTTGCTGCCTTGCACTGGGCCCTGTATTCTATCTGCCATCGTTGTTGGGGATTGGATCCAATATGCTGAGGAGCATATGCAATATCCGTGCCCCCCACTAAGCTCATTCTTGCTTAGTGGGGGGCACGGATACAGCTTCCCCTGGTCTCGAGACATCAATATTGCGATATCAACAAGTGCTTCGAATTCGCGCACCAGGCGTACAGAGTATGTACAGTGGTGATGTCATTCTTGTCCACCAAGGCACACAGTGCCGACCCAACCATCATAACCTCTACGACCAAATAGGTAGAAATCGCTTCGACACCTCAACCACGATGGAGAACACATGAGATTTCCCCAGCATTTCCCCAGCATGCCCCGATCCCATCCAATTGGCCTCCGCTGGCGCTCCAGCACTCTCTTTATCATCAGCACCGTCGGCATAGGGCTCTTCACTGATCTCTTCCTCTACGGCCTGGTGGTGCCTATTTTACCTTTTATTCTAAAGGACCGTGTGGATCTACCTCCCGACCAAGTTCAAAGCAATGTATCCGGTCTACTCGCCGCTTACGCGGGCGCATCGGTCTTGTTCTCACCGCCCGCTGGTATCTTAGCAGACCGACTGCCCTCGCGTCAGCTGCCGTTTCTAACTGGCCTGGCGGCACTTCTTTTAGCGACTTCGCTCTTGTTGCTAGGGCAGACTATTGCCGTCTTGGCCGTTGCGCGGGTTTTGCAAGGCATAAGTGCCGCCGTCGTATGGACAATTGGACTTGCCCTGGTGCTGGACACAGTGGGGCCGGATAATCTGGGGAAGACTATAGGCTCGGTACGTGTATACGCGTTCTTAAACAGCAGTCCAAGTTACTGATATTCAAGTCTAGATCTTCGGCTTCATCTCCGTTGGCGAACTTGCGGCGCCTGTCCTTGGCGGCGTTGTCTACCAAAAAGCTGGTTACACTGGGGTATTCGGTCTGGGATTTGCCATCCTTGCAATTGACTTCATCATGCGTCTCTTGCTGATTGAAAAGAAGACTGCGGAGCAATACGAGACTAGGAATGAAATAGGGGAGCATAATCATGATAACGACGGAGACGAAGAGGACAATCACGAGGAAGGCGAAGAAAATCCCCTGATCCGCAAGGAGGAGGGCGAGGCATATATGGTTCCGCCCAATCAACCTAAGTGGATTAAGACTTTACCCATTCTCTACTGCCTGAAAGACCCGAGACTTTTGACAGCGCTGCTGCTGGCTCTCGTGCAGGCAACTTTACTCTCTACCTTCGATGCTACAATTCCAACAGAGGCTCAAGAACTCTTCGACTTTGACTCACTAAAAGCAGGTCTTCTGTTCATTTGTTTATCCCTTCCCTACGTTTTACTTGGTCCTATCGCAGGCTGGGCGGTGGATCGATACGGCACGAAACCTGCCGCAGTAGTGGGCTTCGGTTATCTTGTACCAGTCTTGGTTTTGTTAAGACTTGCCCACCATGGTGGTACCTCCCAGATCGTCGAATATTGTGCTCTTCTAGCGCTGTGCGGTGTGGGTCTCGCCGTGATTGGGTCGCCCTCAATTGTCGAAGCATCCTTTGTCGTTCAAAGGTACGACAAAGCGAACCCAGATTTCTTCGGGGCCAACGGGCCGTATGCGACGCTCTATGCCATCAACTCTATGGTTTTCAGTGCCGGGCTTACCTTGGGACCACTACTGAGTGGTTCATTGAGAGATGTCATTGGATACGGCAACATGAATGCCGTTGTCGCTGGACTGTGCCTCATCTCCGCAAGTCTGTCTTTTGTCTATATCGGCGGGAAACCCAGAGTCTTACGCAGGAAAGGCGCATAGGATATGAAGCCGTATCTCTACCTCAAACCTTCACACTTAATATCCACAGTTCATATTGCTATGGATTCATGAACATAAATATACTTGCACATTAGTGATGACGGAGTTGACCGTGAGCCTAGGAAAGTCATTTTTTGGCTCTCACGTTTCAAACTCGTCATACGCGGCAATGGCGCAGGTTCCAACCAAAGGCACACTACAGCTTATGGAATTCCGAGCGCAACGTCTTTGGAAAGCTGATAACCCAAGCACGAAGGCTTGCACGACGATTCTGAGTCGTTTATATGTCAACTCCGGAGGTTATATCGCAATTCTTAGAGAGCACTTGTTCGACCTCAGGCTTCTTTGCGGCGCAGCACTCTGTTCGCCATTGTAGAACGAGTAAGGAGAGGTCAAGGTTGAATACATCGCTGTGTATGAACAATTACATCTGCACCGAGATCCAGATACATCGATTTTCAATAGATCAAAGTTTATATCAGTCGGGCTCACACGTCACTACAATAACATACGGCGTATTTAGTTTGTTGCTTCAATCATTAGAAGGAGAGCTCGTCCGACATCAGCTTTGTCCGAATTTGGTGAGTCCAAAATTATACTCTCAGGGACTTTGACTTCCAACGAACCTGGTTGTCTGGCTATTATTACTTCGTACGTATTCAGAGGATGCTATGCATCCTGGGGTTACATTTATTGCCGTCTTATTCATGGACAACGTTTATAATCAACCCGAAGATTATTTTACCTGATGATATACTACATGCACACTTAGAATATCTAATCTACCTGCGATACTCTCAGAAAGACAATTTTGTCACCAAAGAGCTAAAATCCATTGAAAACGGTCGAATGGGACAGAGAGGCGCTCACACCTACATGAAAGCAAGGATATGATCGAAGACGGTAGATGCGTATCATGATAGACTTTATGAAGTCACGGATAGCCTTCCTAATCCTCCGAGAATTGTGAGCTGGGGCCCTCTGCATTGAAGTCTTCACGTCGATTTGTCGCCCCATTTGATCCACATCGGTGCGCACTTCCAACGTCTGACTGTAAGAGAGTTTTTCTCACAGAAGTATGGCATTCTTGCGTTCTGATACCTACCATGTAGTGATCTTCGTCCTCGAGAAATCTTTCCATTGGAGTCAATTGGTCGGATGGCAACACCACGCTCCACCTAAGGTTACTGTGAAGTTCAACTCCGAGGTCTTGCAAGACCTCGGTTGTGCGCTTCAATTGTAGCCGGTAAAGGCTTGTAACCGAGTCGGGATCGAGTACAAGTTGCCTATTTTGCTTTTCGTGCTCAGTGAGGGTTGCGCAAGTAAGCGTGGAGCAGGACACATCGGGATTCGGTGTAGGGCGAGCTTCCCAAGGCACTCCGTTATACTCTTCTTCTTTCTCGGATGAAGTGCTACGGGATCCTGAAAGGGGTCGCTGGCTACCATCGACTGCATGCGTGGAACCCGCACTTGGCGAAGCCGATCTAGTTTTGGAGCAGCGGTCAGCGCCTTGCAAAAGGTGCACACGGAGCAATGCTGGTCTTGATCATGCCCAACGGGATATCAGGCGCCGAATAACGTTAAGACCTTCAGGCGTCGTTTCAAGGAGGTTTGCATGTACGAGAAATAATTATGAGGGCAGAGAGGTAGAACATACGAGCCGTCTTCTACTTCAGCATTCGATTCTTTACTCGCAGCAGCATTCATAGCACTGTTTATCGACGTCAAAGGCATGATGATGTGGGCCACCAAACTTTCTAATGTCGCTCTATAGCAGGAAGCTAACGTTCGGTGGCTTGGGCGAGAAAGAAGCTGACAGAGAGGGCAGAGCGCGAAAAAGGTTCTGGAGGGGAATAGGTTCTGAGAAGGAGTAGGCTCTGGTAGAAGAATGGTTCGAAACACCGAAAAACCGAACACGAGGTTGACTGAAAACCAAAAGTGTTGCATAGACTACTACAAACGATGAATAGAGTGGAAAACAACAGGAGGTGAAGAGAAAACTTGGGAAAGCAGGGCCGGCGAGACACTTTATGCATGGCTGCAAAGTACGAGCACAAGGGTGGAGTGCTGCAAAGCAGTGCTCAAGGATCAAGAAGAGGGGCACCTGAGCCGAGATGCAATTCGTTCGATGAACAGAAAGTAGGCACTGATCCTACCGAATCCAATTTGTTAACAACATTCTCTCTAATCTTTTACCGGGTCACCTCACTTCCCACGTTGAGATTATAAGAAAATGGGTCATAAGTCATGTATATAGGAAGGATTTCGGGTACATGTTGACAATGTGCCGCAAGAGGGAATTTTAGTATATTGCATCCGACAGACGGGGATACACATTAGGACTTAGCCAACATTAGAACATAAACAATTGACCTATATGCATGATTCATGACCCACTCTTGTACGAAGCTTCTGCGCCTGCGCATAGACTTCAATCGCCGCGCTAATCCGTTGCCTTGTTTCTTCCCCTTGACGAGGAAGCTCGCGGAAGCCCGCGGAAGCCAGCGTTTGCGGTGATAGGGCGGTAAGGTAGGCATCCTGATCCTTTTTCATTCGCATGCGCCGAATTCACACCGCCCTTTTTAACGCCACCCAGTAGGCTTGACTCGAATAATGATATCTAGCTTTTGGTTGCAGAATGAGACGTATGTCAATCGTGAAATTAAGCGCCTTTATTAAGCGCCGGAATGTCTTACATCTTGGCCAAGATGACAGCGAATCCCCATCCAACGAATGACATCGTTCGTCAGTTAAATCAGATCTTCGTGGCAAACAAATTACAATGTATTCTACCCTAGTAATGATAATACAGCTTTCGAGGGTCTCAGAAAATGCAAGCACTGAAGTCTTGCTGAACTCGAGTCTAGATTTTCAAATATGTAGGAACGAGTGCCTGCCACTCTTAACTGACTCACCTCTGTACCCTCGCACGCCTCAGTAGAAAAGACTGATGTTCAGACTAAATCGATTGGGTTGTAGCATCCCATATCACTGACAGTCGAATTTTTGCGTTTCCAGCTTACACCCATTTAGGTTTCCGAGAGCTCAGATAACTCTTCAGGATACCAGTTCGGATCGTGTTTGGCTGTATTGATGTGCCTTCATCGATGAGACCTGATGGCAGGGGTGCCCTGGACGCAAGTGCTCGCTGACTAATCCCTTCCCCTGCAATCTTGGCAGCCTCGTCGCCTCTCGAGAACGAACGACGTCGCTCGATGATTGTATCCTACATGAATCCACGTTCTTGAAGCACAGTCCAAAGAGATCCAAGGAATGGTGCCACTGTCTCCACAGCATCATATAGACGACAATCCAACCCTTAAGAAGAGCGACCCACTCGTACCCATTCGTGGACTTTGGCTGATAGCTCGTAGATTCCCTCCATTCACGAGAGAAGGCTGAAGAAGAGTTAGACCTTACCATGTTAACGGGGTCTTTCATACGATCTCACCTCACCTGCGGAAGCCTTCTTACCGCTATCATGGCGACGTGGATAGATTGAACCCGCATTTCTTGCAATTCGATATCACGGACGCGCTCTTTCCAAAGCCTAGTAGGTCTCTGAGGTTGTTGTAAAGCATACTAAATGCTGCCAGTTACCTAATCGCCTGGTTTTGCGATACGGATATTGGACGCATTGTAGATCTAGACCATATGAGACGCTTGACTCATCCAGGCCCTGAAGCGGAACCGATGCCACGGGGGGTTCCTCGATGCTTAGGTTCGTAACAATATGGAGTCATGCCTAATTTTCTTGAGAGTGTCGATAATGGTGTTCATCTGATTGTATAGAAAGCCCTATCGCCAACCGCGCTAGGCGGCCAATTAACAAGGTGTTTGTCCAACACCAGAAAACCACCTTATGCTCTCTTCTGTTACCCACATTCCCTTTCTCTGCAAGAACGAAAGCATACTGTCAACTAGACTCTTTTTGTACCTATCAATCTCGCGATTGACCGTCTCATTCTTCCAGCTCTTTTAATTCTACCTTTCCAGCTCCCATTCCACAACCTCACCTCCTCGCTTTTCCTTACTACCTCTTTTCACTGCGAATCAGTAGAACACGCCACGAGATGGACTCCGCCGATACCTTTACCGGGTGGGTCCCAGATGAGGTCATCGTCGAGGACTCCCAGGGCCCAGTTGGAGCAGAAGACTACTCCGAGGATGACACGCCACCGTCCCCTACCATATTTGAGTACCCTCCACCCGATCAAGTCCGAATTGGGCCCTACTACGTACCGCAACAAAGCAAAGCAGCGGACGACGCCACGATGTTGCCATTTGTCAATCAAGCCACTATGGGTGGTCTGGCGCCAGCAGTAGCAGCACCACCCCCAGCACCGTCCGCAGCACCAGCACCACCCGCAGCACTAGCACCACCCGCAGCACCAGTACCAGCACCACCAGCACCACCCGCAGCGGCCATAGTGCCAGCACAAGGAGTGGTAATTGACCGACGAGGGAAGTACGTGGCGCGTGGCCTCATTCCAGACGCTACCATGGCCCATTTGACCCTCAGACCGTACGATACGCTCTGGATGATTAACAACGCCGCGGATCAGTCTGTTCTCTCGTCCTTCAAAAGCAAAATGAAGTTCGAAACCATGTTTGCTCACGGTGTATTCCGTGTAGGAGATGTATTCCGGATAGTCGCTGCTTCGGGAGCTATCATGACAGACAAAGAAGCAATAGTAAGTAAGATGGAGACCTAGCGAGGCCTTCTCCGAAAGTAACACATTTAGGTCACTGGACTCCCTGCTTCACAAATGCCGTATCCCGACTTCCGTATCCATAACATCACCATCGGCGCCACCAGCAACCTCCAAGCGTGCAGAGGCGTCACACAATTGTACCAAGCGATGATGCATCCGGGAGCCCTAGGCCAAATCCCATTTAGCACATTCCACGTCTATCGAAACAACCATGACCTAGGAGATCTTTCCGCGCTTCGACAGGCTTTCGAAGTTTTTGTCGAAGAAAGTGACGCCTGCACCATCAGAAATGGTGGTACAGGCCGGAGGAGAAGAGGTTAGAACGCATAGAAGGAGAATAGTATAGAGCAGGGGTGTGGAACGACGGAGAAAGGTCAGAGAAGAAGTTGCACTGCGCCAACGAGTTCTTTCCCATAGTCTGCTCGCGTGCTTGGCTGACACTCCATGTAGGGAGCATCGGTCATCCACGCCATCAATTGGTGGTAATCCTCATCACGACATGCAAGTAAAGTGGTGCTATTGACAACAGGAGCTCGAAGCTGTCCTATTTGTTGTCTAGCACCACATGCGTTATGTTCCGATCTGTCGGAGCCCCGGTCTCGTTGTATCTGTTTTGATGGCTTTCAGTTTTTCATATTACAGCTTGACGATGTTTGAGCAGGAAGCTCCTGATGGAGATCTCGTAAGAACCTCAAGGTGGATAATCTGTTTCTGGCACTTCGTATGTATCTCGGTTGTTCTTTTACTCTTCTGTACCATAGCTAGTTGACGATAAGCTGGGCGGTCTTAGAGCACAACTCCATGGGATCCTCTGAATAATAATCCTTTTTCTTTGCAGCCACGATGGCCTCACGGAGAACACCACCTCCTGTTCTGTGAGTGTATAAGATGCTTGTACAGAAGACTAACAGGTACTATGAGGGTCTTACAAAGGAGTACGTACCTCTCTGTCTCGCAACCTCGATCTGTCAAAGGTTCACAATAGTGTTCTCCCATTGCCTGGGTCATGGATCGATCTCCTCGACTACGGGACCCAAAGTCAGCCTGAGCAATTCAAAATGTGAGGATGCTCTTAAGAAATTTCTGTTGTTGATCTCTCTATGCTAAGGGGTTTTCAGTGTGTTGCGGGTTATAGTCCATCGTGTTATATGCTTCACGGTCTCAAATCGCTTAAAGGCGTTAGCCTGGGTCGGCAACACCCAAGATCACACAAAAGAGTTATCTTCTGCTTTATTTCATGCTTCGTCCTTCCTTCGTCCGCAAAGTTTATCGATCACTGCACCAAAGATTACATTTTACTATCGTCGTACTACTCCTGTGTCTCGTATTTCGTGGCCTGCACCAGTCTTGTGCCTGTTACCAATACTCTAAAGATCGTTTATTACCCCTATTTCACTACATTACCCCCATTCTACAACAATTTTCTAAACGACTCTCGCAATGGATAACACTACCTTTTCGGACGGATCTAGAATTTTCTACTTGGCCGCTGGCCACTATCTCGTTAGCAGAGGAGCTCGAATCTCCAGAGTGCAGACCCCAGACCGGGACAGCGTGACTCCCTCTCAGACAAATGTTGGATCGGACGACGGTCAAGGGAGCGACCTCACTGAACAAGCCGCGCAGGTCGAGGATATCGCTCGTCAAGCCATTTCTGCAAATGAGGACAGTCAGGAAGGTGCAGGTTCTGCTTTGGAGGATACGCTGGAGTCAGGATCCCAGCACGAAGGCCAAGTTGGTGCTACTTGGGGCGGACACGGCACACCACCAACCCCTGGTGGGCCCTACTATGACAACGACTCTGTGATGACAGACAACGATCAACAAGACAACCACCCCAGCGTCGGTGGGCTTACCGTGACTTCCCAGGGTCCCTCCCAAACCATTAGGGTCCCTCATCAAGGCATATACGTAGCTCAGAACCTCCTGTCGAAATACATCTTTGCCCACATGGCAGCCACTACGTACGATCCTTTATGGATCCAAAGCCACAACGTCAACCCCGCCGTCATGAACGGATTTACGAGCCGGATCAAGCTTGAGGAAATGTTCGGCCGCGGTGTGTTTGAACTAGGTGACTGCTTCCAGCTTCTCACCGACCAGGGTGTGGCATACACGGCCACAGAGGCAATCGTAAGCTCACTCACCATATTCCGACCTGGAACGTTCGACTAACAACAGCCAGGTGCACTCCTTCCCTGCCACGCGGAATGCCTTTCCTGATTTCCGCGTTCATACGGTCGCAACACGTCGCGACCATTTCCTGTACGGCTGTAACGGAATCGGCCCGTTATATGCGGCCATGGCGAGCCCGGGTCAGTTTCGACGGCCCAACTACAACTCCTTCCAGGTAACCAGGAATGGGCACGTGCTGGGCAACCTCTCCGACCTCCGCCAAGCTCTAAATGTGTACTTGGCGGAGAAGCAGAACTGGGATAGGCAGGGATGAGGATGGGGGTTTGGTTGTGGGAGAGGGAGGAAGGGGCTAGTAGTCAATTCGGTCGGGTTTTTTTCGGTGGGAAAGTATTTATGGCAGGGAATGGACTAGCATCGAAGTGGAGAGATTGCGCTGTTTTCTTTTCTCCGTTTCTTCTCCTTTGTTTAGCCCACTCAAAAATTCTACTATTTGCAGTGGAACATTGGATCTTATGCCCCCGTGACTTTGTATGTGCGTCAACGAAAAGGTTCACTTGACGAAAAGGAGCAGTCGTAAGTCTGTCGACACCATCGTCACCGCCATCCTAAGCGAAGCACGAAAAGGTAGAAGGGATTGGAACTCAGGAGAAACGCGTGTGAAATGTCGCCAAAAGACGGTGTAAAAGCCCTTGTGGCGCAGTCGCCATATTGGCGATCGCTTTATGATGGATAGGTTTTCTATGGCAGCTAATTGTTTAGAAGGGGAAGTGGACAGATTGCGCTGTTTCCATTTTTTTCATCCCCTTTTCCTTTTTTAGCCGCTGGGAAATCTACTATTGCAGTGGGATATTAGATCTTATGCCCTCATGATTTTATATGTGCATTTACAAAAAGGCTCAGTTGACTAAAAGGTAACAATCGTTTGTTCGTCCTTGCCGCCACTGTCGCCGTCCTAAGCAGAGCTCGAAGAGGAAAAGAGATTGGAGAGTTGGAAGAAAAACCGTAAATTGTTGGTAGTGGATAGGGAAAGTGTCTCCATGGCTCAGGAGTCAAATTGTCAACTTTTTTGCGAGGGGAAAATGCCTTTTCCGTCACAATTGCGAATAGCCTAATTTTCTATATGGAGATAGGTACCGTCTTTCCCATCTGTGTTAGTCGCACTTCGCCTTAAATAATCTAAACATTCAATCTGAACAAAAGAATTTCTCACTAACGGTGGTTCATGCATAGATGAAGAGCACTACCTAATGGAAAGAACAATTGGCAAACGGTTTGCCGTCTACCTCGGCCTTCTGAGTCGAATGCGGGTATATTGAAAGCCATTGAGAATTCGAACTGGATATTGAAGACGTATGAGGGAAAGGTAACGATGGTTCTATATTCAAATTGACATTGATTTGAAGAAGAAGAGTTTAGATTGTCATGAATGCTCTCAATAGACTAAAAA
>JAABUT010002933.1_pt1 | contig 15464 bp, 10 predicted proteins | sample 5559281 | NCBI WGS metagenome assembly JAABUT01 (sample SAMN10711880, study PRJNA513359) | rock metagenome | isolation source: Antarctica rocks | place: Antarctica: Victoria Land, Ricker Hills nord | collected 2016-01-04 | reverse complement strand
TCGGCTGCCCAGCTCGTCCGTCGCCGACGGTGCTCGCGGACCCCGGACACCGCTGGTTCGCCCGGATCAGCGGCCGAGAGGGTCAGGCGATCATGCCGTCGATCTGGGTGTTCCAGCCGTCGAGGTACTTGTCCGGTGCCGCTCCGAGCACCGATGCCAGCGCGGTGGCGTACACCGATCGGAAGTCGGTGGTCACCGACAGATCTCCGTCGACGAGCTGGGCGAGGCTCGGTTCGTCTCCGTAGAACCCTCCTTTGACGCCCCGGCCGAGAACGAACATCGGCCCCGCGGTTCCGTGATCGGTGCCGTCGGACGCGTTGGCGACGACCCGACGGCCGAACTCGGAGTACACCATCGTGACCACCTGACGGCCGCGGTCGGTGGCTTGCAGGCGTTGCTGGAATCGGGACAGCGCCCCGTCGAGTTCGGTCAACAGCCGCTGCTGGGTGCTCCTTTCGTCGGAGTGGGTGTCGAACCCGCCCAGCGACACCGAGTAGGCCCGCGTCGGGCTGCCCATCTCGACCATCGCCGCGACCAGCCCGAGCTGTACGTCCAGCTCGCTCTGGCCGCCGGCCGATGCGCCCTTCTGGTCGGTGGCATCCGGGTTCGCCGGTGCGGCTGTGGACGGCGCCGCCTTGGCCACCGCCGGGTTCAGCTTGTCGGCGACCACCTTCAGCTCGGAGATCGAGGAGGCCGCGGCCGCCTGCCAGGCGCTGTCCTGTTCACACGGAGTGCCCAGCAGGTTGAACGCCGTTCCGAGATTGCCCGTCGGCAGATGCAGTCCGCCGGTCGGGAAGGCCGCAGCCGCCCGGGTGGCGCCGGCCATCAGCGGCGGCATCACCGGGTCCAGCGACACCGCGTGCAACGGGTCGGTGCCGGTGTCGTCCAGCCATCGGCCCAGCCAGCCGGTGGGGTTGGAGGTCTTCGGCGAAGCGGTCTGCCAGATCGCCATCGAGCGGAAATGGCTGTGGTCGGGTTCGGGGTATCCGACTCCGCGGATGATGGCCAGTTCCTTGTTGTCCCACAACGACTTCAGCCCCTTCATCCCCGGATTCAGACCGAGACCGGAGCCGATGTCCAGAACCTCCTCCGGCCGGTAGGCGAGATCGGTGCGGGATTTCGCGTAGACCGGATCGGTGGCCGGGACGACGGTGTTCAGGCCGTCGTTGCCGCCGTACAGCGTCACCACCACCAGCACCCCGGCCGCCTTGTCCAGCGGACGCGCTGCCGATGCAGCGGCGACCGCCGCCGGCGTGGTCGGGTGCGAGGTGCATCCCGCCGCCAGCACGCCTGCCGCGGTCATGCCGGACAGGGTCAGGAACCTGCGGCGGTTCAGATCGCTCCGTTGCTTGCTGGTGATCGAAGGGCTGGTCATCTGTGCTGCGCTCCTTGTGACGGGCTGTCTGGGTTATCGGCTGACGACGTATTCGGGTGAACAGGCGGCGACGGTCAGCGCGGCGACCGGATCGTCGGCCGCCGTCATCAGCGCGGCCCTGGTCCGGTCGGTCCAGCCGTCCACCCCGAGCAGCTTCTGCAGTCCGTCGACCCGGGCGGCCGGCGACCCTCCGGTCGCCAGCGCGGCCGGCCGATGCTGCTCGGCGACGGCTCGTGCCAGTTGCAGGCGGGCCATCGAGGTCGCCGTCGTCAGCCAGGCCCGGCCGGCCGGCCAACCACCGACGCTGGGTGGTGTAAACGGGACCTGGCCCATGCCGCGCAATCCGTTCATCAGCTTCTTCCGCAGGGCATCCGGATACCCGGCCGGGTCCGCGCCCAGCGCGCGTAGCAGTGCGACCAGCCATTCGACCGGCTGTTTCACCAGCGAGGAGTCCGCGGCCGCGAAAGCCGGGCTGGCGGTGATCGCCCTGACGGTCGCCGCAATGTTGCGTGACGGTCCGTACGCCGCAACGAGTTTCGCCATGGTGGCGGCGTCGGGTGGGGTGGTGGACACCAGCCGGAACCACAGCCGCCCGATGACGAACGGCGCTGAGGCGGCTTGGCCGAGTACCTGATCGACGAACGTGTCGGCGACGAATGCGGCCGTCCGCCCGAGGATGGTCTTGTCGCCGGTGTCCTGCCGTTTAGGCACCAGCCGGACCTTGCCCGACTTCCGGTCGACGGTCCAGCCGGTCAATGCCCGCGCCGCCTGCCGTACGTCGGTCTCCGTGTAGTGACCATGTCCGAGGGTGAACAGCTCCATGAATTCCCGCGACAGGTTCTCGTTCGGGGCCTTGGCGGTGTTGTTGTTGCCGTCCAGCCAGACGAGCATCGCCGGATCGACCACCATCGCCTTCGCCAGATCGGTGAAGGACCCCAGTGCCAGACGCCGCTCGGTGTTGTTCTGCTGCCACATCAGCGATCCGGACTTGACCTTCTGGATACTGGTGGCGAAATGTCCTTGCCACACCCACGTCATCCGTTCGGTGATCTGATGGTCGGCGGCAACCACCATCCGCAACCACCACCAGAGCAGGGCCTCGCGGTTCTGCTTCACTGCCGCGGCCCGCGCCTTGCGCTTCTCTGGGGTCTTGTCCTTGCCGACCGCGACGATCTCGTCGAAGGTGGGCGCCGGGATGGCGGCGGCGTGAGCGTCTGCGCCGGTGGGCACCAGCAGCCTGCCGATCGCTGCCCCGGAGCTGCCCGCCTGGGCGGTGATCAGCGCCCCCGGTGCAGCACCGAAGGTGAGCCGATCGTAGGCGCGACGGATCAGTGCTTTGTCATCGAAGGCAGGCGCGGCTGTCATACCGCCATGGTGCGCTGGCGAAGCCGACAGTTGTGTGGACCCGGGCACCTCTTCAGCGATCGCTCAGCAACCACCCGGCGGCGCGCCCCCCACAAGTTGCACCGGAACGTTCGGTACTCCGAAGGGCCGACAACGCCGTTGAGATGAGCAATTCGCCATCTGGCGTACCGAACATTCCAGCCGCTCGCTGGTGGCGGACCGGGCGTCGGGGTTGCTCCGGGCGCAATACGATGGTGTCCATGACCCGCCCGACATCTCAACGGCCCGGAGCACAGCAACAGGTCGCGGTCAGCGGCGCCTTCGCCGGAGCCATCGACCTCAGCGCGCTGGCTGCTCGGCCGCCGGCACCCGGCCCGGCCCGGCCGGACGTGACCGGCAGCCCGGCGTCCGCCACCGGACCGGAGTCAGCGACGCCGCCGGTGCCGAGCAGCACGTCCCCTTACGTGGTCGATGTCACCGAGCAGACCTTTCCGGACGTCATCGAAGCGTCCAGTCAGGTGCTGGTGGTCGTCGACCTGTGGGCGACGTGGTGCGAACCATGCAAGCAGCTGTCCCCGGTCCTGCAGAAGCTCGCCGAAGCGGGCGGCGGATCCTGGATCCTGGCCAAGGTCGACGTCGACGCGAACCCGAGGATCGCGCAGGCATTCGGTGTGCAGTCGATCCCGACAGTTGTGGCGATAGCCGCCGGCCAGCCACTCGACGCCTTCGCCGGAGCACTCCCGGAACCGCAGGTGCGGCAATGGATCGCCGGTCTGCTGGACTCCCTGCGTGACAAGCTGCCGGGTATCAGGGCGGCCGAGGAAGCCAGCGGCGGCCCGGCACCGGAGCCGGAGGATCCGCGGTTCACGGCGGCCGAGGATCTGATGGCCGAGGAGAACTACGAACAAGCCGCGGCGGCATATCAGAAGATCCTCGACTCTGAGCCGGCGAACGCGCGGGCCGCCGCCGCGCTGGCGACCGCGACGTTCCTGGACAGAGTCCAGCGGCTGCCGGCCGACGCCGTCGAGAGGGCGGAAGCCGAGGGCGACGACTCGCAGGCGCAACGGGATGCCGCGGACGCGGAACTGGCCGCCGGCAACGCCGGCGCGGCCTTCGATCGATTGATCGGCGCAATCCGACGGAGCGGTCCGGATGAGCGGGCCGTCCTTCGCGAGCATCTGATCTCGCTCTTCGCGATGTTCCAGGTGGATGATCCCCAGGTGGTCGCAGCACGTCGGGCGCTGGCGGCCGCTCTCTACTGATTCCGGGGACCACCGGGCCCTACGACCACTGGGCTACGACGACTGGGCACTCGACCACTGGGCCCTACGACTGGGCCCTCGACTGCCGGGCACTACGACTGGGCCCTCGACTAGCGGGCCCCGCGACCGGTTACCGCACATGCGGTGAGCGGCGGTCCGTTCACCGACAGGCGGAGAGCCCACGGTCGAAGCCGTCCGCGAATGCCGCCATCTCCGCCCAGGTCGTCCCTGGGCGGTTCCGGACCAGGTCGAGCGCTTCGTCGGCATCTCCCGGCCAGGACCCCAGCTGACCGGCGCCGGCCGTCCCGAACACCGCCGACGTCCAGGCCCCGGTGAAGCAGGCGGCGCCGGCCCGGTTCGGGTAGCGGCCGCGGCCGGTGGCCAGCGCGGTGGCCGCCGCTTGGGCGAACTGACCGTACGGAGCAGCCGCCGCGGTGTCCCGCGGGTCGGCGACGCGGACCGGAGCGCTGCGATCGAAGGAGCCGACCGACGTCTGCGCGGCGGCGCTCACCGCGGCCAGATCGGCGAACCGGTGGGAGCCCTCCGGACCGGTCCCTGCTCGGCTCAGTGTCAGCCGCAATCCAGCAGCCGTCATGCCCCAACAGGCGGCAGGTCCATCGCGCATCCCACGCAGCACGAAGCGCAGCCGGTCCAGGCTCAGACCGTGGATCGGGCGAGCCGTGCCCGATGCGGCGTCGCCCGGTGCGGTCGGAGCATCCCGGAAGTCCAGGAGTGGGGCAACCGATTCGGGCAGCGCCCCTGCCGGCAGATGCAGCCGCCTGGAGTGCCCGTCCACCACCCACTGCAGGAACGCTCCGGCGGCACAGTCTGCCTGCGCCTCCAGCAGTAGCTGAGGGGAGCGGCTGTCCGGCTGCTCAGCAGGGGGCCTGATCCTGGCCTGCACGGCGTGCCCGAACTCGTGCGCCAGTGACGCGGCGAGGCCGCCGACCCCGTAGCTGTCGCGCAGTACCGGCACCAGGGCGGCGGCGTCGAGGACGATCCGGTCTTGCGAGGGACAGTAGAGGGCGTTGCCGCTCAGCACTTCTCCAGCGCCCGCACAGATCGCGGGTTCGCCGGCCGGTGCGGTGGCAGCGGTGTCGATCAACGTGTAGCCGCCGGTCACCGGCGTCCTGTGCCCGACGAGCAGCGGGCGCCAGAAATCCTCCGCATCGGCGAGAATGCCGGCGACGTCGCGGGCCGCCGGCTCCGATACCACGTTCGGTGTCTGGGTCAGTGACACGCCGCCGAGCGCCCGGTCGACCCAGGCGGCCGGCGCGGCGGAGCCGGCCATCGGGCGGTCGCAGCCCGCCAGGCCGGCTGCGACCAGGGCTGCCGCGACCAGGGCGGCCGCGACGGTGACCGCCCGGACTCCTGGCCGCCGGTTCAGACCTCGACGTCCGGGGCGAACCACAGCGCCGCCAGCGGAGGAAGGGTCACTTGGGCGTTGGCCGGCTGGCCGTGCCAGTCGCCGACCTTGGCCTGGACGACGCCCAGATTCCCGACGCCGGATCCGCCGTAGAGTTCGGAGTCCGAATTCACCACCTCACGCCAGCGGCCGGAGTGCGGCAGCCCGATGCGGTAGTTCCGGTGCGGAACGGCCGACATGTTCACCACGCAGGCCAGCACCGAACCGTCAGCGCCCTTGCGCAGATAGCTGAACACGTTGCCGTCACGGTCGTTAGCGTCGATCCACTCGAACCCGTCGGCAGTGAAGTCCTGCGTGTACAGAGCCGGATGGGAGACGTACACCCGGTTGAGGTCGGCGACCAGCGAACGGATCCCGCTGTGCAGCGGATCGGCGAGCAACTCCCACGGCACCGACCCGTCGGCGTTCCACTCCAGCGGGTTGCCCAGTTCACCGCCCATGAACAACAGTTGCTTGCCGGGATGTGCCCACATGTGGGCGAAGTAGGCACGCAGGGTGGCGGCCTTACGCCACGGGTCGCCGGGGATCTTGCCCCACAGAGATCCCTTACCGTGCACCACTTCGTCGTGCGACAGCGGCAGCACGAATTGTTCGGAGAACGCGTACATCAGCGAGAAGGTCATCTCACCGTGATGCCAGGAACGGTGGATCGGATCCCGCGAGACGTAACCGAGAGTGTCGTGCATCCAGCCCATGTTCCACTTCAGGTGGAAGCCCAGACCGCCCAGATGTGTCGGGCGGGTGACGCCAGGCCAGGCCGTCGACTCCTCGGCGATCATCACGGCGCCCGGCACCCGCTTGCCGACCGTCGCGTTGACTTCCTGCAGCATCGAGACCGCTTCCAGATTCTCGTTGCCGCCGTAGATGTTCGGCGTCCAATCGCCCGGTTCCCGGCTGTAGTCCAAGTAGAGCATCGACGCGACGGCATCGACCCGCAGGCCGTCGATGTGGAACTCCTCGAGCCAGTACAGCGCGTTGGCCACCAGGAAGTTCCTCACCTCGTGCCGGCCGAAGTTGAAGATCAGTGTGCCCCAGTCCTTCTGCTCACCGCGGCGGGGATCTGCGTGCTCGTAGAGCGGCGTGCCGTCGAACCGGGCGAGCGCCCACTCGTCCTTGGGGAAATGCGCGGGAACCCAGTCCAGGATCACCCCGATACCCGCCTGGTGCAGTCGATCCACCAGGTACTTGAAGTCGTCCTGCGAACCGAACCGTGGGTCGGGCGCATAGTAGGAGGTGACTTGATAGCCCCAGGATCCGCCGAACGGATGGGCCGCCAACGGCAGGAACTCGACGTGCGTGAAGCGGGTTTGGCCGATGTCGTCGATCAGCGCGTCGGCCAATTGCCGGTAGCCCAGACCTGGCCGCCAGGAACCGATGTGCACCTCGTAGATCGACATCGGGGACGCCAGCACATCACCTGCGCCGCGGTGGCCGATCCAGTCCCGGTCGCCCCAGACGTACCGCGAGGCGGACACCACCGACGCGGTGGCTGGGGGGATCTCGGCGGCGAAGGCCATCGGATCGGCCTTGGTGTGCCACCCGCCGTCGGCCGAGAGGATCTGGTACTTGTAGCGGGTTCCGACGCCCACATCCGGGACGAACAGTTCCCAGACCCCGCTGCTGCCGAGCAACCGCATCGGTTGTCCGGCCCCGGTCCAGCTGTCGAAGTCGCCGGTCACCCGGACGCCGCGAGCGTTCGGCGCCCACACGGCGAAGGAAGTGCCGGTCACTTCACCCCGTGGGGTGCTGTAGGTGCGCACGTGAGCGCCCAGCGCCTCCCACAGCTGCTCGTGCCTGCCCTCACCGATCAGGTGCAGGTCCATCTCACCGAGTGTGGGCAGCCAGCGGTACGGATCGTCCACTTCGTAGACCGCGTCCGGCCCATACGTCACTCGCAGCCGGTAGTCGCCGAGCGCGGCCGGCAACCGGGTGGCGAAGATGCCGCCGTGCACGTGTTCGAGCGGGATCTCGTTGTCGCCGGTGAGCAGCACGACGCTTTGAGCGTGGTGGCGCAGGGTGCGGACGATGGTGCTGCCGTCCGGTTGCGGGTGTGCCCCGAGCAAGCCGTGCGGGTCGCGAGTGTCCCCGCCGATCACCTTCTCCATCGCCTCGACGGACGGTTCGGCGGGTTCCGTCGGCCCAGCGCTCGGCACCGGCGCGGACGTCCCCCCGACATCGACATCCTGTCGCCCGCCGACCCCCACGGTCGGCTGCGGGGTCGCACCGGCTCCGGCCGACGATTCGATGTCCGCCGGCCGCCCGGCTTCGTCCGCGGTGATCGGATCTGCGGTGTTCCCGTCCGGGGTGGACGACGGAGAGGTTCCGGGTTTGCGGGGTTGGGTCACGACGGGCCTCCCGGGCGGGTCAACTGAGCGACGGCGTGCAGCGGAATGGACAACCAGCCCGGTCGGTGGTCGTGCTCGTAGCGAACCTCGTACACCGCCTTTTCCAGTTCGAACGCCCGCAGCAGGCTGCCGGCGTGCCGTGGGTCGCCGCCGCCCTTGGCCGCGTAGCCGTCGCAGAAGGCGCGCCGGTTCCTGGCCGCCCACTCGGTGGCCCGGAACGCATGCTGGGCATCCGCGTGCGACCCGGGAAGCAGGTGGTGGGCGGCATAGTCGAACGAGCGGAGCATGCCGGCCACATCGCGGAGCGGTGATTGCAGCGCCCTGCGGTACTCCAGCGGCTTACTCGGTTCCCCTTCGAAGTCGATGATCGCCCAACCGGTATGGGTGCGCAGCGTCTGCCCGAGGTGCAGGTCGCCGTGGATGCGTTGCAGCGTCATCGATGCCGCGGAAGCGGCAGCGGCTTGGAAGGTGGCGTCGATGCGCTCGGCGTACTCGGTCAGCTCCGGCATCGCGGAAACCGTCCGGCGGGCCATCCCCGCCATGTCGTCAAGGGTCCGTCGCAGTTGGTCGGCGTGCACCGTGACGGTGCCGAATGCCTCCGCGAGGTCCCGGTGGACTTCGGCGATCGCCTCGCCGAGTCGCCCGGCCTCGGCGGCGAAGTCGCCGCCGACCTCATCGGCCCGCAGATCTCCTTCGGCCATCAGATCGCGCACGCTGGCGCTGGCTGCCATCCAGCCGTCGGCACTGTTGGCGAAGAACTCGGTGAGCACGCCGAGGGTGGTCCGGACGCCCCGCAATTCTCCGCTGAGCTCGCCGAGCAACCGCGCGACATGCCGTGGTGATCGCTCTGCCAGTGCGGCGTGCACCTCGGCATCCGGATTCGGGCCGGGCTCGAGCCGGCGAAAGATCTTCAGGATCGCCGACTGGCCGTAGATCACCGAGGTGTTCGACTGTTCGCCGCTGACGACCAGCCCGGGCGCCGCCGGATCGACATCCGCGCCGGGTGTCGTCGAGCACCGCACGTCCCCGAGATCGGTGCCACTCACCATCGCGGTGAGCAGCATCGAGGTGAGCGCGTTGTCGTGCAGCGCGTCGTACCAGACCTCGATCCGTGGGGATGTTTCCGGCTCGCCGAGCCGGCCGATCTCGTTGTGTGCCCACTTTCGGGGGAGGTCGGCGCGGACGCCGACCCACAGCTGGTAGCTGCGGTCTGCCTCGCCCTCGGGATCCGGGACCTCGACGAGCAGGTGTTCGAAGCGGGCATCGGCGGTCGCACCCACCTGGACCCGCGACGTCACCCGCACCCCGCCGGTCAGCTTCCGGCGCCCGGCGAACCAACGTTGCCGGGGCAGCCATTCGGCCAGCAGCGCGGCCAGCCCGTCAGAGTCGGCTGCGGCGTTGCTGGTCGAGCTGCCGCGGATGGGGTCGTCGACAGTCATCAGTTCAGGACACCTCCGGGTCGGGCGTGATCTGGAACCAGTAGAAGCCGTGTCCGGCCAACGTCAGCAGGTACGGCAGTTCCCCGATGGCCGGGAAGCGCTGCCCGCCGGTGAGTTCGACCGGTATCGCGCGTTCCCACCTCCGCAGATCGAGTTCCACCGGCTGGGGGAACCGTGACAGGTTGTTGACGCACAAGACGGTGTGCCCGGGATCGTTCTTGCCCGCGTCCCCGGGATGGTGCAGCAGGTAGGACAGTACAGAGGGGTTGGACCCGCCGAGGTCGGTGAACTCGCCGGTCGCGAAGGCGGCGAACTGCTTGCGGATCTCGATCATCCTGCGGGTCCAGTGCAGCAGCGACGACGTGGTGTTCATCTGCGCTTCCACGTTGATGGTCTGGAAGCCGTAGTTCGGGTCCATGATGGTGGGCAGATACAGCCTGGCCGGGTCGGACCGCGAGAAGCCGGCGTTGCGGTCCGGCGACCACTGCATCGGCGTGCGGACTCCGTCCCGATCACCGAGCCAGATGTTGTCTCCCATGCCGATCTCGTCGCCGTAATACAGGCAGGGCGCGCCCGGTAGCGACAGCAGCATGGCGGTGAACAGCTCGATCTGTTTGCGGTCGCCGTCCAGCAGCGGGGCCAGTCGCCGGCGGATGCCGATGTTGGCCTTCATTCGAGGATCCTTGGCGTACTCCGCCCACATGTAGTCACGGTCCTCGTCGGAGACCATCTCCAGGGTGAGCTCGTCGTGATTGCGCAGGAAGATTCCCCACTGTCCTGACGTGGGGATGGCCGGAGTCTGGGCGAGGATCTCAGAGATCGGGAACCGGCTCTCGCGGCGGGCTGCCATGAAGATGCGCGGCATCAGCGGGAAGTGGAAACACATGTGGCATTCGTCGCCGCCCTGCTCCGGATCACCGAAGTACTCGACGACGTCGGCCGGCCACTGATTCGCCTCGGCCAGCAGCACCGCGTCGGGATACTCGTCGTCGATCACCTTGCGGCAGCGCCGCAGGAACTCGTGGGTCCGCGGCAGGTTCTCGCAGTTGGTGCCCTCTTCCTCGAACAGGTACGGCACCGCATCCAGCCGAAATCCGTCGATGCCCAGGTCCAGCCAGAACCTCATCACGTCGATCATCGCCTCGGCGACGTCGGGGTTCTCGAAGTTCAGGTCGGGTTGGTGAGCGAAGAAACGGTGCCAGTAGTACTGCTTACGGACCGGATCGAAAGTCCAGTTGCTCGGCTCGGTGTCCACGAAGATGACGCGAGCATCGGAGTACTTCTCATCGGTGTCCGACCAGACATAGAAATCACCGTAAGGACCGTCGGAGTCGTTCCGCGAAGCCTGGAACCATTGGTGCTGATCGGATGTGTGATTGAGCACCAGATCGGTGATCACCCTGATGCCTCGTTCGTGCGCCGCGTCCAGCAGGGCGACGAAGTCCTCGACGCTGCCGAACTCCGGCAGCACTTTCCGAAAATCGGAGATGTCGTAGCCACCGTCCCGCAGCGGGGAGTCGTAGAACGGAGGCAGCCACAGGCAGTCGATGCCCAGCCAGTGCAGGTAGTCGAGTTTCTCGATCAGCCCCCGCAGATCGCCGGTGCCATCGCCGCTGGAGTCGTAGAAGGCGCGGACCAGCACCTCGTAGAAGACCGCGCGTTTGTACCACTCGGGCTCGCCCGGCATCTGTCGGGCGCGGCGGAAGTCCCTCGAACTCGGTTCGATGACGTCCGTGGTGAGATCGGCCATGCTCGCCTCTTGCTGGGTGGGTCGGCCGGTGGCTCCGGTCGAGGGTCGGCAGGTCCGGCGTCCGCTCAGGGTCGTCGGACGGAGAAGATGTGGGCGACCTGGCGTTGCGGATCCAGGCCGACGACGTTGAACTGCCCCCAGTTGTATACCTGCCCGCTCACCATGTCTTCGACGTCGAACCGGTTGCCCCAGTCCAAGCCCAGTGCGGGAAGGTTCAGATCCGTTTCCCCCCAATATGCCTCGCGTCCGTTGACCGCGGTGACGACCAGCACTGCGTCGCCCGTGACCGGGTCGTGCCGGGAGTAACACAGTAGGTTGTCGTTGGACACCTGATGGAACCACAGGCCCTTCATCCGCTGCAGCGCCGGATGTTGCCGGCGGATGTGGTTGAGCCGGGCGATGAACGGCTCCAGCGAGCGCTGCTCGGCGACGGCGGCGGCGAAGTCCCGCGGCCGGAGTTGGTACTTCTCCGAGTCCAGGTATTCCTCGCTGCCCTCGCGGACGGCGACGTGTTCGAACAGTTCGTACCCGGAGTAGACGCCCCAGGTGGGCGACAGCGTCGAGGCCAGGACTGCCCGGATGGCGAACATTGCCGGGCCGCCGTGCTGCAGCGAAGCGTGCAGGATGTCCGGCGTGTTCACGAAGAAGTTGGGCCGCATGTAGTCCGATGCGGTCACCAGTTCCACGCCGTAGTCGGCGATCTCCTGCTTCCCGACGCGCCAGGTGAAATAGGTGTAGCTCTGGGTGAAACCTATTCTGGCCAATTCGTGCATCATCGCCGGCTTGGTGAACGCCTCGGCCAGGAAGATCGCATCAGGGGTGTTCGCATGAACGGTGGCGATCAGCCATTCCCAGAAATTGATCGGTTTGGTGTGCGGATTATCGACCCGGAAAACCTTCACGCCGTGGGAGATCCAGAATTCGACCACCCGCAGCACTTCGGTGTACAGGCCGGCGGGGTCGTTGTCGAAATTGAGCGGATAGATGTCCTGATATTTCTTCGGCGGGTTCTCGGCGTAGGCGATGGTGCCGTCCGGACGGGTGGTGAACCACTCGGGATGGGCGGATACCCAGGGGTGGTCGGGAGCGCACTGCAGGGCCAGATCGATGGCGACCTGCAGGTGGTGTTCGGTGGCAGCCACGACGAAGTCGTCGAAGTCGCCGATGGTACCGAGATCCGGATGAACGGCGTCGTGACCACCGGCCGCCGAGCCGATGGCCCACGGAGACCCGACGTCGCCGGGCTCGCAGACGACGGAGTTGTTGCGGCCCTTGCGGTTCACCTCACCGATCGGATGGACCGGCGGCAGGTAGACGATGTCGAAGCCCATGGCGGCAATCCTGGGCAGCTCCCCGATCGCCTGCCGCAGGGTGCCGTGCCTGAGCGGGCTCCCGTCCTCGGCGATCCGGGCGCCGATCGACCGGGGGAACAACTCGTACCAGGAACCGAACTCGGCAAGCTCGGATTCCACCCTGACCTGCAGCGGCGCGGACCTGGTGACAAGCTGCCGGATCGGGTCGGCCCTGAGCGCGGCCGAGGTCGTCGCCTCCAGGGCAGGCGCAAGCCGGTCGGGCAACCGTAGGGAGGTGTCGCGCAGCGCGGCGGCTGCTGCCGTGACGGTGCCGGCCAGCCGGTTGCGCGGACGGCAGGCGATCTCGTCCAGCAGCCGAGCGCCGTCCTCCAGGTCGTTGGCCAGTTCGTCGGCTGTCTGCCCAGCGGCCGACTTCACTGCGACGGCGTGCCGCCAGGTCTCCAGCGGATCGCTCCATGCCTCGACGGTGAGCGTCCACAGACCGAGGCTGTCCGGGACAACCTGGGCGGACCAGCGATCGGTGCCGGGGACTCCCGGGGTCATCCGATTGAGGCCGCCGTCCGGTCGTCCGCGCACTCCTTTGACCGTTACCGGCCGGAACACCACGCTGGCGGCGACTGCGTCGTGCCCCTCGCGGAAAACGGTTGCGCCGATCTCCAGCGGCCGCCCGATCACTGCCTTCGCCGGATACTTGCCACATGCGACACTGGGGGTGATGTCGGTCAATCCGATCCGTCCGGCCACGCGCGCAACGCTACGCGAGCCCATGCCCGGCAGCGACCACCCCGGTTGCCAATCGCTGCACCGTTTACCCGGCTCAGATCGATTCAGTTGGCCGACGGGGTTGCCCGGCAACGTCGAAGTCTGACGGCATCACCGCGGCGGCTCTCCTCTCGCCGGCTGCCGCCCCTCCCAGTGCCCGAGTCGGGCGGTTATGCGGCCTCGGTGCCTTGGATGGTGCGAACCGTTGCCCAAGTCGGGCGATTGCCAGCGCCTGGGTGTTGCAATAGGGCAGGTAGGTGCCCAGGTTGGGCGGTTCCGAGCGCCTGGGCGTGCAACGGGGCAGGTAGGTGCCCAGGTTGGGCGGTTGCGAGCGCCTGGGCGTTGCAACGGGGCAGGTAGGTGCCCAGGTTGGGCGGTTCCGAGCGCCTGGGCGTGCAACGGGGCAGGTAGGTGCCCAGGTTGGGCGGTTCCGAGCACCTGGGGCGTGCAACGGGGCAGGTAGGTGCCCAGGTTGGGCGGTTCCGAGCACCTGGGGCGTGCAACGGGGCAGGTAGGTGCCCAGGTTGGGCGGTTCCGAGCACCTGGGTGTTGCAACGGGGCAGGTAGGTGCCCAGGTTGGGCGGTTATGCGGCACTTGGGGGCGGGCGGGGGCCCAGAGGTGCCCGAGTCGGGCGGTCGAGCGAACCTGGCAGGCGGACGGGCGGCGCGTTTGTACCAACGTCGGCCAGTTCAAGCGGCGGCCGATCTCCGGGCCGATGCCGGCCGAACGCCGACCTGATAGACCGGTCGTCATGACCGATCTCGTCCGGCAGGCCATGGCCGCCGACGACGCCGACCCGTTGTCGAAGTTGCAGAACCTTTTCGAGCTGCCGGCCGACGTGCTCTACCTCGACGGAAACTCACTCGGCGCTCTGCCCAAGGCGGTCTCTGTAGTGGTTCAGGACGTGGTGAACCGGCAATGGGGCCAGGATCTGATCGGCTCATGGACCGGCGCCGGATGGTGGCAGGCACCCGGCAGGGTGGGCGACCGGATCGCGCCCATCGTCGGCGCCGATGCCGGCACAGTCGTGGTGACGGATTCGACCTCGGTGAACCTGTTCAAGGCGGTGATCGCGGCCGCCAGGCTGCAGGCCGACAGCCCAGCTCGTCGGGTGATCGTCATCGATGACGCGACGTTCCCGACCGATCGATACATCGTGGATGCGGCGGCCCGACTACTCGGCATGCAAGTGCGGCCGGCCGCGCCGGACGATGGATCCGCGCTCGACGAGACGGTCGCACTCGCCGTGTTCTGCCAGGTGGATTTCCGGACCGGGGTGCTCTACGACCTGCCCGCCGTCACCGCCGCTGTGCACGACGTCGGTGCGCTGGCGGTGTGGGACATCTGCCATTCCGCCGGGGTGGTGCCGGTGGGACTCTCCGAGCACGGCGTCGATCTTGCGGTCGGCTGCACGTACAAGTACCTCAATGGCGGTCCTGGGTCTCCGGCGTTCATCTACGTGGACGCCGGGCATCAGGAGCGGATCGATCAGCCACTTCCCGGCTGGCACGCGCATGCCGAGCCGTTCGGGATGAGCCAGGAGTTCCAGCCGATCGACGGCATCGAGCGGATGCGCACCGGTACGGCACCGATGCTGTCGCTGCTCGCACTGGAGGCGGCGCTCACGCCGTACCAGGATCTGGATATCGCCGACGTCCGCGCCCGGTCTCTGGATCTCACCGGCCTCATGATGGATTTCGTCAGGTCGGAACTGATGGATGAGTTGGAGATCGTCACGCCCGCCGACCCTGCGCGGCGTGGGTCTCAGGTAAGTCTGCGTCATCCCGCCGCCTATCCGATCGTTCAGGCACTGATCGCTCGTGGCGTGGTGGGCGATTTCCGGACGCCGGACATCATCCGCTTCGGATTCGCACCGCTGTACGTGAGCCGGCGGGACGTGCTGCGGGCGGGGGAGCAGCTGCGCCAGGTGCTGCTGTCGGGCGAGTTCCAGGATCCGCGATTCTCGGTCCGCTCCACCATCACCTGAGCTGCCACAGCCTGGCCGCGTTGCCGTCCGGTGGGCCGGACCAGTCACAGCGTTGCCTTCCGGAGGGCCGGACCAGTCACAGCGTTGCCGTCCGGTGGGCCGGACCAGTCACAGCTTCGTCGTCCGGGACCGCCCGCTGCTGGCCGTGTCGCGCTCCGGCGTCCCGGAATTGGCCACGGGCAGGGCCTGCGGATGCGAGGCCGGCGGGGCCGTCAGCGGAAGTGTTTCTGAATCGATAACGCCGCCGGTAGCCTCAGCCCGGTGAAGGCTCTCCGACGATTCATCGTCCGACCGCAGCTGCCCGAGGCCCTCGCCCCGTTGGGCGGCCTGATCCGTAATCTGCGGTGGTCCTGGCATCCGGCGAGTCAGGACCTGTTCGCGGACATCGACCGGGGGCTGTGGGAGAAGTTCGAGGGAGACCCGCTCAAGTTGCTGGGTGCGGTCCCCAAGGACCGGCTCC
>JAABUT010002931.1_pt1 | contig 15487 bp, 12 predicted proteins | sample 5559281 | NCBI WGS metagenome assembly JAABUT01 (sample SAMN10711880, study PRJNA513359) | rock metagenome | isolation source: Antarctica rocks | place: Antarctica: Victoria Land, Ricker Hills nord | collected 2016-01-04 | reverse complement strand
GGGCGGCGCCGGACGCCGTCGCCAGCTGTGCGGCGACCGCGGAGGCGGCCACGTGCGGAAGGTGCGAGACGGCGGCCACCGCCGCGTCGTGGCCGTCGGCGTCCAGGGTCACCGGCACGGCGCCGGCAGAGCGGGCGAGCCGGTGCACCGCGGCGACGGCCGACGGACGACTCTGCGGATGCGGGGTCACCGCCCACGGACGGCCGGCGAACAGGTCGGCGCGGGCTGCTCCGGGCCCGGAGCGCTCCGACCCCGCCATCGGGTGGCCGCCGACGTAGCGGTCGAGCTCGGTCGGGCCGGACAGCAGGGTGCGCAACGGCATCGCCTTCACGCTGCTGACGTCGGTGACCACCGCGGCCGGGTGCCGCACCAGCCGCTGCACGACCACGGCGGCGACGGCACCGGGCGGCACCGCGACCACCACCAGCGTGACGTCGGGGTCCGCGGGCCCGCCCGGCGCCATGTCGGGTGTCTCGGGGACATCAGGCGGCTCGGGGACATCGGGCGGCTCGGGGATGTCGGGCACCTCCGGGAGGCCGGCTCCGCGGGCCACGGCACCGGCGACCGCGGCCGGGTCGGTGTCGGACAACCGGACGGCCCACCCGGCCGCCGTCAGCGCCAGCGCGACCGAGGTCCCGACCAGTCCGGTGCCCACGACCACCGCCGTCCCGGACGGAACGTCGCCGGCGGGCTCGACATTCGGCGCGTTCGGCGCATTCGCCGCTACCGGTCCGGCCGTCACAGACCCACGAGGTCGTACAGCGACCCGACCTCTTCCCGGGACAGCTCGCGGTGCTCGCCCGGGGGGATGTCGCCCAGGCCGACGGGCCCGAACTTGACCCGGACCAGGCGCCGGACCGGCAACCCGACCGCGTCCAGCAGCAGCCGGACGACGTGCTTGCGCCCCTCGTGCACCGTTACCTCGACCATCGCCCGGGACCGGTGGCCGGCGACGACGCGGAACCGGCTCACCTCGACGACCCGGCCCTCGACCTCGACCCCGGCCCGGACGCCGGCGATGGCCTCCTTCGACACCGGCCCGGGGACCTCGGCGACATAGACCTTCTCCACCCCGAACGACGGGTGGGTCAGCCGGTGGGTGAGTTCCCCGTCGTCGGTCAGCAGTAGCAGGCCCTCGGTGTCCACGTCGAGGCGGCCGACATGGAACAGCCGGGTACGCCGGGCAAGCTTGATCGGCAGCAGCGACGGCAGGTCCGGCCGTCCCTCGTCGTCCCACATCGAGCTGACGACGCCGCGAGGCTTGTTGACGGCGACGTAGGTGTGCCGCCTGCCACGGTCGCCGGTCGGCACCCGTTGGCCGTCGACGTGGACTACCGCCTGCTCCGGGTCGACCCGCCGGCCCATCTCGGTGACGACGCGGCCGTCCACCTCCACCCGGCCCTCGGCGATCAACTCCTCGCTGCCACGGCGGCTGGCGATCCCGGCCGCGGCCAGCACCTTCTGCAGCCGGACCCCCTCGGCGAGCTCCCCTGCCGTGTCCGACGAGCCACCGGACCGGTCGGGCGCGCCGGGCCGGTCGGCCGCGCCGGGCCGGTCGGGGCGGCCGCCGGGCCGCGGTCGTCTGGTGCGCCGCTCAGTGTTCATCGCCGACCATTCTCGGTGACCGGACCGTCGTGGGTTGCCGGGACCGCGTCGGTGTCCATCTCCGTCAGGTCCGGCAGGTGCGGCGCCAGCGCCGGCAGGTCCGCCAGCGAGCCGATGCCGAGCCGCTCCAGCAGCAGTGCCGTCGTGCGGTAGGTCGTCGCCCCGGTGGCCGGCTCGGTGCCCGCCTCCTCGATCAGCCCGCGGACCACCAGGGTGCGCAGCACGCCGTCGCTGGCGACCCCGCGGACAGCGGACACGTGCGCGCGCGTCGTCGGCTGGGCATAGGCGACGACGGCCAGCGCCTCCAGGCCCGCCTGGGTCAGCCGGACCCGCTGGCCCTCGCGCAGGTACCGCTCGACGACGGTGACGTGCTCGGGCCTGGTGTGCAGCCGCCAACCCGCCTCGGTGACGCGCAGCTCGATACCGGCGGCCCGGGAATCGTGCGCGGCGGCGAGCTCGGCCAGCTCGCGGGTGACCGCGTCGTGCGGTGCGTCGAAGACCTCGGCCAGGGTCGCCACGGACACCGGCTCGTCGCTGACGAGGAGCACTGCTTCCAGCCCCCCGACTGTCAGGGTCGAGGCATCTGGCGCCAAATCATCGAGAGCACCGGCCTCGCCCGAGGTCACTGCTCTCTCCCGGTCGCAGAGGTGACCGGGTCGTCGAACCCGCTCGGCGCGGCGGGAGCAGCGATCTCGGTCGGCACTGTGCTGCCGGTCCAGGCGACGGCCAGCGAGCCCAACGGGTTCGGCTGGTCGAAGACGACCAGCCCGTCGCGGAACATCTCCAGCAGCGCAAGGAACCGCGCCACGACGACGGCGACCACGTCGGTGTCGGCGGCGATCTGAGTGAACGTCAGCGTGCCCGCGTCGCGGAGCATCGCGCCCAGCAGCCGGGACTGTTCGGCGACGCTGACGGTCGGTGCGTGCAGGTGGGCGGTGTCCGGGACCTCCGGCGGCCGCGGGGCGAACACCCGGCGGGCCAGCTCGGCGAACCGCGCGGCGTCCAGCCCGAGCACCACCACCGGGAGTACGTCGTCGAACTCGGGCCCCGGACCGACCGAGGCCGGGACGCGAACCCCCTCGGTGGCGAACCGGGCGGCGAAGGTGTCGGCCACCCGCCGGTACGCGCGGTACTGCAGCAACCGGACGAACAGCATCTCCCGGGCCTCGAGGGCCGCGATGTCCTCGGCGTCCTCGACCTCCCCGCGCGGCAGCAGCCGGGCGGCCTTGAGGTCGAGCAGGGTCGCGGCGACCACCACGAACTCCGACACCCGGTCCAGGTCCCAGCCGCCCGCCGCCTCCATCCGGCGCAGGTGCACCAGGAAGTCGTCGGTGACCTTGGCCAGCGCGATCCGGGTCACGTCGAGCTCGTGCTTGGCGATCAGCCCGAGCAGCAGGTCGAACGGGCCGTCGAAGCCGTCGAGCCGGACCCGGAACGGCTCGGACCGGGCCACTGCGGCTCGGCCCGGCGCCGTGGCGACATCCGCAGCGGCGGTCACCGGGGCGATATCGGCGGCGGAGGTCACCGGTGGCCGGGCCGCAGCGTCCGGGCCGCCAGCTCCCGGGCGACCTGGCGGTACATGAACGCGCCGGGCGAAGTCGGGGCGTAGGTGGTGATCGGCTCGCCGGCCACCGTCGTCTCCGGGAACCGGACGGTCCGGGTGATGACCGTGTGGAACACCGCATCGCCGAACGCCTCGACCACCCGGGCGAGGACCTCGCGCCCGTGCACGGTCCGGGAGTCGTACATCGTGCCGAGCACACCGTCGACCACGAGGTCGGGATTGAGCCGCTCCCGGACCTTCTCGATCGTCGCGGTCAGCAATGCCACCCCGCGCAGCGCGAAGAACTCACATTCCAGGGGTACCAGCACGCCCGTGGCGGCGGTGAGCGCGTTGACGGTCAACAGGCCCAGGCTCGGCTGGCAGTCGATCAGCACCACGTCGTAGGAGTCGAGCAGCGGGCGCAGCGCCCGAGCGAGGGTGAACTCGCGAGCCACCTCGCCGACCAGCTGGACCTCGGCCGCGGACAGGTCGATGTTGCTCGGCAGCAGGTCCAGCCGTTCGACCCTGGTCGGGAGCACGACGTCGGCCGCGGCGACGCCAGCGGTGGTGAGCAGGTCATAGACCGTCCGCTCCAGCCCGTTCGGGTTGATGCCGAGCCCGACGGCGAGGCTGCCCTGGGGGTCGAAGTCGACCAGCAGCACCCGCCAGCCCGCCTCGGCCAGGGCCGCGCCGACGTTGATCGTGGTGGTGGTCTTGCCGACGCCGCCCTTCTGGTTGCAGACGGCGATGATCCGCGCGGGGCCGGGTCGCTCAGGCGGCTCAGGGACCTCGAACCGCGGGAACGGCCGACCGGTCGGACCGAGCGTCGGACGTCCGGGCGTCGGCGTGGCCGGAGCGTCGAACGGTAGCGCCCCGGGGTCGGCGACCGGCCCGGCCAGCGCGGCGGGGTCGATCAACGGGCCGGTACGGGGCACCGCCGGCGACGCCGGCTCGGCAAGTCCGCCGGTGGCCGTCCCAGCGGGCCTCGGGCCACCGTCGTCCTCCGACACGCCCGCTCCCCGCTCTCACCCCGGCCGACTGCCGTCGCCAGTATCGCCGACCCCGCCGAGCACCCGTCCGCCAGAACATCGCGGTGCCGGCGGGGTCATCGGTCCGGCAGGCAGCCCCCGGGTTGGACTGCTCCGGGCGTTGCTGCTCGCGGTTCGACGGTGCGCGGGCCGACACTGACCACACCGCGGCAGCAGCGAGCGCGTGCGGCGATGCCCGGTGGGCGACGACGCGGGAGGGGGCGCTGCCTTTTGCCGAGTCTTGTAGGTGTTGCCCTGGCGGTGCGGGGGTCCCGCTCGCGGTTGGTCGGTTCGGTGGCGACGCTGCTGGTGGCGCTGGTCGCGACGGCCGCCGCGACGTTGGGTCCGCTGTACGCGGCGACCGGTGAAGACAGCCTGGTCCGGCAGCGGCTGGCTCAGGTGCCGGCGGCGCAGAGCGGGCTGGTGGTGTCGGCCAACCTGTTCGACCAGAGCGCGTCGGTGGACCGCGTCGTTGACCGGTTGGCGTTGGCCGCGGCGGACTCGCGTTACGACGGTTATTGGGGCGCCCCGTCGCTGGCTGTCCAGTCGTCCGGGCGGACCGTGGTGATCGGTGGGAGCCGGTCGGCGCGGGCGACGGTGTCGTGGCGGCGAGGCATGTGCGTGTCGGTGGCGGTGGTCCGCGGCCGGTGCCCGGGTGATGCCCCGGCCGGCGGCGTGGCCGAGGCGATGATCTCGGCGCGGACGGCTGCGGAGTACCGGGTCGGACCGGGCGCGCGACTGTCGATCGATCTCGGTGCGGGCCGGGCGGGGGCCAACGATCCGGTCGTGGTCGGTGTCTATGACGCGAAGACTGTCCGCGGCCCGGGATGGTCGGGCGACAGTTCCGCGCAGGCCGGTTCGGCGGGGGACTCGACCCAGCAGCTCGACGAGGTCCTCGTCGACCGGGCGACGATGGTCGCCGCGCAGGCGGGAACGACGGCGTCGGCGTTCCGGCCGCTGCGTGTCGGTGAGGTGCATGCCCGGGACACGGCCGCACTCGCTCGGCTTGCGGCACCTACGGCGCTCGATGTGCAGGTGTCCGCGCAGAGCGCGGTCGGCGGGGTCGTCGCGGAACTGGACGGGGAACGGCAGCTGGTCCGGGCCGCCACGACTGCGGTCACGGTGCAGGTGGGGGTCCTCGCGCTGTTCGTGCTGTACCTGGTCGTGGCCGCCACCGCGGAGGAGCGGAGCCCGGAGGTCGCGCTGGCGAAACTGCGCGGCATGCGCACCGGACAGACCGCCGCGTTCGCGCTGGCCGAGCCCGTCGGCTTGCTCGCAGTCGCTGTTCCACTGGGCGCCCTGGTCGCGCTGCTCGCCGACGTCGCGCTCGCGCGGGGCCTGAGCCCGGGCAGTGAGGTCCGGTTCGGTGCCACGGCTGCGGCCGCCGCGGGCGCGGCGCTTCTCGGCGGTGTCGCCGCCGCCGCGCTGGCGGGCCGGCGGCTGCTCGCGACGCCGGTCCTGGGTCAGCTTCGCCGGACCGGTGGCCGCAACGCCGCGCTGGCGCGCTCGGTCGCACTCGACACGGCCGCGGTGGTCGCCGCAGCCGCAGGGGTCTATGAACTGCTGACCCGCTCGGCGGACCTGCTGGGACTGGTGACCCCGGGGCTGCTCGCCCTGGCGGTGGCGCTGCTCGTGGTCCGACTCGTTCCGCCGGCGGCCCGGGTGGCGGTGCGGCGGACCCGCCGGGGACCGCGACTGCCGGCGTTCCTGGCCGCGCGGAACATCGCCCGCCGCCCGGCCGGGTTCCGACTCGTCGTGCTCCTGGCGGTGGCGGTCGCGCTCGCCGTCTTCGGTGTCAACGGGGACGCGGTCGCCCGGACGGTGCGCCTGGACTCGGCCCGGGCCAGCGTTGGTGCGCCCCAGGTCGTGCACGTCACCTCCGACAGCCCGGGACGGTTGCTGGCCGCGGTCCGCGCAGCGGACCCGACCGGGCGGCACGCGATGGCGGTGGAGCAGGCGGCCGGCGGAGCGGCGCCGACGATGCTGGCCGTCGACGTGACCCGGCTGGCCGACGTCACCAGCTGGGATCCGGCGTGGGGGGGCACGTCCTTCGGGGCGCTCGAGCGTGGCCTGCGCCCGGACCCCGGGCCGGCGGTCACCGTGCAGCGCAGCCTCACCGCGCGGTGGACCAACGCCGCCACCGGCCGGGCCGGGAACTTGCACGCGGGCGTGCAGCTGATCACCGCCGACGGTGACCAGGTCACCGTCGCCGCGGGTCGGCTGGCCCCTCGATCACACGGCCATCTTCGGATCGACCTTCCCGCGTGCCGGTCCGCGCCGTGCCAGCTGATCGGGTGGACCTTCACCCGGGCGATCAGCGCCGGGCCGACCGGACAGCCCGAGGCAGCCACCGCAGATCCCTTCTCCCAGGCACCGGCAACGTCGGAGGGCACCTTCGGGGCTGTCACGGTCACCGACATCACCGACGCGCGCGGCCCGGTGACCGCACCTGCTGTACAGGACTCCCGGTGGCGGTACGCGCTGGCGGCCGCGGACGTGCTGAACTCCGCCCGCCCAGCCGACGTGGGGGTGTCCGACGCCGGCGGCGGCGGTTTCACGGTTGCGTTGGACCCCGGGTCGGTCGCCTCGTTCGCCGTTGCGCCGGCCGTGGTCCCGCCCACCGTTCCGGCGCTGCTCGGCCGGGACGCCGCTGTCAGCGTGTTCGACGGGTCCACCGGAACGGGAGTCGTGCAGGACCTCGCCGACCAGGCCGCGATCGTCTCGCCGGTGCCCGGGCGCGGGACCCTCCCGCGGGTCGGAACCGCCGCGGACCTCGTCGACCTCCAGACGTTGACCGTGAACCACCCGCAGGCGCTGCTGGTGACCGATGACCAGGTGTGGTTCGCGGACTCCGCGGACTCCGCCGCCATCCTCTCCCGGCTCGCCGACGCCGGCATCCGACCGGTCGACGCAGACCCCCTGCGGCCGGTGACCGTGGAGACCGTGGACCACCAGGTCGCCGTCCTCGCCGCGGGCGGCGCCGCGGTGAGTCTCCGCGTCTACGTCGCCGCGGCCGTCGCCGCGATCCTGCTCGCGCTGGGCGCAGCGCTGACCGCGGGGTTCGTGGCCGCACCACGGCGCAGCTACGAAGTTGCTGCGGTGCTGGTCCTCGGCGGACGCCGCCGCTCCCTCGTCGGCGCAGGTGTCGCCGAACAGCTCGCCTACGTCGGTCTCGGGACCGTGGTCGGGTTCGTGACAGGTGTCGTGGCGACCCGGCTCGTGCTGCCGGTCCTCGGTTCGGTCACCGCCGGAGCGCCGACCCCGCCGGAGCTGCTCCTCTGGCCGGTCGTGATCGCCGTCGCGGTTGCCGTCCTCGTCCTCGCGCTCCCTGTCACAGCACTGGTCAGCAGGCGCGCAGTCGGCCTCGGTCGGCTCGACCGGCTCCGGGAGGTCCAGGCGTGACCGCTACGACAGGTCCAGGCGTGACCGCTGCCAGAGGTGACGGCCTGGCGGTCCGGTGCGCGGGCCTGGTGCACATCTGGTCCACCGGTCAGGAGGAGGTGGTCGCCGTCCGGGGTGTGGACCTCGACGTAGCGCCCGGCGAGCGGGTGGCGCTGCTCGGCCCGTCCGGGTCGGGCAAGTCGACCCTGCTGTCGTTGCTGGGCGGGCTGCTGCGACCGTCCGCCGGCCAGCTGTGGATCGGCGACGCGGAGATCAGCCGGCTCAGCCAGCAGGCGCTGCTGGACCTGCGGGCGGCGCGGGTGGGAACGGTCCTGCAAGGAGCCGCGCGGAATCTGCTCATGTACGCGACCGCCAGGCAGAACGTCGCATTCGCCCAACGGTCACTTCGTCCATCCGCCCGGGCGAAGCTCCTGCGACCGCCCGCGCTGCTCGACGCACTAGGGCTGGGCCGTGTCGCCGACGAACCCGTCGCCCGGCTGTCCGGCGGGGAACAACAGCGGGTCGCCCTCGCCGTCGGCGCAGCCAACGCACCCGGTCTGCTGCTCGCCGACGAACCGACCTCGCAGCTGGACACCGCCGGCCGCACGCAGGTCCTCGACATGCTCGACCTGGTCAACCACCGGTTCGGGACCACGGTCGTCCTGGTCACCCACGACCCGGACGTCGGCGCCGCCCTCGACCGGACAGTCACCATGCGCGCCGGGCGGGTCGGGCAGGAAGGCCGCCTCGGCCACCGGTACTCCATCGTCGCCGACGACGGCACGGTCGCCCTGCCCGACCAACTCCTCCCCGCATGGCCCCCCGGCACCCGCGTCGAGGTGTCCGCCGACCCGGACGTCGTCCACCTCGCCCGGGTGTCCGACGAGGCGGCCGGGTGACCGGATGACCACCGAACCGCCCGGGCTGGTACCACCCGACGCGGGCACCATCCACCGAGCCGCCGCGGCAACGGACCGGCAAGGCACGGGAGTCGTGCTGCAGGGCTACGGGCTGCTGCCCGTCCTGACCGCCGCGGAGAACGTCGACTTCGCCCTCCAGGTCCCACCCCCGACCGGCGGCCAACAACAGCGCGTTGCCGTCGCCCGCGCCCGCGCCCCGGTCACCGGACCGGCGCTGCTCGTCGCCGATCTCGCCGACGATCAGGTCCTTCGCATCGACGGCCGCACCGCGTCGGCAGGGTGGTAGACCTCGGCCGTGAAGCTGTACGCCGACTCCCCCGTCCGCCGGGCCCGACAGCTGGCCGGCGACCTGCTCGCGCTGGTGGTCCTGGCGGGCTTCGTCGCAGCCGGCACGGCGCTGTGGGCGCAGTTGGGCCGGCTGGCCGGTCGCACCCGCCAGCTGTCGGATGCTGCCGCGTCCAGTGCGACCGCACTCGGCGACGGCGTCTCGTCGCTGTCCGGTGTCCCGCTGGTCGGCGACGCGCTGTCCGGCGTCCTGTCGCAGGTCGGCCGGTTCACCGGGCAGACCTCGGGCAACCTGGCCGACCAGGCCCATCAGCTCTCCGTCGAGGCACCGATCGTCGGCCTCGCGGTGATCGCCGCCGGCGTCGCCCTCGTCGGGGTCTGCTGGGGGGCCGGCCGGGTCCGCTGGGTCCGCCGGGCGACGGCTCTGACCAGCTCGACCGGCGCGGGCGACCTCGACGTCCTGGCGTTGGCCGCCCTCGCCCGCGCGGACCCCGCCCAGCTGCGCCGGTTGGGCCCCGATCTGGCGCGCCGCTGGCGCCTCGGTGACCCCGAGGCCGTCCGGCAGCTCGCCGGGTTGGAGTTCACCTCGCTGGGCCTGCGACCACCAGCTGACGCCCCCGTACCATGACCGCGGCCACCCCGTGACGGCGGCGGGTCAGACCCCGTCGGGGCGCGGCACCGGCCAGACCGGCCACGGCGCGTCGGCCGGGCGCAGTGCGTCCCAGCCACCCCGGGACCGGGCTGTCCAGGCCGCGAGCACCCCGGTCACCAGGGACGGATTGTGCAGCCGACCGGCCAGGACGCCGTCGACCAGCTCGTCCAGCGGGACCCGGGACACGGGCATGTCCGCTTCCTCGTCGACGCCCACGTAGGCGGGACCGTCCGGTACGGACAGGCCGCGGGCCAGGTAGACCCGGATCGCCTCGGTGGTCATCCCGGGTGAGGTGAACGGGTCGGCCAGCACCCGCCAGTCCCGCGCCGCCAGGTGCGCCTCCTCGGCCAGCTCACGGGCCGCCGCGGCCGCGGGCGCCTCGCCGTCGACGTCGAGCAGCCCCGCCGGAATCTCCCACAGCCGCTGGCCGACCGGGTGCCGGTACTGGTGCACGACGACCACACGGTCGTGGTCGTCCACGGCGACGATCGCCACCGCGCCCGGGTGGACGACGACGTCGCGGGTGAAGGCGTCCCCGGACGGGCCCTGGACGACGTCCGTGCGGACGTCGACGACGGCACCGGAGAACACCGTCTCCGCGGACCGGACCGGCCACCGTTCGGCCAGGTCGACCGGCACGGCGGGCGTGGACCCGTCGCCGACCATCGGACCGTACGACTGTTCGAAAGCGATCACCGGGCGATCCACGCGGCTGCGCCGGCGCCGACCGGCTCGCCCAGCGCGGCGCCTGCCAGGCCCCCCGGCCCCCCCGGCCCCCCCGGCCCTCCCGGGCCGTCCGCCCCCCCCGGCCCTGCCGGGCCGTCCGGCACCAGCGGCCCGGGGTGCCCGGTAACCGCTCCGCGACCGGCTCCCTCGGCTGCGCTGTCGGCCGCGGAGCCGAGGTCGTCGTCGACGGCCAGCCGGCCCGACCGCTGCCGGACCAGCGCGGCCGCGACCAACCCGGCGAACAGCGGGTTCGCCCGCGTCGGCCGCGAGGTGAACTCCGGGTGCGCCTGCGTGCCGACGTAGTACGGGTGGACCGAGCGGGGCAGCTCGACGAACTCGACGAGGCGCCGATCCGGGGACACCCCGCTTATCACCAGGCCGGCCGCCTCCAGCCGGTCGCGGTAGGCGTTGTTCACCTCGTACCGGTGCCGGTGCCGCTCGGACACCTCGTCGGCCCCGTACAGCCGGCGCACCACGCTGCCAGAGGAGAGCACCGCTCGCTGCGCGCCGAGACGCATCGTCCCGCCGAGGTCGGCCAGTCCGGCGACGATGTCGACCTGGTCCGGCATCGTGGTGATCACCGGGTCCGGGGTGTCCGGGTCGAACTCGGCGGAGTTTGCCGCACCGATGTCGGCGAGGTCGCGCGCGACCTCGATCACCATGCACTGCAGACCCAGGCAGAGCCCCAGCACCGGCAGCTCGTTCTCCCGCGCGTACCGGGCGGCGGCGATCTTGCCTTCGATCCCGCGCACGCCGAAACCGCCCGGGATGCACACCCCGTCGACGTCGCCGAGCGCGCGCGCAGCGCCGGCCGGCGTCAGGCAGTCATCGGACGCGACCCACTTCAGCGACACCTTCGCATCGTGCGCGAACCCGCCGGCCCGCAGCGCCTCGGTCACCGACAGGTAGGCGTCGGGCAGGTCGATGTACTTCCCGACCAGAGCGATGCTCACCTGTTCCCGCGGCGCGGTCGCCCGGCGCAGCAGCTCGTCCCACTGCGTCCAGTCCACGTCGCGGAAGGACAGGCCCAGCCGGCGCACGACGTAGGCGTCCAGGCCACCCCGGTGCAGCACCTTCGGGATCTCGTAGATCGACGCCGCGTCGGGCGCGGCGACGACGGCCTCGGCGTCGACGTCGCACATCGAGGCGACCTTGTCGATGATCGCGTCCGGCACCTCTCGGTCCGCGCGCAGCACCAGCGCGTCCGGGGTGATGCCGACCTGGCGAAGCGCGGCGACCGAGTGCTGGGTCGGCTTGGTCTTCAGCTCCCCGGACGGGCCGATGAACGGCACCAGGGACACATGTAGGAAGAAGCAGTTGTCCCGACCGACGGCCTGGCGCACCTGGCGCGCCGCCTCCAGGAACGGCTGGGACTCGATGTCGCCGACGGTGCCGCCGACCTCGGTGATGACCACGTCGACGCCGGGGACCGCCATCGCCCGGATGCGTTCCACGATCTGGTCGGTGATGTGCGGGATGACCTGGACGGTGTTGCCGTGGTAGTCCCCACGCCGCTCGGCCGCGATCACGTCCGAGTAGACCTGCCCGGTGGTCACGTTGGCGGACCCGGACAGCTCGACGTCGAGGAACCGCTCGTAGTGGCCGATGTCGAGGTCGGTCTCGGCCCCGTCGGCGGTGACGAACACCTCGCCGTGCTGGAACGGGTTCATCGTCCCGGGGTCCACGTTCAGGTAGGGGTCCAACTTCTGCATCGTGACCCGCAGGCCGCGCGCGGTCAGCAGGTTACCCAGGCTGGAGGCGGTGAGCCCCTTGCCGAGGGAGGAGGCGACGCCGCCGGTGACGAAGACGTGGCGGGCCTGCTGGGTACCGGCCAAGAGGAACTCCCGTGGTCGCTGGACAACGGACACCGGTGTGCCTGCTGCTGCGGCGGGGCTCGACCTGGTCGCGATCCGGTGCAGCTGACAGCGCCGGAACCCGGTCAGGCGGCTAGCCCGTCCACGGGCTGTGAATCTAACAGGAGCGGCTCGTCGTGGCCCGATGTCAGCGCTGCCGCGGTGTCGTCCTCGGTCGGCCGGGTGGCGGCGTGCGGGCGCGATGCGCGGTCAGCGCAGGTTCCGGAACCAGCGGACCAGTCCGTCCCAGCGGGCACCGAGAACGTCCGACGAGGTCAGACCGGCCGGCGTCCCGGCGACCGCAACCGCGACCGCGACCGCAACCGCGACCGCGACTGCGACCGCGACCGCGCAGACCACCGCCAGCAGCGCGATCTGCCAGCCGCGGACCTGGCCGCGGGCCAGGCGGCTGACGGCTTTCGCGTCGACCAGCTTTCCGCCGACCCGCAGCCGGGTGAGGAAAGTGCTCGCCATGCCGGCGCGGCCCCTGTCCAGGTACTCCACGAGGGTCGCGTGCCCACCGACGGCCACGATGAGGCTCGCCCCGGCTGAGTCGGCGAGCAGCATCGCGATGTCCTCGCTGTTCCCGGCAGCCGGGAAGACCACCGGGGTGAATCCCAGCCGCTCCAGGCGGCCCTGACCCGGCGCCGTCCCGTCGCGGTAGGCCCGCACCACCAGCTCGGCGCCGCAGCGCAGGGTCCCGTCGGTGACCGAATCCATGTCCCCGACGATCAGGTCCGGCCGGTAGCCGGCGTCGGCGAGGGCGTCGGCGCCCCCGTCCACCCCGACCAGCACCGGCTTGTACTCCCGGATGTAGGGCCGCAGGGACGCCAGGTCCTCCCGGTAGTCGTAGCCGCGGACGACCACCACGACATGCCGCCCGTCCAGGTCTGTCCGGATGGCGGGCACGCCGACCCCGTCGAGCAGCAGCGCCCGTTCCCGGCGCAGGTACTCCACCGTGTTGGCAGCGAACGCCTCGAGCTGCGTGGCCAGCCCCGAGCGGGCGCCCTCCATCGCAGCGGCGACCGAGTCGCGCGTCTGCACCGTTCCGGCGCCAAGCGCCGTCTGCCCGCGGTAGACCACTCCGGCGTCGTCCAACCGGATCGGGTCCCCCTCGCTGAGCTGGGCCACCAGGTCCGGTCCGAGGGCGTCGACCAGCGGGATCCCGGCGCCCACGACGATCTCCGGGCCGAGGTTCGGGTAACGGCCGCTGATGCTCGGCTGGACGTTGAGCACGGCCGCGACGCCGCAACAGACCAGCGCTTCCGCGCTGACCCGGTCCAGGTCCAGGTGGTCGATCAGCGCGATGTCCCCGGGCTGCAGGCGCCTGACCAGGTTCGGAGTCCGGCGGTCGACGCGGACCGTGCCGGCGACGCCGTCGAGCGCACGGCCGCGGCGACGTAGCAGGGGCATCGTCCGACAGTGCCATGCCGCCCCCGGTCGATCGTGGGCCTCGCGCGCCGACGCGCCGGGACGTCTCAGCCGGCCGGGACGCCCCCCTGCGCCGTCACGAGCAGTTCCGCAGCGTGGGCACGCGCGGCGGCCGAGTCACCGTTCCCGGCAAGCATCCGGGCAAGTTCGGCGACGCGGTCCCCGTCGCTGACCTCGGTGACGCCGCTACTCGTCACCTCACCGGCCGCGTCCTTCACGACGACCAGGTGCCGGTCGGCGAATGCGGCGACCTGCGCCAGGTGGGTGACCACCACTACCTGTCGGGTCGCGGCCAGCCGCGCCAGCCGCCGGCCGACCTCCAGCGCAGTCCGTCCGCCGATGCCGGCGTCGACCTCGTCGAAGACGTAGGTCGGCGTTCCCGTCGTACCGGCCAACACCACCTCCAGGGCGAGCATCACCCGGGACAGCTCGCCGCCGGACACCCCCTGACCCAGCGGCGCCACCCCCGCGCCGGGGTGTGGCTCGAGGCCGAGCACGACGTCGTCGGCGCCGTACACGCCGACCCCGACGGGGCGCCCCGTCAACCCGTCGGGGTCCGCGGGCGCGACCGCGGTCCGCGGGAGGACCTGCACAGACAGCCGGGCCGACGGCATCGCAAGGTCGGCCAGCTCGACGGTCACGGCCGCGGCCAGGTCGGCACCGGACCGTCGCCGGCTCGCCGACAGCTCGACGGCGGTGCCGGCCAGCTCGCGCACGAGCCCGTCGCGGTCGGCCCGCAGCACAGCCAGCTCGTCCCCCGCTCCGTCCAGGTCCAGCAGCCTCCGCTCCGCGTCCGCAGCCCACGTCAGGACGGGGTCGGCACCGTCGGCAGCCGGCGCCGGTGAAGCGCCCGCCGGAGAGGCAGGTGCCCGGCTGTGCGCGGCCGTGCCGTAGCGCCGGTCCAGCCGGGACAGCGCCGCCCGCCGGTCACCGATCATCGCCAGCCGGACCGGGTCGTCCTCGACGGAGCCGGCATAGGAGGCCAGGTCGGTGGCCGTGTCGCCGACCTCGAGGAGCAGGGCGCGGAGCCGACCGGCCAGCTCGCTCAGGGCCGGGTCGAGCCCGGCGACGTCGTCCAGTGCCCGCGTCGCGACGGCGAGCGCGCCGGCCACCGACCCACCGGCACCCAGGTCTTCCCCGGTGAGCACGTCGTGAGCGGTGCGGGCAGCGGTGGTCAGGTCCGCGGCGTGCCCGAGCCGTGACTGCTCTACGGTCAGCTCGACGTCCTCGCCAGGCTTGGGGCCGACCTCGGCGATCTCGGCCAGGCCGTGCCGGAGCATGTCCTGTTCCCGGGCCCGCTCGGCACTGGCAGCGACCAGCGCGGCCAGTCGGGCGTCGACCTCGGCCAGCCGTCCGTACACCCGGCCGTGGTCGGCGAGCAGTCGACCGTGGGCGCCGTCGGTGACCCGGCTCGCGTAGGCGTCGAGCAGGTCCCGTTGCACCGACCGGTGGACGAGGCGTCGCTGGTCGGCCTGCCCGTGCACCGTCACCAGCTCGCCACCGACACCGACCAGGGTCACCGCGGGCACCGCCGTGCCGCCGGCGTGTGCCCGGGACCGGCCCTCGGCGGAGACTGTCCGCACCAGCACGACGGTCCCGTCATCGTCGACGACCCCGCCCGCACCAGTGACCGCGTCCCGCGCCGGTGACCCGGCCGGCAGGACGACGACGCCCTCGGCGACCGCGCGGACGGCGCCCGGTCGGACCCGGGCCGGGTCCGACCGCTCACCCAGGACCAGTCCCAGGCCGGTCAGGACCATCGTCTTGCCCGCACCGGTCTCGCCGGTCAGCACGGTCAGCCCCGGATGCAGCCGCAGCTCGACGTCGGCGATGACGCCGAGCCCGCGGATGCGCAGGCTCTCGATCACCCCGGTGGCTCCGGTGGCTCCGGTGGCTCCGGTGGCTCCGGCGCCCCGCTCCGGGCGGCGGCCACCATTGCCTCCCGACGGCCGCGCCACCCGGCGACCGGGAGCTCGAACTTGTCGACCAGACGGCGGGTGAACGAATCCGGCGACACCCGGGCGAAGCGGACCGCCCGGTCGCTGCGCCGCACCGTCACCGTG
>JAABUT010002930.1_pt1 | contig 15488 bp, 11 predicted proteins | sample 5559281 | NCBI WGS metagenome assembly JAABUT01 (sample SAMN10711880, study PRJNA513359) | rock metagenome | isolation source: Antarctica rocks | place: Antarctica: Victoria Land, Ricker Hills nord | collected 2016-01-04 | reverse complement strand
CCCCTGCCGCCGAATGCCGCCTGAGTGCGCGCGAACAACCGCACCCGGTCGCCAACGGCCAGCGGCAAGTCATATTCCGCCCGGTTCTGGTCAGTCGCCTTGACCGTCACCTGGTCGGCGCCGACCTTGCCGGCCTTGCGCCTGCGCTCCCGGATCGCGCTGCTGATGGCGTGAGCGTCGGCGTTGGTCGGGGCGCTGACGGTCAGCGTGTAGCCCTGGCGGCCGGCGTTCTCCCGCTGCCGGGCTTCCCATAAGTCCGCCACCGCCTCCACCGCATGACGGTGTCCGCCCTGCACCAGCATGGCATGGCCGTCCTCACGCAACCGGGTGATGCCGCTGGCTGCGTCGCCCTGCCGGAACATCAGGCTGGTCTCTTTGTCACGGTCACGGAGCTGGCGGACGGTGCTTTCCAGCTCGGGCACGGCCTCGGTGCCAAGCGCCTTCCGCAGTAGGGCGATCGTGTTGCCGGCGTCGATGGCCTGGGCCTGCTTGTCGTCGCCGATCGCCACGATGGAGAAGCCATGCGCGGCCTGGAGGCGCAGCAAGCCCAGCGCCTGTGCAGTGCCGACCTGGCTCAGCTCGTCCACCACCACCACGCTGTTGTGGTCGAGGTGCAGATTGCCAGCCTTGGCCCGCGTCAGCAGCGCCGCAATCGCCATTGCGTTCTCTGGCTTAATCCCAGCGTCAGCCAAGGGTTCGGCCTGCCGCCAGGCCAAGGCAGTGCCATACACTTCGCGCCCGGGGCGGACATCGGGGATGGGCGCGGTCCATGCCTCCACCAGCGGGCGCAGCAAGGTCGTCTTGCCAGCGCCGCCGACGCCAACGGCCACAGCGAAGCGGCCGGACGTGCCCAAGGCGTCAATGATGCGCCGCTGCTCGGCGCCGTGCTCACTGGTAAAGTCCAAACCGTCCCGCCTCGATACGTGCTGCACCGCGCGTTCGATCTCATCAGGCTGCAGGGCGGCGCTGTGGTCAGCTGCCGCCTTGGTCGCCAGGCGCATCGCCTCCTCCTCCTGGGCGACGTGCAAGGTTGTTGTGATCTTCACCCGTGGCCGGCGCCCGCCCGCCGTGGCGTCCTCGCCCTCCGTGGCGACCTCGGCCCACATCAGCGGAACCTGCTTGCCGCTATGCTGGACACCATGCTCGCGCATCGCCGCGGTGATCCGGTCGATGTCGGCGGCAGAATCCACACCGGACGCGATCAGGCCGCGCGCCGCCGCCGTGCGGGCCACGCTGGCATACATGGTCGCCCGGCTCTCAAACTGCCGAGCCAGGACGGGCAGGGAAGCCTTGTAGCCGTGCAACAGGCGTTCCTGCTCGGTCGGCGTTGGGCGGTGCTTCACCTCGGGGTCAATGACGCTGGCGTGCTCGTAGCCGGCAGCCTTGGCCTGCGCCTTCCATGCGGCCAGGTCCGTCATGTCGTCGCCGCGCTGACCCGTCTCCTTCTGCCGGCGGGTTGCACGCGCTCCGCCCTTCAACACGCCGGCCAGCTCCATCGGGTGCATCGCGTCCCAATCCAGGCCCTGCGCCGCCACATACTCGCGGGCCGCCACCTCGCCGTCCCGCGTCCGCTTACTGAACACGGCGCATACCGCGTCCGGCACCGCGACGACGCGGGCGGTGTCAGTCCGCTGGTCGAGCACCACGTCGATCCCATGCGCCCGTAGGTTGGTTGCAAGGTGGGCCTGGTAGTAAGCGCCGACCTCATGCACCCGGTCGTGCATCGCCAGCATGTCCATGCTGCCGACCGTCCCGTCGTCGCAGACAACGACGTTCGGCGTGGTAACGTGCGTGTGGAGCTGCATGTCCCCGGCGACCTTGGCGTTGCGCACCGTCTGGATCAGCGTCGTGCGGGTGCCGTCCGCCTCGGTGTGGGGTATCTCGATGGTTGGGCGGGCCGTGTAGTGGTCGTATGTGACCCATCCCAGCTTGCCGGGGATGCTGCCCTTTGAACCTCCATCCCCTTTTCGGGCGCGTGCAACGATGGTTTCCAGGTGCGCCATGCCGGCCATCACGGCATCTCGGTGCGCGCCGACGATCATGTGCCGCTCGGCATCGGTCGGCGCCAGCGCCATTGCAACCGACACGCTCTTGGGTGCTGAGAAGGTGAAATCAACGTAGGTGATCCGGTCCTTGCCAGCCGCTACCCGGTAGTTCTTCTTACCCTCTATCGCCTCGCCGTCCGCCCGGACGCCGCGCAGCAGGTTCACGACCTCGGCCTTGGTCAGCGTCCGGTTCATGTCGATGCCCAGCACCTCGGCGACAGCCAAGGGCATATCCTGCCGCGGCATGGCTGCCGTCCCCTCAGCCTCCGCGCGCTTAACCCCCCGGAGGTAATACTCGGCCATTGCGACCATCTCCTCGGGCAAGGTCTGCTCGCTGAGGTGGTCAGCCATCGCCTGTGCCGCGGTGGGCGTGCCGGCAGTGCCCTTGCGGAACGTCAGCATCGGGTCAGTGCCGGTCGCCGGCTTGGTCGCCGTCGTCCTGGTCGTCAAAGGCTCCTGGCACGGCCGGCTCTGTCTCGTAGCCCTCGGCCTCAAGCTCGCGCTGCATCTCCTCGCGGATCGTCACGGCCAGGGCGCTCGGGAGATCGGACAGCAGCCTCGTCTGTTCCTGGGTTGCTACCAAGATGGCTGCCAGCGCCTCCGCAACCGGGCTTGGTCCCGGCTTTCCCATTGCCGCTTCTAGGATGGCGTCCAGCTTCTCGTTGTGAACCGCCATCATGTCTAGGATGCTGTGCGCGACCTGCTCATAAGCCGCCTGGCGCTGCTCGATGCGGGCCAAAGCAGCAAACACCTCCTGGTCAGCCATGCTCTGCGTTCCCCGTGAACCTGCCGTCCCTGAATCTAGGCTTGCATGGTTCTACCATGCAATGGTCTGTAGCACTTCCTTCTGTTTTAGCACTTACTCTGAATAAGCAGGAATCTAGGTAGGTTTATAAGTAGGTGCATTTAGAAGGAAATAGGATAGGAATTTGAGTAGAAACCAGCCCTGGTCTGTGCCATCGTTAGCGTGTGACGAACACGAAGCCGCCCCGCTCCGACGATGAAGTGCGAAAGCTGGCGGCTGCGTGGGCCACCAAGTGGACGCCTGCGGACGGGATCGAACCCTGGCTGCGGCGGCACATGGACGAGATGCAGCGGATGGTCCGCATGGAGCGCTGGTCATGGCGCGACATAGCCCGGTCCCTCAATGAAGCGGGCATCACCTACGCTGGTGGCCAGTGGACGGCGGCTCTCCTGGGCGACAAGGTTGCCGGCCTGCGTTCTCGGCAGCGCAAGCGCGAACGGAAGGCCACACCGCACCACGGCTTCCCGGTCGAGGCTCTGCGCGAAGTTCTAGGCAATTTGGGATCAATCGGGCACCTCACGGTCAACATCCAGACCGCACCATCCGGCCCGATGACTGCAACGGTGGCCGGGCAGCCTGCGACGGTTCCGACCGTACCGACGCCGCAAGCCGCTTCCATGCCGGCGCCAACTGCAGATCCCGGCAAGGCGGCCCAATCTGCGCCACCTGCTCCGGGTGGCGGCGAAGCGGAACCGCCCCGGCGGACCTTTGGCTATGCCACCCCTCGCGGGATGGACCCGGTTGCGAAAGCGCCAACGCCGCCGTCCCCACCACCAGTCAACGCTGAAACACCCACCCCGGCAGAGCCGACCGTCAATGCGGACGACGTACTCGCCCGGTTCGCGCCTGGTGCCACCCGGCGATGATCTCCACCCCAACGAAAGGTGCAATCTCTATGGCCGCTAAGCAGGACGTGACAGCGAACCAGGAAACCCCTGCGCTGCCTTCAAACGTGGTGTCCGCGTTCCGGCGCCGGCCGGTTGCGGAAGGTGAGCCGGAAATCCGGATGCGGTTGGCTCCGGCCAGCAGCATGGGCGGAGGCGTCGAGGTCGCGGTGAAGTCGTCGCTGGACCTGACGGGCAAGCCCAAGGTCTGGTTCATGATCGGCGGCGGCAACAGCGGTAAGACGGTTGAAGTCCGCTATCTCATCGGACGGATGCAGGAACAGGGGCGGCAGGCGATCCTGGCGGCCCTCGATCCCGCCAACCGTAGCCTGGCGACCTGGTTTGAGGGGGTCGAGCAGCCCCCTAGCAGCGATGGCGTGCAAACCGCCCGCTGGCTGCGGGAATTCCTGACCTTCCTAATGACTGAGAAGCAGCACACCGCGATGTTGGACTTTGGCGGCGGTGATACCGCGCTCGCCAAGCTGGTTGACGCTGCCCCCGGCATTGCCGCCACGATGGAGGATGCCGGGCTGGCTCCCATCGCCTGCTACACCCTGACCCCGCGGCCTGATGATTTGGCGGCGCTGGACACGCTGGAAGCCGCCGGCTTTCAGCCCAAGGCCACGGTCCTGATCTTCAACGAAGGCCGTGCTGATAGCTCGATGTCGCGGGATGAGGCCTTCACGCGGGTACTGCGGCATAGCTCCGTGCGCACCGCCCTGGAACGCGGCGCTGTGCCGCTCTGGATACCGCGGTTGGAGCCGGAGGTCATGCAGGAGGTCGAGGGCAAGCGGCTGCAGTTTGTCCAGGCCCGCGACGGGCAGGTTCCGGCGTCGGCATCCTTCCCACCCATTGGGGGATTCGAACGCGCGATGGTCCGGCGCTGGATGGAGCGCATGGAAGCGGCACACGCGGCCATTTCGACGTGGCTGCCGTGACCGGCCAGGCGGCGTCTCAACGCGGGGCGTTGCCACCTGCTGCGGTGGACGACGAGGCGTTCGCCGCGCTGGTGCTGGATGCGCCAGCCAGTCTGGCGCAGGGCGTCGAGAAAGCCGGCCTTGGGCGAGACCCCTACCGCTTCATGATGGGTGCGCTGGCGCAGGCGCTGGGCGTGCTACCGGCGTTTATAGGTAAGTTGGACGGTGCCATAGACCAGGCCTGGCAGCCGGTCGACCCGGTAGCGGTCGAACAGGCCGTTGTGCGGCTGGAGCAGGCGGCGGTCCGCGGTGCGGATCGGCGCGCGGCGGAGCTGGCGCGGTCGCGCAACCGACACACGCTGCTGACCTATGGCGGGGTGTTCGCCATCGGCATTCTGGCTGCAGCCAGCCTCGGTTTCGCCTGGGGACAGGCATCGGCCAACGCTACCGTCCACCAGACTGAGCAGCAGCTCGCCCTGGCATTCCGGGACGGTCCTAGCGCGGCGGCGACCTGGGCAACCCTGATGCGTTCAAACGATGCCAACTCAATGCTGGCGACTTGCACCGGGCTTGCGGTCAAAACGCTTGAAGGTCGCAAGGCGTGCAACATGCCGGTCTGGCTGGACCCGCCCAGCATGGCAGTGCCAACTCGGGCACGGTAGTTGGAGAACGTTTCAGCAGTGTCAACGACGTGTCGGGGGAGAGGCACCCGCCCATGACGGACCTGTATGACGCCGATGTGTGGGGATGGAGCGAGCGCTAGGCGCGGAGGCCACGCCATGCCTGGAGTTTTCTGCTACTCTGGCAATGAGGAACCGGTGAAAGCAATGCAGCGTGCGGGCGCGTGTGCTCTCGCCGTTTAGGATACTGCTGAGACTCTGCTGAGTTCGACCAGAGCCGGCCCGTTGTGTCCGCAGCCTAAATCAAGCCGGGAGGATTTCATGCAAGCACAGATGCCAGAACCAATGGTGCCGCCATCGCCGGGCCTTCCAGGAAACTCGCGGGGCGGGATACCGTGGGCTTTGCCAGGCAACTTGCCGCCCGGTGGACCGGAGATGCCGCCGAACATGGACCCTGTGCCTGATGTAGGCGTACCGAGTGAAATGCCGGACATGGGGCCAATGCAGCTGCCAGATACACCGATGATGTAAACAGGGACGCGACGCAGCGAGCCTGCTGCGACGACTTCGAGATACTGAGATGACGGCCCAGTGACCGCGAAGCTGTGCGTTTTGGCCATCTGAGCTGGCGTCAGGGTTGCTGCATGGTGTCCGGTCGGCTTCCTTACATTTAAAGTCGAGCCGGGCCTCCATGTCCAAGTCGGACGTGTCGCAAAGACTGACATGACCCCAGACAAGACGTGAAGCCGCGCACGCGGACACAAGCCGTGGCAAACCGCATTGGCATCCTGAATGCGGCGCAGACCGGGCTGACGGGACCGCCCGTCAGCCCGGTTCTCGTTACTAAGCTACCGCAGCCTGTGTCATGCTGTGGTAGCGTGCTTCCGCGACCTTCGACAAGCTCTGCTTGATTGCACGCTGCAACAGCAGAAGCGTGTGCAGCCGGTTCGCATTCGCCTGCCACGTGATGTAGAAACCGTACTGATGGGCGATGCTGGCATCCTTGATGCCGATATCGCCCACCACGAGTGCGTCTGGCATATCCTGCACAATGCACTCACGAAGCAGATTGGCGAATTCGAGAAGCATCGCCTCGCCAGTCGCCCCAGCGATAGTAAAGCCCATCAAACGCTTTTGCTCGATCACGAACGAAAGCATCTTCTTGTCTTCCGGATCAAAGCAATCAAACCGGATACGCTTACCGTCCGCGCTAGTCTTTACACTCGACTTTCCGTTCACAGTAAAGGCGACACACGGAAACACGGCGTTTGCTGTGTCACGCATATTCTTCGCCGTGATGGAAAATGCGAGCACTTCGGAGCTATCAAAGCTCATGGAGACCTCTTAGGTCTACCAGGCGTGGCCGCACAGTGCGTGTGCGTGCTTGACCATGGTCTGCTCTTGATACTCCATGAAGTCCGGACTTTCAATCGCTATTTTCAGCATCAGTCTAGGATTGGGATTGACCCGGTTTCGTGGCTCTTCCGCATCTTACGTGTGAGCTGCTGCCGTCTGGTGGACACCACGCGCCAAGCGTGCCGGGCAGCTAAGTGTCAAAAGACACGTGAGTGCCCGAAGCGTGGCAGCATCCGAGTTATTGATAGGGCTTGTTCTCTCCCAGATGGCCAAAATGCACAGCTTCGCGTTCACTGGGCCATGACGGCTTCGTCCAGTGCAGCCGCCAGGGTAAGCATTCTCCGCAAGCGTGAGGCTGATCCGGTGTGTGCGGGCCAGCAGGAACAGCAAGAACCCGCTCCGTGCCCTGGTCCCTACCCCTTCTCCCGGACGGCCCGGGTTAGCGTCGTGTGTATCCAGGCGGAGCGCGTCAGCCCAGCTGCTTTCGCCTCGCGCGTGATCTCGTCCAGCAGCACGGGGTCGATGCGAAGCATAATGCTCGTCTTGTTCGCCGGCCTGTCGGCGCCAGCCACCATCCGCTTACCTTCAATGAACGCGTCTTCCGATTGTATATCAGTTGCATTTCGCTTGGGTATGCGAGCGATGGTCATTCGATCCTCATCGGAAAGCAGCGATCGTAAGCGCGTCCACCTCGGTCACGGCCTTGGCGTCAGATCGCGGCATCTCGAACACTGCCCGGCCGGCTGCCTGCGCTTCCTGCCACGCGACACGGCTATGGATGATGACACCGGAGTAACCGATGTGCTCGGCGTCGCGCAGGGCGGCGATGGCCTCGTTGTTATTGCGCCCGCGGCGGTGGTCCGCCATGGACAAGACTGAGGTAGCGTCCAGCTTCGGGTTCATCACCTTGGCGCCGCCAACCAGCTCATCAATGGTTTCGACCTCCCACACCTCGAAGGAGGCCGGCGGCACTGGCACTATCAAACGGTCCGCCACCATCAGCGCCGCGCGCAGGCTATCGGTGTTGCGGCCGCCCACGTCGATCACGGTATCCTGGAACCGCGGCGCCAAGGTCCGCACCTGGTCGCGCACGGCCCGGCCGACATAGGCTGCTGTTTGGTATTGAGCGCCGCCGGTCTCCTGGCTTGATCTGAGCGCCGCGAACTTGCTGGCCGTCTGCTGCTCGTCGGCATCCACTAATAGCACGTCACGCCCCTGGCTGGCCCGCCGGATGGCCAGAGCCAAGGCCAAGCTGGTCTTTGCCACGCCGCCCTTAGTATGCCCTACAACGACTATCACGCGCCCATGCGTCCGATCATCAAAAGATACTTAACTGATATACGTTTGATACGCTTGGTTCGATCACCTTATCCCTCATAATCCGAAGCTTGGCATTGTGTCACCTTTGACAGCCCGGCGCTCACCGTGGTCCAGTGTCAACTCGGTCACGCTGCTGCTAACCCACAGGTGTCCGGGACCGAACCACCTCTCACGGTTGTGTCGCAGGCGGGCGCGTCGGCCTGCGACAAACACGACGCGGTGGGGTTATCTGTAGCCTGGCCCTATACAGGACCGATGGTGGACGTTGACCCTGCCTCCTTCTGACGACCTCCCGGACAACGATCGCGGCGATGCTGCGGAGGAGCTTATCGTTCATGTGATGGTCAATGGCACGACGGTCATGGGCATCTACGAGGTCAAGGATGCCATCGTGCTGCTGACCGGCGTTGACTTCGGAGATGCGTCTGCGGCGCTGAACGGGCAGGCGGTTGAGGCAGTAGCAGCGCGATTGCTGCAGGAGATCGCTGAATCGGAGATGTCGCACAGTGGCGTGCACTACATGCGCGACGATGAGGCCAACCCTCACGACGCATAGGCTGGCTCGTGCTGCACCGCAGCAACGCAGAATACAGCTTATGGAAAATCGTCAGCAGTCTTCCCAAAGTCCCCGGGCAGTCCCCGCGTGCTCCAGCGGGCAGGGTGGCGTGAGGACTTGGTGGATAACAGTATTCGAGCCTCGGCAGACACCTCTGGGCAGGTACGACGACTTGCTAGAATCGTTGCGATTCACGAACTCTTGGATGAAGGACTACTGTCCCACCAAGGCGTCAGTCCTTCGTCGAATACACTACCACCAAAAGGGAAGCCTTTCCGGCGCTTTCCCACAGCTTTGTAGGGCGTTGATACTTAAAAGCCTCGCTGCGCCGGAGAGGCCGGGCGAAAAGGACCCCTTCTGTCCCTCCGGGCGCAAGGTTGTAACCCTCTGATTAGCAGGAGGTCGGAACCCGACAAAGGGGTATGGCAAAACTGCGGGCGGTCCCGCGTCCTTTCCGCTAGACCGTTAAAGTTTGATTGTTGCCCCTAGGTCGCCGGCCGCAAGCGCGTTCATCCACGCCAGGCAAAGATCGCGAGATTGGTATCGGCCGAATTCGGCAACCTCCTCCCGCGCGGTAATGGGAAAAGTCGAGTAGATATATCGGACATCATCCCGGTTAGTTACTCCATAAAGGTGAAAATACAGAGCGTCGATTTTCGCCCGGAGGTCTGCACGCCGTCCCTCATCCCACGGAAAGGGCGGCTTAACGTCGCCGTGTCTGTCAACATAACCCATATCTCTGGCGAAAGGTGCCATATCATGCGCGGTGTAGGTCAGCTCAAGAACGGCTTCGCGGATGATGTCTGCTGCGGTCTTAGAACCGAACTGGCGACAGTAGTCTACAGCAGTGAGGAACGGAAGTTGTTCGACGAGATACCAAGCAAGGTGATTCCCGTGGACCTTCTGGCGAGCGAGATAATCGAGAGCAACGCTGTTTAGGTTGGCCAGCATCAGAACGGCGAATTCGGCGTACGCAGGCTGAATGGAACCGCTTGCGTCCTCGGCTGGAGCCAGTTCGGGAAAAATGACGGGCAGGGTGTGGCCTGCGCCAACGTGGGGTATAATCGCAGCGATAGTGGTTCGCGCGTTGGTGACAGAAGTCACGTCCTTGATCGCGAGACACCACTGGGTCGGCGCGGTCCATTCGACTTTCTCGGCATCAATCCAGTAGCGCGGGACAGGCACGCGGGCTGGATCGCGATGATCCTCAACCGTCAGGTCGCGGCCCTGTCCGGTGCGGAACAAGTTGCCGGCGGCAAGCAGAATATCCGAGGCGCGATGATCGAACGCCTGAACCATCTTGCCTTCGTAGAGCGGGAGATATTTGGTCTTTCCCTTTCTCCAGACATTGGACCCAACCGGATAGGCTCCGGCCTTATCCAAGGCGGCCGGATTAAGGAAGAGGCCGGAATCATTCGCCATATCGAGCATTCGGACATAGCGGACCGGCCACGTTTTCACAGGAGGTTGAACTGCTCTATCGACCAGGACAGGACGAACGCCATAGAGCGCCTTCGTCAATTTCACATCACGCTGCGTCCGAAAAATCGGCGCGGTGCGGCTGTTCGGGTTGATGCGGGCAATGTCCTCGGGCGTGACCGCAAACACCCTGTCGGGATTGCGTAGCTCTTCCAAGTCACGAATGAAGAACCCGAACAGGATGACATCGAACTGACGATGCGCGCCACCCGCCACATAGGCGCAAAACTTGAAGCGGTAATAGACGTCGGGAAAGAACAGGGTTCCGTCCGTGCGTTTATTGAAAAAGTCGATAAGGAACGCAAGCCGGCGCTCTTCCGTCATCTTGCGGAAGAACGGTGCCGAGCTTTGATCGGATGCGATTCCCGACGGTACCAGCAGCCCAACGATGCCGCTCGGCTTTACGAGCGCATGGGCGCGCTCTATGAAAAGCGAATTCAGATTTGTGTCGCCGGCTGAGAGTAACGGGTAATCCCGGCCCGTTCTCGCAAGCCGGCTTGCCGTCTCGGCTCTGTCCGTCGCCACTACGTAATCCGCGTGAAGCGGATCGCCCGCTGCCTCGGCGGCGTTGATAAGGACCAGGCGGCGCGCTGCGGTCTCCGCCCGCGCGATCTCCGGCTTACGAGCAGCCCACCATTCTACTTTTTGTAGCTTGAGTCTGTCCCAGGGAGGATTGCCGACCAGGGCGTCGAAACCGCCCGTCAGGCCTTCGCTTTCCCAATCCGACCAGATGCCTGGGAAGGCAACCTGCCAGTTCAGAAAGCACTCCTCGTCCATCAGCGTCCGGGCTTTGGCGTAGAGAACGGCAAAGCGCTTACCGTCCTCGCGGCGGGTATCGACGACGGCGGTTCCGAGCGCGATCTGTATGGGGTCGCCGAACTGGCCGTCGAAGAAAGCCTTCCGCAAATTCGCCTCGTCAGAATTCCGGCGGATATCCAACCAGTCGAAAGCGTGTATGAGGCCCAAAAGTGCATCGAGGGGGGCTGTCATTTCCTGCACTTCGGCGAACACGTTGGCCGAGCGGTGCGCCTCGGCGATTTCGGCGTCGGTCAGACCTTCGATGATCTGCATCTTTGAGGCTGCGCGCAATGCGCGGGTGATCGGGCCATGCAAGAGGAGCGGGCTCCCGTAAAGCGTCGCTTTGTCGATGCCGCCCTTCACCCATGAACCAAATAGGCTGTCGCCACAGCGTAGATGGTGGTCGAGGAAACTCAGCGGTGCGCCGACGGTGAAGGTGTGCAGCCATAGCGAAACCTTCGCCAGCTCAACGGCCATCATGTTCTTATCGACGCCATAGATGCAGCGTTTCAGGACCATGCGGCGGATGATGTGGCGGTCGTCAAGCTGAGTGGCGTCGATGGTCCAGCCGCGATCCTCTGCATTGCCGAGAATAGTGTTGCGGATGGCGTCGATGCGGTCGCTCAAGGGGGACACGTAATGAGGAACGGCCGCCTCGGCTTCTGCCATCGCCGCAATGACCTGGTCCGCGAGGTAGTCCACCAGGCTGACAAGAAAATGGCCTGAACCCATCGCCGGATCGCAGATTTTCAGGTCCAGGAGTTTTTCGGCAGGATCGAGACGCTTTAGCGTCCCCATGCGTCTGTCTTCCGCGAGGTCGCTCCCGCTCAACTCATCGATCTTTGCCTGGAAGGCCTTCATCGGCGCAGCGGCAAGAGGCTCGACAGTTTCCTTCAGAATGAGCATGACCAAGTCATCGGGAGTGTAGTAGCTGCCGGAGCTTTTCCGGGCGAAAGCATTCGGGCGCACGACGATTGCGCCTGCCTCGCGGGCGATTTCATGTTCAAGCAGGCGTTCGTAGATCGAGCCGAGCTGCTGAACGCTGAGGTCGCGGTAGTTGATGTATTTCCGGCCGCCGGCCGTCTGCTCGAAAGAAAGCGCGTCGATGACATTTGCCATGACGGCGTCACCAAGCCGGATGGATGCCAGCAACGGCGTTCGTAGGCGGTTGAACAGGCCGCCGTTATAGGGCGGCAAGCCAATCGAGGCGTCCCCGTCGTCGATGGCACGACACAAATCGTCAATGGCCGTCCAGTAGCGGGCGGCAGTGGTGGAAAAGCTGTCGGCGCGGTCTTTCCGCTTGCCAACATCGCCGCGCACCCGTTCGCGCAGACCGTAATCGTCGTACCGGCTGTCCCGGACGGGCAGAAGGTCGCGGTCTTCGGCGTAGAGAATGAACAGCAGCCGATACAGCAGGATCAGGGCGGCTTCGCGCACCTCCTGTAGGGGGGCTGCGGGGGCTGCGGCGGCAACTGCTTGGGCCAGCTCTGGAAAGACCTGACGGAAGACCAGGTCCGATAGATTGCCGGCAACACGTTCTTCGTAGAAACGGCCTTCCTCAAGGGCGCGCTGATGGAAGGTCCGGCTATCGCTTGGCGCCGGCAGAAAGGCTTCGCGACGAAAGATAAGGGCGAACACTCGCAGCCAGTGCAGGCGTTCGGTTTCGGTAAGCGCGAACAGGCCTTCATTGTGGCCGGGAACGTCGAGAACGGCGGCAAGATCGACCTCGAAAAACTGCTCCGAAACGGAACGCGCGCCCTGATAGTAGAGGCGCCAGCGGCCCCCATTGGTGAGCATGCCCCACCGGAGCTTGCCAGTGGTCAGGTCCTCGACCCGGCGCAGATAGCGCAGCATTTGGGTCGAAGGGGCGGTTTCCTCGCCGCGCCGGCCGGAACGCCGGTCAAGCGGGCGGCCCCATCGCTTCGATTCAACAACTGCCAGCCCAAAGCCGTAGCGTTTCCACTCCTCGCCGAAGCTGTTGGCGCGGTGCTTTGCCCCATCATCGGCGAATAGGAGGCCATCCGGAACGTCGTCCCGGCCTCTGGCTGCGAGGTTCTGTTGCCGCAAGCTGGCAGTCCAGCCCATGCGGACAAGGATCGGCCAGATTAAGTCATCCTCAGTTTGGGCCTCGTTCGGCGTCTTCGTAATCGGAAACCGGGCGTAGAAGCCCCGTAAATCGCTTTGCAGGGTAAGAAGTGCAGGCGTGTCGAAGGATGACCAATCCACCAGGCGGGCGATGGAATCTTTTAGAAAACCACTGGAAAACAGGCTTCCCTGAAAAACGTTGTCCGTCACTAGGGGGCTTCCATCGAAGTAAATCCTGACAGCGTCTGGCCGGAAGGCGTGGCCGAAAGATTGAGCGCCCGGTAAAGCGTTGAGCGCCCAACCTTCATTGAACGCGCGACGGCGGAAGGGCTTTCGCCGCCCTCCACCAGCAGGCGCGCGTAGTTGATCTGAGCAGCCGGAAGCACCCGCTTTCGGCCCACCTCAACGCCTCGCGCTTTGGCCGCTTTCATGCCCGCGCGGGTGCGTTCGATAATCAGGGCGCGCTCGAACTCGGCGAGTGCACCCATCATGTGGAAGTAAAGCCGGCCGCCTGCGGTCGTAGTGTCGATGCTTTCGGTCAGGGAGCGGAAGCCCGCGTCCTTCTCTCCGATCACGCGGATTGTCTCGATAAGGTGGGGCAAGGACCGGCCGAGCCGGTCAAGCCGCCATACGGTCAGGGTGTCGCCTGCCCCCAGCTGTGTTAGGGCACGGTCCAGACCGGGGCGGCGCAACGCCATTTCGGAGACCTGGTCCTCGAACACAGGATTGCACCCTGCCTGCGTCAGCGCCGTGCGCTGAAGGTCAAGGTTCTGGTCGCCGGTCGAGACTCGGGCGTAGCCTATGTTCACGCCCAGATTCTGAAACACCCTTGCGGGACGCGCAACCCACTGAGATTACTTACCCACAGAAGTCGTCCCGCAACGGAACTCTTTCGAGACACCTTCCGGTTATAAATTATGGTATATGTAACAAATTGGCGTCGTTACGACTGATCGACTTATCGGAAGTCTTGATTTATGCGCTGTCGGCCCGTGTATAATGAGGGATGATGAGCAGCCGGGACGAATTTTCAAAGAAGGTGAAACAAATTGTCGCCGCGCGCGCGGGCTGGCATTGCTCGATGTGTCATAAGCTCACAGTGGGACCGAGCGAGGAAGCCCCGGACGCGGTGACGATGATCGGCAAGGCCGCGCACATTGCGGCGGCGGCCTCAGGACCGGGGGCGCGGCGCTACGATGCATCGATGACATCAAAGGAACGCGCCGGCATCGGTAATGCCATTTGGCTCTGCTCGGACCATGCCGACCTTATCGACCGGGATGAGGTCACCTATCCGGTTGCGCAGCTTCACGCCATCAAGCGCGGCCATGAACAGTCAATAGCCTGTGACGTGCGGACCGGGGCACGCGCCGACCTTGTGACGGGTCTACTCGCCATAGGCCCGGATGTTGTCTGCACGGGTGAACTGGCGTCCGTGTCGGCCGAGAGTTGGACGCTGCGCTTGGGGCATTTCCTGATCGGCGACATGCACAAGGTCGTGTCGTTCATCGACAGTTTTGCGAAGACGAAGCCGGAAGGCCGATACATTCTCAGCAACGAACTCGGGGACGGACGCGTGCTGACTGCGGCGCCGACCCTAACAAAGAAAGCAGACGGCTACAGCCTGCTTTGTCCGATAGCACCGGGGTTTCCGCGCATCGACGCGCAGAAGCTCGGAAGCAGCATGGCGTTGCATCCTGACACAAACGATCTTTTTCTCGATGAGAAAGGCGGTATCGCGCGCGTTTCCGGCGTCGATTATCTACCTCAAAAGGTGCAGACGCTTCTATCCATGAACCAGGGCGAGAGCGTTTTTTCACCAATATCTGGGATGCGCTTCTTCGAATACTTCGAAGCATTCCATGGCTTGCCCTGGCTCGATCTGCTGCTTAAGCTTGATGTTGTACGGCAGGCATCCATTCCTTCTCAAAATAACGGGATGATCCGGCGATACACTCCGTTGCAATGCGTGACGCGGGTTTGTAACGTCGAGCTGCTGGCGGACAGTTCCACAGACAGCAGATTTCCCTTGCGCATCGTCCTCGACGTACAAGGCATAGGGGAATGGGTGCGAGAGCTGCGTATATTTATGCCTACGCCCGAGCAAATGGCGGCGCAGGCCAAGTTGCTAGCGGAAACGCCCTGGCTGGCGGATACACTACAACGGTCAAGGTTAGCGTAAGCTGCGCTCATGGCTCATGCTGGAAATTCCCTTCATGTCGGACGACTGCGCTAGGTGCTATCACTATCATTCGCCAATAGTCGAGCTGGGTCTTCTCGATGCAACTGGTTGAGAAGGTCATTTACATCGGTGACTTTTATTGTTTCAAGACTATATAGTAACCCATCGTACGATGCTGAATAAGTATCTATTACGTCGCTCATGGCGGCCACTATTTCCGATAGGTCACTATGTTCCAGTGGAGCTTCGGATTTAATTCTCTTTCGATCAAAAAAATATCCCTTGTCAAAATGAGCATGGAATTTATCGCGGCGCGTCCTAGGGTCTAGGGACAAAGTTTTACGGACCACCTAAGTTACTGACGTGCTTGGGCTTGGGCACAAAGTCTGACCTTCAGCCGCCAGTTCAGGATGGCCGCGGCGAAGGCGAGAAACCCGCGGA
>JAABUT010002929.1_pt1 | contig 15497 bp, 13 predicted proteins | sample 5559281 | NCBI WGS metagenome assembly JAABUT01 (sample SAMN10711880, study PRJNA513359) | rock metagenome | isolation source: Antarctica rocks | place: Antarctica: Victoria Land, Ricker Hills nord | collected 2016-01-04 | reverse complement strand
GACAGCGGTCTTCGATCGGCCGACGCAGCTGCCCTCCGCTGCCCAGTCGGCCGAGCTTGCCGCCCGGTGGCGCCGTTCGGTGTCCCGAGACCCGTTCTGGGTCTGAGCCGGCCGGGTCCCGAGTAGCCGCCTGAGCCGGCCGCCGCCGGGTCCCGAGTAGCGGGTGCGATGGCGGTCACCGGTAAGCGGGTTCAGTCCGGCAACAGCCAGGGCGTGATGAATTCGCGCGGCATAGGCGCCCGTCGATCCTGCCGACGGCCGTCCGCCCGAACAGCCGGCAGCATACGGACGAGCTGGACCAGTGCGATGGCGCCGGCGGCGACCTGACTCCTGGCTGCCCGGCCCGAGCGCGGGAGCAGGCTGCGAAGCAGCGATTTGGTCAGATTTCCGAAGGTGCGCACGACGGCTCGAACGACCATGTCCCGCGGTCCGTTGCGAGCCGTCACCAGCACTCGGTTGCGGATGTTGTGGACGAGGAACAACCGTGAGGTGGTGCCGCTGGAAGCAGCGTGCTGGTGGCGTACGACCGCGTCCGGTGCGTACTGGATCCGCCAGCCGCGGCGCCGCAGTCGCCAGGACAGGTCCACGTCCTCGTAGTACATGAACAGTGCGTCGTCGAACACTCCGGCATCGGTCAGCGCCGCCCGGCGCAGCGCCACGGCGCCGCCGCAGAACCCGAACACCTCGGCCGGTGCATCGCCGGAATCCGCGGCGTCCAACCAGCTTCGATCGCGGGCGTTCCCGGAGCGGGAGAGCTGGCTGCCGGTGCTGTTCAGCAACTCGATTCCGGAGTCGAGCTCGGCCGGCACCCTGATCCAGCGTCGGCCGGTGGCCGAGACGTAGGCCGCGGCATCGTCGGGCGCCGGAACGAAGCGGCCGGTCAACACGATTCGGCCGGTCACTGCGGCCAAACGCTCGTTCTCCGCCTTGCGGAACGGTGCGATGATCGCCGCAACGAATCCCGTGCCGGCGATCGCGTCGTTGTTGAGCAGGACCACCAGATCACCGTCGCTGTTCGCGATCGCGACATTCACACCGCCGGCGAAACCCAGATTGATGGTCGAACGGATCAGCCGGACGAGCGGGAGCTGCTGCTCGATCAGGGTGTCGGATCCGTCGACCGAACCGTTGTCGACGACGACGACTTCGATCTCCGCGTCCGAAACCTGCTGTTCGAGCAGCGACCTGAGGCAATCGAGGACGAATGCGGCACCATTGTAGTTCACCACCACTACCGTGCAGCGCAGACTGCTCGAATTCGACATCTCTCCACCTCGTGGTTCGGAGCGCATTGGATTCTCTCGCGCTGCCTCGGTTCGGCACATTTCAATCGCGGCTTGTCCTACTTGCGCCTGGTTACACTGCATCGACTGATTTTCGTAGAAGGATCGTACCGCTCCAGACCAGTGCGACAGGATGGCTTCGAATATGGTTCTGCTTTCGCTCGACCGCGGCGCTGTGTTGTCGGTGTGGATCGTCAATTACAATTCGGCTGATTACCTGCGCGACTGCGTCGCCGGCCTCACCTCGGAATGGGTTCGGCGAATAATTGTGCTCGACAACGCGTCCGGCCCCGGCGAGGAAGAGAAGTTGGAGGAACTGGCGGCCGGCGACGAGCGGATCCAGTTGATCTTGTCCGACACGAATCTTGGATTCGGCGGGGGGCATCGCCGCATCGCCGAGGTTACTGCGAAAGACGCCGCGGTGACCGAGATATCTGTGGGCACCGACATTTCCGAGCTCCCTGAGATCTCCGAGTTCACCGATGCCGCCGGGGTTGCCGGTGGTCCGCGCCTGGAAGAGATCGTCTGGATCCTCAACCCGGACACTGTGATCACCGCGGCGGCGACCGCCGGAATGTGCGAGCTGATCGTGGCCGGCGAGGCGGATCTGCTGAGCCCGGTGCTGCTCACCGGCCGGCCGGACAAACCGGTCATCTGGTTCGCGGGCGGCCGTATCGATACCGCGTCCGGTCTGGTCACCCACAGCGGTGCCGGCCGGTCTGCTGTTGCTTCCAGCCCTGCACTGGTGCCGAGCGACTTTCTCACCGGAGCCGCTGTGATGATGGCCAGAGCGACGTGGGATCGACTCGGGGGCTTCCGGGACGATTTGTTCCTGTATTGGGAGGACGTTGATCTCAGCCTTCGCGCCGGTGCGCAACATATGCGAATGGCGGTGGCCGGACAGATATCCATCTGGCACGCGGAAGGTGGTTCCACGAAAACCGGTTCAGGCGTGAGTGCGGCGACCTACTACTATTCGGCTCGAAATCGAATTGTGGTCTGCGGCGAATTCGCGCGCCGGCGCTCGCTGGTGGTCGGACGGGGGGCGCCCGTGCTCATTCGGTTGGCCGCCGTTGCATTCCTGAAGGGTGGCCGTGGCCGTTCGGCCAGATTGCGAGCGGTCGCGCGCGGAACTATGGACGGCCTACTCGGCCGGGTCGGCAATCGCGAAGCCGCACGGTAGGAAGGGTTCAGCCGACGGATCGGCGTCGGCGGCGGAGGTAGGCCGTCGACACCAGGACGGCCGCAACGATGGCGAGGCCCGCAGCCGTGACAGCTGCCCCGGTCTTGACCCCCTCCCCGACGTAGCTGAACTCCACCCGGCTGTGTCCGGATTGGACGAAGACCGCACCGAAGGCGTGGTCGGCATCGACGATGTCGTGGTCGTTACCGTTGACCCTGACCTGCCAGCCTGTCTGGATCGAGTCGGCCAGCACCAGATAACCAGAACCAGATGCGTCGACGTCGACGTCGACCTCGTCGCCGCTGTCCTCCAACTTCGTCAGCTTGGCGTCGCCGCCGGCGGGTGACGGGCCGTCCTTGCTCAGGATCACCGTGTCGTCCGGCGTGGCCGGGCTGGCCATGGCGGCCAATCTCGCGGCTTTCGCGGGCACCGTGATTGCTGCCGAGGCCCAACGGATCCGAGGCAGTGCGGTGATCCTGGACCAGACGTCGATGGTCCTGTCGGCGTACTGCTCGGTCAGGCCGTCCGGCTGACTTCCGACGATTCGGAATCCTGGCGTCGATCCCGCACCACGGAGGTAGATGGTTCTCGGCGGTCCACTCGGTTCGGAGACCCCCAGGGTCAGGCGCAGTGGCCCTGGCACAGAGTCGAGCTTCTCGCCGGCCACCGGAATCTGTAGCACCTTTGCGGCGTAGCCGGGCCGCGTCACCTGTCCGGTGGCCCGTACTCGGCCGGTGGCATCCACGATCGTGGCGGTGAGCGTCACGCTGCTGCTTGCCCGGCCGATCGCGGCTGCCAGCTGGATCTGGATCCCGCGCACCTTCTGAGCTCTCAGGGCAAGGTTTCCGACCGTCCGTCCGGTGCCGACCGGAACGCGGTCGGGGCCCAGGGAGGCGCCGGGGGCCGGGTCCGGCTGGGAATTGGCGAGCAGCAGTGGCCCGGGCAGCCCGAACCCGGGGGCGGCGACGATCGTGTTGACCGCCATCCGGTCGAGCACGCTGCCGCCGGCTCCGAGCGCAGGGCTGGTCAGCGGCAGTCCGATCACCGGGTTGGTGGGCGATTGCCCGGCTCCGTATGCGGTCGGATCGATCGAACGCAGCAGATCCTTCCAGGAGTCCGGCTGGAAGGAATGACCGGTCAGTGTCCGAATCCCGTAGGCCGCAGCGCTGGAGCCGGCGAAGGAATTCAACTGCACGGCGCGGCCGGAGCCGACCTGGGCTTGGATGGCCGCGATGGCCGGAGTGCGTGGATAGAAGTTCTTCTCGCTGGACAAGGGCCAGAAATAGGCCACCGAGGTGCCTGCCTGGACGGCGATGAGGGCTACCGCGGCCACCACGACACCGGACAGCACCCCCCCGCGCCATCGCCCGGAGGATGCCGATCCTGCGCCGGCTCCGACGGAGGCCGACCTGCCGTCGGTCGGCCTGACCCCGGACGCTGCGAACTCCGAACTGCCGGTGCTCGTGGTTGCAACTGCGCGAACCGCAGAGGTTGGCTGCAGCACGAGAAAAGCGATGGCGACGAGTGCGACCACGCCGAGGCCGAGGGCGGCATCCTGCACCAGCGTCGCCGTGCTGATGACGCTCTGATAGTGACTTCCGATCCCAACGGTGAACAGGGCACCCACTCCGAACAGGGCCCAGCTGCCGACGACCAGCCGGCGACGAACGGTGCCGGGCAGATCGCGCCGGAACAGCAGGTCGAATCCGATGCCGCCGAGCGCGCAGCCAGAGAGCGCTACCAGATCGCGCAGTCGTCCCGAGCTGTTCCCGCTGAAGATCGGGACGTGGCGCAGCCAATCGGTCCAGAACCCGTGGAACCACACCACGGCCGCCGACAGCGCGAAGGTGACCACCAACATCGTGGTCACCCCCCGTGGCGCCACGCTCCACCTACCTGCCAGGACGGCGAGGACGGCCAGGGCGAGGGCACCGAATCCGACGAAGGCATACGCCTCGATGGGATTGGACGGCAGGTATCCGTGTGGATTGAAGGTGCGCGGGTAGAACAACGACAGAAACGATGTCAGAGGTTGCTGATAGTTGAACTGGGAATCGCGATAGGAGAGGTCAGTGCCGCTCAGTGCCCGTAGCTGCGGGAGCAGCTGGATAGCCGAGAGGCCGACACCCAGCAGGACGGCCGCAACTCCGGTTCCGGCTGTGATCGCCGTCGACCTGGTGCCGTGGCTACGGCGGCCGTTGAACAGCCGTACCAGGAAATACGCGGATCCGGCATACAGCGAATGCCCGGCGGCCGCCGGAAACCCACTGAGCAACAGGAAGGCCACCACCGCTGCGATAGGCAGGGCCGACCTCGGCGACCGGATCTGCAGGAAACGCTCCACGGCCCAGAACAGAGCCGGGATGAGACAGGCGACAGAGGCCTGGGCAGTCCAGTCGGCCCACGACGTCATGAACCCCGATCCGACGTACAACAAGCCCGCGGTGCCACCGGCAGCCCACTTCGTCCCGAGCCGGCGAAGCCACAGCGTCATGCCGGCGAAGGCGAGGAGGACTTCGACCAGTTTGGTGAAGCCGAGGGACCATGACGTCGGCAGCAGCACGAGCCAGACCGAGGCCGGAGTCAAGGTCGGAAAATTCGGGGACTCCATCAGCGGGCCGCCCGCGCCTCCAAAGCCGGACCACAGTGGGAGATCACCATTGAACAGGCGAATGTGCATTTCGATGTAGCCGGGGAAGATCGAATCCAAATTGTCTCCGACGAATGGGATGGTCGAGGGCGGGCCGGTTGCGCCGGTGTTCCACGGCGCCTGAGCGGTCAATAGATCAACCCCGCCGAAAACTTTGAATCCGAGTAGTGCTGGACCCAGGCGTAGCGCAACGAACAGGAACAGGCCCAGCAGCACTGCGACCAGGGCCAGGCCGGGAGGCGTCCATTCACGGTGCGGGCGCCTGGCCCATGCCGGAGCCACGGGCTGCCCGGCAATATCCTCGGAGGGTTGCGCCGGGGCGTTCGGGTCAGTCATGCAATCCCTTCCAGTGCCGGCTGCCTGTTGTGGCAGTGCCAGCAGGACGATGTCGGTTCGCTGGAGATCATCCCAGACGTGCGTGAGGCGAAGATCGGTGTGGCAGCGACCGGCGCGTCGCCCCGGTCGCCCGATCGCCCGCTAGGCTGCAACGGCCACGGATTGTGGCCGACCATATTTCGATCAACAGTCACCCATGATCGACAGGCAGCCACCCGAGAAGGAGACCCAGCCGTGCGTAGCCGCACCGAGCCTCGGGTGCTGCTGGACGCCACCGCCATACCTGCTGAACGCGGGGGCGTCGGGCGCTACGTCGACAACCTGGCCGCCGCACTCGACACGGCGGGCGCGGCCCTGTCCGTCGTCTGCCAGTACCGGGATGCCGACGTCTTCGCGCAGCTCGCGCCACACAGTCGAATCGTCCCTATCGCCGAGAGTCTGGACAACCGCGCGACCCGGCTGGCCTGGGAACAAACCACCATGCCGAGGCTAGCCGCGCGCCTGACCGTCGACGTGATCCACTCACCGCACTACACGATGCCGCTGGCAGCGCGAATTCCGGTCGTGACCACCCTGCACGATGCGACGTTCTTCTCGGACCGTGGTCTGCACCTGGGCGTCAAGGGCCGGTTCTTCCGAGCGTGGACGAGAACGTCGCTGCGGCGGGCCGCGGTCTGCGTGGTGCCGAGTCAGGCCACCGCGGACGAGCTGATCCGATACGTGCATGCACGGCCTTCGCGCATGGTGGTGGCGCATCACGGGGTCGACCTCGATCGGTTCCATCTGCCGTCGTCGGGGCAGATCGACGCTCTTCGGAACCACCTCGACCTGGGTGACTCGCAGTGGGTCGCGTTTCTCGGCACGCTCGAGCCGCGCAAGAATGTGCCGGCGCTGATTCGAGCTTTCACCCGTGCCTGTCTGGGCAGGTCGCACCCGCCCGCTCTGGTGCTGGCGGGTTCCCGCGGCTGGGACACAGCAATCGGGCCGGCGCTGGCTGCGGTGCCACCAGCTCTTCGGGTCCTGCAACCAGGGCATCTAGCGGCCGACCTGCTGCCCGCGTTGCTGGGCGGCGCGCTGGTGGTGTGTTACCCGAGCCTGGGAGAAGGATTCGGACTGCCGGTGCTAGAGGCAATGGCCTGTGGCGCAGCCGTATTGACCACGCGCCGACTGGCTCTGCCCGAGGTCGGCGGTGCTGCGGTCGCGTATTCCGGAACCGGTGCCGGTGATATCGCCGCGGAACTTGGCGCTCTGCTGGACGACTCCGAACGCCGCCGCACCCTGGCGTCGGCGGCGATCGCCAGAGCCGGTGAGTTCACCTGGGCCGCGGCGGCCCGGTCGCACCTGGTCGCCTACCACACGGCCGCTCGGACAGCAGCCTCGTGACCCGCAACCTGGACCGAATTCGGGCGGCTGCATCGTGACCGGCGACCTGCCCCGAACCCCGTCGTCGTTGCCGTCCCCGACTGCCGGCGGCGACACCGTCGGCATCGTGATCGTCACGTTCTCGCCCGGTGAGACGCTGGCCGCCCTGCTCGATTCGGTACCGGGCGCTTACAGCTCGCCGGTGTCGGTGGTGATTGCGGACAACGGCTCGACCGACGGCTCCGTCGAGATCGCAGCCACCCGGACTGGCGTGCGTCTGCTGCGAACCGGAGGCAACATCGGGTACGGCGCCGCCGCCAACGCCGGCATGGCCGCCCTGGCGCCGGAAATCGAATTCGCGGTTCTGGTGAATCCCGACGTGGTCCTCGGAGCGGGCGCCGTCGACGAGCTGATGGCCGCGGCGGGGCGCCATCGAAATGCAGGCGCCGTCGGACCGTTGATCACCGCGGAGAACGGCACCGTCTACCCGTCCGCGCGCCGGCTGCCGTCCATCGGCGCGGGCGTCGGTCACGCTGTGCTGGGGTGGTGCTGGCCGTCCAACCCCTGGACCCGCTCCTATCGCGTCGATGACGCGGCGCCGGTCGAGCGACCGGCGGGCTGGTTGTCCGGCGCCTGCCTATTGTTGCGCCGCAACGCATTTGCGCAGGTCGACGGATTCGACCCCGGGTATTTCATGTATTTCGAAGACGTGGATCTCGGCGACCGCCTGGCCAGAGCTGGTTGGCAGAACATCTATGCGCCGTCCGCGACCGTCGTACACCTTGGCGGCCGGTCCACAGTCAAGCAGCCCGGTGCGATGGCGGACGCGCACCACCGCAGCGCCTACCGGTACCTTTCACGTCGCTATCACCGGTGGTGGCAGGCACCGTTGCGGCTGGTGCTGAAAATGGGCCTGGCCACCCGCGCGGCGGTGGCCAAACGGTCTGCCCAGGTTTCGGGCGGGGCGGCCCTGCCCGAGCGGAAAGCCGGTTGAAAGCGGCCGATTCAGATCGAATCGGTTCCGGTACTTGCGGGACCGATCGACTCCCGTCTGCCTGTCCCACGGACCAGGTCCTGGAGCTGGATCTCCCGCTGGGCCGAGCGGTCGCATTCGGCGATGAATTCGTGGCTCAGTTCCAATGTGCCGAGTCGGTCGGCGGGTGATTCCGCGTTGCCCGGGAGGCAGGAGCCTGGGCGGCGGACGCGCATGGCCGAGAGAACTCCCTCGGCCCGTTCGATGGCATCCATGATCGGCTCCCGTCTCGATGCTGATGTTCACGATAGGTGTGCAGCGCATCACTAGCCGGGACGACAGGCGGGGTGTCGCTGGAAGTCCGTGCTCGTCGCTGGAAGTCCGCGCTCATCGCCGGACGGATCGGGCGAGCGCGGCTCGGGTAGGGTTCTGCTACTGCGCGGCAAGGAGTTGCGTGCATTCGACAGCAACCCAAAACGGAACGAGGCAGCACGATGAAGGGCATCATCCTGGCCGGTGGCGCTGGCTCTCGCTTGCACCCGCTGACCAAAGCAGTGTCCAAGCAGTTGCTGCCGGTGTACGACAAGCCGATGATCTACTACCCGCTCTCGGTTCTGATGCTGGCCGGCATCAGGGAGATTCTGGTGATCACCACCCCCGAGGACAACTCGGGCTTCCGGCGGCTGCTGGGCGACGGCTCCGACTGGGGCCTGGAAATTACCTACGCGGAACAACCGCAGCCCAACGGGCTCGCTGAAGCCTTCATCATCGGCAAGGATCACATCGGCGACGACTCGGTCGCACTGGTGTTGGGTGACAACATTTTCTACGGCCAGGGGTTCTCGCACACGCTGCGCGACGCGACAGCGGACATCGATGGATGCGTGCTTTTCGGCTATCCGGTCCGCGACCCGGAGCGGTATGGGGTGGGCCAGAAAGACAGCGACGGTCGACTGATCTCCATCGAGGAAAAGCCGGTTACGCCGAAGTCCAATTTGGCAATCACCGGTCTGTACCTCTACGACAACGATGTCGTCAAGCACGCCGCCGAATTGAAGCCGAGCGCGCGTGGCGAGCTGGAAATCACCGATCTGAACAATGTTTACCTGGCCGCGGGGAAGGCCGCGCTGGTCGATCTGGGTCGCGGCTTCGCCTGGCTCGACACTGGTACGCACGATTCACTTCTGGAGGCGGGGCAATTCGTCCAGGTGCTGGAACACCGGGCGGCACTGCGCATTTCCTGCCTGGAGGAGATCGCACTGGCCGAGGGGTTCATCAGCGCGCAGCAGTGCTTCGAGCTCGGTCGGGCGCTTGCGAAGTCGCCGTACGGCGAGTACGTGATCTCGGTGGCAGTGGCCGCGGGCGCTACCGGCTGACAGGTGGCCTACGCACCAGGACCATGTACCCCGTCGAGGCTAGCCGGGAGGCGCCGGTGAGTTTCCAGGAAGCGTTCCGGCGGAACTTCAAAGCGACCTGCTGCGGTGTGACAACCAGCCAGCGCGCAGGTGGGCGCAGGCTGAGTGGTGCGGCCATTCCAATCCTGCTGCCGATCTGGTCGATGGCAGCTCGCAGCCCACGGAAGATCCAACTCGAGGCGAGGGTCAACGGACCCCCCTGGGCGCCCGCGTCCAGCACGTCGAAGCCGTGACGGACGACGAGCCCTCGCAGGCCGATGTGCGTCAATCGCTGGAAGTCGTAGGGGGCCTCGTGAGTCGGATACAGAAACGGCACCGTGACCAACGCGTGACCGCCGGGTCGGAGTACGCGAAATATCTCGGCCATGGCCCCCTCGATGTTGTCGACATGTTCGAGGACCTCGGTGCACAGCACCACATCCATGCTTTCCGAGCGGACAGGCACCTGATCCGCCATCGCCCGCACGTTGCCGCCGGCTCCCGGCGCCGGATCAATCGCGGCGACGGAGTCGGCAAGGTCGGTGTACCACGGTTCGTACGGGCAGTTTCCGCACCCGAGGTCGAGCATCCGCCCTCGAACCACGTCCGAGTGCGACGCCAGCCAGCGGCCGATGATGGTGCCGACGAGCAGGTTTCCGGTCGAGGCCGGGTTCGGCAGCGGCACTCCGTCGACAACGATCACACCACCTTGCCGATGACGGGACCGGGCCGTGTCGCCGGCGAAGCTGTGGTCCCCCGGTTCGGTTCTGACGCCGACGTCAGGCACGCTGATGACGGCTCTGTCCGAAACGGGGGAGACCATAGGCATCCGCGAATGATATCCACAGCAGCAGGCCCGGACAGCCTGGCTCGACCCAGCCGGAAGGTTCGACCATGACGCAGAACGAAGACCAACCAGATCGGCCGCCCCGTGGCGACGGCGGGGGGAAAAGCGATAGGCGCGGACCAGGTCTGGGAACACTGATTCGGGTGGGATTCGTCGTCGTCACCGTCGCCTTTGCAGCTTGGGCGATCGCCCGCAGCTGGGACGAGTTGACCGAAGCCTGGCGCCGCGTGGAATACGGCCCGATCTTGGTTGCGTTCGCGCTCGTCGCGGTCGGTACCTTGGCGGCCTATCCGGCGTGGCGAGAAATCCTGGCAGGTCTGGGATCGCGGTTGCCGACGGTCATGGGAGCAAGGGTTTTTTTGGTCGGTCAGCTCGGCAAATATGTACCGGGGGGCGTTTGGTCCATCATCGCTCAGGTGTCGCTGGCTCGGGAGCTGCATGTGCCCCGTAGCCGCAGCGCAACGGCCGGAGTGCTCTCGATTCTGATCGGTCTCATCACGTCGGGATTCATCGGGGCCGCAAGCCTGGCGATATCCGGACGTCAGGTTCTCGGAAAATATGCCTGGGTCCTGGTCCTGGCCACGCCGATCCTGGCCTTGTTACATCCCGCTGTGCTTGGCTGGTGCGCCCGGCTGGCCTCCAAACTGACGAAGCGGACCATCGCGATCGAACGCATGCCTAGTCGACAACTGCTGGTGGCGGCCGGTATCCAATTTCTGGGAAACCTGGTGCTGGGCGTCCAGTTCTACTTCGTCGTCGGCACGGTCAGTGGGACGTGGTTACCGATGTTGCTTGCGATCGGGTTGTTCAACCTCGCTTCGGCGGTGGGCGTCCTAGTACCGATCGCGCCGGCCGGTGTGGGCGTTCGCGAGGTAATCCTGATAGCGGGCCTGGCACCGTTCGACGGACCGTCGATGGACTCGGGTGCAGCCCTGCTGATCGTCCTAGTGTCGCGCGTGCTCAGTATTCTGGTCGATTTCGGCTGGGCTGCCGCCGCGGGTATAGGGCTGGCTCTAGGTTCCCGATCCGGGCAACGTCGAACGAAAGCCTGACCTCGACAGTGGACTCTTGACGTCAGGCTTGCGTGGCCGTCGATCGCTGCGCGGGCCGCCGGTTGTCGACAAGTTCGTTGAGCAGGTCGCAGTACCTGGCACCCACGGCCTGTACCGACAGACCGTCGGCGATGTCGGAAGCGCCTGCTCCAAGGCGCTTTCGTCGGACGGGATCGATGAGCAACGCCGACAGGGCGGTCGACAGGGCCCCGACGTCGCCGGAAGGCACCAGCACCCCGGACAAGTCCGGTTGCACCACCGAGTTGATACCGGCGAGATCGGAGGCCACGATGGCGCATCCAGCGCCCATTGCCTCCAGGAGCGCGACCGGAAGTCCGTCCTGGTCGCCACTGGCGGCCTGAATGCTCGGCACGACGACCACTTCACTCGTCCCGTACCGGGCGGCCAATGCCGCTCGGCTCAGTTGCCCGACGAACTCGACCCGTAGCCCGGCGGCTGCCTGTTCGAGCTCGGATCGAAGCGGCCCGTCGCCCACCACCATCAGCGACCAATCGAGGGCAGCCGGCAGCCTGCGTACGGCTTCAATTAGCACCCCAAGGCCCTTTTTCTCCACCAATCGGCCGACGAACAGCATGCGGCCCGGAACGCGTTCTACCGACGATGCTCCGGCCCGGATGACGGGGAGGTCGGCCCCCATCGGCATCACCTTCACCGACTCGGGATCGGCCCCCAGTGCCTCGAGACGCTGCTTCATGTCCTGGTTCATCGTGGTCAGCGCCGCCGCTCTGACCACGACAGCGCGCTTGAGGACGGTAGGCATCCGCCCGTTGAGGGCATAGAGGTCCCCACCCAGCGTGGTGACCAACGCAGGAATCCGTCGCAGCAACGGCAGCACCGCCAAACCCTGCGGAATGATCCAGTGCACGTGCAGCACGTCGGGCTGATGCCGGCGAACCCAACGCTGAACGGCCAAGTGCTCTGCAATCATGAAGGGCACGATTTGCAGGATCCGTGAAGGTTTGGAGCGCAGGTTCTCGATGATGGCGCCGTCGGCCAGATCCTCCCAACGCCGGAAGAAGTAGCGGAAACGAATGACGGTCATCGCACCGATACGCTCGGTACTCGGCGCACCGGGAACGGCCGGCACGACCACTACAGTGGAGAAGTCCATCGACTCGGCAACAGCCAGATCCCGGACGAAGGCTGGAGTGCCGTCGTCAGTTCGCGCGGGAAACGTCGAAGCCAGTACCAGAAGCCGTCGACTCACGCGACGGGCGCAATCTGCGGGAGGCCAGCTGTGCCAGGTTCGACGGACAACGTCGCCGTCGTCGGCGCCAACGGGTTCCTCGGTTCTGCGTTGACCGCAACTCTGCGGAGCCAGGGCGCGGCTGTGACGGGCTTCATTCGAAACGCTCCTGCTCTGCGAGCCGACGGCTCGCCTCAGTCCGGTCTGGCCGACGCGGACACGATCTTCTGGATGGCCTCGACGATCAATCCGCTCATCGCCGAAACGGATCCGAGTCGGGCCGAAGGCGACATGCAAAGCTTGCGCTCGGCGCTCGAAGCGTTGCGTCTGGCAAATTCTGCCACCCGCTTCGTGCTGCTTTCCTCCGGGGGGACAGTTTACGACCCGGCGTCGGCGCCGCCGTACTCAGAACATTCGCCGGTCGCTCCGAAGGGGGCCTATGGACGGGCCAAGCGGGCCTTGGAGGATGTGACCCTGTCGTTGCGGCCGGGGTCGACCGTAGTTCGAGTCGCCAACGCCTACGGCGCAAGGCAACCGGTTGCTCCAGGGCAGGGCGTCCTCGGCCACTGGTTGCGCGCCGTCGGATCCGGGAAACCGATCCAGATGTTCGGACCTGCCACCACTGCACGGGACTACATCCATGTTCGCGATCTGACCAGCGGACTGATTGCCATCCACCGTCAGCAGTTCAGCTCTCCGGTGATCAATCTGGGCTCCGGTCGGGCCACCACGTTGGCGACCCTGGTGACGGTGCTTCGTCAGGTCTGCGGCGCTGTGCAGGTGGAGCATCTGCCGGCCCGCGGATTCGACCTCGAGCGAACTTGGTTGGACATCAGCAAGGCTCGGCGCGAGCTTGGTTGGGAGCCTCAGGTCGACCTGCTCGAAGGGATCACCGACATGTGGGAGTGGTTGCAGGCTGCGGCCGCCGGCTGACGCCTGAGAGGAAACGTTCGGGCTGCTGCGTCGCTATCGTGCAGATTCCCCCGGCTGATCTGCCGGGTGTCTGCCTCCTCGGCCGATCGGTCCCTGCGCCGGGTCGCTGACAATCAGGTACAGCGGTTTCCCCATCGCCATGTTCACCGAAACGCCGAGATATTCGGCGATGACACCAAGCGAGAACAAGATCGCTCCGCTGCACACCAGCATCGCAGTGATCAGTGAGGGCCAGCCTGCCGGACTGGTCAAATGGCCGAAGAGCTTTGCGAAAACGAAATACAGGGCGAGCAAGAACCCACCTGCCGCGAAGATCAGACCGACCAGGCTGACCAGACGCAGTGCCCCCGTGCCACTCGAGAGCACCATTCGCCAGAAGTGAGAAACCAGTGACCTCAGGGAATATCCCGACTTCCGATTGCCTTCATCCCGCAACGTGATTGGACAGGTCGATATTTTGCGAGCGACCCACGCCATGGCGACGTCCAAATAGACGCTCGCGCCCGCATATTCGGCAACGCCGCGGCCGATATCGCCCAGCACCAGCCGGAAACTTTGGAATTCCGTGGCATTGACCTCGTTGGTGGATATTCGCAACAAACGCTTCGACAGGTTCGATGCAACATTGCGGGCCAGCCCGTGCGGAGGCGTATTCGTCGGTCGGGCGTAGACGACATCCGCGCGTTCGGTCATTGCGACGTCCAACATCGCTCCCAGATACGAAGGATCGTGCTGACCGTCTTCGTCCATGGTGGCGATCCAGTCGCCGCGCGAAGATGCCATGCCCGCCAGCGTCGCCGGGTGCTGACCGAAATTCCGGCTGAGCCAGATCGATCGTACGAAGGGGTAGGTCATGGCGAGTTCCCGCATCACGTCGGCGGAGGCGTCCGGACCGTTGTCGTGCACCAGCAGTACTTCCACGATCAGTGCCCGATGACCGGCCGGGCTGGAAAATTCTCGGGTCAGCGGGGCAATCTCGGCCAACAGCGGGGCCAAGGTCGTTTCCCCTTGATATACCGGCACTACCACGGAGATCGAGTGCGCCTGGGCGAGGTTCCCGGTTCCGCTCGGCTGCATCGTCGTACTCTAGCCAAGACCATCGGTCGCCACACGCCATCGACGAGGTCGACGTTGGGTGGTCATCGGACCGGCTGTACGGATCCGGCCGCAGCCAGGAATGAGGGGAATCATGGAAAAGCACGGGAATGTCGATGCCGTGGTATTGGTCGGCGGGCAGGGAACCAGATTGCGTCCGCTGACCTTGTCGGCACCCAAGCCGATGCTGCCGACAGCGGGTGTGCCCTTCCTCGAGCATCTGCTGTCCCGTATCCAGCAGGCCGGAATGCGCCACGTGGTACTCGGCACGTCCTATCGTGCGGAAGTCTTCAGCGAGTACTTCGGGAACGGTGCCGCGTTCGGGCTCGAGATCGAATACGTCGTCGAGGACGTCCCACTGGGAACCGCTGGAGCCATTCGAAACGTGTACGACAGACTCGTGGCCGACGACGTGATGATCTTCAACGGCGACATCCTCTCCGGGGTCGACCTCGGCGCTCTGTTCGGCACTCATCGGAACACGGCGGCGGACGTGACGCTGCACCTAGTCAAGGTGGCGGATCCGAGGGCGTTCGGATGCGTTCCCACCGACGACTCGGGACGGGTCGAGGCTTTTCTGGAGAAGACCGAAAGTCCGCCGACCGATCAGATCAACGCCGGTTGCTATGTCTTCAAGCGATCGGTGATCGCCGATATCGCGACGGGTACGGTCGTGTCCGTGGAACGCGAGACGTTTCCCGGGCTGCTGTCCGCCGGCGCCAGGGTCTTCGGCCACATCGACACCAGTTACTGGCTCGACCTCGGTACGCCGGCAGCCTTCGTCCAGGGATCGGCGGATCTCGTGCGGGGGATCGCACCGACGCATGCCCTTGCGCAACCACCGGCCGATTTTCTGCTGGCCGGCGAGTCCGTTGTCGCACACGACGCTGTCCTGAGTGGGGGGAGCGCTCTTGGCGCCCACGGGAACGTCGGTGCCGGCGCCAGGATCGAAGGCTCTATCGTGTTCGAGAATGCCGAGATAGGTGCCGCGGCACGCATCACGCGATCGGTGATCGGCAATGGAACTGTCATCGGGGCAGGTGTCGTGATCAGCGACGCTGTGATCGGCGACGGTGCTGTGATCGGCGATGGCTGCGAACTCGTGGCCGGGGTAAGAGTCTGGCCGGGCGTGCAGATCCCGGCGGGCGGTATTCGTTTCTCCGCTCCCTCTTGACGCGCCCT
>JAABUT010002927.1_pt1 | contig 15503 bp, 17 predicted proteins | sample 5559281 | NCBI WGS metagenome assembly JAABUT01 (sample SAMN10711880, study PRJNA513359) | rock metagenome | isolation source: Antarctica rocks | place: Antarctica: Victoria Land, Ricker Hills nord | collected 2016-01-04 | reverse complement strand
ACCATCTCGCGTCTCCTGGGGGAAGTCAGGATCAGACACGACCAGCGTCAAACAAGCGGGCCCCCGGGCCGAGCACCTACCCCGGCGTGTCGCCTACGCGGCGAAAGTTGCTGGCAGCGGCACTAGTGCTGACCGGGCAACACCGCCGACACCTCGGTGATGGGGTGCTGCTCGTCAACGCCCGGCACGTGAAGAACTTGCCGGGCCGTAAGACCGACGTCTCGGACGCGGCGTGGCTGGCGCAACTGGAGGCACACGGGCTGGTCCGCGGCTCGTTCGTGCCACCGGAGCCGATCCGGCAGCTGCGGGACCTGATCCGGACCCGTACGACGATGGTCCGGGCGCGGGCGAAGGAGTCCCAGCGGCTGGAGAAGCTGGAGGACGCTGGCATCAAGTTGTCCTCGGTGGCCACCGACATCAGCGGGGTTTCCGGCCGGGCGATGCTGCAGGCGCTCATCGACCGGGAACGTGAGCCGGCTGCCCTGGCCGAGCTTGCCAAGCAGCGGCTGCCCAAGAGAATCCCGGAGCTGACCGAGGCGCTGACGGGTCGGTTCAGCGAGCACCATGCCTTCCTGGCCTGGCTGCACCTGGACAGCATCGACCAGCACACCCGGGTCATCGACGAACTCACCAGCCGGATCGAGCTGGTGACCACGCCGTTTCGGGGTGCCCGCGACCTGATGGTCTCGATCCCGGGATCAGCGTCGGTGTCGCCGACGTGATCATCGCCGAGACGGGAGCGGGCATGAGCCGGTTCCCGACCGCAGGACACTTGGCTTCCTGGGCCGGCACCTGTCCAGGAAACAGTGAGTCCGCCGTGAGTCGAGTCATCTTCGCGTCCGAGGTGAACAATTGGCGGTCCCGGCGAACTGGTCGCGGACGAGAACGAAGACCGACGTATTCCCGACCGTACGGTAAAATCCCTTCTGACAGAAAGAAGTTCTACCCAGTGGTTGAATACGGCCCCCGAGGCGCTCTAGCATGACGCCGATGGCCCTGCGTCGCCGCGGCCCTCTCGGAGAGGAGAGGTCATGACACACCTGGTGCACGAGTTCGTCGAGTCGGCCGTGCGGAGGTTCGGAGACGCCACCGCCCTCACCGACGCCCGCGGCTCGCTGACCTACGACGAGCTGTGGGACCGCAGCAGGCGGCTCGCCACCGCCCTGAAGGACCTCGGTGTCGAGCCCCGGGACCGCGTCGTGGCCCTGATGAACAACCGCAACGAGTGGGTCGAGGTCGACAACGCGGTCTCGATGATCGGCGCCGTCCGCAGCCGGCTCAACAACCGGGATGGTGCGCGTGAGTTCGCCTTCGTGCTCAACGACACCACACCCAAGGTCGTCGTGACCGGGCCCGAGTTCACCTCGCTCATCCAAGGCCTCGTCGACTCGGGCAAGGCACCCGCGAGCCGGGTCGTGGGACTCGGCGACAGTGGCGACTACGATCAGCTCGTGGCCGGTGCGGCCCCCGCCGAGCCGATCTCGGCCAGTAGCGACTCGCCGTACCTCATCTTCCACACGTCGGGCACCACCGGGCACTACAAGGGCGCGCTGTACCTGCACCGCAACTGGCTGGCCACCTACCGCAACATCCTGGCCACGATCATGGGCGACATGGGCACCGACTGCGCGCTGCTCCACGTCGGGCCGCTTTCGCACCAGTCGGGGATCCTGACCAGCCCGGCGCTCTACCGCGGCGCGCGGTCGGTGATGCTCGAGCACTTCGACCCGGTGGCTTTCTTCGACATCGTGGAGCGCGAGCAGATCACGCATACCATCCTGGCGCCGGCGATCATCAACGCGCTGGCCAACCAACCCGATGCGACCACCCGCGACCTCAGCAGCCTGCGCTGCATCTACTACTCCGGCTCACCGATCGCGCCGGTCGTGCTGCGCAAGGCGATCGAGGTCTTCGGGCCGGTCTTCCTGCAGGGCTACGGCTCGACGGAGGGCGGCACGATCTACAACACGATCATGTTCCCCGACGAGCACGTGGCGGCCCTCGCGCACCACCCCGACCGGCTGGCCTCCTGCGGGCGGCCGTCGCCGTTCTTCGACGTGTGCGTCGCCGACGAGCAGGGCAACGAGGTGCCCGTAGGCCAGATGGGTGAGCTGCGGGTGCGCGGCGACGCCGTCTCGGTCGAGTACTGGAACCAGAAGGAGGCCACCGCCCAGATGTACGTCGACGGCTGGTTCCGGATGGGCGACCTGGCCGTGCGCGACGAGGACGACTTCATCACGATCGTCGACCGCAAGAACGATATGATCATCAGCGGCGGGCTCAACGTCTACCCGCGCGAGGTCGAGGATGTGATCTCCGCCCATCCGTCCGTCAACGAGGTGGTGGTGATAGGGGTGCCCCACGAGAAGTGGGGCGAGGCGGTGAAGGCGTGTGTCTCGCTGCGCGAGCGCGCGTCGCTCACGCTTGAGGAAGTGCAGGCGCACTGCATCGAGTCCGGCCTCGCCAACTACAAGAAGCCGCTTTCATTGGACGTCCTGGACGAGGTCCCGAAGACCGCCGTCGGCAAGGTGTTCCGTCGCGCCCTGCGCGAGCCCTACTGGGTGGGTAAGGAACGCTCCGTCGGCTGAGCCCGGGCCGTGGCTCAGACGTGCCCGGGTGGGACGAAGAGCCGGAGCAGGTTGGCGGACACGGCGGTCGCCATCGTCTCGAACTCCGTCTTGGTCCTCCCGCTGAACCACACCGGCGTGTAGTTCATCGCTCCGTAGAGGTTGTGCATCGCGACCTGCTCGTCCGCGACGAACTCGCCGCTGGCGATCCCGTCCCGGACCACGGTCCGGAAGATCGCGTCGTGCTCGAGGCGCAGCGCGCGGGTCCGCTGGCGGTAGCGTTCGGGCCAGTCGAGCGGCTGGAGGAACAGCGCCGCCAGCTGCGGCTGCTCGCGCAGGATGATGGTCAGCTGCACCTTGATCAGCGTGCTCAGCCGGTCGCTGGCGCTTCCGAAGATGTCCACGGCGGCGTCCGCGAGACGCTGGTTGGCCGAGACGGCCAGCGACTCGAGGCAGGCGCTGACGAGCTCTTCCTTGCTGGGGAAGTAGTGGTAGAGCGACGCCTTTGTCAGGTCCAGGCGCTCGGCGATCTCGTCGAGGTTCAGGCCGTGGTAGCCCCGCTCGGAGAGCACCTCGGCGGCCGCCGCCAGGATGCTGGCGACCTTGCGGTCGCGACGTCGTTCGATCCTGCTCAGGGGTACGGCGACAGGCGTGGGCCCATCACCCGCGTCTGCGGTCGCCATCTGCGTCCTCCGTTGCAGGCATCAGGTTATGCCAGCCGTCCTCGCCCAGCCGCGCTGGCGTCGGAGCTGCGAGGCGATGATCTTCTGCTGGATCTCGCTGGTTCCGCCGCCGATCGTGAACAGCCGGGCGTCCCGGTAGAGCCGCTCGACCTCGAACTCGCGGGTGTAGCCATAACCGCCGTGCACCTGGACCGCGAGGCTGGTCACCTGGTTGGCGATGCGGCCGGCGACCAGCTTGCCGATCGAGCCCACCGCGATGGCCGGCCGACCGGTGTCCACGAGCTCGGCGACGTGGCGGTAGAGCAGCCGGCACTCGAGGAGTCCGGCGGCCATGTCGGCGAGCATCGCCTGCACCGCGCCGATGTCGTCGAGCCTGCTGCCGAAGGCCTGACGGTTCGCGGCATACGCGCTCGCGAGGTCGAGGGCACGAGCACCCATGCCGGCTGTGATAGCCGGCACCGCGAGCCGCTCGTAGTCGAGCACCGCCATCCCGACCGCCCAGCCCTCGCCGACCGCACCGAGGCGGTCCTCGTCGCCGACCTCGACGTCGTCGAGCACGAGCTCGCAGGTGGGGGAGGACCGCAGGCCCATCTTGTCCAGCGCCCGCGGGACGCTGATGCCGGGCGTGTCCATCGACACCACGAACGTGGTCATCGCCTGGCCGACGCTGCCCTCGCCGGTGCGGCACAGCACCAGCAGCGCGTCGGCGACGGAGGCGTTGGTGATGAACATCTTGCGCCCGCTCAGCCGCCAGCCGTCCGCGGTGCGCTCGGCCTTGCTGGTGATGTTGGCGACGTCGGACCCGGTGTCCGGCTCGGTGACGGCCCAGGAGCCGATGATCTCGCCGCGGGCCACCGGTGGCAGCCACCGCTCCTTCTGCTCCGGCGTGCCGTGCAGGGCGACGGCGCGGGCGAGGAGGTAGGTGGGCATCGTCGACATCGCCAGGCCGGCGTTGCCGTAGGCGAGAGCATCGACACCCTCGTGCAGCGCGAGCGAGTCCGGCCCGATGCCGCCGTACTCCGCTGGCACGACCGCGCCGTACAGACCGAGCCGGCCGATCCCGAGCAGAAGCTCGCGGATCAGGCCCATGTCCTGGGGGTGCTGGTCGAGGCGGGCGGCCTCCGGCATCACGTGGGCGGCGGCGAACCGGCCGACCGTCTCAGCGAACGCCGACGGCCGCAGCTGGGTCGCGGTCATGACGCCGCCGCCTCGAACCGGAGCTCGGTCCAGTCGGCATGGTCCACGTACGACGCATGCACCCGGTCGTCGACGGCCGGTGTCGCGTCCATCCGGGCCACGATGCGGCCGCCGCCGTCGAGGTCGACGGTGGCTACCGTGTAGGGCACATGGTCCTCGAACGCGGGATCGAAGGTGCGGTGCACCACGACGTAGGAGTAGACGATGCCGGTGCCGGTGGGCTCCTCCCAGCGCGCGCCCGGGTGTGCGCAGTAGGGGCACGACGGGGTCACGGGGAAGCGCCGGCGGCCGCAGGCCTCGCAGGCCTGCACCCGCAGCCTGTGGTCGCGCAGGGACCGCCAGTAGGGCTCGCTCCCGACGTCGGTCTGCGGCGGGGTGATCTGGTCGGTGGTCGTCATCGTTGCTCCTCAGCGGCCGGTGAACTCGGGGCGCCGCTTAGCGGCGAAGGCGGACAGGCCCTCGGGGGCGTCCTCGCTGGTGAGGCAGTACCTCGAGGTCACCTCCCGCTCGAGCCGCAGGCCGGCGCTCACTCCCGTGCCCTCCCAGAGCGCGGCGTTGAGCGTCCGCTTCGCGTTGGCCACGGCGAGCGCGGACTTCTTGGCGACATCGGTGGCGAAGGTAGTGCCGGCCGCGACCAGCTCGTCGTCGGGGACGACCCGGCAGACCAGGCCCCAGTCCAGCGCCTCGTCCGGGGCCAGCATGCGTCCAGAGAAGATGAGCTCCCGGGCGCGGGCCGGACCCACCGCCCGGGGGAGCAGGGTCAGCACGCCGCCCCCACCCATCTGGCCGAAGGTCAGGTGCGCGTCGCCGATCCGGGCCGCTTTCCCGGCGATGGCCAGGTCGCAGGCGAGCAGCAGCTCGATGCCGCCCGCGACGGCGATGCCGTTGACCAGCGCGACGTAGGGCTTGGGGTACTGGCTGATCCTGCTGAACACCCCGTGGATGTCAGCGAGAAACTGCGGGAAGTCTCTCGAGTCGCGCTGCAGCTCCTGGTACCTCTTCAAATCGCCGCCCGCCGAGAAGGCCCGGCCGGCTCCGGTGACCGCGACCACGCGGACGGTGTCGTCCTCGGCCAGCGCGTCGAACGTCCGGCCGAGCTCGAGCGTCGTCGCCCAGTCCAGCGGGTTGAGCGTGTCGGGCTGGTTCATGGTGACCAGGGCGAGCACCGCCCCCGCGTCGTCCAGCGCGATCCGGTCGGTAGTGATGGTGTCGCTCATCGGGTCAGTCTCAACTCTCTGAGGGATGGACGGTCTGGACAGGGTGGGTGAGGGGTGCCTCGGCCAGCTCCTTGCGCAGCCAGTCCGGCAGCGGCACTGGGACCACGACGGGAACCTCGGCCAGCCCGTCGAACTGCGACCACACGTGCCAGGCGGTGCTCCGCACTGCCACGGCACCGTCGCTGGGGCGCACGGCCTCCACCGTCACGGAGAACGAGGTGGTGCCGATGCTCGAGGCCCGAAGGGACAGGTCGATCTCGTCGTCGAGCACCAGCGGCACGCAGTACGACGTCGCCGAGGTTACGCACGGGCAGCCGGAGCCCTCGCGCAGCAAAGCGCCTAGAGGACGGCCGACCTGCTTCAGCCAGCCGGTGAAGCCCTCCTCGAGCCACCGGCACGGAGCGGCGAAGTAGAGAATGCCCGCCGCGTCGACGTCGCCCATGATTACCCGGCGGCGGCCGGCGAACAGGCTGTCCCGGCTCGACTCGTTGGACACAGGGTCAGATGCAGCAGGCACGGTAAAAACCTAACATGCGTTCATGATTCTACGTCAAGGACGAAGTTCTACCATTGAGTTGACGTTTGTCCTTTTCGGGACCTAGGCTCGTCGGCAGAGGTGATGGCATGACAAGAGCAGCAGCAGTGGCGGGGGTCGGCTACACCCAGCTCACCAGGGCGTCCGGGCGCACCGTCCTGGACCAGGCGACCGAGGCGGTCCGTGCGGCGGCGGCGGACGCGGGCCTCCCGCTCCATGAGATCGACGGGGTCGTGACGTTCAGCGTGCTCAACGACTCGGTCTCGAGCGAGGCGGTGGCGACCACGCTCGCCCTGCCGGAGCTGAGGTTCCCGATGGACTTCCAGCAGGGCGGTCAGTCGCCCTGCTTCATGGTTCAGCAGGCGGTGATGGCGATCGCACAGGGTTACGCCGAGAACGTGGTCGTGTTCCGGGCCCTCAACGGCCGTTCCGGTGTGCGGGTGGGCAGCGGCAGCTTCGCCGGCGGGGCGGCGCAGTACCGCTACCCGATCGGCTACAACGCCTACCTGATGTACATCGCGATGTGGGCTCGGCGCTACCTGCACGAAACCGGCGGCACCGCCGAGGATCTCGGGTCAGTCGCGGTCGCGCAGCGCCGCTTCGCCGAGCTCAACGAGCGCGCGATCGAGCGCCGGCCCCTCGACCTGGACGGCTACCTCACGTCCCCAATGATCGCGGACCCGTTCCGGGTGGCCGACTGCACGAGCGAGGTCGACGGTGCGTGCGCGGTCCTGGTCACCTCGCTCGAGCGTGCCCGCGATCTGCAGCACCCGCCGGCCGTGGTGGCGTCCGCCGCCTACCGTGCCGGTGCCCGTCCCGGCCTCGACATCGGCGACCAGATGCTCTACGACGACTACACCCGCAACTTCACCGCGCTGCTCCGCGACGAGCTGTTCGGCCGCGCGGGCCTGTCACCGGCTGACGTGGACTTCGCCGAGATCTACGACTGCTTCACCAGCGTGGTCCTGATGGGCCTCGAAGGGCTGGGATTCTGCGAGCGCGGCGAAGCCGGCGCGTTCGTCCGGTCCGGCGCGACGGCCCTCGACGGGGCGCTGCCCACGAACACGCACGGTGGCCTGCTCGCCGAGGGCTATCTGCACGGCATGAACTCCGTGAACGAGGCGGTGCTGCAGATCCAGGGGCGCGCCGGGGACCGGCAGGCGCCGCGACACGACGTCGGAGTGGTGACCTCCGGCGCCCTCGTGGACGGGTCTGCCCTCATCCTGACCGCCGACCGCTGACCGCTGACCCACCGAGGCCTCACATGAACCCGCTCTCCAACCGGCTCACCGACCTGCTCGGTGTCGAGCTGCCCATCATCCAGGAAGGCATGGGGCCCTACCGCACCAACAGCATCGCCGCGGCCGTCTCCAACGCCGGCGGCCTCGGCACCGTGAGCATGCCGGGCATGACCCAGGAGCCGGCGGCGGGGGCCCGCGTGCTCCGCAAGAACATCGAGTGGGTCGCCGAGCACACCGACAAGCCGTTCGCCGTGAACGTCCCGATCGGCCGCGCCAGCGACGGGCAGGTCCTGCCGGTCAGCGACGCCTACATCCGGGCGGTGATCGAGGCCCGCGAGAGCGACCCCGCGCTCGCCCGGCAGCTGGTCGCGCTGACCACCAGCGCCGGGTTCCCGGGGGAGTTCCGGGACATGATCGCCGCCGCCGGGCTGGTGCACATGCACAAGGTGGGCTCCACCGTGCACGCCCGCAAGGCCGAGGACGTCGGCGTCGACGTGGTGATCGCCTCGGGCTACGAGATGGGCGGACACACGCACCTGCAGCCGGTGCACACGTTCGTGCTGGTTCCCAACGTCACCGAGGCCGTGTCCGTGCCGGTGGTGCTCTCCGGGGGAGCCCGCGACGGCCGCACCCTCGCGGCGGCGCTCGCCCTCGGCGCCAGCGGGGTCGCGCTCGGCACCCGGTTCATCGCCACCACCGACAACGTCGACTGGCACCCGGCGTACACCGAGCGGATCATCGCCGCGCGCGAGGGCGACGACATCGTGTTCCCAGCCGTCTACGGCCCGGCCCGCGGCCTTCGCAACGCTGGCGTGACGCGGCTGCTGGAGATCTTAGAAACCAAGGAGCTGCAGGGCGAGGAGCTAAACACATGGAAGGACGAGGCGCTGATTCGCGCCCAGTCCGTCGGCGATGTCGACAACGGGCTGATGGCCGCGGGGCAGGTGTCCAGCGGCATCCACGAGGTCGTCGACATCAGCGAGTTCGTGCCGCGAATGGCCGACGAGGCGATCGCGGTCCTGCGTCGGCTCTCGGCGATCGACGCTTGAGAGACCGGCTGGGGGTTGTCCTGCTCGGCGGTGACCTGGCGACCGTGCAGGACGTCAGCCGCCGCGTCGAGGCGGCCGGCCTCGACTCGGTGTGGACGACGGAGTTCTACGAGCGCTCGGCGACGGTCTCGCTGGCCGTGATGGCACAAGCCACCCGGACTGCGACAATCGGCAGCGCGATCGCCTACGCCGTGGGGCGCTCGCCGCTCGTGCTCGCGGCCGAGGCCCGCGACCTCGACGAGCTCTCCGGAGGTCGTCTGGTCTTGGGGCTCGGCACCGGCACCCGCACCATGCAACGCGACTGGCACGGAGTGGACCCGAGCTCGCCCGCGCCCCGCGTCGAGGAGCTGGTCCCGCTGCTCCGCCGGTTCTGGGCTATGGACGAGTCCGGCATCGACCACGAAGGCCGGTTCTACTCGGTGCACCTGCGGCCGACCGTCGACGTACGCCCGCCGTTGCGCGCGGACATCCCGGTCTACCTCGCGGGGGTCAACCGTCGGATGGTCGAGTCCGCGGGACGCGTGGCCGACGGGCTGATCGGACACCCGATCTTCACCCGTCGGTACGTCGAGGAGGTGGTCCGCCCGGCGCTGGCCGACGGCGCCTCCCACGCCGGCCGATCGGCGGAGGACGTGGTGCTGGCCGGCTACGTGATGTGCTCCGTGCACGACGACGCGGCCGTCGCACGGGCGGAGGCGAAGGCACAGATCGCCTGCTACGCCGTCGTCCGCACCTACGCAGCGGTCTTCGAGCTGCACGGCTTCGCCGACGAGGTGGCGGCGATCCGCGAAGCCTGGGACCGGCGGGAGAACGTCGGCATGCTGGCCGCGGTGCCGGACGAGCTCGTGGACCTGATCGCGGTGACGGGGACCCCTGAGGAGGTCCGGGACCGGTTCGAGGCCGGCTACGCCGGCCTCTACGACCACACCTTGCTGTACTCGCCGAGCTTCGGGCTGTCGCGGCAGCGGCTGACCGACAACGTCACGGCCATCATCGAGACCTTCGCCCGTAGCGGGTGAGCTGCGCCTCCTGGCGCCGTACGAGAGGAGGTACGAGTGCGGACCGGTCTGACCCTGAGCAGTGACCAGCCGGCGGTGGCCGCTGAGGCGCGCCGGGCCGAGGAGGCGGGCTTCGACCTGGTGGCCACCGGCGAGCACCTGTTCTTCCACGGTCCGGTAACCAATGCGTTCGTCTCCCTCGCTGCGGCAGCGGGAGCGACCAGCCGGATCCGGCTGCTCAGCTCGCTGACCCTCCTGCCGCTCTACCCTCCGGCGCTGGCCGTGAAGATGGCGACCACCCTCGACCAAGTCTCCGGTGGACGCTTCGACTTCGGCGTCGGCGTCGGCGGGGAGTTTCCTCCGGAGTTCACCGCGGCCGGGGTCGACGTGGCGCACCGAGGCGCACGGGCGGACGAAGCACTGCGGCTGATGGCCGAGCTGTGGAGCGGCGGCGAGGTGTCGCACCGCGGCCGGTTCGCGCAGGTGCCGGGCCTCTCGCTCGACCCTGGCCCGATCCAGCCGGGCGGCCCGCCGCGGTGGCTCGGCGGGCGCAGCGACGCCGCGATCCGGCGCGCCGGACGGCACGCTGACGTGTGGATGCCGTACATGTACACGCCTGAGCAGCTCGCCGACTCACTGGTCCGGGTGCGACAAGCCGCAGAGCAGGCGTGGCGTGACCCCGAGTCGGTGAGCGGTGCGGTCTTCGGGTGGGGTGCCGTCGACGAGGACGGGACCCGGTCGCGTCGATGGGCGATCGACGGCGTCAGCACGACGTACCAGCAGGACTTCAGCAGGCACGCCGATCGCTACCTGCTCCACGGCACCCCGGACGAGGTTGCGAAGCGGATCGCGGAGTACCGCGATGCGGGCGCCGAGACGTTCGTATTCTCGCCGGTCGGCGAGGGCGAGCGCCGTCGGCGGATGGTGAACCTCTTCGCCGAGCAAGTGGTGCCTCAGGTGGCACGACTCTGAGGTCTACGGGCAAGCACCGGCTCTGGAAGATCCTGAACCGCTGGGCCCGATCCGACACCCCAGAGCTTCTTCGCCTGGCCCGGACCCTGGACGCCTGGAAAAGTGAGCTCCTGGCCGCGTTCACCCCGACCGGCAGGTGCCCGGCCAGCAACGGCCCAACCGAGGCCGTGACCATCCTCATCAAGTAAATCAAGCGCATCGGGCACGGATTCCGGAACCTGGCGAACTACCGCCTGCGGCTCCTGCTCGCGGTCGGTCTGGACTGGCGAACCGTGCACTGGCAGGCTGCCCCGCCACCCCGATCAGAGGCCGCTCACCACGCTTGGTGGCGTAGAGCCGGCAATGGCGGGGCCGGTCGGAGCGCCCGTGGCGAAGCTCGGCGGCCTCGGCGGCTTCGGCGGCTTCGGCGGCTTCGGCGGCGCTCAAGTTCGCCGCGCTCCAGGAAGATCCGCCGCAGTCGGTGCAGCGTTCGAGCGTGACGCCGCTCCGCTCGATCGTGGTCATTGCCACCCGGCACTTGGGGCACAGCATTTCGGCCACAGGTCATCACGCTCCTCATTGGCTGCACCTGGCTGTGCGGCGACCCCAAACCCGCGGGTCGTTACTGCGGTAACATACGCCAGTGACGGACATCGGTGCTTCCCGTGACTGGTTGGTCCTGTCGGTGACGACCGCCGGTTCCAGGGTGCCGTCGTTGCGCATGTTCGTCTGGCGGCGCCTGCAGACCGCGGGCGCGCTGACGCTGCAACCGTCGGTGTATCTGCTGCCGGCCCGTCCGGACGGGCTGCGCGCTGCCCGTCGGATCGTGGACCGCGTCCGACGCGACGGCGGTCAGGCCCAGTTGCTCAGGATGAGCGCCACCGAGCAGGGCGACCACGACTGGCTGGTGGAGCGGATGCAGCAGGCGCGGGACGTGGAGTACGCCGAGGTCCTGGACCGCCTCCCGTCGTTCTTCGCTGAGTTGGAGAAGGAGACGGCAGGTGGCCGCGTGACCTTCGCCGAGGTCGAGGAGAACGAGGCAGACCTGGCAAGATTCGACAATTGGTTCACCAGGATCCGCGCCCGGGACTACTTCTGCGCCCCGCGAGGCGCAGAGGTGACGAGCGAACTGGCCAGGGCCCGGGAGGCCCTGGCCGCGTTCGAAGCCTTGGCGCTGGACGCCGACGACCCGGTGACGACGCCGACTGCAGATGTCGTCACGCGCTCGCTGCGAGCGGTCCGCGCGGAGCGGGCGACCCCATGACACTGCCTGCTCGCGTCTTCTCGACCTTCCTGCTCGGCCCCCACGTCCAGCCCTCCCTCGCCGACGGCGAGGGGGGAGGTGGCGGTGGCGTCACCGTCGATCTGACTCGGGTCCTCACCCCAGGGGTCCTCGCCGTGATCGGTGTCCTTGTCCTGATCCTGATTCTGGTGGCGTCCCTCGCAGCCTTCGCCGTCTACCGCAAGGCGCGTGGCAGCGGGGCCCTGACCCGGGCCTTCACCGCGGTGCAGGCACAGACCCTGCCGCCCGGCCCTGGGCAGGACCTCGCGAGACTGCGCCAGCAGCTCCAGCAGACCGTCAGCAGCACGCGCCTCAGCCTGATCAGTGCGCAGGGCGGTTCGCCGGTCTCGGGTGACGCCACCGGGCTGAGCCAAAGGATCCTGGAGATCGCAGCGGATCTCGACCGGGACCTGGGGTTGATGCTCGCCGAGCCGGACCCCGCGGTGCAGCGGCAGTTCGTGCCGGACGCCCGAGAGCGGGTCACGTCCCTCGTCGGAGCAGCCGGTCGGCTCCGCGCGGCGGTCGTGAGCAGCGGCGGCGAGCTGCACGCGACGCAGGCCCGTGCCCTGGCTGGGGAAGTCGACGACGAAGCCAACCGGCTGCAGCAATGGCGGCAGGCGTACCGCGAACTCGGCGGGGGCAGTGTCCGGGGCCAGTGAGACGGGGTGGCTCCGGCCTCAGCGCCGGCCCGCGCTCGTGGTGGAGGTCCTCGAGGTCGCGCTCTTGCTGGTCGGCTCGGACGTGATCGGCGGCGGCGGCATGTTCGGGATCGACGCCGGGGTCGCTGTGGCAGTACGGACCTCTCCGCCCGAAACGCTCGCGCTGGCCCGGTTCGGGCAGCCCTTCGGCCAGCGGTGGCTGCTCGCGCTGGCCCTGATGGCGGCGGCCTGGTCGTACGTGCACCTGGCGGCCGACCGTCGCGCGGCCCTCCGTAGCCTGCCGGCCCCCGCAGCCCTGCTCATCACGGCCTCGGGCGTCGTGGCGTCGCTGAAGTACGCAACAAGCCGGCCTGCCCCCCGGGCCTTCGCGGCCGGGACCGACGGTGCGGCGGTCCTGTTCCAGGGCGGCAGTTCGTTGCCGTCCGGGCACGTGGTCAACGGCACCGTCGCGATCTACGTCCTGCTTCTGCTAGCCGCCTCGATCCGTCGCGCGCCGTGGTCGTACCAGCGAGGCACGCGGCCCCTAGCGGTCGCTGTAGCCGTCGGGACCGTGAACGGGGTCTGCGTCGTCGTGTTGGACTTCCACTGGGCGAGTGACGCCGTCCTCGGCCCGATCCTCGCCGCCCTGCTCATCGCCGTACAGCAGGCCGTCTGCCCGTGGCCGGCCTGCGAGGAACGGGGCGCGGCCGCGCCGGCAGGCGAACCGAACAGCACCGTCGTAGGGACCCGAGCACGATGACCTCTCAACGCAAGCGCCTGAGCATCCTGCTCGCCCTCAACATCGCGATGATCGCCGGCCTGGTCATCGTGGGGCTCACCGCCCACTCGCTCGGCGTGCTGGCAGCGGGCGGTGACTACATCGCCGACAGCACCGCCATCGGACTCGGCATCCTCGCCGTCACCATCCGGGAACGGGTAGGCGACCATTCCCGGGCCCCCACGTACGTCGCGATCGTCAACGCCGCCGCCCTGCTGCTCGTCACCCTCGTGGTCGTCGCCGAAGCGGTCCACCGCTTGGTCCAGGGAACCGCCCCCGTGCAGGGAGTCCCTGTCCTGATCGTCAGCACCATTGCGACCGCAGTGATGGTGGTGGGGATCTTCATTCTCGGCACCGACGCCGGGAAGGAGGACCTCCACATGAGATCGGTCCTGCTCGACACCGCAGCCGACGCCCTGGCATCCGCCGCCGTCGCCGTCTCCGGCGCGGTCATCGCCCTCACCGGCACCTTCTACTGGCTCGACTCGGTGCTGGCAGCCGGCATCGGCCTGGTCATCGGATACGGCGCCGTGCGCCTGCTCCGAGACGCGCTCACCGCACTCCGCCGAGGCGTACCCCTAGACATCGACCCCGACTGACGCACACCCCGCGATGCCAGTTAGCCGCGTGGCGGGGCGACGGGGATGAGCATCAAGGACAACGAACCCGGACGCGATGCACCTACACGACCGAATGTTGGAGCTATACCCGGCCGGAACTGGCTATCGAAAAGCAGCCTGTACCTTCCGTGCGGGAGCAGGTTCGAGATGCAGCACTCGATGCTGCTCGACCCCAACCCCGACGTCGAAGCCACCAACGGTAGCGCCGCATCTCAGCGTCTAGAACGGCACTCATGCCTACGCTCGCCGGGTGTCTCAGGCACACAGCGGCAACTCCCGCTACCTGCCGCAAAACGATCTCAGCGTAGGTCACAAGCTCACTCGCCCGCGGTGCCGGTGGCCGGAACGTCAGGGGGACGGCTCACGCGGGGATCGGCTCAGGCCAACTGCCTGAGGATCTCGAGCACGTGCTTTTCGGTATCGGCCTTACTGATGCTCAGTCCGCTCAAGACCCCTGAGCCGTTCTCGAACTCGAGCAGTGCCAGCAGCATGTGCTCCGTGCCGACGTAGTTGTGCCCGAGCCGGATGGCCTCGCGGATGCAGAGCTCCAGTGTCTTGTTAGCGTCGGCGTCGTAGGGGATCAGCCCGGGCACCTCGTCCACGGCCTCTGGCAGGACGGCTGTCGCGGCCGTGCGCACGTCTTTCAGGGGATGCCCCAAAGCGACGAGCGTCAAGGCTGCCAGGGCCTTCGGCTCGGTGAGCAGACCTAGGACCAGGTGGGGCGTCCCGATCAAGTCGTTGCCTGCGGACCGGGCCGCCTCCTGGCTCGCCATCACGACGTTGCGGGCGCGGGTCGTGAAGCGGCTGAAACCACCTGCCAGATCGAGGTCGTGGCCCTTGGGGACGAACCGCTTCTGCGCCGCCTGCTTGGTGACGCCCATGCTCTGGCCGATCTCGGTCCACGAGGCACCCGAGCGGCGAGCCTGGTCGACGAAGTGGCCGATGAGGTGGTCGGCCACGTCCCCGAGGTGCTCGGCGGCAAGAACCGCGTCGGAGAGCTGGTCGAGCGGCTCGGTTTGGACCTTGGTGATGCCCTCGATGAGGTCGTCAAGCCGCAGGTTGATCGTCATACGTCAACCCTAAGTTGACGACTACCATGTCGTCAACCGCGAGTTGACGAGGCTCACAGGTGTGATCGACGGCCGGGTAACGCCTACGCTCTCGCCGGCGGTCATACAGAACGCCGCTTCCACGCGGTAAAGCGGCCACACTTGGGCCCTTGGTCGCAGGTGGAGCGCCCCAATACTGTTGCGGCGAGGTCGGCTCCCGGATAGACGGCCTGGTCCGGTGCGTGGATGCTGTTGCGGTGGAGCGGCACGCGAGCGACGACGAGACGGACTCGACTCCCGTTCCAGCCACGTGCGATGACCGCGACGACTCGCCGGAGGCGGTGCTGCTCTCGCTCGTTGTCGACGGCGAGGAGTTCGCGGTATCACGCGGCCAAGGTGGAGGGACCAACTACGACTGGCTCAGCGGTCCGAACAAGAACTACGGCTTTGGGTCGAGCGCCCAACCTGACCGTCCTGTGGAGGAGCACCGCAGCAGCATCCGCACCTTCCTGTCGATGACTAATCCGAAGACCGGCTACATCGGGGACGACTGATCGGGTGCCGCGCGGCCAGTGGCGTGTCACTGAAGTCTCTTTAGTGTTGATGCGGGACCATGGTGGCATGGCGAACCGCGTGCGCGTGTTGTCGGTGTCGGATCACGAGCAGCTGGTTCTGGAGCAGCAGGTTCGGGCGAAGGG
>JAABUT010002926.1_pt1 | contig 15506 bp, 15 predicted proteins | sample 5559281 | NCBI WGS metagenome assembly JAABUT01 (sample SAMN10711880, study PRJNA513359) | rock metagenome | isolation source: Antarctica rocks | place: Antarctica: Victoria Land, Ricker Hills nord | collected 2016-01-04 | reverse complement strand
CCCGGATCCACCGTCCCGTTCGGGTGAGCGGCGGGTCGTGACACACGAATGCCCTGCTGTGCAAAGAGAATGTGGCTTGCGACGGCTACAAACTCAACTCACAGAAGGGCATCCGCTGGATGCGAGTCTGTCATGGCGTTACTGCCACGTTCGATGATCCCAATCTCGTGTCGTGCGCGGGTCTGGCGCCGGTGCTGGAGCTCGCCGAGAGGGCGGGCCTGCAGGACCTGGTGACCGAGCACGTGCGGATCGACAAGCCCGGTGGCGGCAACGCGGTCCTGAAGGTGTTGGCGCTGGTCGCGGGCATGATCGCCGGGGCCGACTCGGTCGAGGACATGGACTTGTTGCGGCACGGCGCGATGCGCCGGCTGTTCACCGGGGTCCGGGCGCCCTCGACGCTCGGGACGTTCCTGCGCACGTTCACCTTCGGCCATGTCCGGCAGCTCGACGCGGTGGCATCACGGTTGCTGATCAACCTGTGCCGGCGCGGGCCGCTGCTCGCCGGTGCCGACACGCTGGCCTACGTCGATGTGGACGACACCGTGAAGCCGACGTTCGGCTACGCCAAGCAGGGCGCCGGTCGCGGCTACACCGGGGTCAAGGGGCTGAACGTGCTGCTGGCGATCATCAGCACCCCGACCAGCCGGCCGGTGATCGCCGCGGCCCGCTTGCGGAAGGGCTCGACGAACAGCGCCAAGGGCGCCCACCGGCTGGTCGCCGACAGCCTCGTCACGGCTCGTTCGTGCGGCGCAACGGGGAGGTTGGTGCTGCGCGCGGACTCGGCGTTCTTCCAGTCCGACGTGATCGCCGCGGTGCTGCGGCACAAGGCCTGCTTCTCGATCACCGCCCGGCTCAACGCGCCTGTCCGTAAGGCGATCGAGGGCATCGCCGAGGACGTGTGGACCCCGATCGAGTACACCAACGCGGTCTGGGACGAGACCGCCCAGGCCTGGATCAGTGACGCCGAGGTCGCCGAGATCGCGTTCACCGCGTTCGGTTCCCTGGCCAAGGCCAAGCAGGTCACCGCCCGGCTGATCGTGCGCCGGGTCCCGGACGTCAACCCGGCGAACCAGAACCCGCTGTTCACCGTCTACCGCTACCACGCGGTGTTCACCAACAGCCCACTGCCGATGCTCGAGGCCGAGAGCGCGCACCGCGGCCACGCGATCGTCGAGCAGGTCATCGCCGACCTGAAGAACGGCCCACTCGCGCACCTGCCCTGCGGGTCGTTCACCGCCAACAGCGCCTGGCTGGTCTGCGCCGCGATGGCGTTCAACCTCACCCGCAGCGCCGGTGTCCTCGCCTCGGCCCTCCACGCCAAAGCCACCACCGGCACCATCCGCGCCCAGCTGATCAACGTGCCCGGCCGGCTCGCCCGCTCCGCCCGACGGCTCGTACTGCACCTGCCCACCGACTGGCCCTGGGAGACCGCCTGGCAGCAGATGGCCACGACCGCACGAGAAGGACCACCCCTCGCGGCCTGACCCATCCACCCCGTCCGCCAGGACCAACCGGAACAAAACGTGGAGACCACCGGCCCGCCCGGGCACACGCGCACGCCCTCAACCCAGCAGCGACTCCGCCATCGAACCTGGAGCCTCAGCGATCAACGAACGGTGGATCCGGGCTTATAGCGCATGGGGGGCTTGCGGCAAGGCCCCTGTCACGCCTCAAACTTCTCGGCCGTGCCTAGGGAAGCAGGGTTGAGATGAACGAAGTAGCCATTGTCGGAAGCGGGCCGACGGGCCTGATGTTGGCTGGGGAACTGTCGTTGGCGGGGGTCGATGTCGCGATTGTCGAGCGACGCTCGACGCCGGAGCTGGTGGGCTCTCGTGCGGGTGGGTTCCACTCACGCACTATTGAGATCCTCGACCAGCGTGGTATTGCCGACCGGTTCCTGTCCGAGGGACAGATCGCCCAGGCTGCCCGTTTTGGCACCGTGACGCTGGACGTCAGTGACTTCCCCACCCGGTATCCGCACTCGCTGGGGCTGTGGCAGAACCACATCGAGCGAATCCTCCTTGGCTGGGTCGAGGAACTGGCAGTGCCGATCCATCGCGGGCTTGAGGTAACGGGCTGCGCTCAGGACGACACCGGCGTCGATATTCACCTGGCCGAGGGCGAGCCGCTCCGGACGTCGTACCTGGTCGGAGCCGATGGCGGGCGCAGTGTCATCCGCAGGGCGACCGGCATCGAGTTCGTCGGATGGGAGGCGACACGGAGCACCCTGATCGCTGAGGTCGAGGTGACCGAGGAGACGCCGGAAGGCACCCTCTTCAACTCCACCGGCGTCCATGGACTGCACGTGATGGAGGACGGGCGGACCGTGCGGGTGGTCGTGACCGAGCAGCAGCTCGGCTCTGCCACCGAGCCGACCCTGGCGGATCTCAGCGAGGCGCTGACGTTCGTGTACGGCACAGACTTCGGGATCCACAATCCGACGTGGATCTCGAGGTTCAGCGACGCCACCCGGCAGGCTGCCGCCTACCGTGACGGACGGGTGATGCTCGCCGGAGACGCCGCACATATCCACAGCCCCGCAGGCGGGCAGGGGATCGGCCTCGGTGTGCAGGATGCGGTCAACCTCGGGTGGAAGCTCGCCCAGGTGGTCAAGGGCATCTCAACCGACGCCCTGCTGGACACCTATCACTCGGAGCGGCACCCGGCCGGAGCCCGCGCGTTGAGGCACACGATGGCGCAGTCCGTCGTCCAGCGGGTCGACGCACGTATGGAGGCACTGCGCGACACGGTCGACGAGTTGCTGAGCTTCGACGGGCCGCGCAAGCTCGTCGCCGGTCTCCTCTCCGGGCTCGACGTCGTGTACGACCTCGGCGAGGGGCACCCGTTGCTCGGACGCCGTATGCCCGACCTCGACCTCATCACGCCCGACGGCCCGCTACGGGTCTTCGCGCTGCTTCATGACGCCCGGCCGGTGCTGCTCAACCTCGGTAAGCCCGGCAGCATCGACATCACCCGGTGGGCGGACCGCGTCCAGCACATCGATGCCGACTACACCGGGACGTGGGATCTACCCGTGCTCGGAGCCGTCACCGGTCCGACCGCCGTGTTGGTTCGGCCCGACGGCCATGTGGCGTGGGTAGGCGATGGAACGCAGACGGGTTTCAGGGAAGCCCTCACGACTTGGTTCGGGCCACCCGTAGCGGACCGGCGCGAAGCGGCAGTCGCGGCCCCGAGCTAGCACCGCCGAAGTGCCGCATCGCGACACTTCCACGTAGCCGAGCCGGCGCGGGCTACCTACCCGTCGAGGGAGGGAGCAGCATCGGCCCGCGATGCGTGGAAGTCTCCAACGCGTGGATGCCAATACTGCCAGGGCGAACATCATGCGCCGCTGACACGAACCGAGACCGGCTGCTCTCGATCGGACCGGACGAGCGCAGTCTGGCACTGGAGATCGTCGCCATCGTCGAGCCTGCCTGCCCGCTGGTGATCTAGTCGTGCCCCACCACTCCGCCGGAGCAGGTCATGAGCCGCGAGTACATCGCCGGTCTCGACATCGATCTCGACGTCGAGATCGTCAAGGAAAAGCAGGGCCGACGCATGACAGAGCGCCGCGGCCAGGAGATCGCGGCGGAGACTCTGCCAAGGCCGGCGTCGGCCGGCCCTCGCTGACCGGGCCGGGGACCCGCTCCCCCGAGATCAAAGCGCGCGTGCCGGCAGAGCTTCGCGACCGCCCTGCTGCTGCCGCCCGGGAACGGGGCACGACCGAGTGGGTGTGAACGCCACGGTCACGGTCCATATGTGGAGGGGTCGAGTCCCCCTCGGACACCAGACCCTGGCTCTGACCCGCCTGCATCTCCGGCGGCGCATTCTGCGGCGCAGGTGCACGAGCTCGGACGGCTCCGCGCTGGTCTTCCCAGCGACGACGCCATGTTGATGATCATCTGGTGAGGGTCAGCCACGTCTCGGACGTCCGAAAGGTCACCCCGCCCACCCGGCGGAGCTCGTTGTCTCATGAATGATACGGTGTGAGACATGTACGAGGTCTCCATCCGGGAGCTGCGCAACCACGGAGGTGACGTCGTCGACCGAGTCGCCGCTGGCGAGCACGTCACCATCACGAGGGCAGGCCGGCCAGTCGCTGAACTCCGTCCGGCGGGACGGACTCCACTGGGCGCAGAAGCGCTGCTTGCCCGTTGGCGGCGAATCCCAGCCATCGATCCGCACCGTCTCCGTCGCGACATCGACGAGCTCCTGGACGCCCTGCCGTGACTGTCGGCACAGTAGGAGTTCTTGACACCAGCACAGTCATTCTCCTGCCGCAACTGTCCGATGCGGGTTCACTCCCTGGAGAACCGCTGATCACCTGCGTGACGCTCGCTGAACTCTCTGCTGGGCCGCTGGTCGCCGCCAGCGCCAAGGAACGTGCGGCTCGTCAAGCAGTGCTCCAGCAGGCCGAAGCCGACTTCGAACCACTGCCCTTTGACGCAGACGCTGCACGGGCGTTCGGACAAGTTGCCGCGAGTTTGCGGCGAGCGGGCCGCAAGACCTCGGCTCGGGCCTACGACGCCATGATCGCGGCCACGGCACTCGCGAGGGGCCTGCCCGTGTACACCTGCAATGCGACAGACTTCGCCGGCATCGACGGCTTGACCGTCGTCCCCGTACCGCCCCCCGCCTGACCAGCGCTCAAGGCAGGGCCGGCTCCACGCTCACGGACCATGCGCGTACGGGTCGAGTCCCCCCTCGGACACGCAGAGTCGTCCTCGTCGCTACCCGACACAGCCAGCGGACCTCGCTCGCAGAGGCCCGAGGAAGGCCGCGCCCGCGAGAGACGCGCTGTAGGCGCGGAAATGGCCCCTCATCGAGCACATCCCGCAGTTCCGGAGCAGCGTCCATGGCGATGTGGGCCGAGTTCCCGCGTCAGCCGCAAGATCGCCGCCGGGCCCGGCAGCTCAGTCGGGGCCGGTCCTGCGTGCTGCCGCGGCCTCGAGAGCCGCGGCGACGGCCTCGAACTCGACCAGGGCCGCGGTCAGGTCCTCGACGATCTCGCGCGCGATGATCTCCGGCGCCGGCAGATTGTCGAGATCCTCGAGGGAGTCGTCCTTGAGCCAGATGAGATCGAGGTTGGCCTTGTCGCGGGTCACGATCTCGTCGTACGAGAAGGCCTTGAAGCGGTCGGTCTCGACCCGCTCCGACCGTGCTTTGTCCGGCAGGTAGCAGTCGACGAAGTCCTGCAGGTGCTCACGGCGCAGCTGGCTCTGCTTGAGCGTGAAGTGCTGGTTGGTGCGCAGGTCGTAGACCCACAGCCGTTCGGTCCAGGGCCGCTCGCCGGCCGCGCGCTTGTCGAAGAACAGCACGTTGGCCTTCACGCCGCCGGCGTAGAAGATGCCGGTGGGCAGGCGCAGCAGCGTGTGCACGTCGAACTCCTTGAGCAGCCGGCGGCGGATGGTCTCCCCCGCGCCGCCCTCGAAGAGCACGTTGTCAGGCAGTACGACGGCCGCGCGGCCGTTGTTCTCCAGGATCGTCTTGATGTGCTGCACGAAGTTGAGCTGCTTGTTGGCGGTCGTGACCCAGAAGTCGTCCCGGACGATCTCCAGGTCGTCGCGGCTCTCCCGCCCGTCCGCACCGATCATCGTCACAGACGACTTGCGCCCGAACGGCGGATTAGCCAGTACGACGGACCAGCGCCGCCCGGGGTCGGAACTGAGCGCGTCTCCGACATGGATGAGGGAGTCGCCGTCGGACTTGCCGATGCCGTGCAGCAGCAGGTTCATCGCGGCGAGGCGAGCCGTGCCGTCGACGAGCTCGGTGCCGCTGATGAACGGCCCGCAGGTGGTCACGTGCGGCCGGGTCGAGATGCTCGGCGCCGCGACTGGCGTGCTCGTCGGCCGTGAGCAGGAAGCCGCCGGTGCCGCAGGCCGGGTCGACGACGGTGTCAGCGGACGTCGGCCGGACGCAGTCGACCATCGCGGCGATCAGCGCCCGCGGCGTGAAGTGCGGTCGGGCTGCGCGACCCGGGCGGGTGAACCGGCGACGAGCCGGAACAGCCTCCTGCCGCTGCTCAGGCGACGGCGAAGGTCTCCGGGTCGGGCCCGAGCCGCCTGCCCTGGTCCAGCCCCGTCACCTCGGCCATGTCGCCCTGCGACAGCTCGAAGCCAAACACGTCGAAGTTGCTGCGGATCCGCTCCGGGGTCACCGACTTCGGGATGGCGATGTTGCCCAGCTGCAGGTGCCAGCGCAGCACCACCTGCGCCGGCGTGACCCCGTGCTGCTCGGCCAGGCGGGTGAGCACCGCGTGGCTCAGCAGCTCTCCGCCCTGGCCGAGCGGGCTCCACGCCTCGGTCGCGATGCCGTGCTCGGCGTGCATCGCCCGCAGGGCGTCCTGCGGCAGGAACGGGTGCAGCTCCACCTGGTTGACCGCGGGCACCATGTCGGTCTCGGCCAGCAGCCGGCCGAGATGGGCGGCGGTGAAGTTCGAGACGCCGATCGCCTTGGCCCGGCCGTCGGCGTACACGTCCTGGAGCGCGCGCCAGGTCTCGACGAACAGGCCCTTGGAGGGGACCGGCCAGTGCACGAGGTAGAGGTCGACGTGGTCCAGGCCTAGCTGGTCCAGGCTGCGGGCGAACGCCTGCGGCGCCTTGTCGGCGCCGTGGTCGCTGTTCCACAGCTTGGTAGTGACGAACAGCTCCTCACGCGCGATGCCCGACCCGGCCAGGGCCTTGCCGACCGCGGCCTCGTTGCCGTACGCCGCAGCGGTGTCGATGCTGCGGTAGCCGACCTCCAGCGCCGCGCCCACCGCAGCAGTCGTCTGCTCCGCCGGCACCTGGAAGACGCCGAAACCCAGCTGGGGCATGGCAGTTCCGTTGTTGAGACGGACGGTTGGCACGTGGGGCACTGCTGCTCCTCAGGTCAGGGGCGTACGCCGGCTCCCCTGCGCCTACCCAGCCTCGAGGCCGGGACCCCTCCCGCTCAGGTGAGCAGGCTGCGCAGCGCCGACCAGGTCTGCGCACCGACCACCCCGTCGGCCGTCAGGGCCTGCCCCCGCTGGAAGGTCCGCACCGCGGCATCGGTCAGCGAGCCGAAGACCCCGTCGGCCCCGACCCGGACGGCCTTCTGCACCGTGACCACGGCCGGCCCGCGGGAGCCCTGGCGCAACGTCGGCGTCCCGGTGAAGACGACCGGGACCGCGGTGCTGCCGCCCAGCAGCGCCGCGCGCGTCGCCGGTCCCACCACGCCGTCGGCGTCGAGGCCGTGGCTCGACTGGAACCGGCGCACGGCGCTCGTCGTCTGCGGGCCGAACTGGCCGTCGGCCGGAATGCCGAGCGCGCGCTGCACCGCGGCGACCGCCGACCCGCTCGAGCCCTCGCGCAAGGTGGCGCTCGAAGAACTCTCCGGCGACGCGACGACCGTGCCGCCGGAGGGCCGGCCGACGTAGTACGACGTGGTGTAGATCTTCTGCTTCTGAACGACCGTGCCGGTGTGCGGCGCGGCCCACATGTAACCCGCCCCTGCGTAGATGCCGTCGTGGGAGATGTAGCCGGACGAGTCGTGGATGAACACGATGTCTCCCGGCTGGGCCGACGAAGGCGCGACGTGCGGCATCGCGTTGTACTGCATCGTCGTGTTGTGCGGCAGCGAGACGCCGAGCCGGCGGTAGACGAAGGCGACCAGGCCGGAGCAGTCGAAGACGTCGGGGCCGGCGCCACCGTAGACGTAGCGGTGGCCGGCCTCCTGCGAAGCGTAGGCGACGGCCGTCTCACCGACGGTCGCGGCGGAGACGGGAGCCGCGGCCAGCGCGGACAGCCCAGTGAGCACAGTGGCGGCGCCGACGGAGACGGCGAGGGCGCGGACAGCGAGACGGACGGACAAGGCAGACCCTTCGGCACGCCTGCGGGGTTAGCTGTCGGGTTCGGGCGCCGTGCTGCCCGGCCGGCGCATGCCGGCTTCACCCCAGGACGACCGGAGTCGTCCGTAGCACCTGTGGTTCCCCCGCTCCCGTCCCTGTGCGTGACGTAGGTCCTCGCGGCCCAGGACGGGACTCGGCGGACTGCCGCGAGAGCGCCGCAGCCGCGGCACAGGGAGGAACGTAGCGGTTCAGGAGCCAGCGTGAGGCGATTTCGACCCCGTACGCCGAAAAGTCCCTCAGAGGAGCGGGAGCCGGACGGTGAAGCACGCCCCGCCCTCCGGGGCGTGCCCGGCGGTGATCGCGCCGCCCAGCCGACCGACGAGTCCGGCGGCGAGCGCGAGGCCGAGGCCGGTGCCGACCCGGCGTACGCCCCGGTAGCGGTCGTAGAGCGCGGACTGCTCGAACGCGACCGCCAAGTCGTCGTCGGTGAGACCTGGCCCGCCGTCGCGCACCTGCAGGACCGCCTGGCGGCGGGTGTCGTCGGTCGTCACGGACAGCACCACCGGCTGGCCGGCGGGAGTCACCCGCAGCGCGTTCTCGGTCAGCCCGTCCAGGACCTGGCGCACCCGGCCCGGGTCCGTGGTCACGACGACCGGTGCGGCGGGGAGCTCGACGCGCAGCGGCACCCCCTCGGCGTCGGTCCGGCGACGCCACACCTGGGCGGCCCGGTCGGTCAGGTCCGCGAGGTCGACGGGTACGACGTCGAGGCGGAAGTCGTCGGCGCCGAGCCGGGCCAGGTCGAGCAGGTCGTCGACCAGCCGCTCCAGCCGCTCGGCCTCGGCCCGGATGACCACTCCGGCATGGGCCGCGTCCGGCCCGGTCGCCACCTCGTCGGCCAGCGCCTCGGCGAAACCGCGCACGGCCGTCAGCGGCGTGCGCAGCTCGTGGCTCACCGAGAGCAGGAAGCGCGCCTGCCGGCGCTCGCTGGTGGCGAGCGCGGCGTTGAGGGCGTTGAGGCTGCCTGCCAGCTCGGCGGCCTCTGCCGGCCCCTCCAGCGGCAGCCGCAGGCCACGCTCCCCCGCCGCCAGCCGCCGGGCCGACTCGGCGGCACGGACCAGTGGGCGGGCCAGCCGGGCGGCCAGGAGGACGCCGAGCACGACCGCCACGAGCAGCCCGACGAGCAGCGCGAGCCCCAGCCGGCGCAGCGCCGCACGGTCCACCGCCTCGGCGTCGGCGGCGCGCTGCAGCAGCACCACTCCCCCGTCGGCGCCGACCGGCTGCACCTCCACCAGGTAGCGCTGTCCGCCGAGGTCGCGGGTGGCCGCTGCCTCCGCCCCGGCGGCCGCGGCCTGCACGTCGGCGGGCGCCGGCATGACGGCTCCCCGCACTGCGGTCGACCTGCCGTCGGCCCGCACCCGGACCAGGACCACCCCGGTGTCGGAGAACAGCCGACCTGCCGGTCGGCGGGGGCGCACCGCCTGGCTGGTCGCCGGCCGCTCCAGCAGCTGGGCGGCCAGCAGCGCCTCGCGGTGCAGGACCTCGCGGGCCTGCTGGTCGTAGGCCCCGCGCACCAGCCCGACCGCCACGACGACGGCCAGGACGACCGCCACGACGACGGCGGTGCAGACGACGAGCGTGACCTGCCGGGCCAGCCTGGGGCGCCTCGCCGGCTCCCCGGTCACCGCGCCGGCCCGGCGGCCGCCTCCGCGGCGTACCCCACCCCACGGACCGTTCGGATGACGTCGGCGCCCGGCCCGAGCTTGGCGCGCAGCTGGGCGACGTGCACGTCGACGGTGCGGGTGCCGGCCGCGGCCGCGTAGCCCCACACCGAGCTGAGCAGCTGCTCCCGGGAGAAGACCTGTCCCGGCCGGCGCAGCAGGAAGGCCAGCAGGTCGAACTCGGTCGCGGTCAGCTCGACCGGTCGCCCTTGCACGGCGGTACGGCGGCGGGCCGCGTCCAGCTCGACGGACCCCAGCGACAGCGCCGCCGTCGCCGCCGCACCACCGCCCTGGCTACGACGCAGCACGGCGCGGACGCGGGCCACCAGCTCCCGCGGGCTGAACGGCTTGGTCAGGTAGTCGTCGGCGCCCAGCTCGAGCCCGAGCAGCCGGTCGATCTCCTCGTCGCGGGCCGTCACCAGAAGGACGGGCGTCCAGTCACCGGCTGCGCGCAGCCGGCGCAGCACCTCCAGCCCGTCCATCCCGGGCAGCGCGACGTCGAGCACGACCGCGACGGGCCCCAGCCCCTGCACCGCCCGCAGACCCGCGGCGCCGTCGGTCTCCAGGTGCACCCCGAAGCCCTCACGGCTGAGGTAGAGCCGTTGCAGCTCGGCGATCGCGGCGTCGTCCTCCACGACGAGGACGAGGCCGCTCGCCCCGGTCGCGCTCACACGTGCAGTGTGGCGGCTACTTCTTGCCGACCGCGAGGCGCCGCACCGTATCGCCGCCGCCCTTCGTGGCGAGCACGTTGGCGTGGCGTCCCGTGGGCACCTGCGCCGCGCTCGTCTTGACACCGGCGAGACGCACCTGGCTGTCAGGACCGACGGCGTAGGTGTGGGTGAAGCCGTCCACACTGCGGAGAGTCACGCCGTCCGCGCCGGCCTTGGTGACGACTCCGCGCTGTATGAGGACGGTGACCGGCGAGACGGCGTCGCCCTTGCCCTTGCCCCTGAGCACGAGCTCGCCGTGCAGGGCGCGGGCCTCCAGGCCGCGCTTGGCCCCGCCGTGCCTGTTGTGGTCCGAGTGCTTGGCGTGGTCCGGGCCGGCCGCCGTGGAGGGTGCGGCACTGGCCGCCGCCGCCGGCGCCGGGCCACCCGCGCCGGAGGCGGACGCGGCCGACACCGTCGTCGTCGCCACGGTCGCCACCACCGCTGCTGCGGCCGCCGCTCCCGCGACCAGCAGCGTGCTTCGCGTCCTGCCCATGAAACAACCTCCCCGACTCCAGCGGGCGACCGTCGCCCGCCGCCAGCTGCCAGCTGGACAGCACGTACTCCACCCCGGCCCTGGTCGAGACAGGTGCAGGCCATGTACGGGTCGTGCAAAGGCGTGGCGGTCCGTGCTGTCCTGCCCGGCCGCCCGCCACGGCTCGCACTATCGTTGCGGACGCGCACGACCGGCCCCGCAACTTCTCGGCGTCCTCGCGCGTCTACACATCGGGTTGCCCGGGCGGCCCCTACCAGGACGAGGAGGGCGCGTGGTCGAGAGCGGCGGTGCCGGCTCGGGCGCGCCGGGGGACGGTCGTCGGCTGCCGCCCGAGCTCGACCCGCGTGGCCCCCGGCGCCGCAACCTGCCGCCCCGCAACCCGCCGCCGCCCGGCAACCCGCCGGCAGGCGGTCCGCCGGCGGCCGCCCGGCCGCCGCGCAACCCCGGCAGGAGCGGCGCGTCGGCCACCGAGCGCCCCGGCCGGCGCCGCCGGGTCGTCCGCGTCCTGTCGTGGGTGGCCGTCCTGACCAGCCTGATCGTGCTGGCGACGAGCGGGACGCTGTACGCCGCCTACCTGCACTACGGCGGCCGGATCGCGAGCCTGCCCGGGCTCGGCCGCCTGGCGGACGGCACGGGAGGGGTCAGCCGGGCAGAGAACTACCTGCTGGTGGGTTCGGACAGCGGCGACAACCTCACCAACGCCCAGCTCAAGGAGGTCGGCGCGAACCGCTCCGGCCGCGACGGCGTACGCACCGACACGATCATCCTGGTGCACATCCCCGCCGACGGCCGACAGGCCAAGTTCATCAGCTTCCCCCGCGACTCGTTCGTGCACATCCCCGGCCACCCGGACAACAAGATCAACAGTGCTTTCACGACCGGCGAGCGGGAGCGCCCGGGCGGCGGCCCGGCCAAGCTGGTCCAGACTGTCCAGGTCCTCACCGGGCAGCACGTCGACCACTACCTGCAGGTCTCTCTGTTCGGCTTCTACACCATCACCAACGCCGTGGGCGGGGTCGACGTCTGCCTGAGCCGACCGGCAAAGGAGCCCAAGTCCAACATCGACCTCCCCGCCGGGCGGCAGACCCTGGACGGCAAGAACGCCTTGGCCTTCGTCCGCCAGCGGTACGGCCTGCCGGACGGCGACCTGAGCCGCATCCGGCGACAGCAGTACTTCCTCGGCGCCGCCACCCGCAAGATCCTCTCGGCCGGGGTGCTGCTCAACCCGCTGCGGCTCAACGCCCTGCTCAACGCGGCCGGCGACAGCCTCAAGGTCGACCCCGGCACCTCACGCAAGGACCTGCTCGATCTCGCGCTCAGGATGCGCTCGGTGTCGGCGGGCAAGGTGAAGTTCCAGACCGTGCCGGTGGCCGGCACCGCCGCGCGGGACGTGCCGGGCCAGCGCGCCGCCAGCGTGGTCCTGCTCGACGAGGCCGCCTTGCCGGGCTTCTTCGCCAACCTGGACGACAAGCCGTCCGCCTCCCCGTCGTCGGCTCCGGTGCTGACCGTGCCCGCCTCGTCCATCGCGGTGACCGTGGAGAACGGCACGGGCCGACCCGGACTGGCCCGCAAGGTCGGTTCCGCCCTGACCGGCCTTGGCTTCCGGCTGAACCAGGTGCGCAGCGCCCAGCGCACCGACTACACCGACACGGTCGTGCGGTACGGCGCGGACCGCGGCGATTCGGCCCGCACCGTGGTCGCGGCGATCCCCGGATCGGTCGCGCAGGCCGACCCGTCGCTGCCGCCGTCGGGCCTTGTCGTCGACGTCGGCAGCAGCTACAGCGGGGTGAAGCCGGTCAAGGTGACGTCCGGCCGCAGCCCGTCGGCGAGTCCGAGCAGCTCTGCCTCGTCCGCCCCGACGACCACGGCGGCGGACAAGGGCTGCATCGCCTGAGCCGGATCGCCTGAGCCGGCTTGCTCGACGTGCAGTGCCTGCGCTCAGCCCGCCTGCTCGGTGGGACGCACCAGCAGCTCGTTGACCGCGACACGTCGTGGGCGCGTCACGATGTACTCCACCGCGTCGGCGATGTCCTCGGCCTGCATCCGCTCGACGTCGTCGAAGCGGGCCTTCATCGACTCCTGCACCTCGGGGCGGTTGTGGCCGGCCAGCTCGGTCTCGACGGCCCCGGGCTCGACCAGCGACACCCGGACGTGCCGGGTGGTGACCTCCTGGCGCAGCGACTCGGAGAAGGCGCCGACCCCCCACTTGGTGGCGTTGTAGACGCCGCTTCCGGACCGGGCCACCCGGCCCGCGACCGAGCTGATGTTGACCAGGTCGGCGACCCGGCGCGGCCCGTCCTCGGCGGCCGCGAGCAGGTGCGGAAGCGCGGCGTGCGAGCAGTAGAGCAGGCCCATCACGTTGAGCGACACCATCCGCTCCCACTCCTCCAGGGGCGCGTCGACGGCGGGCCCGAGCAGCATCACCCCCGCGTTGTTGACCAGCACGTCGAGCCGGCCGAGCTCCTCGACGGTGCGCCGTACGACGTCCTGCGCCTGCTCGCGGGCGGTGATGTCGGCCTCGAGCACCAGAGCGCGCCCGCCCTTCGAGGTGATGCGGCCGGCGAGGTCCTCGAGCCGGTCGCGGCGACGGGCGACCAGGGCCACGGCCGCCCCCTGCGCGGCCAGCGACAGTGCCGTGGCCTCGCCGATCCCCGAGCTCGCTCCGGTCACCAGCGCCGTCGTACCGTCCAGTCGCGTCATGCGGCCACCCTCGCACGCAGGCTCCGGCGCCTGCCGGCTGTGGTGGGCCGGCACCCGTCCAGCAGCGCCCTCAGCGGCGGCGGACCGGGCGCGGCCCGTGCAGCAGGACCTCGCGCTCGCCCTCGGACAGGCCGCCCCAGACGCCGTACGGCTCCTCGCTGGACAGGGCGTGCTCCAGGCACTCGCGCCGGACCGGGCAGCTGCGGCAGACGCTCTTGGCGGCGGCCTCGCGCTCGCTGCGCTCGGGCTCGCGCTCGTTGTGGGGGTGGAAGAACAGGTCGTCGCGACCGCGGCAGCGGGCGGCGCGCTGCCAGTCCCAGCGCCACAGCTGTGCCCCCGGCGGCGTCGCGGTCCCGAGAACGTCAGGCAAGACCTTCTCCTTCCAGCGCGTGCTGACGAGCCATTGTCTACTACCGGCGGTAGAAGTTCTACCCGTCGTAGTATGCGTCCCATGACCCGGCTCGGCGACCTGGAACGCGCCGCCATGGAGGTGGCCTGGGCCACACCGGGGGCGGTGACCGCCCGGCAGGTGGCGGACACTCTGCAGGACCGCGAGCTGGCCTACACCACCTGGCTCACCGTGCTCGGGCGGCTCGAGGGCAAGGGCCTGCTGCGGCGCTCCCGGACCGGCCGGGCCCACACCTACCGCGCGGTCGGGTCCCGGGAGGACCACATCGCGGTCCTCATGCAGCAGGCGCTCGGGCAGGCCGACGACCGCGAGGCCGCGCTGCAGCACTTCGCCCGCACCGTCACCCCCGCCGAGGCCGCGGCGCTGCGACGGGCGCTCGAGGGCCGCAGGTAGAAGTGCTGCTCGCGGCGGTCCTGCTCGCGGCGGTCGTGCTGCTGCTCGCGACCGTCGTACCGGCCCGGCTGGCCCGGGCGGAGTGGCCGCTGCGCGCACCCGTCCTCGCGCTGGTGCTGTGGCAGGCCTTGGGCCTGGCCGGCGGCCTGCTTGCGCTCGAGGTCGCGTTCACGACCGCGCTCGCCCCACTCGGCGCGACACACCTGCAGGCCCTACGCCGGCTCGCCACCCTCCCGCTCGCGCAGCTGCCGGCGTGGGCCGGGGTAGCCGCAGTGATCGGAGTCGCGCTGCTGCTGCGCCTCACCGGCGTCCTGGTGTCCTCGACGGCGCGCACCCTGCGCTCCCGGCACCGCCACCGCATCCTGGTCGACCTGCTCGCCGTCCCCTCGGCGTCCCTGCCGGGCGCCCGGGTCGTGGACCACGAGGTGCCGGTCGCCTACTGCCTGCCCGGCCTGCGACCCCGGCTGGTCCTCTCGCAGGGCGTGCTGGCCGTGCTCGACGACGCCGAGGTCGCCGCGGTCCTCGCGCACGAGCGGGCCCACCTCACCCAGCGCCACGACCTGGTGGTGCTGCCGTTCGTGGCGCTGGGCGCGACGTTCCCGCGGCTGCCCGCGGTCCGCACCGCCCGCAGCTGCGTCGCGTTGCTCATCGAGCTGCTGGCCGACGACCAGGCGGTCCGCAGCTCACGGCGGGAGGTGCTGGCCAGGGCTCTGTGCAAGGTGGGGACCGCCGGCGTACCCGCCGGAGGGCTCGGGGCCGGCGAGGACGCGGTGCTACGCGCCCACCGGCTGCTCTCGCCGGCGGCACCGCTGCCGACCGCGGCGCGCCTGGCGGTGGCCGCTGCCGCCATGGCGGTTCTCGCCATACCCGTGCTCGGGGTGCTGCTGCCGGGAGTCTGAGCGACGGCGATAGCGTCCGCGGATGAGCTCCGAGCTGGCGTCCCGGCTGCAGTCCGTGCTCGACGGGCCGTACGCCGGGCTCCGCCGCGAGACGCGGGAGCGGCTCTGCACCCTCGACCTCGTGGACGGCTTCGGCATCCCGGACGAGCTGCTGCGCGCACCCATCGCGACAGCGGCGCAGGCCGCCGGGGCGGACACGGACTGAGGATGGACCTGCACGAGGAACCGCTGGACGAGGCGACGCTGGGCCAGGTCGAGCAGCGGGTGCTGTGGCTCGCGACCTCGATCGTGCACGCCGCCAACGCCCGGCGGCCCAACCCGTCGGGGGTGAAGGTCGGCGGCCACCAGGCCTCCAGCGCCTCCCTGGTCAGCGTGAT
>JAABUT010002924.1_pt1 | contig 15532 bp, 28 predicted proteins | sample 5559281 | NCBI WGS metagenome assembly JAABUT01 (sample SAMN10711880, study PRJNA513359) | rock metagenome | isolation source: Antarctica rocks | place: Antarctica: Victoria Land, Ricker Hills nord | collected 2016-01-04 | reverse complement strand
TCAGGTGGTGGAATGAGCCGTCGTTCCGTGTGCTCGACAAGCTCGGCTCCGAACGCACCGCGCAACGCGTCACCGACAACTTCGGCGACATGCAGTGGTGCACGCACGCACTTGGGTAGTCCCGCTCGGACTCGCATCAGGCACCGTTCGGCTTCGGCGCCTGCGGGGTCTAGGGAGAGGAGTGCTTCCAGCCCAGACGACTCAGCACACGCATCGCCGATAATCGACAGCATATTGACGGTTTCCCGCCATTCCCGCTGTGCTCACCAGTCCCAAACTGGGCTTTGTTTTGTGGCTGCTCCATTCAGGGGGTGGGGGTCATTCGCCCGGTCGGCCGGGCGGCATTCATGGACAGTAACGGGTCAGGTGCGCTCTGTCTTGCACTCGCGGGTCTGTTGACGACCCGGGCGACGGTCTGGGGGTGCCAGCGGCCGCGCCGGGCCGGGACGAGCGAGCTGTTGAGCTCGTCGGCGAGCTCGCGCAGGCTCTTGCCGGCGGCGCGGCCGGCCAGCAGCCACTCGATGACGGTCTGCTCGTCGTCGAGCTCGACCAGGGCGCCGCCGACCGCCTGCCAGCCGTACGGGGGGGCGCCGTGGGCGTAGCCGCCGCCCTCGAGCTTGCGTGCCTTGCCGGCGGCCATTCGCAGCCGGATCATCGCCCGCTCGTACTGGCTGACCACGCCCAGGATCTGACGGACGAGCTTTCGGGTCGGGTCGGTCGGGTCGTCGACGAGGTAGGCGTCCTCGGTGGGGCTGCAGCTGTGCACCCGCGCGCCCATCCGGGCGACCTCGGCGAGCAGCTGCTCTTGCAGGACCATGTCGCGGGCGAGCCGGTCGACTCGGTAGACCACCAGCACGTGCGCGCGGCCGGCCTTGAGGTGGCCCAGGGCCTCGGCGAGCCCGGGCCGGTCGACCAGGTCGGCGGCGCCGCTGATGCCCTCGTCCCGGGCCCAGAACCGTACGGCGACCTGGTGGTCGCGTCCCCAGGCGGTCACCGCGGCCTGCTGCACCCCCAGGCCGTCGCCGTCGTCGGCCTGCCGGTCGGTGCTGACGCGGAGGTAACCCACCGCTCTGAACATGGGCTCAACCTACTGTCACAGAAGCGTCTGGGAACACTGCCGCTCCTGTGACTCCCCGGTCGCTGCGGTCAGGATCGGGTGCGGGCCGGCGCCGGTCGCCGCGAGCTCCTGGCCCTGGTCGAAGAAGATCGCCCAGCGGCCACGCACGAGCTCCTGGCCGCACCGGGTGCACGCCTGCCGGCAGTCCACGATGTAGGTCGCGGACCAGCTGCGCCGGTACTCCCGGCTGCTGATGACCGGGCCGGCCTGGTGCACCCACCGGATCGGCGCCGGCCCGTCGTTGCGCCAGCGCTTCTCGCGCACCCACACCGCACGCAGGTCCTCGAGCAGCTCGCCGGCCTCGCGGGCCAGCTGCTGGTCGACCAGCTCGTGGCGGGCGACCTGCTCGAGCAGGCTGACCGTCCGCTCGCGGAGCTCCAGGCCCGACGACATGCCGGCGCTCCCACGGTGCGCGTGGGGCGTAGTGCGATATGCCCTACGCCTCTGACCTGCACCGTAACAGTATTCAGGAAAACTGTGCACGGGTTCGCGGTGTCGGACCCTCGTGTCACGCTCAGGGATGCCCCCGTCGACGGGAGGGCCACTGCCCGGGGAGGGCGCCGGCCAGCGCCCTCGGCGGGGGCTCGACGAGCCAGCTGTCGCCGGCGCCGCCTCGGCTAGTAGTCGCTGGCGACCGCCTGGAAGTAGAACGACGTCGCCACGCTCCCGGTGTTCTGCAGGGCGACCGTGTACTGCGAGCGGATACCAGGGACGGTCAGCCGGCCGCGAGCACCCGAGGTCAGCGGTATCTGATCGCTGAACGCTGGGTTGCCATCCCCGACAGCACCCGAGAACAGCAGCAGGTTGCCGGGCGCGCCATTGCTCAGATACCGGAACTCCATCGGGCCACTGAAAGGCTCGACGGTGATCCGGGGGCTAGTTACCCCGGCTGCGACGCTCTGCGCCGGCTGGCTCCCGTACAGCAGGCCAGTGAAGGCGGGGCCGAAGAACACGCCACCCTGCACGGTGGCGGGGAAGTACCGCGTGCGGTCGGTTGACCGTGACGACAGCGTGACGCTGACGCTCGCGCTGTCCGCTGTTGCTGTGCTCGCCGTCGACTGCAGGCCGGGCGCGTACCACTGGTTAGTCCCGAATGTGATCTTGAGCGTGGCGCCGAGGGCGGGGGTGCGGATCGCGCCCCAGTGCCCGTCGACGCCGACCTGCCCGACGTTCTCGTTTGAGATCTCGAAACCGTCGGCGTGCAAAGGCGAGCCGCTCGCATCGAGCCATTGCACGAGGATCATCGCCCATGCGCGCGTGCCAGCGGCGCGGGCGGTGCCGGCACGCCACGTCCAGGCGATGTCGACGCTGTTCGCCTGCGACACGTCGTAGGTCTGCGACTGCTGGGTCCCGCCGGACAGGTAGTAGAGGGTCACGGCGCTGCGGTTTGGCGCGTCGACCGGCCGCACACCCTGCGTGTAGATCCCCGACGCGATAGCGGCGGCGCTCGGCGGGACCGGGACGGCTGCGCCGATCTGGGCGGCGAGTTGCGAGGCTTGTATCTGCGCGGCGATCTCGGACGGGGCGGGGCTGTAGCTCGTGCCGCCGGGGACCCGGTAGACGGCCTGTGCGGCGTTCTGAGCAGCTGGGTCGGCCACGCCGTACCACTCACGGTCGGCGGGGACCGCCAGGCTCCCCAGCGGCGCCAGGGGCACCCCGGTGGACGCCCCGTCGACGTAGGGCCCCCCGACGTACACCGGGAACAGCCCGCGGTTGAGCAGCAGGACGCTGGTCTCGTCCGGGACGTTGTTGACGAGCTCGACGACCTGCCGCCCGACCATGACCCGGGACGGGTCCACGTGCTACCGGTGCTTGGTCAGGAAGTGGTAGGCCAGGTAGCCGCCCAGACCCCAGAGCAGGTACCGCTGGTTGCTCTTGCGCATCGCCATGATCAAGCCTTTCGGTGGTGGTTGACGAAGTGCGGCCGCACTTCGTGGTTCTAGGCGCCGGGCAGCAGCTTGAACGCCCACGGCTTGGGCCGGCCCCGGCCTTCGTAGGCGTCCCACAGCAGGTAGCTGCCGGCGACGTAGCAGCCGACCGCGACCAGCAGGGCGGTCTGGCGGTTCTCGATGACGTGCCGGGCCTTGGGCATCTCAGCCTCCCGGCGGGGTGGCCGGGGGGGTGACGGTGGTGGCGTTCGGGCCGGCGCCGTCCGGGGTGTACAGGGTGGTCGAGGGCCGGTCGCCGGTCCCGGGGGTCTGCGCCTCATTCAGCACCGACCGGACGGCGTTTTGGACCTTGCTGTCCAGCAGGCCGTTGGTCAGGGCGCTGGTCTGCTGGCCGGTCTTGTCCACCTTCAGCAAAGTGACCAGGCCGAGCACGACCGAGCTGACGAAGCCGAGCAGGGTGGTCAGCAGCGGGCTGGTGCTCGCCAGGGTGCCGGTGAGGCTCAGCCCGACGACCGCGGCGAGGACGGCGACGACCAGGGCCACGACGGCGATCACCAGCACGGTCGGGCTGACGTTCGGGTTGTACACGCGGTGCGGGGTGGTGTCCTGCGTGATCGCTGCGGGACTGGTCACAAGCTCACGTCCTATTCGAGGGTGGTGTGCGGAGGGGCTACGGGGTGGTGCCGACCGCGCCGAACGCGGGTGGTTGCGGTCGGATGAACACGCTGTAGGAGAACCGGGTGCCGGGGGTGCCGTAGAAACTCAGGGCGGTCCCGACCAGGTTCACCACGACACCGAAGCCGGATGGGGCCAACCAGACCCCGATGCCGCTGCGCGGCGGTTGGGTGTCGCGCGGGGCGTTGGTGACGGTGACCAGGCCGGCGCTGGTGTTGGCGATCGCCACCGCGGCGTAGGGGGCGCGGAAGTCCCGGCTGTAGGTGCCGTCGGCGCCGAGCACCCCGACGGCGGTCTCCAGGACCCCGTTCAGGGCCAGGCTCATCATCGCGGCGGTCAGCTCGGTCATCTGGGCGCGCATCGCCTGGAACTCACGCAGCTGCTCGGCCGCGACCGCCTTGAGCTCGTGTACCTGCTCGTTCATACCGCCGCCACCTTCGCTCCCGTCTTGGCGGCGCTGGTGACAGCGCCGGTGACCTTGCTGCCCACTGCGGTGCTGTTGACCGCCCGCCACACCCCCAGGCCGACCAGGCCGACACCACCGCCGAGCAGCACCCCCTCTACGGAGAGCTTGCGCAGCGTCCCGGCCCACCCCGAGCCGGTACTCATGCCGGTACCGGCCGGTGTCGACGCGGCCGCGCCCAGGGGGGTGAAGCCGCCGGGGACGGGCGCGCCGTGCACCGCGGCGGCCAGGTCCGCGCCGGCCCGCACCCCCACGTGCACGTGGTCGAAGTGCCCGGCCCAGGTCGCCGCGCCGTAGCCGGCCTTGCCGATGTTCACGCCGTTCTTGAACCCGATCCCCAGCGGGGCGAAGATCAGCTCGTCGATGCTGGCGTTCGGGCCGGTGGCGTAGGGCACGAGGGCTTTCGCGATCGCCGCGGACGGCGCGGTCGCGTCCCCGAAGTCGACGGCCCGGCCCTGCAGGTGCTCGCTGTGCGGGGACAGCGGGTCGTTGTGCTGCCAGGTCTGGCCCAGCGTCGGGGTGCCGAAGGTGAACCCCAGGGCGTGGACCGCGGCGATGATGCTGTGCCACTCCGGGGCGAACTGCGCGCCGGGCGCGCTGACGCTCATGCCGTAGCCGGCTTCTTGGCGCTGCTGACCGAGCGCCACAGGCCGGCGACGACCAGGCCGGCCCCGCCGATCAGGAGCACCCCGGTCACCGCGATCGGCCGCAACGCCCCGACCAGGCTGCCCAGCACGTTGTCGGCCAGGCTGCTGGCCGCGTCGGTTGTGGCCTGGCCGGCCTGCGCTGCGCCGGGCACGGCGTTGCCGTTGATGAACTGCGCGGCGGCCTTGGCCTTGTCCAGCCAGCTGCTGCCCCCGCCGCTGCTGCCGAGCCGGCCGGTGATGACCCGGACGTAGTTCTGGGTCTCGGCGTACGGCGGGACCCCGCCGTAGCGGTCGACGGCGCCCTCGCCGGCGTTGTAGGCGGCCAGGGACTTGCCGACGTCGCCGTTGTACTTGCTCAACAGCCGCTTGAACATGCGGGCGGCGCCGTCGATCGAGCTGGCCGGGTCCCGGGGGTTGACGCCCAGGCCGGCGGCGGTCCCGGGCATGAACTGCATCAGCCCGACCGCGCCGGCTCCGGAGCCGGCGTTGGGGTTGAAACCGCTTTCCTGCCGGGCGACCTCACGCAGCAGCGACGGGTCGACGCCCCACTTGGCGCCGGACGCCGCGAACAGCCCGTCATAGGGGGTGCTGCTCATGGCAGCCGGAGTACTTCGCCGGGCCGGATCGCGTTGGGGTTGCGCCCGACGACGCCGCGGTTCGCCCCGTACAGGCGCTGCCAGCCGCCCCCGACCTTGTTCCGGGCCGCGATCGAGCTCAGGTTGTCGCCGCGCCGCACGGTGTAGGTCCGCCCGGGCCGGGGCCGCGGCGCCGGCGGCCGCCGCACCACGACCGGCGGCCGGCCGTGCTTGACCGGCTTGGGCTTGGGCTTGGGGGCCGGCCGCGGCCGCGGCCGGATCCCGGCCGGCGGCTTGGGGTGCGCCGGGGTCGCGACCGGGCCGGGTCGCAGCCCCATCGTCTCAATCTGCCGGGACAGCGCCTCGATCTGCGGCTCGAGGGCGTTGTACAGGTCGTTCGCGGTGCTGTCGTAGGTCCCCGCACCGGTGTAGGTCGCGGCGGTCCCGGACCCGGCCGGCGCCATCTGCCCCGCGCCGGCGTTGCTGCCGGCCGGGCCGCTGCCGGCCTTGGCCTTGGCCCGGGCCCGTAACCCGAGCAGCAGCGCACCGCCGACCGCGCCGCCGAGCAGCACCGTGCGGTGGGAGGTCATCCACGTCTTGGCGTGACCGACCGCGGGAAGCGCCATGACTCAGACCCCTTCGTTGATCGCGTGGTTGGTGAGCAACGCCGCGAGCATCGGGTTCGCCGGCAGCCCCGGGATCGTGGAGGTCGCCGGCAGCCCCCGGTTGAACCCGGGGCGGATGCCCGCGGCCGTGCCGACGGTCTGGGCGCCCTTCAGCCGCTGGTGCGGCCCGAGGTCGCCGGCGTAGCGCTGGCTGGCGTTCTCCCCGTACCGGACCTGACCGAGCTTGCCGGCCTGCCCAGCCCCGTACAGCGTCTCGATCGCGGTCTGCATCGCGACGGCCTGCGCCGAGGGCAGCCGGTAGTCCGTCCGGACCGTCTGGGCGGCGTTGCCGGGCAGGCCGGTGCTGCGACGCGCCGACGCCGGCAACGCCCCCCGAACGGCCCGGCCGGGCCGGCCGAACATCAGCGGCCCTGGAAGGCTTTGACCAGGCCGCCGGTGCCCCGGAACGAGCTGTCGATGACCTTGCCGGCGCCGGTCGCGTAGGTCGCGACCAGGTACACCCCGATCGTGATGAAGCTGTACCGCATGAAGGTCTTACCCATGATCCGTGCCTGCTCTCTGTCTCGAAGGGCGGTGCTGGGCTGAGCTAGTTGCTGGGCAGTCCCTGGCGGTGCGCCGGCGCCGGGCCGGACCAGTCCCCGCCGGCGGCGCTGGCCTTCCACGCCGCCTGGTTGCTGGGGTTCGGGCCGGGCCAGTCCCCGCCGGCGGCGCTGGCCGTCCACACCTGGTTGTTGGTCATCGGGGCGGCGCCCTTGTGCAGCGCCGGGACCGAGGGGTCCAGGAAGCGGTTGGCCCACGCGGCCGGCAGCTGCACCAACGCCCCGAGCCGACCCGCGGCCATCGGCTGCAGCACCGTCTCCAGCGCCACCAGGCCCAGCGCGCCGGTCGCGATGCCCTTCCAGCCCGAGGCCATCAGCCGTTCACCCCCAACACGTCCAGCAGCGACGGCTTGGCGACCAGGGTCTGACACACGACCCACACCCCGGCCAGCAGCAGGACCACGCCGGCGGCGTTCACCGGACCAGCCCGCCGGGCACCCGGGTCGCCGGGTGCACCGGGTCCGGGCGGGTGTCGGGGTGCGGCGCGGTCGCGAGGTTGCCGGCGGCGGAGGTCCGGTTCAGGAACTTCGCGGCCAGCCACGCCTTCGCACCCGCCTGCCCGCCGACCAGGTAGGCGTGGGCCAGGGCGTAGACGAACATGCCCAGCAGCAGCCCGGCGCCGTCGTCGACGCTGACCGAGCCGGTGCCCGGCGGGCGCCAGGACGGCCCCGACGTCGCCGACGTCGACGAGCCCGATCCGGTCGAGCTCGGCCGGCTCCCGGAACTGCTCGAGCGGCCCGGTCCGGTCGACCCGCTTGAGCCGCTCGGGCGGCCCGGGCCGGAACCCGGTCCGGAGCTGGGCGGGGTGGGGTGCCGGCGGGCGTGCTCATCGGCCCAGGCCTTGTCCGGGTCGGCGCCGGTCGCGCTGGCGTGCTGACGCACCAGCGGCTCGACGTCGCTGTCCGGGTCCTCGCTCATGAACGAGTACATGCCGCCGGCGTCGGCTTTGCGCTGCGCGGCGACATGCCGGTCGTACCCGGCCCGGTCGGTGACCACGCCGGGTGCGTCCGAGCTGGCGGACCGGGCCACCTACGGCTGCAGCTCGAGGGAACCCTCGTCGAGGGGGTCGGAGACCTCACGCAGCCACGCGACGCGGCTGAAGTACTGCAGGTGGCTCGCGCCGTTGCCGTCGTCGATCTGCTTGGCGCTCTGCTCCACGACCAGGCCGTAGTCGGTGACGTCGTCCCCGCCAGGGCCGCTGCCGTAGTCGTCGTGGTAGCGGTGGATGACCCGGTCACCGGTCTTGAGCTGCCGGGGCGGCGCGGTGACGCTGGGCGTGACGGGCTGGGCGACGATGACGGTCTGCTGCTCCGGCTCGCGCACCGGTGGCGTCGGGACGCTCACCTCGGGCACGACCGCCGGGGGGGTCACCACGACCGCGCCGGGCGTACCGGTCTGCTGCTCCTGCTGCACCGGCGCGGGCACCTGGGCGGCCGCGGCCGCGGCCGCGGTCGGCAGCTGCGTGCCAGCCGCGGCGCCGCCGCCCAGGGCGCGCTCGAGCAGCGCGAGCATCTGGTCGAGCTTGCTGCTGTCCGCGGCGGCCTCAGCCGGCGGGGGGCTGTCGCCGGGCGGGGGGCCCTCAGGCGCCGACGTCGGCGACGGCGGGTCGCTGGGCGTGGGGCTGTCGGGCGCGGGCGTGGTGCTGTCGGGCGCGGGCGTGGTGCTGTCGGGCTCGGTCACGGGCGTTGCCTCTCAGGCGATGACGGGACGGGGTGCGGAAGGTGGGTCAGGTCTTGCCGGCGCCGGCGCCGGCGGTGGCGTGCAGGGGGCCGGCCTTGCCCGAGACCTGCACGGTCGCGCCGATCAGCCCGACACTCACGAACAAGATCACGCCCATCCAGAACAGGCCGCTGTCGGGGTGCAGGGGGTGGCTGACCGCGGCGACCGCGGTGCGTTCCAGGCCGTGGCCGTTGCTGGTCGCGACGTTGGGGAAGTGCAGGCCGGCGCCGCCGCCGGCGCTGGGGGCAACGGCCATCCCGAGGCTGGCCGGGCTGAACGGGTCCATCTCAGCCGCCGGCCGCTGCGCCGAACATGGTCTCCTGCATGACCTCCGCGACCGGCGGGCCGGACAGCGCCACGCCGTTCTGGATGCTGAACAGCAGCCGCAGGTTGGTCGCGAGCCCTTCATCTACGCTGTCACGTAGTACGAAGTCGTTGCAGAAGTCAAGTACCCCGATGCCGTAGATCGAGGCGAGGTCGACCCCGAAGGTGCGTTCGTTCCACCACGCCAGGTGCTTGCCGTCGGTGAAGACCTCGGGGGTGTCGTTGCCGCCGTAGCGCCAGCCGACCTGGCCGTAGTTCGCGGCGTTCATCGGCAGGGGGGTGCCGGGGGCGGCGCCGTTCAGGACCCGGAAGCCGATCCGGAGCAGCTGCCGGCCCACGCCCTGCCCGCTCAGCATCGGGTCCTGGTCGCCGTTGGCGATGTTGGTGACCCGGCTGACGATGAAGCTGTGGAACGTGGAAAGGTTCGGCACGATGATCTGCCCGCCGACCTCCGGGATCGAGTAGACGATCCCCTCGATGGTGTAGTTCATCGCCAGGTTGATGCCGGCGTTGCCGGCCAGGGTGAACAGGTCGCTCTGGTTGGCCCAGTCCATGAAGCACGTCAGCTCCGTCGACGCGGTCTGGGCGAACACCGACCCGAGCAGGGTGCGCTCGTCGAAGGCGATCGGGACGACGAAGTGCTCCTCGATCGGGTAGGTCCCGGCGGGGATGCCGGTGATGTTGGATCCGACGCCCCACGCCTCGTTGCTCAGGCTCAGGGTGCCGTTGTTCCGGGCGGTGCCGGGGCTGGCGCCGCCGACGAACTGGGTGACGCCGCGGTCGACCAGCACCGAGCGGGCCATCATCTCCCGGGCCCGCAGCCACAAGCTGCTGGCGTTGATCAGGTTGCTCTGGCCGTTCGCGGTGACCCGCAGGCTCCGGATCAGCCCCAGCGGCCACAGCGAGGTCGTGCCGACGGTGCCGGTACCGGGGGTGACGACCAGCGACCCGCTCAGCTTGATGCTGAGCTGGGCGATGATCCCGGTCTGGGTCAGGATCGCCTGGTCGGTGTTGCCCAGGCCGGCGAAGGCACGGTTCGTCGCGCCCATCGGGAACGTCAGCCGGCGGGTGTGGGCGAAGAACGCCTCAGGGTTCACCGCCGACGCCGGGACCATGATCCCCTGCATGACCTGGCTGGGTGCTTCCTGCACGGTGGCGGTGGTGGTCATCTACTTGTTCCCTCGGTGGGTGTAGGCCACGAACTTCTGCAGACCGACCGCCGGAACGTGCTCCGAGACGACCTCCAGGGCGAACTGGCTGAGGATGGAAATGCCGCCGACGGCGATCCAGAAAGACAGCCGGCGGCCCCCGACGCTGGCGGCCATCAAAGGCCACGCAGTGCGGTGGCGCGCGGGTCGCGTGAGCGGACCTGCTCCAACGCGATGACGGTCCCGACCGTGGTCACGACCACGATCGCGAGCAGCTTGAAGTCCAAGGCAGAAGGCCTTCCGGGTGGCGCCGCGGCGGGCGGTGGAGCCATCACGCTGCGGGCCGAGAACGCCCGGTGGCAAGACGATCCGGAAAGGTCACCGGGGTGACTTCCTGGCATTCACCCGGGTGAGCGGCCTGGTCATCGGGGTGACAGTCACAGCGGTGACCACGGTCACCGTCGTGAACCCACCCGGTCACCGGGGTGACTTCCCAACATATGTATGCCCTAGGTCCTAGGTTCTAGGTGCCTTCGGGGACGGGGGGCATCCGGAACATGGTGTGCGTGGCCGCGTCGTACATCAGGTGCCAGAACTTCCCGCGGCGCAGGGTCTCCTCGAGCTCGGCGTTGAGCCGGGCCGGGGGGTAGCCCATGTTCTCGGCCAGGCGCTGGCGGTCCATCGGGTTCGGCAGGTCGAAGATGTAGATCCGGTCGGCCTGGCTGACGCACAGCGGGTTGATGTCCTTGGGGCGCGGCCCGCACATCAGGGCGCTGCAGGGTCCGTGGTGCCGGGACTGCATCAGCAGCCGGCGTAGGTGCGGCGGGGTGGTGTTGCCGGTCGTGACCTCCCCGATCTCATCGAGCCACACCATGCACAGCAGGTCCGCCGGGTACAGGGCCATCCCGATCGCCCGGTCCAGGTCGTCGCGGTAAGTCGCCGACCCCGGGTCGGCCCGGTAATGCAGGTTGCGCGGCCGGCCATCCTCACCGATCGGGAAGCGGGGCAGCGGCGCGCGGATCAGCTCGGCGTCGGGCCCCGGCTCGGCGTCGCCGTTCACGTCGACCGCGAGCTTGTCGAACGGGTAGGAGCGGTAGAGGTTGCGGGCGATCACGCTCTTGCCGGAGCCCTTGCGCCCCACCAGCAGGATCAGGCTGGACAGGGTCGGGTCCAGCAACGCCGGACCGGCGCTCACCGGTGCTGGTGCTTACCGAGCAGATCTAGGTGCACGTCCTGGCGGCGGGTGAGGGCCTCCAACGCGTGGTGGTGGTGGTCGAGCTCGCGGCGGTGACTGCTGCTGTCGACGGTCAGGGCGGCGAGCAGGATCACTGCGGAGAGCCGCTGGTAGCGGTCGGCGTCCGGGCGGGTCCCCTGCACGACCAGGACGCCGACCGCCAGGGCGACGCCGGCGCGGACCAGCCGGGGTCCCAGGGCGCCGGTCACGCGTCGGTCGCCTGCACGACGGGGGCGGTCATGCCCTCACGCTTGTAGGCGCGGAACAGGTTGACCTGCTTGAGCAGGTACCGGGCCAGGATCAGCGCCGCGGTCCCGGCGTCTTTCAGGTCCGGGTTGCCGACCGCGAGCATCCGGGCCGGCATCCGGCGGGCGACGACCCGGCTCAGCGGCTTGGCGATCCCGGCCTCGTCGTTGACGTCGGTCAGGAACAGCTCACTGCCCGGCGCGAGCATCTCGTTGAGCTGGTCGCCGGCGGCGTGCACCGCGTGGGCGATGCCTTCCTCCCAGTCCGGCGCCGCGGCCAGCGCCGCCCGGTCCGCCGCGGCGTTGCGTTCAGTAGATGCCGGGGAAAAGCTCGACAGGTCCGGGATCGGGTCGGTGGTCGGGCTCGAACTTGGGTTCGGGGGCCGCGGCGGCGCCGGGGTGCTGCCGCTGAACGCCGGCCGCGGCGCCGTCACCGGCCCCGGCCTGTCCGGCAGCTGCTCCGGTTGCGGATCCGCCGGCGTCGACGTCGACGTCGGGCTGGGCGGGGGGATGGGGGTGCTTGGGCTGGTCATAGCGGCTCACTTCAATGACGCGGTGGCGGTCGGTGGGGTCCGGCCCGGTGGTGTCGGCCGGTGGTGCGGGGGTGTCCTTGGGGACCCGGCGGGCGTGCACCGGTAGCTGGCAGCCCTGGTGGCCGCAGCTGCCTTCCCAGGTGACCCGGCCCGGGGTCGACCTGGTCTCGGTCACGTGCCCGGCGGTGCACGTGCCCCGGACCCGCACCGACGCTTTCGGTTTGGTGGTCACCTTTGTGACACCCCTTTCACTCACGTGAACAATGCCGCACACTACGTCCGCGGGCAATCGCCCGACCTTTACAGCGTGAATGTCATAGGGGTGACCATCGACAGTCCGGCCGTCGTTTCCAAGGTGACCGAGGTCCGGACCGACCTCGGACCCAGGCTCGTCGCCGCAGCCGCGGCCCTACGGGACGCCAACGGCTCCAGGAAGGCCGCCGTCGAGCTCCGTGACCAGCTGGTCGAGCAGGCCGTCGACGAAGGCATGAGCTACGGCGCGATCGCCAAGCTCGTCGGGCTTTCCCGCCCCCGCATCATTGCCATTCTCGCAAATTCCCAAGAGGAGCAACAATGACCACCGCAAATGCCGTGCTGAACGTCGCGAGCCACGAGATCGGTTATGTCGAGGGCGGCGGGCCGGACGGGCGCAGCGGCAACCTCACGAAGTACTGGGCCGAGCTCGCGCCGACGTTCCAGGGCCAGCCGTGGTGCGCGGTGTTCCAGCGCTGGGTCGACCTGCACGCCGCCGCCCCGGACCTGCCCGTCGCCCAGCCCTACTACTGCCCGAGCCTGGTCACCTACGCCCGCCAGCACGGCCTATGGGACACCAGCGGGCACTACCAGCCCGGCGACCTGGTGTTCTTCAGCTGGGCCCAGAACGGGGTCGCGGAGCACATCGAACGGGTCGTCGCCGACGACGGCCGCACGATGACCACGGTCGGGGCGAACACCAGCCCGGACGACAGCGGCAGCCAGGCCAACGGCGGCGGGGTCTACCAGCGCCGGCGCCCGCACGGCCCGCAGGTCATGGGTGTGCTCGCCTACAGCCGGCTGCTCGAGCAGCCAGTCGCCCCCCGCAACCCGGTGAAGGCCAACCCCTACGCGCCCGCGGCCGCGGCCTGCGCCATCGGCGCCGCCGGCGACGCGGTGCGGTTCGTGCAGTGGGCCGTCGGGGTCCCCGTCGACGGCAGCTTCGGCCCGCAGACCCAGCACGCCGTGCAGCAGTTCCAGCGCTACCACGGCCTGGTCGTCGACGGCGACGTCGGCCCGCAGACCCTCGCCGCGCTGCGCCAGGTCACCCACTAGCCGGGTGGACCTCGAGCCGGGGGAGTACCTGTACGCGGTCCGCCGCGCCCACGTCATCCACCTGGGCCGGCGCCCGCTGGAGCTCATCAGCCGCGACGTCCGGATGCTGCGCCAGCAGACCTGGATCCTGATCTGCCACCCCGGCGAGCAGCTCGGACCAGACCAGGCCCAACTCGTCACCGACACCGGCGACGACCTCATCTGGTGCGAGCAATGCAAGGCCTACCGGGACTACAACCAACGCCTGGTCGCCGGGCTGCTCCGGCTCAACTGAAACGGCCCCCAGGGCCGTGCAGAACCGGCTACCGTCACGGCCTCTCACCGAGCACCAGGGGGCACGCGTCGTGGCGTTCTTCGGCAAGCGAGCGCCGAACTACCCGGACCCGGTCTACCAGCAGACGCGCGTCCCACAGCCGCCACAGCCGCCCCGGCCACCTGCGCCGCCAGCGGCACCAGCGCCCGCCCGTCCGGTACGGCCGCCAACAGCCTTCCTGTCGCACCTGGCCCGGGGCGTCGCCTACGGCATCGGGGTGAGCATCGGCGTGCTCCTGGTCGTGGGTGCCCTGGCGCTGCTGACGGCTGGGCTCGCTGCCGCCCTCTACCGGACCCTTTTCGGCGGTTAGCCGCGGCCGCGGCCCTGGGTGGGTCCGTGGCCGCCGCGTTGGCGTTGGCCGGCCAGCAGGCCCAGGAGCTCGCCGCTGCTGTGCGGCGGTGCGACGGCAACGCCGCGCACGTGCACGGGTCCGGCGGGGGTGTAGCGGCCGGCTCGGCGTCGTCCGCGGGGGGAGTGGGGCATCGGGAGTGCCTTTCAGTGTCGGAAAGTGTCTGTCGGTGAGTGCGACGTTCGGAAAATCCCCGAGACCCCCGCCAGGGACCCCGGGCTCGCGCTGGACGGCGCGGCGTGGCCTGTGGTCGAGCTGAGCCCGAAGGTGCCTGCTCGGGTCGTCCACAGGCCGTTCTGTCGCGCTGGAGGCAGGTTTCGGGCAGCACGAACCACCCCTGCCGGCCGTCCGGCGAGGTTTTCCACAGGTTGTGCGTATGTCGGGCGGGGCTGTGCTCGCGCGTCCGGGCCGGGGGTCGTCTCCGCTCTCGCCGGTCAACGGGTGCGCACGCCTGGAGGCCAGGTCGCCGTCACAAGCCACAGGCGGCGCCTGGCGGCGCCCGGCATCGACAGGGGACCCGCCCGGGGTCGACCTGCGTCGGTTGCTCGCGCATCAGCCGGCGCCGGCCTAGACGCCCACCAGGACCTGTGATCGTGGTGGGCGCAGCACCGGGTGCGGTGCTTTCCCGCACGAACTGGTGTCGTGCGGGAACAGCCAGCCGCCCCACACCCCGACCGGGCGGTCATGCTGCGAGCTGTCGAATGTCCAGGTGCGCCAGGAGAGCGCGTAGGCCAGGCAAGCGTCTCGGACCGGGCAGCCCGCGCACACCGTCGCGGCCTCGCGCTGGTGCGGCGCGCGGGTGCTGAACCACAGCTCCGGGTCGCCAACCTCGCGGCAGGCACCCTCGCGCTGCCAGCCCGGCGGGGCCGTCACCGCCGCCGCCCACCGCAGGCGTCGCACGCGGCGTCCAGGGCGTGCTGGCGGCACCACAACCGCCCGCTGATGACGTGCAGCCCGAGGTGGAGGCAGAACGGGTCGCTGCACAACGTCTGGTCGAAGTCGGCCGGCTCGAGCACAGCCCGGGGCCAGGCGCCACCGATCCGTGCTGTCTGGCGCAGCGCGTCGACGAGCAGCTGCAGCAGCTCGCGGTCCAGGTCCTCCACCGGACCGGCCGCGGCCGCCTCAAGCATCCCGGCGATATGCAGCACCGACTCGGTCAGCAACCGGTTCCGCTCGCGGGCCCTCACAGGTACCGCCTGCTGCGGCTCGTGGGGACGGGGCCGAACCGTTCGCGGGTGACGGTCTCGGCCAGCTGCAGCCGGTCGGCCTCGATCAGGTCCAGCAGGTCGACCTGCTCGCCGACGGTCGGCACCGGCCGCCGGCAGTTGGTGCAGAAGTCGTCGGTGTAGGTGATCCGGCGGCCACACAGGCCGCAGGTGTGGTGCTCAGACAGGTGATCCAAGACGTCCATGAGCTCGGCTTTCCGATGAAGCCCGGAAAAGGCCGCTCACGCACGCGCACAAGTGCATGACTACGGCGCTGGTACGCGGTAGTCTCATGGGTGCCGGCGGCTTTCCGGCGCTTTGATGGAGGGGCCCTCTGGTAGGGGCCCCTTCGTCGCGTCCGACCAGGTCACAGGCTTGGACGCCTAGAGCGGGGGTCTCCCCCGCGTCACCCGCTGGTCGCCGATAATCGACATTATGTCACTAGCCACCCCTGTTGTGTAACCGCTCCGTTGCCTGTCCAGGGCAGAACACTCCGGGGCTCGACCTGGTGCGAGCGTGTCGTTGGTGACGACCTCCAGCGACAGCAGTGGCTCCTCGGTCGC
>JAABUT010002923.1_pt1 | contig 15538 bp, 19 predicted proteins | sample 5559281 | NCBI WGS metagenome assembly JAABUT01 (sample SAMN10711880, study PRJNA513359) | rock metagenome | isolation source: Antarctica rocks | place: Antarctica: Victoria Land, Ricker Hills nord | collected 2016-01-04 | reverse complement strand
CGTCGGCGCGGGCGCAGCCGCGGCCGGCCTCGTGTGGTACGCCGCCCGCCGGCGCACCGCCCGCGCTTGACTCTGTGCAATTGCGCATGACATGCCGACAGGCTCTTGCGTGACCGGCGTCACAGGTGTCAGATGACAACTACGGACGACGGACGTCGATGGCGGTCCAGCCCCCAGCGGACATCGTCCCGCACGGACGAAACGGGCACCCACGCGGCGATCCCACCACGAAAGGTGAGTCGACGAGGGACTGAGGCACGGCAGCCGAGGACCGCGTCTGACATTTCCGCACAGGGCACGCTTGGTAACCCGTCGCCGTGCCTCGACGGCGCCGCGATCCGCGAGGATCGCGGCGCCGTCACATGTCGGCGATCGCGCGGCACGTAACGTCACCCGGGCAAGGCGTAGCCCGGCACGAAACCGACGTGGCCGTCGCGGTCGAAGGGCTTATATGACGGGGTCGCCGCTCGCGCCAGCCGCCGGGGGCGCCCGCAGTGCTTGACGCCCCCGTCCGTCGGCTGCTCGCCCCGGCACTGGACGCGATCGCGCGTCCGCTCGCCGCGGCCCACGTCGCACCGCTCGCCCTGACCGCTGCCGGCTGGCTCGCCGGGCTCGGGGCGTGCGTCGCGGTCGCAGTGCACGCCTACCTGCTCGCGCTCGCTTTGTGGCTGCTCAACCGCACGCTCGACGGCCTTGACGGCGCGCTCGCCCGCCGGCGTGGCGCCACCGAGCTCGGCGGGTTCCTCGACATCGTCGCGGACTTCTCGATCTACGCCGGGTTCGTCGTGGGCGTCGGTGTCGGGCATCCCGGCGCCAGGGTGGCCTGCCTGGTGTTGCTCGGCGCGTACTACGTGTCCGGCACCGCGTTCCTGGCGCTGTCATCGCTGGCCGAACGCCTCGGCACCGCGGCCGGCGACGAGCGATCGCTGCGTTTCGTCGGCGGTCTGGCCGAGGGCACCGAGACGGTGCTCGCCTACGTGGTGTTCTGCCTGCTGCCCGACGCGTCCGAGACCATCGCCTGGATCTTCGCCGCGGTCGTCGCGATCACCGCTGGACAACGGATCGTCGTGGGCGTGCGCATGCTGCATCGAGCCGCCCGTCTCACCCACCCGCGGGAGCGGTGATGACGTCGCGCGGCATCGCCAGGCGCGCCTGGGCCGACGGCCCGATCCGCGTCCACGCGCCCGGCGGATCGGCCGTGGACATCGGGGCGCAGGTCGTCCTTCGGTTGCCGGCGTCGGCGTGCACCGTCCTGCCGGCGGGAGATCGGTGATGCCGGGGCATGTGCGCTTCCGGCTGGCGGCGCTGCTGGTGCTCGTCGTCGTGCTCGTCGTGCTCAGCGTTGTGATCGACGTGCCCGGCGTCGGCGAGCTGCGCCGTCAGTACGCGGGCACCGGACTGCTGGGCGCGCTGGCGTTCGCGCTCGTCTACGCGGCGCTGAGCATGCTGCCGCTGCCGGCCGCGGTGTTCACGATCGCTGCCGGCGCGGTGTTCGGGCTGACCAGGGGCGTGCTGATCGTGGCGGTGGGCGCCAACCTCGGCGCGGTCGCCGCCTTCTACCTCGGCCGGCTGCTCGGCCGCGACGGCGTCACGCACTTCACCGGCACGCGCCTCGAGACGCTGGACGCGTTCTTGGGCCGTCGCGGTTTCCTCGCTGTGCTGATCGTGCGGCTGATCCCGGTGGTGCCGTTCGCGGCGGTCAACTACCTGAGCGGCCTCACCGGGCTGCGCGTGTCGCGCTATGTCGCCGGGACGGTGCTCGGCAGCTTGCCCGCCACCGTCCTCTACGTGGCGGTCGGGGCGTACGGCAGCCGGCCGGGTTCGTGGCCGTTCGTCACGGCGCTGGTCGCGCTCGTGCTGCTGACGGTGGGCGGGGTGCTCGCCGCCCGCAGGCACCGCCGCAACGCCGCGGATTCTAGATTGACCTGATGAACCGCCGCCCTGCCTTCATCGGGTCATCGGCCTTCACCTGCGCGCGCGGCGCAGCAGCGTGACGGCGGACGACGCTAGCGCCGTGCCCAGCCGGGCCCGGACGTCGGCGATCGCGGCGTTCCAGACACCGTCGCCGTAGGTGGGGTACGCGTGCATCGTGCCGGCGACGTCACGAGTGCGCAGCCGCTGGCTGATCGCGAGCACCACCTCGGACAGCGACTCCCCTGCACGCGGGCCGACGATGCTGGCGCCGACGATGCGCCCGCGCCGGTCGAGGACCAGGCAGCTGCGCCCGGCAGTCTCGTCTTCAGCCACGGCCCGGTCGACCTCGCGGTGCTCGATGGTGCGCACGATCAATGATGGGTCGCGTTCCGCGTCGCACGGCGGCACGCCCACCGCGGCGATCTCGGGACGGGTGAAGGTGACTCGCGGGAAGCCGTCGGCGGCCTTGCGGCGCAGGCCGAGTACCGCGTTGCTGGCGGCCGTGCTCGCGTGCACGCCTGCGACGTGCGTGAACTGCGGGTGGCCGGTCACGTCGCCGGCCGCCCAGATGCGCGGATTGCTCGTGCGCAGGTGTTCATCGCCGACGACGTGTCCGTGCTCGTCGGTCTGGACGCCCGCCGCGGGCAGCCCGAGCCCGGCGGTGCGCGGGGTTCGGCCGGTGGCGACGAGCACGGCATCGAAGCCGACGCACGACCCGCCGGACACCGAGACGCGCCGACGCCTGGCCGAGCTCGCAGCCGATGCTGCCGCCGCCGAGAATCAGGATCCGCTCGGGCAGTTCGGTGAGGTCCCAGAACGTGTCACTGGTCAACAGCGTGTCACTGGTCAACGCGGTACGCAGGCCCGCGATGTCGGGCACCGACGGGCTCGATCCGGTGCCGATCAGTGCGCGCCGGAAGCGCACCGGTGTCCCGTCGACCACTGCGCGATCTGTCCCGGTGAAGGTCAGCGAACCGGCCAGCACCTGAACGCCGGCCGCGCGCAGCGCCTCGAGTGAGTCGACGGGTTCGATGGCCGCGATGGCACGCTGGACGTGCGCGCGCACCGCGGCGGAATCGATGTGCACGTCGGCGTGCACGCCGTAGCGCGCCGCCGCACGGGCGTCGGCTGCGACGTGGGCCGCCGCGAGCAGCGCCTTGCTGGGCACGCATCCGGTCCACAGGCAGTCGCCGCCGGTGCGCGCACGCTCGACCAGCAGCACCCGCGCGCCGAGTCCGGCAGCCGTCTTCGCCGCGACGATGCCGGCGGTGCCACCGCCCACGACGAGCAGCTCCCAGGCTTCGCCGGTCACGTCCGCGCTCCGCTCACTACGTGTACGTGGCCGCCGCGCAGGCGCTCGTGCGTGACGTCCGACAGCCGCTGTTCCACGAGCCGCCACGGCTCGCGCCGCGCGTCGACGCCGCCGGTCGCGAACGCCAGGGCGACGAGCGGCGAAAGCACCCGCCATTTCCCAGCGGGGTAGGACATGTCGACGACGACGAGCCGCCCACCGGGACGCAGCAGCCGCACCGCCTGGTCGCCCGCCAGACGTCGATGATCGACAGCGAGTAGCCGAACAGCACCGCGTCGAACGGCGCCCCTGCGTGCGTCAACGACGTGAGGTGGGCGGCGTCGCCGGCCTGCACCGCCACGTTCGACCAGCCGGCCCGCGCGATCGGCAGACGCGCCCGCGCGAACATTGCCTCGCTGGCGTCCACGCCGACGACCGTGCCCTGCGCTGCGACGGCGGCACGCAGGAGCGGAAGGCTCAGCCCGGTGCCGCAGCCGACGTCCAGTACCCGCGCACCGGGACGTAGCTGCGCCCGCTCGACGCCGAGCACACGCCCGGCCCGGTAGACCGGCCGCTCCCCCGACACGATGTCGTACATCCGCGCTCCGGCGCTGTAGCGGCGCGGCCGGGGCAGATGCACCCGCTCAGCATGCCCGAAAGCACCCCACGGGCGGCGCGCCGATGTGCGACGGGGCTGTTACAACTCAGTTGCCCGGACCGCTGGTCGGGACAGCCGGCAGAATCGTGCGGAAGCAATCACGGAACGCCGGGCGCCAGACACTCCATTGATGCTTGCCTGGATAGGTTGCGAGGACCACGTGATGATGCGCGCGCCGCAACGCCGCCGCGTAGGGGATCGTGAACCGCTGCGTGCGGGCATCCGCCCGTCCGTAGGCGAGAAAGACGAGGCGCGGGACCGCCGAGAGATGATGGATCGGGCTGGCGCGGCGTTGTGCGGCCTTGCCGGCGTGCACCAGGACGGGAACCTTGGACGCGTCGTAGCGCCCGGACAGCCCGCAGACGGCATGCACGGGAAGCCGATCGATCTGCGGCAGATAGGCAGCACCGTAGCCTCCCGAGGACAGGCCGGCATAGCTCCAGGAGGCCGTTGTCCGGTACTTCTGCGCGACCCACACGCGAAGATCGGTGGTCGTCGCCGTACCCATCTTCTGGCTGCGCAGGTTCACGAACCAACTGTCCTCGATCTGCGGGCCGTTGCCGTCGGGAGCTACGGCGATGAAGGGTGCGACGCCAGGGTCAGCGGATGAGTTCTGCACATCGCCGGTCGAGAACAAGTCAGCTGGATGCCCTGGATGACCGTGCAGCACCTCGACCACTGGGTATCGTCCGTGCGTGTTGTCATAGCCGGCCGGTAGGAGTACCGCGACTCGCCGCAGCTGGCCGCCGAGTGCCGGTGACGGATACGTGGTGTCAACGAGTCGGGCCGGACTCAGGACCATCCCCGCGCTGTTGCGCAGGACCGGCGGCGCGGGCAGGACAACGCCGCTGGTCAGGACCCCGAGGATCAGCAGTCCGGTGCCGACCAAGAGATACCACCGGCTGCGACCCTTCGCATGCCACGACCGACGGACCGGTCTGACACCGACAAGGCGTCCCATCTGATAGCCGGCGGGAAAGACGATCACGTGCTCCCAGTCGGCGATCCGATGGTGGGTCAGCAAACCGCCGATCAGGAACAGAATCAGGCCGATCGTTAGACGCCGGTCGCGGACGACACCCGCGACCGCGCCCGATGCCATCGCGATGATCGCGGACGCCCCGATGTCCAGGGTGCCGAGGCGGGTGTCTGCCCACTGGCTGCCGAGCGCGAACAGCAGGCCGAGACCGGCGGTGACGCCGACCGGCCCGAGCACAGCAGCGACTACCGCAAGAGTCGCCGCGCGAAGGTGCCCGGCCATGACCTCGTAGGTCCCGAGGGTCACGAGCAGGCTCACGCAGATACTCACCACCATGAACACGTAATTCGTCATGATGGTCGAGGTCCCGAGCGTGCTCAGGCGACCTTCGACGAGGCTCCGAGGCGAATAGGCGTGGGCGTCGTAGATGACCATCGGTAGTCTGCCGCCGACTTCGAGCCGAATGAAGGTGGTGACGATGCAGGCGATCAGCGCGAGCGTGAATACCGGCGGTCGGCGGCGAACCGCCGTGGCGCCGACCGTCAACCACGTTCGCCCCTGCGCCCGGAGGGGCTCCCTCGGCGCGGAGCGGCCCTTGTCAGTGATTACGGACAAGGGCACGGCGCATCCCGCCGGGACAATATGCGGAACTGATCGCTGCGAGCGCAAACGGACGCTGCCACACGGCGGGCACCGCAAGCCAGCGCGGCTCCCATCGAGGATCGAATTTCTGCTTGTAGGCACGCAGGCTGCGAGTCGGATAGATGCGCTCGGCTGCCGCCCCGTGCTCGCGCGGCACACTCGCCAGGCTCGCCCGCTCCAAGCCGGCGTCCCGGTAGAGCTCGAGCGTGCCCGCGATGAGGTAGTCCATCGCCGGGTTGGGGGCATTGGTCCGCCGACGCATCACATCGAGCACGCGTCCGCGGCCACCGAGGTAGTGGCGCCACGTGCACCAGGCCTGGACGTCGCCGCCGGCGTCGAGCGCCACCCAGAGGTCGGTGGCGCGGTCGCCCAGCTGACCCGCGACATCGTCCATTCGTGACAGCGTGAAGCCGAGCTCTCCACCGCGCTTGGTCCGCAACCATTCACTGGACACGGCAGCGATCTGCTCGTCCTGCCAGTGCGCGTACGGCGCGATCGTCAAGCCGGCGCGGCGCGCAGAGGTAACAGAGTGGCGAAGATTCGCGCGCTTGGATCCTTGCAGGCTGAACGTGGCCAGGTCGACGACGGCTTCGTCGGCGATCTCACTCACGTCGAAGCCGCGACGCCGGTAGGGGTCCGGGTCGCTGACCGCGACGAACGCCGGACGCAGGCGGCGCGCGCGCAGGGTATCGATGAACTGGGACAGCGCCAGCTCGGTGACCGCCTCTGGCGCCACGACGTCGCCGGCAGTTACCGCCCACCGGCGTACCTTGCAAAAGCCGGCCGCCGCGCGGCCATCTGCCAGGTCTATGACCTGGACATCGGGATTGCAGATGAACGGCGCAACGCCGGTGCGTCCGTATTGGGAGGCCACGCGGGCACGGTCACGCTGAATCGCATCGGCTCGAATGACGCGTTCCCGCTGCTGGACAGCAACGCGCTCCGCCAGGGCATCCCGCCGCGAGGGCCCACCCGTCCGGGACCCGAATCGCAGCTTGGTGGTATTCGTCCGCGGCACAGTGTCGGTCATCGGATCGCCCTCATATCGCTCGACATCCAAATCATGATGCGAGCGTGACCCAGCGATCATGTACTGGTGGTGTGAGGCTCAGTGGCTTGCTGACTCCCCTCGCTCACATCTCGAGCACATGTGAACCGGAATACCGTCCGCGTCATGCGGTTGCTGGTGGTCGAGGACGACATCCGGATGGCCAGCATGCTGCGCCGCGGACTCACTGAAGAGGGTTACAGCGTCGATGTCACTAGTGACGGACACGAGGCAGTCTGGCAGGGGGTGGAGATCGACTACGACGCCGTCATCCTGGACGTGATGCTCCCGGGTATCGACGGATTCGAGGTGTGCCGGCGCCTGCGGGACGCCGACCGCTGGGCCCCGGTGCTGATGCTGAGCGCGCGAACACGCGTAGGCGATCGGGTGCGGGGTCTGGACAGCGGGGCCGACGATTACCTGGCAAAACCGTTCAGCTTCATCGAGCTGTCGGCACGGGTCCGAGCTCTGGTCCGCCGCGGGACACCGGCGCGGCCCACCACCCTCGTCGCAGGATCACTTCGCCTCGACCCGGCCGCCCACGCGGCGTGGCGCGGCGACACGCCGCTCGACCTGTCCGCGAAGGAGTTCGCTCTGCTGGAACTGTTCCTGCGTCGACCGGACGAGGCACTGTCCCGCAGCGCCATCCTCGACCACGTGTGGGATTTCGCCTACGACCGCGCGAGCAACGTCGTCGACCAATACGTGGGTTACCTGCGGCGCAAGATCGACCGCCCCTTCGGCCTCGACCAGTTGGAGACCGTCCGAGGAGCCGGCTACCGCCTGCGCAGCGAGCCGCGCCCACTCGAGACCGCGGCTGAATGCATGGCCGAGTGACGACGTCGCCGTGACGATCCGGCTTCGACTCGCGCTTCTGTTCACAGCAGCAGCACTCGTGTTGCTGATCGCGGGCGGGTTCCTGTTCGTCACCCGCCTCGAGGCGGGGCTGGAGGCCACCCTCACCTCGAACCTGTCAGCGCGCGCCGCCGCCATCTCCTCGCAGTTGCGTTCTGCGAGCGGCGATGTCACCGATTCGGATGGACGAGGCGCACGTCGCTTGCCAGCCGCGAACGGGATCGAAGCTGAGCTCCTTGCACGCGATGGAACCGTCGTGATTACCTCACGCGGGCTCGGCGCTGGGCCACTGCTAACTGCGAGCCAGGTGGCGCGAGCACTTCATCACACCGTGATCCTGGACAAGGTTGTGACGCTCACGTCCGGCGGCGAAGCCGGACCGGAGCCCGAGCGGCTACTTGCCCGACCGACCGGACGCCCCGGCGAGGTACTGGTCGTCGCTGTGAGCCGGGATGTCGTGGACAAGGCGGTTGCGAGCGCCGCACGCGAGCTGGGCCTACTCGGGCTCGTCGTCCTGGTCCTCGCCGGGCCCGGCTCGTGGCTGCTCACCCGCGCAGCGCTTCGCCCGGTTGAACAGATGCGGCGCCAGGTCCGGGGGTTGAGCGCGGGAGATGCCGACCGCAAGTTGGGGGTGCCCACGACGCGCGATGAAATCGCACGTCTGGCTGAGACGTTCAACGTCCTGCTCGCCCACCTGCACGGCGCTGTGGATCGGGAACGCGCCTTCGTAGCCGACGCGGGCCACGAGTTGCGCACGCCACTGACGGTTCTCAAGGGCGAGCTCGAACTCGCCCGTCGGCCGGGGCGTAGCCACGAGGAGCTCGAAGCGACGTTGACCGTCGTCGCCGAAGAGGCCGACCGATTGGTACGGCTGACCGACGACATGCTGTTCCTCACCATGCAAGCTGATTCCGACCCTGCGCACGGCGAAGGCATCAACCTCGGCTCTGTCGCCCAACTGGCCATCCAAGCCGTATCGCGAACTGCGTACGAGCGTCGAGTGGAGATCATCTTCAAGTCACCCGCTTACGCCGCAGTCGTCGGCAACCCGGACCGGATCAGACAAGCGATCGAGAACCTGCTCACCAACGCGGTCCGCCATTCCCCTCCCAACGGCGCCGTGACGGTCGAGATCAGACGCGCTGGAGCGGACACGGAGCTCAGCGTCACCGACCAAGGCCCCGGGTTCCCGCCGCACTTCATCGACCGGGCCTTCGACCGTTTCACCCGCGCCGACTCGGCTCGCGCGCGTCCGAGCGAACTGCACGATCAACTCGGCGGCGCCGGACTCGGCCTGGCTATCGTGCGGGCGATCATGTCTACGCATGGCGGATCCGCTACCGCGACAGACAATCCCGACGGGGGCGCCCGGGTCACCCTGCGGTTGCCGGCGCAATCTGCTGCAATGGCGGACGCACCGTCGTCGACTTGACCCCCACGCGGTTCGGTGGCCCGGCAGGCCCGACCGGCTCAGGCGCTCTGCCGTTGGAAGGTCCGCGTGCCCCACCAGGCCAGCAGCGCGGCCAGCGCCACCGCGACCAGCGCACCGATCCACACGTCCTGGTCGCCGAGGTCGCCGCGGAACAGCGCTCGCGTGGCGTCGACGACGTAGGTAAGCGGGTTGACCTGCGACGTATGCCGCAGCCAGGCCGGTGCCAGCGACATCGGCAGCAGCACGCCGGACAGCAGCAGCAACGGCAGCGAGACGCCCTGGATGAACGGCGCGAACGCGTCTTCGTCCTTGAGGATCAGGCCCATCGCGTACGAGGCGGCGGAGATACCTAACGCCAGCAGGCAGATGATCACGATGGACGAGACGATGCCGCTCCACGAGGCGTGCAGGCCGAAGGGCAGCGCCACGAGCACGAGCACGATGCCCTGGACGCCGATCGTGACCATGTTGCCCAGCGTGCGGCCCATGATCAGCGACACCCGGCGGGCGGGGGTCACCCGCTGCCGGTCGATCACGCCTTCGCGCAGTTCCTGGATGATGCCGAAGCCGGCGAACCCGGCGCCGAACAGCGCCAGCTGCAGCAGCAGCCCGGGCACGAACACCCGCCATGCCGCGTCGCCGCCCAGACCGCCGCCGCTGACGTTCTTCAGCAACGGCCCGAACAGCGCGAGATAAAGGATGGGCTGTGTCAGGCCGAAGAACACCCACACCGGGTTGCGCAGCAGGATCCGCATCTGCCGCTGGAAGATCACGATCGTTTCGGTGAACATAATCAACCCTCCTCGGGGTCGCTCGCTGCGCTCGGGCCCGTCATCGGGTCGAGCCGCTCCTTCGTTGCTGCGGGTGCCTTCTGGTTCTTCGCGCGAGCGCTCATCACGCAGCCTCCGAACCTTCGCGCAGGGACCGCCCGGTGAGTGTCAGGAACACGTCGTCCAGGGTCGGCCGGTTGACGGTGATCGACGTCGGGTTCAGCCCGGCGCTGTCGAGCGCGCGCAGCAACGGCGCCACCGCCACCGCGCCGTCGTCGACGGTGACCAGCAGCGCGGCGTCGGTGGTGACCACGTCGCGGGCGCTCACCGCCTGGCGCACCACCGCCTCGGCCCGCTGCAGGTCCTCGGGCGAGGAGAGACCGAGCGTGACGACGTCGCCGGAAATCCGCGCCTTCAACGCGTTCGGGGTGTCGTCGGCGACGATCTGCCCGTCGTCCATGACCAGGACGCGGTCGGCGAGTGCGTCGGCCTCGTCCAGGTAATGAGTGGTCAGCACGACCGTGACGCCGGCGTCGTCGCGCAGCGAGCGGATGTGCTGCCACAGGTTGGCGCGGCTTTGCGGGTCGAGACCGGTGGTCGGCTCGTCGAGGAACAGTAGCTGCGGGGAGTGCATCAGCCCGAGCGCGACGTCGAAGCGGCGGCGCTGCCCGCCGGAGAGTTCCAGCAGCGCGCGACCCTCGAGACCGGCGAGGTCCAGCCGGGGCGCGACGTCGTGCAGCCGAGCGGTTGCGTCGGGCTTGGACAGCCCCTGCAGCCGCGCCTGGGTCACGAGTTCCTCGCCGACGACCGTGCCCGCGCTCGGGGCGGCGCCGACCTGCGCGACGTAGCCGATGCGCCGGCGCACGGCGCGCGGCTCGCCGATGAGGTCGTGGCCGGCGACGGTGGCGGTGCCCGCGGTGGGCATCAGCAGCGTGGTCAGCATGCGCAGGGTGGTGGTCTTGCCGGCGCCGTTCGGGCCGAGCAGGCCGACGATCTCCCCGGCCCGCACGTCGAGGTCGATAGCGCGCACGGCCTCGACCGGGCCGGCCTTCGTCTTGAAGCTGCGGGCGAGCCCGCGCGCGGTGATCATGTCGTTGTTCGTCATGTCCGGCAGCCTCGCAGAGACCTCCGACATTAGTCAAGCTTGACTATTTGCGGTGCACGCCTTTGCCTGGCTCGGGCTGCGGGAATCCGTCCTCGCCGGCGAAGCGGTACGTCCCGTCGCGCAGCTTCTTCTGCAGCGCCTTCGCCCAGTCGATCTCCGCGCGGGTGCGCATCGACAGGAAGTCGAAGATCTCCCGAACATGCTCGGGGATGTCGCCGTCCGCCCCGGTGGCACCGTCCTTGATCGACCCCCGGGTGAACGCCGTCGAGTCGAGCTCGCCCTCGAGGCGCGCCACCCGCGCCCCGAGTGCGCGGATCAGCTCGGCCCGCGGCATGAAGGGCAGCAGGCACAGCGCAGGGGCCAGCGGCTCGGGGCTTTGTCGCACCGTCCACCACGTCTCGCGCAGCAGCAGCTGGAACTCCTTCTCCCCCTCGCCGGTGATGACGTAGGACGTCTTCTCCGGCCGGCTCTGCGAGCTGTCGCGCGAGTGCACGGCCACACAGCCGTCCTTGAGCAGCGTGCGGATCGCGCCGTAGATCGAGCCGGGCTTGACGTTGGCAAGCTCCTCGAGCCGCCACGACAGCAGCTCGCGGCGCAGGTCGTAGCCGTGCACCGGTTGCATGATGCGGATCCCGCCGAGCACCAGTAGACGCGTCGCGGACATGCTCGTCAGCGTAGTCCAGCTTGACTAGCTCGCGCGGGCGATGGCCTGGCAGATCGCCGTCGCCTCCTGCGCACCGGCCACCACGGCGTCGGCGCAGTGCACGAGCCACCGCGCGATCCCCTCCGGTGTGCCGGTCCGGTACGCCTCGATGGCGTCGTCGTAGTCCACGCGCAGGTCCCGGTGCCCGGCCTCGACGACGACGAGCGACTTCGGGTCGAGCCCGCGCTCGACCAGCGTCATCCGCACCGCCGCCCGCGCCACCACGCCGGACGCCGGCGCGAACGCGTCCAGCCCGAGCAGTTCGCCGTGCACGATCCCGGCGACGACGACGGCGGGCGCGGACGTCGAGGCCAGCACGGCGGCGAGGGTGTCCAGGCGCTGCGCCGTGCCGGGGGCCGGTCGCCCGAGGTCGTCGGCAGCCACCAGGTCGGCAGCGGCAAGTGCGTGCAACCGGGCCAGCGCCTGGCGCGGCGCGCGCGTCCAGGTGTCGGCCAGCGCGCCGATCGACGACTGCGCCCGCAGCGCGCCCTGCACCACCGGGTCGCCCGCGGCTTTGCCGGAACGGACGTCCTCGAGCGGGTGCTCGTGCCCGGCCAGCCACGCCGACGTCCACGCGCCGCGCAGCGACGACTCGGCCGAGACGTCCGCAGAGGCACGGCGCAGGGTGCGGTTGCCGAGCAGCGCGTCCACGGCCGCACGCGTGCGCTCGACACCGGCTGCGACGCCGGGTAACTCGAGCAACGGGGCGAGTGGATCGGCGCTCACGTCCCGCAGGTTAGCTGCAGTTCACGCGGACGTGATGCGCAGCCAGGGGCGGGCTGGAATGATCCGGGTGGACGCATCCCACTACAGATGGAGCCGACGTGACGGCGACCCAGCCTCCCGCACCGCGACCTGGCCCAGGCCCTGCTCGGCATGCCGCTCCCACCGGCGAGCTCGGCGCCTTCCCGATCGGATCGCCGGCCAGGCCCGAAGAACCCACCCTCGGCAAGCTGGTCTCGGACGCGACGACGCACGCGTCGAAGCTCGTACACAGCGAGATCGAGCTCGCGAAACTCGAACTGCGTTCCACGGTGAAGACCGCTGGCACCGGCGCGGTGTTCTTCCTCGCCGCTGCCGTCGTAGCCGTCTTCTCGCTCGTCTACGGATTCCAGGCGCTGGCGGAGGGCATCGCGCAGCTCGGCCTCGATCGCTGGCTGGCGTTCCTCATCGTCTTCGTGTTCCAGCTGCTCGTGGCCGGGTTGTTCGTCTTCCTCGGCATCAAGAAGATCAAGAAGGTGAAGGGTCCGCAGAAGACGATCAGCACCACCAAGGAGACCGTCGACTACCTCAAGAAGTCGCGCGGCTAGTCGCTGATGGGTTTTGGTCCGCTCCCGGGTGCGCCCGACAGCTCGGTCGTCCTGGTCGACGGGCCGTGGACGCACCGCACGGTGCGCGCGAACGGCATCGCCATGCACGTCGCCGAATACGGCACGGGGCCGCTGGTGCTGCTGCTGCACGGGTTCCCGCAGTTCTGGTGGGCGTGGCACCAGCAGCTCGTCGATCTCGCCGACGCCGGCTACCGCGCGGTGGCCGTCGACCTGCGTGGCTACGGCGCCAGCGACAAGCCGCCGCGTGGTTACGACGCCCCGACGCTCGCGGCCGACGTGGCGGCGCTGGTCACCTCGCTCGGCGAATCGGACGCGATGGTGGTGGGCCACGACGTCGGGGGCACGCTCGCCTGGACGATGGCCGCGCGGCACCCGCGCGTGGTGCGCAGCCTGGTTGCGCTCAGCGCTGCACATCCGCTGCGGATGCGGGCCGAGATCCGGCTCGGGGCCGGTAGCGCGCAACGGCACGCCTCGGCGTACGCGCTACGCACGTTCCAGGTGCCGCGCCGGGCGGAGAGCCTGCTCGCCACCGACTCGACGTGGGTGCGCGAGCTCTACGACCGGTGGACGGGCCCGCGCTGGCGTGGCACGCCGCGCTACGTCGCCGACGTCGAGCGCTACGCGCAGGCGATGCGCATCCACCCGGTGTCCTACTGCGCGGCCGAGCATTACCGCTGGATGCTCCGCTCGATGTTCCGCGCCGACGGACATCGCTATGCGGCGTCGTTGCGGTCGCCGATCGGGGCGCCGGTGCTGCACCTGCACGGCGACTTCGACACCTGCGTGCTGCCCGCGACCGCTCAGGGCTCGGGGCAGTACGTGAGCGGCGCGTACGAGTGGCGGATCCTCGACGGCGTAGGGCATTTCCCGCACAACGAGGTGCCGGATTTCGTCAGCGGCGAGCTCGTGCGCTGGGCCAAGACCCATTGACCCCCGTGTCCGGGCGGTCGGAGTGCCGGGGTGGACGTCAGCCCTGGGTGCAGTTCTGCGTGTCGACGCCGCGGGTCGAGCGGCTGCCTCGGGCGGCGTCGGCGCGGATCTCGTCGTCGGACAGCACGAAGCCGGTGTCCGGTGAGTCGAGCGCGGTCGCGAACACCATGCCCAGCACCGTCCCCTGCTCGGTGATCAGCGGGCCGCCGGAGTTCCCGCTGCGCACGACTCCGCGGATCGAGTAGATCGACCGGTCGACGCTCTTGCCGTTGTAGATGTCGCGGCCGCTGACCGTCGACTTCTGCCGCACCCGTGCAGCGCGCACCGTGAACGGCCCGTTCTGCGGGAAGCCGAGCACGAGGCTGGGCTGATTGCGCTTCCCGTCGAGCGCGCTGAACTTCAACACCGGCGCGTCCAGCCCGGCGACGTCGAGCACGGCGACGTCGCTGTCGGGGTCGAACAGCACCACCGTCGCCCGCAAGGTGCGGCCGCCTTCGAGCTGCACCGCCACCGTGCGGGTGCCGGCAACCACGTGCGCATTCGTCAGGATGCGGTGCCGCGCGTAGACGAAGCCGGAGCCCTCGACCACCCGCCCGCACTGCGGTGCCTGGCCGTAGATCTTGAACACCGAGCGGTGCGCCCGGCTCACCGCAGCCCGTGCGGCAGGCGTCAGGCTCGTCGGCGGGGGCGCGACGCCGACCACGGCGGTCGAGGGAAGGTCACCGAACACCGGTGGGAAGCCGCTCTGGTCGAAGAACGTGCGCAACGACGAGTACAGGTTGCGAAAGCCCTCCGGGACGGCGCCGTTCACCGCGCGGACGATGCGCGATTGGCTCGCCTCCGCGGCCAGCCTCGGGTACGGCGACGAGGCCAGCGGCACGGCGATCATCCACGCGACGAGCAGCACCGACAGCACGCCCAGCGCCGCGCCGACGCCCTGGTCCCACGGCCGTCCGCGGCCGCGGACGATGTGTTCCTTCAACCGTCCCGCTCCGTACACCGCGACCAGTTGCCCGAACGTGGCGAACAGCAGCACGCAGACGATGGCCACCGGAACCTGGGCGCGGCCGTCGGCGATGCGGGAGCCGAGTGGCCGGGCCAGCTGACTGCCGAGGACGGCGCCGCCGAAGAAACCGATGAGCGAGAAGATCCCGACGACCGCCCCGCTGCGGAAACCGCCGAATCCGTAGCCGATGGCGGCGAGGACGACGACCAGGTCGAGGAGATTCACCGCGCGCCCGGTCAGCTGCCCGTGACGACGAGCGTGCCCGTCTGGCCCTGTGCCTGGTGGATCGTGCAGACGAAGCGGTACCGGCCGGGCGTCGGCGCGGTGAAGGTCAACTGCCGGGTCTGGCCGGCGGCGACGAGCGGCACCGACGCGGCGGACAACCCGCCCACCTGCAGGTTGTGCGGCGCGCCCTGGCCGGGTTTCTCGGTGTTGTGCAGGACGATCCGCAGCCGGCCAGGGCCGACCGTCACCGTGGACGGGTGGAAGCGGTAGTCGCTGCCGGCGGAGATGGTGAGCTCGTCGACGCCGTTGACCGACGACGCGGTGGCCGACCCGGTGCGGGGGTTCTTCTCGACGCTGGAGCGGCGGTTCGAGCACGCCGCGGCGCCCACCACGAGCGCCACCACGGCGCCCACCAGAACCAGCCGTCGGCGCGCGAGCATGCGATGACGGTACCGGCGCACGTTCAGCGTCCGGTGAGCAACGGCGGCAGCGGGCGCCGGACGCTCTGGTCCCATTCGCGCTCCCAGCCACCGAAGTGCAGCAGCCGGTCGAGCAGCCCCGCCGTAAAGCCCCAGACGAACAAGCCGCCCGCGCTGGGCACGCTGAACCCAGGGGCGATCCACCCGGAAGGGTGCGTGACCCGGAAGCG
>JAABUT010002922.1_pt1 | contig 15543 bp, 14 predicted proteins | sample 5559281 | NCBI WGS metagenome assembly JAABUT01 (sample SAMN10711880, study PRJNA513359) | rock metagenome | isolation source: Antarctica rocks | place: Antarctica: Victoria Land, Ricker Hills nord | collected 2016-01-04 | reverse complement strand
ATGGAAACGCGTCTGCTAGCAGTGCTTCTAAGCAGACGAGCTGTTCGTGGCCCGACTGGTTCGGAGTCGCGTGCCATTGTGAGGAAGGTAGATAGGTAGGTTTGGTTGAGTGATTGGTTTGATAAATTTGGGTAAATTTGAAGGTGTGTTTTGATGAAAGTAATCCGAAGAATCCCTTGCGAATTTTCTGAATAAACGGAGTAGGTTATTTCGTATCGTCTACACGTCGATAGCAGGGTAGTTGGTGAGCATTTATCTACTGTTAGGGGCCGGCCTAGAGCGAGTCATAGGGGTGTCATTTAACTAATAGATAAATGCTAAGGAAGGAAAGTACCTACAGGAAAGAACTCGGCTTATATGTGTGTTTCTCAGCCCTGTGCTAGGCCCGATTGGGTTGGCGCCTTACACATATGATGCAGGGTTCCCATGACATCACCTATAGGTCAGGTTCCCGCTAGGCCCGATTAGGATGGAATCAGGCGAAGGCTAGAATCGTAACAAAATGAATCACGATCAACAGAAATGCTGATATCTACATTTTAATCTTCGTTCAGATGATTGAAAACTCAGCGAGAGAAACAAGAATCTAGTTGTCGACTTCGAAACAGACTTCAAGATCAGAATAGTCAGATCAATGAAAATCTTCTTCATTGATTGAGCAAGTAGTTGCATCAACGTCTGATGAATAGACATCGAAGCTGAGAATCATGTTTGCTACGACAAGAACTTGTTCAATGAATAAACATATAAAAAAGTGATCAAAAACAGCATTGTTACTGCAAATAATGAAGCAGTAATCATTATCAAGAAAGATACAATTATAATTGATATTTTGCTGAAGAATCAATCAATCAAAATTCAACTAAACAATGTTTATCATTGTTTGAGACTGCATTATAATTTGATGTCAGTTGAACAAGTGAAAGTCAAAGAATATACATGTAGTATACAGAAAGATAAATTTCTATTCATTGACTTAATGAGAATCATCGCTCTCATTGATTCAAGAAGCAATGAGAAATTTTACTTCGTGAATGCATCAACTAACTTCTCAAATTTTCAAACATTGACAAGCAGAACACATGAATCGATCAGAGCATCATGACATCAATGACATAAATGACTAGCTCATCTGAATATGACAGACGTAAAACGTCTAGTCAATATGAGCATTGACATTGATGTGAATTCAATCAATAGTTTAAAAGAAAAAGAATTCTCAGAATCAATATGTAAGACTTATGTCTTAAACAAGCAACATTGAGCTTCAAGTCGAAGATTTCACACAAGAGTCATCAGAATTAATGAGCTGATACATTTGAATCTCGTCAACGATGATAAAATACTCATGATCGATGAAGAATTCAGATATATTGTCACTATGATTGATGATTACAGTCAATATACAATCATTTATCTAATAGATTGAAAATTCGATCTAAAAGATGTACTTTGAAACTATTTGAATTTAATGAAGAATCGAAGCACTTTGATTCATCGACTTCATTCAGACAATGAAGAAGAGTATGCTGATTATCACATCATTGATTTGCTCAAAGAGCATGAGATCAAATGAAAGTCGATGATTTCATATAACTTGAGTCAAAATGAAGTTGCAGAATGATGCTTTTGCATTCTTTTTGAACGAACTTGCGCTATACTATCTAGCGTCAATTTGTCAATAAGACTATGAAAGAAGACAATAATAACTGTCATTTATCTGAAGAACAGAAGTTTTATCACTGCGTTGAACAAAATAACTTTCTATGAGACATGACATGATAAGAAGTCTGATCTTAGCTATCTGCATACATTCAAATGCGTAGTTTATCATCATGTGAAGAAAGTTCATCAAAAGCTTGATGACAAGAGCTTAAAATGTCAGTTCTTAAATTACAAGAAAGTCAATCAGTATTGCTTGTGAAATGAAAAGAAGATACTAATATCTAGTCACGTTCAATGAGACGAGATAGTCATTGAAGTTGAAGAGTATGATGAAAATCTTTCAATACTAAGCTTCAATGATCAAATCAACGATCATCAAATAAGAACATCAATTGATCATCAAACAAGAACATCAGTCACTTCACAGAAAACTAGAAGCAGATCACTAGAACTAAAATCAGAATCAATCGAGTCAGACAGCTCAAGCGATACTGATATTTTCGATGCTTCAAGTGAACATCTCAAATGAGTCATCGCTGAATCAATTGATTACAAGACTCTCAATGATCTCTGAATTAAAGACAATCAAGACTTTGTCAATCAAGCAAATTGAATTCAAATTGAATTGAATACATCACAAACAATGAAACAAGCTAAAGTCAGTTTTAATTGAGAATAATGAAAACTCACTTTCAGAAGTGAACTGAATGCTCACATCAAAAATAACATCTTTACTCTGAGAATATCTTCATTGAGTCGATGAATACTGTCAACGCGCTGAGTAACTATCATTAAGCGAGAACTCAAAGAAAAGATGATCAAATACAAAGCTAGATGAATGTGTAAGAAATTTCGTTAAAAGCAAGAAATTGATTATGACAAGATCTTTGTCTTAATGATCAGAATCATCATCATCAAAATGCTTTTAGCACTGATGATTAAATATGATTACAAAGTTGAATAAATAAACGTCATAATCATCTTTCTAAAAGCACATCTAAAAGAAGAGATCTGAATGCAGCAATCGTTGAAATTTGAGCAAAAAGAATCAAATGAAATCTTTTTGATCTGTCATTCAAACAAGACTCTATATGAACTGAAACAGACATCTTGAGAATAATATGCAACTCTGAAAGTTTATCTCATCTTCATCGACTATCAAAGAATAGAAATTGATCATTCAATGTTCACTCATCAGAATGACATTATTATCGCTATTTATGTGAATGATCTACTCATTCTAGAATCAAATATATTTGATATAGAAGCTCTGAAGCTGCAATTTGCAAAGCGCTTTCAAATGAAAGATCTTGACTCAATTGAGTGATATCTAGAAATGCACATAACTCGTGATAAAGTCGAGTGAACTCTTTAAATCAATCAAAGCATTTATATCAAGTGAGTCATCGAGCTTCTGAGCATGAGCAATTGCAGTTCAACGAAAACATTGATGCATCACAAATATCAGCTCAAGAAAAACGTTTATTGAAAGTCTGAACAATGAGTCGAGTATCAAGCTATCTCTGAAGAAATAGAGAACTATCAATTAATCATCGAAACACTGATGTGAATAGTCTGTCAAACATGATCAGGCATAGTTTATGCAGTGAGCAAATGCAGCAGATATTCAATGAATTTTACTTTCAATCATGATCTAGCTGTCAAACAAATCATTTGATATCTGATCAATACTGCTGAGCTGAGACTTCAATATGAATCTTTCAGAGAGAAAGAAGTTGAGAAAGCTGAATTCTTTGAATATATCGATTCAGCTTATGCAAATTGCTTGAATTCTTGAAGATTCATCTTCAACTATATGTTCTTTCTATGAAATGAATCAATTAGCTGAAGCTTCAAACATCAACAATGCATTAGCACGTCATCTGCTGAAGCTGAATACGTCAACAAATGTAATGCAGTCAAGAAATTGATCTTTCTGATTCAAGCATTGAAAGAGATAAAATATGATGATTTGAATATGAATTCAACTATCATTCTAGCTGACAATCAAGCGACTATAAAAATGAATAGCAATCTCGTCAATCATTCTCGAGTCAAGCACATCAATACGTTCTATCACTATGTTCAAAACAAGGTAGAAGAGAAAGCAATTAGGTTGAAATACATACTCATTGATCAAATGATGATTGACGATCTCATCAAGCCTCTGAAGTCAGGCAAATTCCTGAGTTTCAGATCAGTCATGAGACTAGTCGAGCATGACATCAGCGAGTAAAAGAGCATGAATATACAATCAGTAGAAGATCTGAATAGTCTCATATGAAGCTTCAATTTCTAAGAGGGAGTGTTGAAAATGAGGTATGTTCGTACGTAACATGTATGTAATGCATACATATAAATCTCGATGTTTAAATATCTTCGCTTCGGCTCTAGTCGGCTCTAGCCGGCTTGGCTCTAGAAATATATAGCTCATCTTCTACTTCTTTCTTTCTTCGTTATCTATCTATCAATAAACTAGATATATGCCTCTACTACATAGTCAATATATCTATATACACATATTCGTTCTGACCCTCATATACCAATATAGGTAACTTGGAATCAGAGGCCCGAAGAAATGACAAGTGCGTCGCATAGCTCTGATTTTGCAGATGTCACACAACAAGATTTGCGAATCAAACATATAATTCAAGTCTCTTTCTCTGTACGCACTCGAATGATGGTTGGCGTTATCAGAGACGCTAATCAATTTGTCATTCAATATTTCAAGATATTGTGGCATTGAAGGCGTTTTCGTTCGCGGCTTCCAACTTGTCGCACAGGAGAAGCAAAGCTGATTGGGCAACAGTTCTATCTGCACTTTCAACCGTCTTCTACTACTCTTCCTCTTTCTGCAACGCATGCCACGCTCATCCTTGAATGATCGATCATGCACGTGGGTGTATCACTCTGGAAGCAACACGAGTATGCAGTTCTGCCGTGAAGTCTTTTGTCGTATCGGAGAACTCTACATTAGGTAATTAAGGCAACCGTACGCCCAATGGATGGGAACACTCGAGCACATGGGCACCTACTGAGTCAGTATACCTATTGCACTATTCAACCAGTCATGTTCTATCGATTCCGTCGCTTTCGCTCTGGGGTAGCACAAGTCATCGACAGGCTTATGCTGCATGATCTAATTTATTGCCTTATTCATTTGCAAGTACAATCATGGTGAATCCAACGGTCCGGCACATGAGACTTTCCCCATCTTTGAGACCTGGTGGAATATATAGTGCAGGGATGATTGGAATCTCCCCATCGAGATCTCTCTGTCTTGCCTTGTCTTCTGCAACTCTCTTTTAGTCTATCGATTATCACAGATATATCTGTTAGCCAGTTCATAAAATACTGCTGCAGCTTTCAGCGGATATCCATTGCTATCATGGCGTCATTAACGATGCATATGCGTTTTCCAGTTGCCATACTTGTAGTCAACAGTCTTTTGATTGTTCTGACTGCGATAGCTGTCATCTTGAGACTCTGAGCACGAAGAGTGAAGAGAACTTTGCTGCAGGTCAATGATTATGCCATTATCGTAGCATGAGCAAGTACATTCTGTTAAATTTGTTCAACAATACTAATTAAGCTATTCAGTTTATTACACGGGAGCTAATAATCGCGATGAATTTCTGTGCGTCGAAAAGTGATGCCTGATGAGCTTTTGGCTGATTTACTGAACAATACAGCTGTCACTCAAGGAGGCGTTGGCCAGCATCAGAACAAAGTTTCCCGTGAGGAAGAAGTATTCGCGCTTAAGGTATGAATCTTCATCCTTCTATAGTAATCCTGTGTTGAATATCGTCTATTCTGACCTTTTCAGATGTTTGTTGTTATAGAGGTACTGAGGATCCTCGCCGTCACGCTTGTAAAGATATCGGCACTTCACTTGTTCATGGTGATTTTTGAAAACCGAAGATTCCACCAAGTCGCATATGCAGTGTTGTGCTTCATCATATTATACGGCATCGCTTTTACCATTACAACATTCGCATCTTGCAGACCATTTGCATTCAACTGAGATAAGACGATGAAAGACGGCGTCTGCGTTGATACATCCAAGTACTTCGTTGCACAAACCACCTCAGGCGTACTTCTTGATGCCCTTGTTGTCGCTCTACCGATGCCTATGCTATGGGGGCTTAAGATGAGGGTGCAAAAAAAGATATCCTTGACATGCATTTTTGACATGAGCATCCTGTAAGTCTTCATGTCCCATAAGACAATAAACACTGTAGCCATGAAGAAAAATTGCTGACGAGAGTTAGGATTTGCGTCATCGCAGCTTTCCGCGCGAGGGTTAATGCAGATCTTGGTCTCATGAAATTTGACTTTCCATCCTACGCTGAAGTGACCATACTGCTGGCAACATCAGAGATCACTCTAAGCATAGCCATCGCATGCCTACCAATTATGCAACCCGTCGTAACGATCATCTCTTCGAAAATCAAGTCAACATTCAGCAGAACGAGTATCACCACCCTGAAAGCACGACAGACATGGCCAATCGAGCAAGCGCAGAGAAGCTTTCGCTTTGATCGCTCCGAAGAATCGCAATTCAATCGGCTTCATGATCGACTGTATCCACTCTCATTCACCGATACGACTCTGTTGTCACATGACGATGGTGCTACAGAAAGCATTGTCGAGAGTCCTGAACGAGATGAGCTTTCAGCCACGGAGTTGAACGATATGCGACAGCCACGGAAGGCGCCGCCGAGTGCTATCGCAGTGACAAGGATGTGGAATGTGTCCTCGAGCTCACCAGTCTGAAGTATAACAGCCCACTAAGATTCTACCCGATGCAGATTTATGCTTTGGTGGCTACAAGCGGAACCGAACTATCTCACACAGGTTTTAGAAAGAATTATATCGAGCTGGCAACGAGTCTAGTTGAATCGTGCCATGGGAACATTTTCTTCATTCTATTTCTTATATAGGTCAATACAATCTACCAAAAGGCCATATTCTATTCTCCTTGACATTTGAGATGCTCCTTGGTATTTGAGATGCGGCCCAGTCCTTAGCCAATCAACCCAGTTTATTTGTACCAATATACTCGAAAGTGAGACGCTTCGAATGTAAGCAGCAGTTGTGACTGATAATACATTGCGATCGTGTGTTACACGCATATGGTCTTGCTGCACTGACAGTTCTAGCTGTTGTTCGTCTAGAGTCACCATATTACAGTATGCAAAAAGTATAGAGCAGCTCATTACGGACTCACCGTTCATCACGTGCGCTGTACTTGCAATGTATATCAGAGAACTCCTAATAGGACAAAAAAGTATCATGCTAGACTCAATAGCTTGCAAGTCTAAGCTTAGAAGAATCATTTTCATCTTCCTGAGTGTCATGCGGCTTTTCCATTGATCGTCGTGATTAGAGTTGCACTAGTATGACTATAGTGACTAGAAGATACTCGATCTCTACTCTAATTTCTCACCAGCTGCCTCTCTAAGCATACTGACGGTCCATGCTGCCTGGCTTAGAAAGAGAGAGTGCCCAACATCCCGCGTAACCACGGTATCGATCTTGTGGTTGCCAGCGTCCTGCACATTCTTGAGTAGCCACTCCGCAGCGGCTACCGTAGAAGGCACATCTTTTTTGCAAACAACATACGTTATGAATATGTGACGCCACGCGGCATAGGTTGTCGTGCTCCAGTACACACCAATACTTTGTGGGCGTAGCTGTGTGGTCCATTTCTCGACATCTTCGTCTGAGAGATCTTGGTAGAGCAGGTCTTTCGTGCCTTTGGGGTCGACAGTCACGATACCGGCCTAAAGAAGCTAGTTTAGTAGCCTCTCATGTATCAGAAAAGGTAGCTGCAGTGGTGATGACCTTGAAATCCGTCTTCATAGACGGTACCATGTTGTCTCGTGTCCCCTTTGACGAGTGTTGGAAACCCTCCGGCACTATGAATGCCATCATGTAGACCAGCCTCACAACGCCTCCTTTCAACCCTTTTTCGACGCAGCTCTTCTTGTCCAACCCCTCGAGCGCTTGCCCGCCGGGAATACCGCTATAGGAATGCATGACAACGATGACATCCTTGACATTTACTAGCTCCTCGACAGTGAATTTGATGGCAGTAACATCCTCGATGAAGTCGTCGATGGGGAGGTTGCCTCCGACGAATGGCAGGGAGAAACATACACAGTCATATCCGTAGGTCGATAGCATGGATTTTATACCGTCAAAGCACGAAGGACTGTGCCAAGCACCATGAATGCAGACAAATGTTGGCTTCGACATTGTCGGGGTGAGAAAGAGCTGGGTAAGCAGAGCTGGGTAAGCAGAGATAGAGATCTTTGACGATGATGTCAGGAAAAGAAAGGGCTAAGTACTAGAGTCTCTGAACAACGGGAATCTCTGTTGATGGGTCTCCATTAATAGACACAAAGCCCCATATATGGTAAGTAAGTCGTATATTTATTCAGAAGACTGCCGTCTCTCTACCATGGCATCAAAGTTGCTACGGCTCACGGGCGTGATCTATCTGCGAGGCATGCTTTCGGCGCACTCAGGAAGCTACAGATCGCTTTGACCACATTGCCTGGGCCCACTGTAACGGTGTCAATGTACATGAAATAGCATGTGAGATGAACAGATGCCAGGTCGTGCTAGGCAGCGGTCGAAGCGTTCGCTTCACCGCCTCGAAGTATGTAGCAAACCAGACATTCGGTTCGCGAAGCTGAAGCTGAACCAGTACCCCCAAGCAGGCATTATCGGCGTATGTGGTACAGAGGTTGATTCTCGTTGTACAGATGTCAACCTTCCGAATCCCGGATAAGTTCAGTCAGCTGTAACAGAAGGGCACAGCAGAGACATGACGAAGGACGCGTTGCAGCCTTGTAGATCATATTCCCGTATTCCGCTGTCATACTGGGACGGGCCTCGGCTGAGGCGTGATGGTGAGCTGTTCGCTACAAAGTAAGTGGATGTGGTGAATATGGTGAAGGACTACACTAAGGGCGGCTGAGGGGTTTTCGCATTCAGGCAACTGCTTGAACTTTAATTCAACAAAATATCTTACAACGAAGATCTGGTCAGAAATGTTTACAATACATACGAGCAAACTACTATTACAGTTTACAGAGAACAGTCGAGGTTTCGTAGAGTCATAAATATATATGAATCACGTACATGCGCAGATATACATACTAATGTACGAAAATTAATCTGAGTGCACACTCAGATGATGTTCTCGCAAGAAAAATGTCTAAATCAATCAAATTTTCAATTACAGTTTCTGCGACGTTGTCGAAAACATTCTGCCAAGCTCATTATTCTGATATTATTAAATGGTGCAAGAATATTCTTGAACAATGAAACTATGATTAAAACAATACTTTCATTTAACAATAATACAGTCATGTATTCTGAAGAAGAACTTACTGCAGATCATTGTGGAAACCCCCAGTCACCCTTAAAGTATGTTCTTGCTTAGTATGTAAACCCCGAATCCTGGAATGCAATACCCCTGATCTTATCTTCTCTACGTTGATACCAGCCTATCAAGAAATACCTTGCGCCTTCTTCTTGGCAGATTTAATTTGCTCCTTGCATTATCACGAAACATGCGACTCTAGAAGTCTAGAGCCATAGCTAAATAGATATGCATGAGTCAAGCACTACTGACATACTTCAACAAGGGTAAGGAGTACAAGAACACTACCCACAGATTTCATTCTCGAAACGTGTGCTTGTCTTTCCGCTTCGACCGTTTCCACATGATTCTTGAAACGAGTCTCGCTCCCAGGGCCGCGAAAGCTGCGTGCACTCCTAGGTGCGAAGCCCAATACCAAAGGCAAACTAGACACCAAAACCCTATTAGGAAAACAGTAATCCGCCTACATCGCTCATCCCCGAGAACGAGAGGCATTGTTTTTCTTCCACGTAGCCTGTCGCCGGCTTGATCTGATATGTCCTGGATTTGAATGGTTGTGAATATTACCCCCCCGATGATCAGGAACCACTGAACCAATTCCGTTTCTGATAATGGAAGGGGAGATTCGAGCGCAACTTTCATGGCCTCGGAAGAGTAACAGATGAATCCGCAGGCATTAATGAAATTTCGGGTGATGTAGCTATCATCTGCTCCTCCGCAATCGTTGTACCAATACCCCAAGAGGATAAGAGCTATGCATTGCCTGAGGCCTCCAATATACGCACTGACCAAAAAGGCGATCGGATAAAAGAGGAACATGATTCGTTTCGCCTGCTCAGGAGTAAGTCTTTTCGACGGCATAGAACGCCAGGACTTATTTAGTCGATCTTCTTCAATTGCTGCTGACTGTCGCTGATTGTCGATCGCGAAAGGGAGCAGATTGACCCAGGTCCAGAATGCAGTCATCAGTATCTTTTGAAACGTCGATCCTTTTGGTGGAGCCGAGCTGATCTCGAAGACTGGAGCGAAGATAGCATTCAAAATCTCGAACACAGTCTTCGGTCCAACAATCGTTTTCAAATCGCTGAAGGTGAAGAGCCATATGGAATGCAAATAGAAGATTCAGGAATGCGTGTTTGAAAGTCCTGGAACTGCACCGAACATATCCCTCGCTGGAGATCTGTGCAAAGTACTGTCTGAAGACACGAGAGGTAGCGCACTTCTTCCTTGTCGCTCATTCAGACCTGAATATTCTGAATTCATAGGTGTTTTCCCTGCCGAAAGATCGCACTGGAGACCCTGTGAATGTGTCAGTATTCAGACATCTATACCTTGTGACTCAACTTCTTCTTACCACATGTCTTTTCATATCTATCGGCCAGTCAGAAGTATCATTATCATGGCTGCCCATTGGCAGAGTTTCCTTGATCGTGGCTTACTGATTGACGAAATTTAGATGAACCGAAAAGAAGCAGTGCTTACAGGTGAAACGCTGTGCTTGAAGATTGACCTTCAGCGTGTCTAGCGAATGGCTTGGCAAATTGTATAGTATGTTTGTGCTGTAGTCTCGACTCATGTTTCCTTCATATAGTAAGACAACAGCTATGGAATCCCCTTTCTTGAAGGATGTGCCGCAGTCAAGGGCGTGAAAAATCAATGTAGTATCACAAGCTGCTTCACCAAGATGATCTTTACCCATTCTCATTCGAGTTGTACAGGCAGACGTCAGCTCAATGTTTTTTGAAGTCGTACGGTCTGGTTCGGGGAATTAATCTGCATATAAGACTTGGATTGGGAATCGAGTGAGTGTGGCATTAAAGACGTGTTCGATCTATTGACACCGGATGCCTAGTGTGATGAGTGAGTTGATCAGTCATTGAAGAGCAAGAGATTTATCCCTGTCTACTGCTATGCATGTTCAACGGTCCTTTCGGGAGCTAGGATCTAGTTTTATCATAACGGCACACGCCTTCAACGTACACACACATACACAGCCCACAGCCCCCAGACATTTCCAAGTGAGGCAGCGAATAAGACGTGGCCAGAGGTATGTACGTAGCAGTCTTTTTAAGTCGAAATCCTACAAGGCAGATTTGGTATCCTACAATGAGCCAATATACGTTGTATTTCGTCTGTTTCCCGCAGGATTGTAGCCTCGTTGTTATTTTCGCCCCGGATTTCGGATGTAGAGGCTGCTTCCGCCAGATTTCACGACAAACCCAAGTGTATCGATCCAGATGGTATTCTGAATAATCAGAGTCTACATATCTATTGCGGTGGAGAACTGCCGTCTCTACAAGGCTATGCTTTGCTCTAGCTGAGTGCCTACGCCTAGGTCTCTGACATCTTCAGATCTTGCCTTTGGCTTCTTTACCCTTGTTGGTTACTGCTCTTTATCAAGACCATCTTCTTTACTCCTATCAATTTGACTTATTGCCAAAGACCTTTGCTAGCCATGTGGATCCTTTTCAAGCTCTGCCTAGCTGCTGTTCTTGGCCTCTTCTTCCATAATGCCATCTTCATGCATGGAGAATGGCATATGCAGGCACCGACTATTTTGAAACTCCACATTGCTGCCTTTCTTCTGATATTCCTCTTGCAATCCGTTAATGGAGCGGACCGCGGTGTCGAGAGCTTCTCCGAGAGTTTCCTAGTTATTAGTACCTACTTAATGATAACCCTGGCAAGCATGGTAATATATCGCAAATTCTTTCACCGCTTACGCAATTTCCCTGGCCCATGAATAGCCGGGATCACCAAATTCTGGCACGTGTATCAATGCGTGGGCTCACAGAACCATCTACTTTTGGATAGATTGCACCGCAAATATGGTCCGTTTGTTCGAACGGGTCCAGAAGAAATCACAGTCTTCCACCCTGAGATCCTACCCGCGGTAGATGAACCTGGAAACATCTGTACCAAAGCGGTCTGGTACGATCTCCTCCTTCCGGAGATTGCTCTGAACACAACGCGCAGCAAGCCAGACCATGACAAAAGGCGCAGAATTTGGGATCATGAATTCAGCGCCAAAGCTCTGGCGATGTATGAGGATCGAGTGACTGAATATGCCGAAAAACTCGAAAACCGCATTGCCGATTTGGCAGCGAAAAATCAGCCAGTCAACGTTTCTTCGTGGTTCTATTGGTTCACGTTTGATGTAATGGGGGAATTCGCCTTTGCTCGATCGTTTGGAATGCTGCAAAACGAGGAATGGCATTTCGCTGTGATTATGCTGCGGAAAGCCATGAGGTTGCTGGGTCCTTTGAGCCCCGTCCCTTGGCTGACGCAGATCGGGTTCAATATCGTCCCATGGCTTTGGGTAGTTCGAGATTGATTGGCCATGCTAGATTGATGCAGAGAACGAATGAGTGAGCGTATAAAGGTAGTCTAAATCAGTGGCAATAGTGTCTGAGAGTCCCCTTAGCTGATGTTGGATTTCCAGATGACAACTATCAAACATGACGTTTCACATTGACTGATTGATGCTTCGAAGAGCGCCAACACACTAGAACAGGATCGAGAGTGGCTCAACGGTGACGCAGTGACCATCATCATCGCTGGAAGGTGAGCGTATGGAATTGTCTAACCTTCATAAATACCTAAACTTCCTCGTCTGTTGCTTACAAGGAGCCGCTTCTAGCGATACTGTTGCCCCTACGTTGGTCTTCATCTTCTACGAACTAGCCCTTCACCACGACCAGCAAGAAAAGCTCCACGCGGAAAGCGCCTCCACCGATATTTACGATAGAAAAGCGCTCCGATCGCTCCCTCATCTGAACGGGGTCATTAACGAAAGCCTACGTATCCATCCCCCGGTGCCAACGGGTGGCTATAGGCAGAGCCTCGATTGCGGCATGACCGTTGCCGGCCAGTATATCCCCGGCCGCACGACAATCGTAGCCCCGCGCTACACACTCGGAAAACGTGTGTGATATTCTCTTTTTTCTTCCCTGACCATTCTTACTCTCCAATCAACGCCCCGATTTCTAACAGGTTGGTCCGTCGCGCAGTGGAAAGCTGCTTCGAGCAAGCCAAAGACTTCGTTCCAGAGCGCTGGTACAGCAAACCAGAGATGATCAAGGACAAACGCGCATTCGCTCCTTTTGCACAAGGTATCATAAGCTTTCCCCCCTCAGCCCTTTAATACAAACCAATTTCTTTCTTTTTGCACATTCCTTCCTCTCACCCCTTCCCCTTTCCCACGAGAACTAATTAACATACACTCTCAAGGTCGCTACTTCTGCGTCGGCAAGCACCTCGCTTTGAACGAATTGCGTTTCGTCACCGCGCTGCTGATGCAGAAATACCGTATCCGTTTTGCGTCGAGCGAGAATGATAGACGCATGAAGCGAAATTTGCGAGATCAGTTTACGACGACGTCAAGAAAGCTGAGACTTTCTTTTGAGGTGAGAAGCGAAAAAGAGGGTTGATAGAGTATGATTGAGATCTTTTGAATCGATTTCTTGTATGTTAAGTCGAGATGAGGTTTTTGAGTTAAAACAGAGAGCTAGAATGTTCTTTTCAAATACTCGTCTTAAAATTCAAGTGATTTAAATGTTAACTCTACATTGTGATTAACATTTCATATGTATAATGTAACGAAATTCAATCATGCTGAACTTTTGACATCATGATTACTCATTCTCATCTCACAATTTTTTTTGATGAAGTGTAAATCTGACATCAACAAAATGAAATCACTGAAATTTAATGCATTTGATCATTAAAATTTGATTTGATGAATCTGCTCATATGTTAATTTCTAGACTCAATTAGTACAGTTAACTGTGCTGCAAAATATTTTAACATGAATTATATTTACTGTCAGAATAGTGTTTAAATGATACAATCAATGAAAATCAGAGTTGATAGTGCTTGATCTTTAAAAATAACTATAACTGAATATTAAAAATACAGAAGAATATCGACAAAATGTTCAGCAGCTAACTTTTTGCTCGATGACAGAATCTGAAAAAGTCAACTTAATTCAGCTAATAATCAGCTAACAACTGACTAATCAGCTAAATTTCAGCTAAATTCAACTAACTCAACTAATTCAGCTAATTCAGCTAAAATATTTATCTACATGCTCATCACTTTACTCGCTCATTTACTCATCACTCTACATACTCATCATTTTACTCATCATTCTACATGCTCATCATTCTACTCGCTCATTTACTCACTTCATTTACTCGCTCATCTACTCGCTCATTTACTCGCTCATTTACTTGCTCATTTACTCGCTCATTTACTCGCTCATCTACTCACTCATCTACTCGCTTATTTACTCGCTTATTTACTCGCTCATTTACTTGCTTATTTACTTGCTTATTTACTCGCTCATTTACTCATCATTCTACATGCTCATCATTCTACTCATCATTCTACATGCTCATTATTCTACTCATCATTTTACATACTCATCATTCTACTCATCATTTTACATACTCATCATTCTACTTGCTCATTTACTTGCTTCATTTACTCACTCATCTACTCGCTCATCTACTCACTCATCTACTCGCTTATTTACTCGCTCATTTACTCGCTCATTTACTCGCTCATTTACTCACTCATTTACTCACTCATTTACTTGCTCATTTACTCACTTAGAAGAATTCATCTAGCAATTGATTAAATCTAGCAATTGAACAGTTTTATAAAGCTGAAAATTCACATTTCATCTTTTATTGCTTTAAACGATGAACTATGTAGTTAATATAATTTCTTTGAGACTCTTCTGATATGCATGTCTTGCTCTGATTAATCAGTTGTAAATATTTTATTATTTCTTTGCTTCTGCTTCTGCTTCTGCTTCTGCTTCTGCTTCTGCTTCTGCTTCTGCTTCTACTTCTGCTTCTGCTTCTGCTTCTGCTTCTGCTTCTGCTTCTACTTCTGCTTCTGCTTCAGCTGTTTAACTTATAATTTAACTATCAATTGCTTTTGCTTTTGCTTCTGCTTCTGCTTCTGCTTCAGCTGTCTGACTTGTAACTTAACTATTAATTGCTTCTTCTTCTTTTGTTTAGAGCTTAATGTCAAAGTGAAGAGTTCAAGATCTAAACGTAGTAAATCATTAATCTTTCTATTTCACATCTTTGTCTATTGAGCTGAAGTTACAACAGCTTATTTTTGAATAAAATATTTTGAAGTAAATAGCTCAGAATTTAAACGTAGTAAAAAATTGATCTTCTTTTGTCATATCTTTGCTCGTTGATTCTCTCTTCTTTCATCAACAATTTCTTGATTCATGACTTTGACAGTATCATAATTACTCTCAATTCAATTGATCTTTTGTTTCTTTCTTTTATTGAGTTCAAGAAGTTTCTGATTAATGATGTTTTAAATAGTTGATTTTGTCATTGTTCATATTGTTGCTTTACTCATCTTTTCAAGAATCTGACTAGAAATCATTTCTTTTATTGCTTGTCTAATAAGCTGCTGTACTTGTGAAGTATTTGCAAATGTTAGAATGACTTCTA
>JAABUT010002920.1_pt1 | contig 15549 bp, 14 predicted proteins | sample 5559281 | NCBI WGS metagenome assembly JAABUT01 (sample SAMN10711880, study PRJNA513359) | rock metagenome | isolation source: Antarctica rocks | place: Antarctica: Victoria Land, Ricker Hills nord | collected 2016-01-04 | reverse complement strand
TAAATGCAACTTGAAAAATATTAATGAACACTTGTGATAAAACAGTTCAACAAAGCAAAACATGTTATACATGTAAAAAGCTGAGTTATTACTTTAAGAATTATACTCAGAATAAATACAAAAATAAGTCAAAGTTTTATAATAAGCAAGACAGATTTTTTGCAACAACAAAAGAAAATCAGAAAGATAAACATTAAGTGTTGTTATGAACAACATGTTACAAGAACAATTGTTACACTCATTTAAATGATAAGAAAGATTTGAAATGATACTTAAAATTCTCACAGAAGAATCATTTTTACACAGCAACTCATTGTTAATTGAAAGTGCATGATAAAAATAGTGATGAAAGTTTATTCATTATGATCGCGAAATCAAAGATTCTCAACAGCGAAACATATGACTTGAATAAATTGAACAGCATTAAAGAAGTTATTCATTAAGCAGTTGAAGAAGAAAATCAACTTAGCAAAACTTTACAAGCATTTACTATTGCAGCAAAAGATATTCTTAATCAGAAAAAAGATCATTTTGAAGTAAAAAAAGATTTCAAAAAGCTTAAAAGTTAAGCAAACTTTATAAGCATGTACAATGAATTGTACACTTTCTTTAAGCAGAAAGAAAAAGATTTTTCACAGTGAATGCAACAGATCAAGAATGATATACATCAAGTTATTTATGACATTATGCAAGATGAGTTAATTGCATCACGCAAAGATATTTAATATCATGACATAGTCATGAAAAAGTCACTCACAGAAGTTAAGTTCATTAAACAAGAAAAATATGTACTTTTTGATGAAAATCACATATTCAGAAAACTCAAACAGATGATAAAAATCATCAGAAAAAGATTTAATTTATGTAATTCAAAGAAATATTCACTTAAGAAGATCAATTCAAATCAATTTCAATAAATAAAATAAGTATTAAAAGAAAAAACTTTTAATTCAAAAAACTAGAAAACTCTTTAATTGATAAATTATTAAAAAAGTTTAGTTGAAGATTAAAAATTGAAAACATATTTATCTTCATTAATGACTTGTTGCAATTATGAGTTTGAGTCAAAGTTAATGATCACGCAGCATGATTATTCATAAACAGTGACTGCATAAGAAATTACATATCTTCAGAATTTGTTAAAGAAGCGCAAATATTTATGCAGAAAAAGAAAGAATTTTACAATTTGCAGAACTTCAATAAAATACTTATGAAGTACAATAATGAACTAATAAATCAAGAAACTCAACTCATTCATTTAAGATTTAAACAATATTGAAAGAAGTTATGTTTAAATGTTATAAAATAATCAGACAGTGATATAGTTTTAAACATATCATGACTTCATATGATCAATTTGATGATTGATTAAATTAACAAGATAATTACATTTTTGAATATAAAAATGACGCAATTGCACTCAATATTGAAATCATCACAAAATGTGAAAATATTCATCATGATAAGCAAAGAAATGCGCGAAGAGTTTAAAGAAATCAATGATGTACAGATGTTATGAAGTAAAGAGATTTAAAATGATCATTCAAAGAATTTCATTATCACTAATATTTTTAAAGAATATCAGAAATATAAAATTCTGTTTAAGAAAGAAAATGATCAGAAGATATTACTTAAATATCAATTGTAAAATCACAAGATTAAGCTTAATGATAATAAGAAACTTACAAAACAGTTTATTTATTCATTGTTGATAAAAAAGCTCAATGTTTTGCAACAATATTTGAAGAAAAACATGTGAAAAAAATTTATTAAAGAATCATAATCATCAGCAAAATACTCAATTCTGTTTATTTTGAAATTAAATGAAAGTCTAAAACTATGTGTTGATTACAGAGCATTGAATAACATCATGATTAAAAACAGTTATTCATTATCACTCATAGCAAAACTGCAGAATAAACTGCAGAGTGCACAATAATTTAAAGTTTGTAAAACTTTCTTAACATGTTGCACATGTTCTTTCTTCATCTTTGAGTATACTAATATATCATTCAAATATACTATGATGAATTGATTCAAATAATGTCATAACATGTTATTTATAAAGATTTGAAACATGATTGAAGCATTGATTAAGTTGAAAGACATAATCAAATACTCATAATGTTTTAGTTGAGTGTAAAAAACTGTCTTTCACTCATCTTTTTCTTTAATTTATATTCAATTAAATGTTTTATCATCAGTCATCTTCTTGATATTCTTCTTCATGAACAAGAACTTTCATTCTTGTATGAGCTTCGACTCTGACATCATCGAGTATGAAAGCACTTGCGAATGCTTGCAGATTGATTGAGTCAAGAATATATCTGAACAAATGAACAAAACTTTGATCTTCGCTCGTGAAGCTCTGATCAAAACATGAGAACAAATGATGAATCAAGCTAATAAGCATAGAATAGAGATCAATTACAAGATCGAATCAAAGATGTTTCTGAACGAACGAAACATCGTTACAGCGAAATCTTTCAAAAAATTGAATGACAAGATGCTCGATTCATTTCAGATCATTGAGTCTGTTGACTCATTTTATAAGTTGAAACTATCAAAGACTATGCGTATACATGATGTATTTTATTCAGAGCTTTTTCATTCTGTCGTTGATGACTCTCTGTTTGATCAAAAAAATGAATCTTCGAAATCAATAGTGATAAACGATAAAGATGAATGAGAAATTGATGATATACTGAACTCTCAACGCTATAGAAGACGACTTCAATATTGAGTCAAATGAAAAAGCTATGACAACGATCTCAACTGATATAACGCTGACGACAACGAATTTATGAACGCTCAAGAGATGATTGACGACTTTCATATTAAATATTCAAGAAAAGCGCACTAAGAAACAACATTCATGCAAACATGAATAGTCAAGAGAAGAAAATAATGTTACAATTCTAGTCTTCATCTATTCTTCGTTTATTCTTCGTCTATTCTTCGTCTAGTCTTCGTCTGATTTCATTCTAATCAAGTCTAGTGAGAATCTGATCTAGAGATGATATCATTGAAACTCTGCATCATATGTGTAAGATGTCAACTCAATCAAGTTTAGCACAGAGTTGAGAAATACACATATAAGAATCGAGTTCTTTTCTGTAGATACTTTTCTTTCTTAGCATTTATTTATTAGTTAAATGACATCTCTATGACTCACTCTAGATTGATCTCTAACACTTTCAAATTTAATATTGAAAGAAATCTGAAAACTCAAAGATCAATATTTTGAGCAGAAGAGCAGATCACATGATAAATAAATCACAAATAAATCAGATTATTTTGCAAAAGAATTTGAATGATTCAATTGTTTATAATAAATAAAACGCAGTCACTTTACAAATTAACAACAAAGATTTTAAGAAATGAGTAAAGTTAAAGTTAGCAAAGAACTCAGTTACACAAGATATTATAAGAAATATTGAGAACAATACAAACTTTGAAATTATCAATGAAATACTAACATTTCAAAATCTGATCTATGTTTCAACAAAATGCAAACAAGAAATGATAAATGATTATCACAAATTAATGATACATAAACATCAAAATTTGAATAAAATCATTGAAAGAATATCTAGAATTTACTATTTCTTAAAGATGAGAAAACAGATAAAAAATATTATCAGAAAGTGCAATGTGTATATTCATATGAAATACAATCAATATAAACTTTATGAACTTTTGAAAAGTTTCAGCACATTGAATCATGCATGAAAAAGCATAGCTTTGAACTTCATAGTTAAGCTATTTAAGTCAAAGAAAAGAATCATTAAAACAACATATGATTTTATCTTGATTATAATAAACAGATTAATCAAGTATGAATATTTCTTATCATATAAAAAAACAACATTTGCAAAAGATTTAACTTACATATTTTCGAGAATGATTGTAGCAAATCATGAACTATCAGATGAGATAATTTCAAATAAAAATAAGCTCTTTATATTGAAATTTTGAAAATTCTTAATGAATCAGTTAAAAATTCATCATAAATTGTTAACAGTTTATCATTTGCAAATAAATAAATAAATGAAGAGAATGAATTAAACATTGAAACAGTATTTCAGATGTTATATTAATTATAGACAGAATGATTGAGTACAGTTACTGTCAATAGCACAGTTGACTTTCAATAGCACAACAACAAAAGTAATCAATATGTTATCATTCTTTGCAAATTAAAAGTTCAAGTCAAAAACTCTTAAGAAATTGTGTGAATTTGCATAATTAACTCAGAAAGTTACACTACAGATAAAATAACTGCAGCTGTTACAGAAAGAATTACAGAAGAACATACAGTTTCTCAGCAAGTGCATGATTCTGTATGCAAATAAAAAAAAAGATAAAAAATTTACTTTTAAAAAGAGAAACAAAGCATATTTACTAAGATGAAACATCAAAACGAAAAGATCAAGTAATAAACTGAATCATACAAAGCTAAAATCTTATAAAATTTTAGAAATTAAAAAATCAATTAACTATAAGTTAAATTTCTCAACATTTATGAAAATACATTTAATATTTCATATTTGTCTTTTGAAGTCTGCAAACTTGAATGCATCAATTTAAACAAAATCTTCAAAAATTGATTCAAAGAATCAGAATGTTGAATACAAAGTAAAAAATATATTAAATCAACAAAATATCAAAAATCAGTTTCATTGATTAATTAAGTGAAAAAATTATAAACATATCAAGAACACTTGAGAATTAAAGAAGAATTTCAAGAACTGTTAAATGCTTTTGCAACAGTTTTAATTAAAAAACTCAGTCAGTTAAAATTTGATGAAAACTCAATCTGCTTGAAGAACATGTTAAAGAAAAGTTCATTCAGCAATGATTTGCTAGTCTTTCTTTCATTCTTCTTAAGTTTAATGATGTTTTGAAACTTTCATTCAATTATCATTTATTTCTTATTCTTCAAAAACATAAATTAATTTTGCAAATGAATAATTTTTGCAAAGATTTTTTGCATCTGCTTATGAACATTCAGCAATTCATCAAGAATGCAATCACATTCTGTCTTTATTCTTTTTCACTTCATCATCAAGAAAGTAAAATTGCATTTGCAATCAAGATGTATACACTTAATGCAATGATTGATTTTATTATTAATATAACATTTCTTTTGCAAGCAATTGCAATGTTCACAAGAATGCATGATAGCATGCTTAAAATTCATATGTTCAAGAAAATCTTTGCAACGCAAGATAAAGTTTTTGACTGTGTGATGAGAAAACATGAAGAAAAAGTGATTTTCAAGATAAAAATTTTAGAAGAAAATTTAATGTTAAAACTTTCTTGCATGAGATTATATAACAGCAATGATTAAATAATCATTGAGTAATCAAAATCTTGAAGTGATCATTTTGATCACTTGAATCAAAAGTGATCACAGTGAGCATGATGAGCATAATGTTTATTTTGCTCATTTTGCTCAAGAATTATCAGAATGATCATTCAGAACAAAAATAACTTAACATGATTTTTTTATGTTTATATAATAATGATTGTTTTCTTAAATAAAAGTTTCATGCTCAACTTATGTAAGTAATTAATACATATTATTGTTTCAGCTATCTTCAAATTTTAAGTTTAGTAATAATGATTAATGTTTAATCTTTATATATATCTTGTGTTGTTAAAAAACAATCATTACATGATGATTTAAAAACTTAAATTTTAAATTAAAGTTTACATTTATTGCATTGATGTTACATCGACATTAAAAAATCTTGTTGAATGTTTAATCACATAATTAAATGATAAATTAAATGATTTATCATTTTGATTGACTTCTTTTCTTATAAAATCACTTTGACGTGATTAGCTGCAAATGCATATTTAATAACTTAAATAACATGAATTATCAAAATAATATGAATGATATTGCTGATAATAATTATTCTGATTCTATATGCTCAATTTTATATGTTTAAGCATATGCAAAATTAAAGTATTAAATCAATGAATTTAATATTTAAGTAGTTATTTAATAAAAAAAACAATTACAACATATGCACAATAAATTTTGAAAAAGAGTATTACATGCAAGACAAAGTGAATTTAAAGAATGATCAAATGATAATAAATTGCACAAGTTGCAACAATGCAAGTTTAAAGATAATTGCAAACAATATTGACATGTCATAAGAAAACAGTGATGTGAAGTTGCAATATTTATGCAATAATGAAGAAAAAATAATTGATATTATTAATTTATTAATAAAGACATCAATGTTAAAGAAAAAAATGAGCAAAGATTACTTGTAAAAAGAAATAGCATTGAAACTGATGTATCATCTTTAACTTGAATCAGAAGAAAAACATCATATGACTTAAAATGCAATAATCATGAAGAATGTATAAAAACTGAAAACATTGTTAAGAAATAAAGTACAGATGCAATATAAAAAGTTGTATCTGAGCAACAGAGAAAGCAAACAATGAACATGTGCAATGATCATGCTAGTAGAAAGATACTGTAAAACATGTATGTCTTTGTTTTTATTTACAAATCATCATGACATTTATATGTTGTTGAAATCATGTCTAGATCATTCAATCAAAAAGATTCAGAGCTGATATGTATGTATTGTTCTTTAAAGATAACTATAACAAAACATTAAGAATACAGAAGAGAAAGAGTGCAAGCTCTTTTATAAATAATGATTTAAGACTGTGTTAGACTTGATACAGATGTGATGTAATATGTCAGATGTGTTTGTTTAAAAGAATGATGAAAGAAATGAATGAAGAAAGTGCTGAACAATGAAGAGAAGTGTTGAGAATGACTTGAAGAGATGTGCTAGATTCAAACTAAACATAGCATCATGACTTGCTTTAATTAAATTGATTAAAGTTAAATCTGAACTCTGATTGATTCAGACATGTTCATAACATTATCTCTTTCTTTGAACATTTATATTTGCATGAATAGAAAAGAAATAAAAGCAAAAAATTCATCATGTTTTCAATTTAGTGCGACTTATTCAAATACAGCTTGTGAAATTCATTCAGAACTTTCTTTGAGTCATTGAATTTTTCTTTATCAACATAGTATCATTTGTCATCACAATTTATCTCAATTCATTTGATCTTGTATTGTAGTCTTTCTTTATATCGTCTGAAGTTCAATATATCATTTACTTCTCAATGCTCTTCATTCTCTTCAATAATCATTGATTTAAAGAACTCAGAGTGTTGTTCTGATAAAGAGTCATTTGATGAAGATTGTAAATACTTCGAACTGAACATTAAATGTATATGCTTCATGCTTCTAGATAACTGAAGATGATAGAAGATCTCAACTTTGACTGTGATTGAATAAAGATTGAGCTGCTTGTCTTTCAAATCTTTGCATGATCTAATAATTTTGATGTTTTCAAAAACTAATCAAACTTGATCATCTACTTCATAAATGATGTCTCGTCTATGCTTGTTCATCTGAGCTTCAATGATCTGCTTAATCTTTTTCAATTATTGATGATTGAAGATAAGAAGTTTGCTCATTCAAGTAACAATGTCATTGATCTTTCTAGTCTCAATATGTTGACGAGTCATTTTATAATCAGTTGTATCTGAATCAAAACTCATTCAAGAGTGAAAGTCTTTATTGAAGTAGAAAAAGATCATCAAGATAGTTGAGAATATATTGAAATTATCATTGAATTTCATCATTGAAAGTTATTTAGCTCAGTCATTCTGCATGTAATTGCAGTAAATTTGAAGTTTGTATTCAACATCTTGATTAGCTTGTTTCAACTGATCATTGATTTCTGAATGATAAACTGTTGATAAATTGACTTGAATCTTCAGTCGTTTACAAAGACTTTGTCACATGATCAATATGAACTGAAAGTCTTTATTTAAAACAATAGAACTAAGTAAATCATGAAGTCGATAGACGTTTCATAGCATGATTCATACTATTTCTTCAATTAAGATGTCATTGTCTTCTCAATGACAGAAAACATAATGACATTCTTTGAAAAGATGACATATGATCGTGCAAATGATGTTATAGTTTTTCAATAGAAATAGCTCAGTGATGAAGTTCATAGTTATATCTTGTCAACGCTGCTGAGAAATTGATAAAGATTGAAGCAAATCATTTATATCATCTCAAGATGCTTTGCTTCGCTGACAGACATAACAGTTTCAAATGTATTGTTGAATAATTGCTCAATGATCTGATCAATAGTAGAAGCATTGAACTAAATCAATCATTTGTTTAATGTCAGAGTGCAAGATTGATGATTGATCGTGAATCTTTCAAAGCAATTTCGTATGCATTTGTTTTGACATTCATAGTAGACTCTTTTTGAATAAAACGTTGTCAATGATTTGATAGTTCTTTAGCTTTATGTCATGAAGCTTCAGTTCATCTTTGTTCATAGTTTGTTGATACTCATTGCATAGTTCATTCTTTTGATTGACTAAATGTACATGTTGATAAAGATTAGTTTTGTATTTAAATTTGATTTCAAACTCGATCAATAAAATGTTTATTCAATTCAAGATCAATATAGTCTGAAAACAATCATTTATTTCTTTAGCTGATTCAAAACTATTGATCATTGACATTTTAGTTAAAGCATCGACTTTGATGTTTATTTTGTCTGATCAAAAGATAATTTGAAACTTAAACTTCAATAAAATATTCAGATAGTTCGCTTGTCATCAAGTCAGCTGTTTGTTTTTCATAAAGATCTTCAAAGTCTGATGATCAGTAAACATCTGAATAAATAGCTCAGTATTTTCTAGTTTGAATCATCAGTGTTCAAAGCATTGAATGATAGTTAGCAATTTCTTGTCATAGATGTGATAATTGCATTCAGCTGAAATCATGCTCTTGTTATAGAAGATTATCAAATGAAGCACATTCTCATCATTGTATTGAGATAGTATGTCGTCTTTTACATAGTTGAATGCATTGATTTTCAAAATAGCTTGATGTTTGACATTGAAATGACGCAGAACTGAGATCGAGCTGATCTGCTTCTTCAGATTGTTAAAAACTTCGATGCAGACTTCGTTTCAAACAAAAGATGTATCTTTTCAAGTCAGCTGAGTGAATGACTTGACTAGATTCAAAAAGTTCTTGATGAAGCATCAATAGAAATTGATGAAGTCAATGAAGTCTTGTATCTCTTTTAGATTAATAAATGTAGCTCAATTGACTATAGCTTTCACTTTGATAGAATTCATGCAAAGATCTTGTTCAAATACTATGATTTTTAAAAAGATTGTTTCTTCTACGTTGAATTTGCACTTTTGAATATCTATTTGCAGATTAGCATCTTGTAGATGATTTAATATCATCTTGACATGTTGTTTATGCTTCTTTTGAGTCTTGTTGTATATGAGAATGTCATTTAAATAAGCTTGACAGAAGTCATTTAGAAAGTCTCATAAAACATTGTTCATATATTGCTGAAATGAGATCAAATCATTTGTTAATTCAAATGATAGAATCTTTGATTTGTACACTTCTAGAGCAATAATGAAGATCGTATAGTTCTCACTATCGAGATGCATACAAAGTTTGTTGAAAGCAAAAATTATATTCAGTCGAGTCAGATGTTTGCAGTCAACGATTTTGTCAATCATCTCATCTATGAGCGATAGAGAGTAGCGATTTCTTTTGATAATGACATTGAGCTTTTGATAGTTGATACAGAAGCGAAGATCATCATTGATCTTCAGAGCGAATAAAACAAGTGAGAAATATGAGATCTTGCTAGAAGTAATAAAATTCTTTGACAGATTTTCGTTCAGATATTCTTTGATCTTCTGAAGCTTGTAGAGTGACATTCAATAAGCTCGACATCTAGAAGAAGTGAAATCGTTAGTGAGTTTTATCTTATGATCATATGAACGATAAAATGATAGTTTATTGACTTGAGCTCAATCAAACACGTCGAGAAAATTCTGATATTTCAAAGATAGCTTGACTTTGATGTCTTCTAGATTTTGAGCTGATGCATCAATGAAAGCGACGTCTAGAACATTCAGTTTGCATTGAGTGTTATAAACTATTTCTCTATCAATATCTTCGATCGACATAACGAAAATCTTGATGCAATTCTTCTTTGATCATTTAATCAGTGCATGAAAAGATGCAGCTTTCACACTGAACATAAAAAAGTTCTTTTTCAAAGCAGTAGAAGTGAGTCGTTGAAGCACTTTGAAAGCTGAACTGATAAAAGAATTTGATGATCATGATTATTTTGAGTGTGAAGCTCTGACTGACATCAAAAAAACAGAAATGAGAGCTTTTAATTGATTCGAAAAAACAATGACATCGTTTCACATATCTAGTAGTATTTCATTTTTATTCTTTCAGAACTTTTCTAATATGACATCATGATGATTTATATCAGCTATTAACATTAAAACAGTCAATTTCTTATGACTTTTAACTGTGAGATTGAGTAGAATTTTATGAGTAATGATCTTCTTCATCAGCTTTTCATCATATTCTCTTATTAACTTCTCTTTAATTAGTTGTATGAGTTGAATTTCAAGCTTCTGACATATTTGATTGACTAGCTTTGTATGAATCAAGATGTAAATTATTAAGTCACTATCTATCAGAGATTGTAGCTTGAAGAATTTGTCTTGCAAGAATAGAATGACATCAACTAGAAATGACTTTTCAAAGTAATTCTCTTCGATAGATGAAATTTCGTCGATTAAATTGCACAAAGAAATGATCTTTATCTCTTCAATGATTCTGAAAAAGATGACTAGTTTTTTGAATCAGACTCTGAATTGAAGTTCAAAGAATGATCAAACTCGTCATTTAATGCATTAATTTTGAAAGATTTATTCAAGCATTCTTTAAAAGTATGATCAGACTTATGACAAAAAAAGCAGTTTTCAATTAGTAAGTCATTTTCTTTGACGTTAGTCAAAACAGCGTCATGTGATTTTAACTGATCAGTCATCTTCATTTCTATGATTCTACGAGTAGCTTTGTATGATTCTTCAACAAAGATGATCTGTTTAGTTGTTTAAACTTTGATCATTGCTTTTCTATTCTTGATCTCTCGAATAGCTCGTTGATCATTATTCAATCAAATGAGATAGAAATGAATTTCTTTCAGAGTATTGAGTTGAATCAATTGAGTTACTCAAGCGAATCAAAGTCGAGAGTTTATTTTATTCTTTAAATCAATGATCAGCTGTTTTTCTTGATAGTCTAGATAGAAGAATAGTCGTTGAAATTGAGTATAAAACTCGCTGAATTTCTTCTATTCTTGAATCAAGTTGTAGTAGTTTCTACGAAAGTTGACTTCTTTATCTGAATCATTAAACAATTGAGCTAACTCTTTCAAAAGTTCATTGATGATTTTGTATAAATTGAAACAGTCACGTTCACGTCTTGACTGAGTGATCTCAGCTGCATCATCGAATAATCTGAAATGTACATAGCTCAGCTTGACTCATTCACTTGAAAAGAGATCAACGTTGATTTTCAGCTTGTTCTGAACTTTTTCATATCAATTCTTTCAGATAAAGTTCTTTTCATCAGTGAACAATGAAGAATCAAGTATTTTCTGAAATCTAGAATGCTTAAAGTAAATTAATGATGACAAGATAATCTCTTTAGCTTGTAGTCTAGCTTTCAGCTCTTTGCATCGTTTCTTCAAAGCTTTCATAGTCATAGAAGATGTTATGATTTCAGCGAATGAGTCATTATCTTCAACAATGAAGAATGAGACTTCAAAATGCTCTTTAAAGAGATGAAACATGATGAGAAAGAAAGAAGAGATTAAATTGAATGAGTGTTTTTTGAAAGAAAGAAATTGAGCGAAGAATGATGCTCGATAATAGAAAATAAAGTCATTTTTGTTGTTTGATTTGAGAATTGATTGATTCTCTTGATTGATTTGATTCTCTAGCAATCAATGAAGATTCTTTATTGCTGATTCTATCAATTAAGATGAACGATGCATACTTAATGAGCTGTAAGTCGTTTAGCAATTCAATCAGTTTCGCTGTTGATTTTATAAACTTTCTAGTGTTGTTCTGTCTTTCAATTACATTGATCATCAGATAAATGAATTTCTTTAAACTCAATCTGTCTGAATGAGTATATTGAACGAGTAATGAGTATCTGTATCATATGATAAATGAGATTCTTAATGTAATGTTGAGATCATGTCTAGATCATTCAATCAAAGAAACTCAAAGCTGATATATATGTATTTTTCTTTAAAGATAGCTATAACAAGACATTAAGAATACAAAAGAGAAAGAGTGCAAGCTCTTTTATAAATAATGACTTGAGACTGCGTTAAACTCGATACAGATGTGATGTAATATGTCAGATGTGTTTATCTAAAAGAATGATGAAAGAAATGAATGAAGAAAGTGCTGAACAACGAGAAGAAGTGCTGAGAATAACTTGAAGAGATGCGCTAAATTTAAACTAAACATAGCATCATGACTTGTTTTAATCAAATTAATTAAAGTTAAATCTGAACTCTGATTGATTCAGACATGTTTATAACATATGTACACTTAAGAAATACTTTTCAACTCTTTTATCATTGACTCAAATTTTAATTTCTTTCTTCTTACTAACTATTTTATGAGAATGATGTGAACAGTTTCATGACATTCATTTCTCATTTAATTAGTGATTATTTCTTGATCATTATAGAAAGAATCAAGAAGAAAACAGAAAGAGAACAGCAAGAAAATAATTTATTCATCAATGTTCAAGAAAAACAAAAAGAATATAATCTATCATTAATGTTCAAGCAATTACTCTTCAACACTTTCATTCATCATTTTTCATTGACTTAATATCATTCTTAACGCAGTAGAAATAGAATTTAAATTCATAAATTGCAATCTTTGTCTCTTTCATTCTTTTATAAGCTTTTCTCATCTGATTCAATGCAAATTTTCAATAAAATTCAATAAACTCTTTTACTTACTTCAGATTTTGATCAAACAAAAGACTTTTCTCTTTCAACATCTTCATTGAATTTCAACTTTAAAAATCTATTAATACATTCAAAGTTGAACATACTTCTTGAATTTTCATGATAACAGAATGATAAAATGATACTTTCTTTTATTTATTGTTTTTTAGTTCAAAAGAAATTGCATTAATGAGTCTTTGATTTCATAGTGCAACGATCACTTCATTTTTAGTTTCACATTTTACAATTTTCATGTTGATTTCATCTTTGAAGATCGTTGTGTGATAAATGAGCATTACAATGCATTGTTCATCAAATTTATCTTTATTATCATATGATAAATGTGACATTCAAAAATGAACATTGTCTGCAAAGCAAGATTGTGTTACGAGCATATCAAGACTGATTAGAACTAGTCAACGATTTAGTCGAGATCTGATCTAGATCTGACTCAGATTTGACTCAGATATGACTCAACATTCTTTTTCTTTCTCAACACTCTTTTCTTTCATCAACATTTACATCATTTTCTTTTCATATTACAAACACATTTCTTTCAAGTCTAGCACAGTCTTTGAACATTACATAAATAAAAGCTTTTGTATCAATCTTCTTCTGTATTCTTAATATTCAATTATAGCTATTTTTAAAGATCAAGCACTATCAACTCTGATCTTCATTGATTGTATCATCTAGACATGATTCTGACATTATATTAAAAATTCGTTAATCACATGATACTGATCTCATTACTCATTCAATATACTCGTTCAGACAGATCGAGTCTAAAGAAATTCATTTATTTGATGATTGATGCAATTAAAAGACAGAACAACATTAGAAAATCTATAAAATCAACAGCGAAACTGATTGAATTGCTAGATGACTTACAGCTCATTAAATATACATTGTTCATTTCGATTAATAAAATCAGTGATAAAGAATCTTCGTTGATTGTTAGAGAATCAAATCGATCAAGAGAATCAATCAATTTTCAAATCAAACAACAAAAATGACTTCATCTTTTATTGTTGAGCATCATTCTTCGCTCGATCTCTTTCTTTTAAAAACACTCGTTCAATTCAATCTTTTCTTTTTCTCTTTTCATGTTTCGTCTCTTCAAAGAATGTTTCGAAGCTTCATTCTTCATTGTCAAAGATAATGACTCATTCGTTGAAATCATAACTTCTTCTATGATTATGAAAGCTTTAAAGAAACGATGCAAAGAGCTGAAAGCTAGACTACAAGCTAAAGAGATTATCTCATCATCATTTATCTACTCTGAGCGTTCTAGATCTCAAAAAATATCTGATTCTTCGCTGTTTACTGATGAAAAGAACTCTACTTGAAAAAACTGATACGAAAAAATTCAGAATAAACTAGAGATCAACGTTGATCTCTTTTCTAATAAATGAGTCAAATTGAGCTATGTACATTCTAGATTATTCGATGACGCAGCAGAGATCACTCAAGCTAGACGTGAACATGATTGTGTCAATTTCTATAAAATTGTCGAAGATCTTTTAAAAGAGTTAGCTCAGTTATTCAATGATTCAAATAAGAAAGTCAACTTTCATAGAAAATACTACAACTTGATTCAAGAATCAAAGAAATTCAATGAGTTTTATACTCAGTTTCAATGATTATTTTTTTATCTAAACTATCACGAAAAGCAACTGATCATTGATCTGAAAGATAAAATACATTTTCATCTTTGATTTGTTTGAATAAATCAACTAGTTCAATCTGATTCTTTAAAAGAAATTTGTTTCTATCTGATTTGTTTGAATAATGATCAGCGAGTCATTTGAAAGATCAAGAACAAGCTCAAACGCGTTAATGATGTTTCAAAGACTATCTTTCATAGAGCGACTGTTATCACTCAATCAGTCAATCACTTGAAGTCTGATCATCTAAAGTCGCGCGACGCAATTTTAATTAACGTCAAAGAAGCAGATATTCTAGTTGAAAGCTGTTTTATATGTTATAAATCAGATCATAGCTTTAAGAAGTGTCTCGATCAATCTACTAGAATTAATGCAATGAACAAAGAATATGATTGCTTCGATTTCAATTCAAATTTCGATTCAAAAAACTAGTCATCTCTTCAAAAGTCATCAAAAAGATAAAGATTATATCTTTGTGCAAACTAGATGAAATTCTATTGAAAGAGAATTACTTTGAAAAGTCATTTCTAATTGATGCTCATCTTATCTCTCAGAAACAATCTTTCAGTCTTCGTTCTTTAATAAACAGTGATTCAGTTGTTTACATGATCATACATTTTAATCTAGTCAATAAAGTATGCAAGAAACTGAAAATTCAATCTATATCATTGATAAAAGAGAAGCTAATAAGAGATTATGATGAAAAGATATCTAAGAAGACAATCACTCATAAAATTCTACTCAATCTCATCATCAAAAGTCATAAAAAATTGACTGTATTAATGTTGATAGCTGATATTGATCATCATGAAGTCATATTGAGTAAGCTCTGAATGAACAAAAACGAAATATTACTGAATATGCAAAACGACGTCATTGTTTTTTCAAATCAATTGAATACTTCTATTTCGATTTTTTCG
>JAABUT010002919.1_pt1 | contig 15559 bp, 14 predicted proteins | sample 5559281 | NCBI WGS metagenome assembly JAABUT01 (sample SAMN10711880, study PRJNA513359) | rock metagenome | isolation source: Antarctica rocks | place: Antarctica: Victoria Land, Ricker Hills nord | collected 2016-01-04 | reverse complement strand
CCCCGCACAAAAGGAAATCGACACCCCGGAAGTCATTGACGCGGCCCTACCAGAAGCGGCATGATCAACAGCAGTAAGAACGCGAAGCAACACGCGAACTACCTACACCACTCCACGGGACGCGGTCCGCTGGCCCGGGTCGCTGACCTTGTCCATCAGAACGGTCAGATGACCCCAGGGCAACTGCGCAACAGGCTGTTGCGCGATTCCCCCGGGGTAGGTCGCCGCGAAAGTCCGCATGTACACGAGGTTCCGCTGGGACAGTCCCCGCATCTGCGGGAAAGCCGACCGCAGGTCAGTGGCAAGCCGGTCGATGACCCGGGTCCCCCACCCTTCGGCCCGCTGCCGGCTCAGGATCGCCGCACCGATCTGCCAGTACAACCACAGCAACTCCGTGTTGACAGTCCGCTGGGCCTGCCACCGGGCCGCGGCTACCCGCTGCTTCAGCTCCGCGAGCAACTCCTCATACCCCGGCGGGAGCACCACCTCCGGGCCGCTCACCCCACGCCCCGCTCACCCGTCCCCAAGGCCGGGACAGACGCGGCCAGGACAGCCGCCGCCGGGCGCCCGGCCTCGGACGGGCCCGGCTCACCGGCCGGATGAGCCGGGTCCAGGGCCCGGTACACCGTTGCCCGGGACACCCCGAACCCGGCCACCAACTCACCGATCGACTCCCCACCAGCCCGCAACGCCCGGACCTGCCGGACCTGCCCCGCGCTCAGCTTCGGTGGCCGGCCGGTATGCCGGCCCCGGGCCCGCGCGGCCGCCCGCGCCGCCGCGGCCCGCTCATGCATCAACTCCCGCTCGTACTCCGCGAGCGCGGCGAAGATCCCCGCCAACATCCGGCCCGTCGCGGTCGAGTAGTCGACGCCCTCCCGCAACGACCGCAACAGCACCCCCGCCCCGGCCAACCGCTCCACGGTGCGGATCACCCCCGACAGGGACCGGCCCAACCGGTCCAGGGCGACCACTACGACGGTGTCCCCCGGCCGGACATGGCCGAGCAGCTCCACCAGCCCCGGCCGGTCCTCCCGGACCCCGGACAGCTTGTCGGTGAACACCCGCTCGCACCCAGCCGCGGACAGCGCGTCCTGCTGGGCGACCAGCGACTGGTGATCGGTGCTCACCCGCGCGTACCCCACCACCGCCACCCCGACAGCGTCGCAGAACTCGGCGCACCCACTCCCACCGACACGCCGACTATCGAACCGACTTCCGCGACACAACCACCAGCGGCGACCGCCCCGCGCGGCGTCTCACCACCGGCCATCTCACTACCTAGGAAGTGAGGCACCGCGAGGTGTTGCTGATATCCCCCGATCACCGGGCATTTTCCCGGGCGGGTCTTACGGAACACCCTCGCGCAAGCACCCCCTCCGACCTGCGGCGTTCCCGCAAGAGGTTCCCCTACTGGGACGAGCGGACCACCACATAGGCCCCACCGTTTTCTGGCTCTTCGCAGTCGAGGATGTGTCTCACTCAGACAACGCCCAGCGACCGGCCTTATTGCACCTGCAAATCGGCCGCAGGCTGTCCTCTAGCGAAGTCAGGCCAGCAGTGTCTGCTCTGAGCGCAGGATCCCCATCAACACGATGTCCTCATAGGCCCCCCGGACCCACGCGTGCTCACGTAGCCGCCCCTCAGGCACGAATCCCGCCTTCTCGTAAGACCGGAGCGCGCCGGTGTTCGACGCGATCGCCTGGAGGTGGATGCGGCGCAGGTTGAGGCGTACGAACCCGAACTCGACGAGATGGAGAATCGCTGCCGTCCCCACGCCGCGGCCGCGGGCCTCGGGCACCAAGCTGATCCCGGCCTCGGCGTGACGGGCGAAGGAGTCGAAGCCGAACAGGGACGCGCTGCCAACGGCCGCTCCGTTGACGTCGACGACGAACGCCACAGTCTGCTCCGATCGCAACCCACCTGGAGCTCGACGACCTCGCCAAGCGGCACCGGATCGTCAAGCAGGGGTCAGGCTCGGTGACCCTGCTGACCCCCGCGCAGCGGCGGACCGCACGAGGGCTCGACCCGGACGACGCCTCGTTCACGACGTGGCTCGACCGGCTGCACGCGCTGATGCTCGTCTATGACGAGGACGGACTTCCGGCGGCGCGGAGCTGGCTGGTGCGCACCGGACTGTCGGACGACCCGCGAATGCGGGACGTCGTCGAGGCCGCGCTCACCGCGATCCCCCGCGGCCGAGAGAAGGGCGAGTTCGTCCGGCCCGAAGCGCGGGTGCTCGACAGTCTCCGGGCGACGCTGTTCGACCAGATCCCGGCGCCCACCGACGCCCCAGTGGTGACCGCACCGGCCGCCCTGCTCGACGTGGGCGGTGACGGCTCCCTGAGTGTCGCCGAGGCGCTCGCCGATGACGACGAGTGAGCGACGCCGCCAACCAGACGCCCGGCCCGCCACCGGCCGGACTCCGTGGGCTCGACCTCCGGCCGGGGTACGACTCCGGTGACGACGCACTGGAGGCCTTCTACGTCCCAGCCCTGTCCCGCGCCGTCCAGTACGACCGGTCGGTCGGCTACTTTCGATCGTCGTCGCTGAGCGTCGCCGCACGCGGCGTCTCCCGGTTCATCAACCACGGCGGAACATTCCGGCTCCTCTGCGGCGCGCAGATCGGCGAGGACGACCGCGACGCACTACTCGGCCGCAGCAGCCTCGACGGTGCGTTCGCCGAGCGACTGGCCGACCGGCTCGTCACCGACATCGAGGTCGACCGCCGGCGACTGGAGGTACTCGCCTGGCTCGCCCGGGAAGGCCGACTGACCATCAGGGTCGCGGTTGCGGTCGATGACGACGGGCACCCCCTGGTCGGAGGGACCGCCGACCCGTACTCCCACGAGAAGATCGGCGTCCTGCGGGACCGGTTCCGGGACGGCGTCGCCTTCCAGGGCTCGGTCAACGAGTCGGCGACTGCGTGGAAGTACAACTTCGAGTCGTTCGCGGCCTTTGCGTCCTGGGACGCGTCGGCGACCTCGTTCGACTTCTGGGCAAACAAGTTCGAGGACCACTGGGCTGGGCGCCTCAAGCGGTTCCGGGTGTTTCCGCTCCCCGAGGCTGTCCGGTCACGGTTGATCAGCCTGGCACCCGACGAGGCACCCGTCGGCCGCGACCCAGCCGAGCCGCTCCCGGACGGCGACGACGGGGTCATCGCCGCGTTCGTCCGTGCCGCGCCCCGTCTTGTCGGCGCCGACGGGGTCGCGGAGGCGACGGTCGGGGTCCAGCTGCTGCCCCACCAACGGCAGGTCGTCGCCCGCCTCGCCGGGACCTACCCCAGGTCGTGGCTCGTCGCGGACGAGGTCGGCCTCGGCAAGACCGTGTCGGCGGGGATGCCGCTGCGGAGGCTGCTGCTCGACGGTCGGGTACGGCGAGCGCTGATCCTCGCGCCCGCGAACGTCTGCCGTCAGTGGCAGGACGAGCTGTTCGAGAAGCTCGGTCTCTGGGTTCCCCGGCTCGACGGGAACCGGGTCCACGGCGTCCATCCCGACGACGTGAAGGTGGTCCCCACCGGGGCCAACCCCTACCGCGACCATCCGGTGCTCATCGCCTCGAGCCACCTCGCGCGCCGGCCGGATCAGCAGGAGCGCTTGCTGGCCGCCGGGCCCTACGACCTCCTCGTCGTCGACGAAGCCCACCACGCCCGCCGGACCCACGCTGCGGAGGACCGCTACCGCCCGGGCCGGCTGCTCGAGCTGCTCGACAAGGTCAGCGAACGTGGAGCCGCCAAAGCGGTCTGGCTGCTGACCGCCACCCCGATGCAGGTGGAGGCGGTCGAGCTCCGCGATCTGCTCGTGCACGTCGGCCTGCAGGGGCCGCTGGCCGACGAGGACAACTTCCTGCGGTACTTCCGCGAGGTGGCGAAGACGGACGACGCGCGGACGAGCTGGACCTGGCTGGACAGCGTTCTGCGACGTACGCCGCGCCTGCCCACGACCGGCGCGGAGCAGGCACTGCTCGACGGCATGCGTACCCGATCCGGGTCGGTGACCACGGCGCGCGTCGAACAGTTCGGGACCGGGTCGACGGGTGCGGATGTCGTCGCGGACCTCACCGAGGCGGGACGCTCAGAGCTCCGGCGCTGGCTGTCCGCCCTGAGCCCGGTCGGGCAGTTCGTCACCCGCCACACCCGGTCGACCCTGCGGACCTACCAGGCGCAGGGACTCCTCCAGGCACCCCTGGCCGTCCGAGACACCGAGGCCCGGGCCGTCCGGTTCACCCGGGCCGAGCAGCAGCTCTACGACGAGCTCGACCAGCTGATCGACCGACTCCTCGCGGCCAACGGCAGCCGCCGCGGGGCAGGCTTCGTACTCACCATCTACCGGCGCCGGTTGACCTCGTCCTGGGCCGCCATCCGGCGGACGCTGACCCGACGGCTCGACGGCATCGAGGCACTGCCCGAGGTCGGCGTGGCCGCCGAGATCGACGACGTCACCACCGACGATGAGGACGAGGTCGGTGACGTCGACGACAATGCCGCCGTGCCGCTGACCGCGGTCGACCTAGCGGACTTCCGGCGGTACATCGAGCGGCTGTCGAACGTCCCGGACTCCAAGTTCGACCAGCTCCAGCGAGACATCGACCACGCCCGCAGCGACGGGCGATCGACGATTGTCTTCACCCAGTTCATCGACACGCTCGACGATCTTCGCGACCGGCTCGTCGGGTCCTACCGGGCACAACTGGCGACGTTCACCGGGGCCGGTGGGTCGGTGTGGCGCGACCAGGTGTGGCAGCCCATCAGCAAACGCGACCTCGTGGAGGCCATCCGTGCGGGCTCGGTGACCATCCTGCTCGCGACCGACGCCGCCAGCGAGGGCCTGAACCTGCAAGCCCGTAGCTACCTCGTCAACTACGACATGCCATGGAACCCGATGCGGGTCGAGCAGCGGATCGGCCGCATCGACCGCGTTGGTCAACAACGGAGGAAGGTCATTGTCCGCAGCTACTTCGTCCCGGGCACCGTGGAGGAGTCTGTCTACCAGGCACTCGCGAAGCGGATCGACATCTTCTCCGGGCTGCTGGGCAGCCTCCAGCCGATCCTCGGCGCCACCGAGCGGGCGTTCCGCGACGTGTTCCGGGCACCGCGCAGCGAGCGGACCGCCCGGCGTGATGACGTCATCCGTTCGCTCACGGAGAACGTGGACACTCTGGAGTCCGGCGGTATCGACCTGGACGCCGAGGACCTGCTACCAGCGCCCGCGGCCGTTGACAGTGTCGTGACACTCGGGGATCTACGCGCCGTCGCGCTCGACAGACTCGGTTTGACGTTGGACGAGATCGGGCGCCCGGTGACCTGGGACGCGGCGCGTGCGTCCCGCGACCCGGAGAGCTGGACGGCCTTGGCAACCTACGGTCACCCACGGCTCGACCCGCTCCTCGCACGGGTTGCCCGGGGCGGCTCCGTGGAGCGTTCCGCGCTCGTCCTGTCCGGGACCGAGACCGGACCCGCTGTCGCCGTCCGGGCCGACCGGACCCCACCGACCGTTGTCGAAGGGCTCGCCGAGCTCAACAACCTCGGATCGCCCACCGCACGCGACGACGCCGAGATGCTGGCCAACGGGATACTGCTCACCGAGATGGGTCGTCGCCGTGCCTATGACTCCACGCTGCGCACTCTCCACACCGAACACCTGACCGGCTCGGTTCGTGAGGAGTTCATCCGACTGGTCCACGACACGATCGAGTTCGGCACTGCGACGACCGATCCCCCGAGAGATCCCTCCAACGTCTGGTTCGAGCTGGTCGGTGACCCAACGTCTACGTGGACGTACGCGCCCACCTTCACTCAGAAGCTCGGTGTCTCCGTCGGAACGCTCATTTCGAGGACACCGCCACCGGTCGATCGCCGAATCGCAGCTGACGCGTGGGCGCAGCGACGACACGAGTCTGGCCAGCAGCTGAAACAGATGATGAACGACTACCAGATCTCCCGGCTGAGCTGATCCAGCCTGCACCGAACACGTCGGGAGCGCGCGGCGGCTCAGGAGACCACTGAGATGCCGTTGCGAACGCGCATCCCGCGGCGGTCAGCTGCTCGAGCTGGTCCCGGGCCACCCCGAGCAGCTGGGCGGCGTCGGTGATGGGGACCCAGCCGGCGGCGGTGAGCGGGTCCCCCACCGCGGCCAGGCCGGGCCGGGGCCGTGCCGCCGGCACACCGCCCGGACCGATTCGGTCCCGGTCCGGGTCGGTGAGCCACCCGGGCGGGTCCGGGCGGCGCACGGCCACCGGTCCACGCCGGGTCAGTAGGTGAACCGGTCGATCCCGGACCCGAGCACCCACACCTGGTTGAGCCGGGTCGCGGTGCGCTGGTAGGCGGCCTCCTCGGGCCGGGTGAGCACGACGTCGCCGGCCGCGCCGGCGAGGCGGGCGCGGAGCTGCTCCGCGTCCGGGGTCCAGGCCAGGTCCAGCAGCCCGCTCAGCCGGGCCGCTAGCGCCGCGGCCGCGTCGGGTCCGCCGGCCTGTTCCAGGGTGGCGGTGACGTCCTCGCCGCGTGCGGGATCACCCAGCGCCCGCGCCGCGGCCCCCAGCGCGCCGACATGGGGTGTGAGTAGCAACCGGACAGGATCGTGCGCTAAGCACGCGGCCATTCGGTCATAGGTCGGGTGCGCCTGGGTCGCGTAGGGGTCGGAGGCTGCCGTTGAGTAGGTCGGTGGCGCTGAACTAGTAGCGGCCGAGGAGGTTGATGTGGTCGTGGCCGAGGGGTGACAGGCGTCGTACGTCGTCATAGGTCCAGCCCGCCCACGTCGAGCGCGCGGATCTCCTCCAGGCGCTGCAGCGCGCCCAGCAGGCCGGCGGCGGTGACGCTGGTCGGCCCGCGCCGCAGCCGCTCCAGCGTCGACGTGCGCTCGCCGTTGGCGACGGAGAGGAGACCCTCCAGGCGGGTCCGCTGGGCGGCGTCCGGTGCAGCCGATAACGCCTCCCAAAGCCAGGTCGCTGCCTGGTCGCGGACCGACGCGACGAGCCGGGCCAGCACGGTCGGCCCGGGCAGCAGCACCTTCGCCTCGAGCAGCCGCGAGGTCGCGAGGTCGAACAGCACCCCCGGCCGTTCCGTGGCCAGCCGCACCCGGGCCTGCAGCCAGTCGACGAGGTCGTGCTGCACCTGCGGGTCGGTGAAGTCGCGGTAGCCGTAGGCCTGCTGAATCTGCGCGGCGTGCAGCCGGTTGGTGCCGTCCCGGGCGGCGTAGGCCTTGAGCACCCCCGGGTCGGCGATCCCGAGCTGCCCGGCCAGGTGCGCCGCGACCGCCCACGGCACGTCGGCCGGGTCGGGCAGGAACGTCCCCAGGAAGCGGACGGCGCCGAGCTGGACGGCGAACCCGAGGCGGTTGTGCTCACCACGGCGCACGTCGACCAGGTCCCGGTCGGTCGCGTCGAGGTGGAAGTACCGGTCGAGCTGGGCCTGGTCCGGCTCGCCGCGGTACCGGCCGTAGCGGCGCTGCTGCTCCGCGCTGAGGAACCCGTCGCCGCCCCGCTCGCCAAGCGTTGGCACCGCGGTCAGCCCGTCCGTTCCGCCCCAGGAGTGGCCCGCAGGTACTGGTAGACAGTCTCGCGGCTGACGCCGAACTCGCGGGCCAGCGTCGCCTTCGGCGTGCCGTCCGCGACCCGCCGGCGCAGCTGGGCGACCTGCTCGGCGGTCAGCGCCCGGGCCTGCCCGCGGTAGGCGCCGCGCTGCTCGCGATCGAAGATGTCGAGGCGACGGCCCCAAAGATCCGCTCACGTTCGGCGTCCCGGGTGCGGGTCCTTCGGCCACGACCATCATCCCGATCAGGACCGTGAAGCCGTAGACCCCGACCACCCGGCGCCAATCGAATCGGGTCTTCCGCGCAGCCACCGACTCGGCGAACACCCCGAACCCGACCGCCCCGAACGCCGCAGGCTCCCGTCGAGTACCCGGGTTATCAGGGAGCGCCTCGGTCACGTTGGTCGCTGTGGCCGCCACGACGAATCCGGTCAGGACGGTGAGCGTTGAGCCGATGACCGGGTCTGCCGCGACCAGCACTCCACCGAGGCCCGACCCCACCAGCCGGGTCACCGAGTCTAACGTCGCGTGCCCGACCTCGTTACCCTCCCCTTCGATCTTCTCGAGATGTTGCACGCGAAACTCGGCAACTTACGCCTCGCTGCCGCGGCAGCAGGCCCACAACCACTTGCTCGACGTCCGTGGGGTTGAACTGTTAGAGCGGCGACCGATTGTCACTGTCACCCATCGGCTACCCCCTCGGTTGCTTAACCTCGGGCTTTCATCGACCGGCGGTGATCGGCTCGTGTCGGTGACGCGAAAGGTGCTCCTGACCAGCGACGATAGGACTTGCTGAGGGTCCATTTGACGCCGATCGAGGAGCACCTTCCAGGTGGCGGTCTCTATCCCCGGGTCCGGGTCGACGCGGCCGGGGCGGGGGTGGTGTCCCAGGCCGGCTGGGTGGCCTTGGTGGACACCGTCCGGGCCTCGGGGGTCGACGCGGCGTTGAGCGAGGGCCTGGCCCGGTGGCGGAAGTCGACGGCCGTGCATGACCCGGCGAAGGTGGTGCTCGATCTCGCGGTGGCGTTGGCGTTGGGCGGGGATTGCTTGGCCGATGTCGCGGTGCTGCGGGCGCAGCCGGGGGTGTTTGGCCCGGTGGCCTCGGATGCGACGGTGTCCCGGACGGTGGACGTGCTCGCGAAGGACGCGGATCGGGCGTTGGCGGCGATCGACGCGGCACGCGCCCAGGCACGGGCGGCGGTGTGGGCCCGGGCCGGGAAGCACGCCCCGGACCACGACCTCGACGCCGGGCGTCCGTTGGTCATCGATCTGGACGCCACCCTGGTCACCGCGCACAGTGAGAAGGAGAGGGCGCGGCCGACGTTCAAGCGGGGATACGGATTCCACCCGTTGTGGGCGTTCGCCGACCACGGACCGGCCGGCACCGGTGAACCGCTGGCTGTGCTGCTGCGCCCGGGCAACGCCGGCTCGAACACCGCCGCTGACCACATCACCGTGATCCGGGCCGCGTTGGCGCAGCTGCCCGGCCACCGCCCCGGCACCCGGCCGGGCAGGAAGGTGCTGGTCCGCACCGATGGGGCCGGGTCCACCCACGCCCTCGTGGACTGGCTGACCGCACGACGACTGTCCTACTCGGTGGGGTTCACCCTCCCGGAGGTCACCGAGGCACTGCTCACCAAGATCCCCAGCCAGGTGTGGACCCCGGCTTACGACGCCGACGGGAAGGTCCGCGACGGCGCCTGGGTCGCCGAGCTCACCGACCTACTCGACCTCTCGAAGTGGCCGCCCGGGATGCGGGTCATCGTCCGCAAGGAACGCCCGCATCCCGGAGCGCAGCTGCGGATCACTGACGCGGACGGGCACCGGGTGACCGCGTTCGCCACCAACACCACCCGCGGGCAGCTGGCCGACCTCGAGCTGCGGCACCGCCGCCGTGCCCGGTGTGAGGACCGGATCCGCTGCGCCAAGGACACCGGCCTGACCAACCTGCCCCTGCACGACTTCGACCAGAACCGCATCTGGTGCGCCGTCGTCGCCCTGGCCTGTGACCTACTGGCCTGGCTGCAGACCCTCGCCCTGGTTGACGATGCGGCCCGCCGGTGGGAACCCAAACGGCTCCGGCTGCGTCTGCTCTGGACCGCCGGCCGACTGGTCAGCTCCGGGCGCCGGACCGTCCTGCACCTGTCCGGCAGCGGCAAATGGAGCGCGCTGCTCACCACCGCCCTCACCCGGCTGCGCGACCTCCCCGCACCCGGCGGCTGACCCCGAACCCACCCGTCCCGACAACCCCGGCCGGACCGTGGAACCGGCGCCCACCCGAGCACCTCGGGCGACCTGTCACACCCACCCGGCACAATCAGCCGGCAGCGACCAGCCGAGCCGCGAAACAACGCTCACCAGCCACCCGATGAAAGATCCGGGTTAACGGCTGCTCTCGTGTCCCGCGATGAGCGAACCGAGATGCACCGTTGCCTCGGTGAGTCGCTGGCACAGGTTGTCGAACGCTTCGTGTGGCGTTAGGTCGGCTATGCCGACACTAGCGAAAACTTTGTCTCGGTCCTTTCCCGCCAAGTGGGCAAGCCCGCCGCTGGACCTAAGCTTAAAGGCGTCTCGGAAGGGCGTAGCGATCGTCGGGCAACCGCCGAGCTGCTTGATGAACGCCTCCAGCAATTGCAGTTGCTTGAGCCCCTGCGAGTTCCCCTCGCCGAGAAACGCTCGGAGGGGCGCTGGATCGAGGGCATCGACGATGCTCTTAGTCAAGGTAAGCACGGGGTTCTGCAGTGCGCTTAGGTCGCGCGACGTGGGCGGGTGTAGAGTGTCGAACTCCCGGCCTTGCTGGCCCTGGAGTTCTCTCCACAAACCGCTGCCGAGTAGGCGGCGGGCGAGTTCCTGGGTTTGAGCACGGGCCCGCCGCAGGTCACCGACAGGGTCGTGAGAAGCGGTTGGCTGGTTGAGAAAGTCGCGGCGGAAGCGGTCCTCGGCCATTGAACCGCTTGGTGAGACGTTGTGTCCCAGCCAGTGTGGCCACTCGTCCGCCGGCAGATCACGCCCTAGGTCACCCAAGTACACCTCCACCAGGCCCTCGCTATTAATGCTAATCGCCAGCTCCCACAGGTTCAAGCAGGTCAGTCGTGTTGGGGTGACTGTGTAGCGGGATGGCTCGTTGGTGTAGCGGCCGAGAACCTCCCGATTGAAGTAGGCCGGGGTTAGGTAGTGCGGCCGCGGAGAGCTGTCAGCAGGGTCGAAGTAGGTACCAAGTTGGTCCGGGTCGCAGGTATGGCGGATGGGCTGGCCGGTCTCCGCCTCTACGTCGTATTGGAACTGTGGGTAGTCGCGCTCCTTCTTTCGCTCCTCCCAGCGCGGAACCCTGTTCCCGGGAAGCGGCTTGAGCACATACTGTCCGAGCAAGCGAGCGAAACTGGGTCGCAACCCAATGTCCGGCAGGTCAGAGACGCAGTGCCATGTGAAGTGGCACCAGTCGGTACGAAATTTGTCATCGACTCTCGTGAACTCCCTGCGCTTAGACAGGAGCGTCGCATCGTGTTGAACAACCAGTGCGAGGCGGCGGGCGGCGAGGTAGTGCCGGAGCTCAAGCGCGCGCACCTCGATGCGCCACGAATCCTCCTGCATCACTGTGCGGATGAGGTCCTGATCACGACCTGCCTCGTTGATGTAAACCCACTTGTCGCGGTCTTGACGGGCATCCCAGTACCAAAGGAACGGCAACGACATTTCGACGGTGGGTGGCGCGAGACCATGGTGCGTACGGACCTGGCAGAAGAACTGGACCGGGAGGCCCCGGTCCGCGCTCGTGAGTCCGTCTTCGAACGACACTTCCCCGGACCGGCCGCCGGACCAAGACGTCACGACGTCGACTCCGCCGAGGTCGCTTCCTATCCAGGTGTCCTGTTGCAGTGCTTGCTCGATTGATGCCTGGTCGATCAAGACGCAGCCGACACCGCCGTTTGCATCGGCCTCTCGGTAGTAGTGCTCGGCGACAACTACCCAACCGATGGGATGCTCTTCGATCCGGGACATCTCTGCGGTCGGCCACAGCTCGTCTGGGAAGTCCCCTGTGGGCTTGGACCAGAGGTGGGCCAGGGAACGCGTCGGAGGACTGGTGAAGCCTGGGACATGCGGCAGGCTCATGGCTCGATCCGCCGATTCTTGCACTTAGTTGCAGAACGTAGGCAGGAGTGCGGGGCTAATAGCGCATCGTGAGCAATTCGCGGCATCGTCGGCGACGCCTCAAACGTCTGGTGTGCCTTGCGAATCGTCTGCGTGTGTTGCCGGCGTCGAGGTCCGCCGGTCCGCCGCCAAACGGCCGTAAGGTCCCCTTCGAGATTAGGCAGCACCACGAGCCGGATGTCCCTGTCGCCGCTCACCTCAGCGCCCTTTCCCTACCCGCCACGGAACCAGCGTCCCCACTCGGTCCGCCACCCACCAGACAGCGGAGACCCCGGTGTTGACCCGCCGCCACCGTGCCCGCGCCACCCACGCACCGTAGAGCCCGGTTTCTACAAGACAGTGCTCAAGGGCCCGAGTTCTTTGCGAGGTGAGCCTGCGGCGGCTGTCGGAGTCTGGTCCCGTCGCAATGGCCGAGCGGGCGGGGGAACCCGACCCGACCACCCCGTCCCTACGTCGCCCGGCGCGGGCAACGCCGACGGCTCCGGGTGGTCAAACGGGGCGTCCGACCGGCAGTGGCCGGCGCCGCTTGGGGAACGGCTTGCCTCCGTGGTGCTCGGTGCGGAGCCGGCCGACCTCGCGTTGCAGGGCCTGGTTGACCAGGTCAGACAGGTTGACAGGTCCCTCGGGTTGGTTGGCCAGGTACATGATCGCGTCCCGGGCCTCCTCGGAGATCGTGATGTCGACGTAGGCGCTGAGCTGCGTCTGGCCGTCCTTGATCCGCTTGCTGGACGTCTTGGGCGCCGACACGGCCGGCGCGGGTGCCGGTCGCTCGTCGGCCTCCTCGGCCAGCGCCGCGACGGGGATGACCGGCGGCAGGCGCCGGGAGGTCCTGTTCAGCGGGTTGGTGTCGCCGAGTCCACGTGTGGTCATGCCGGTGTCCTTTCTCGCTGAAGCAGTTCCCGCGCCGCGTCCCGGTACTGCTGGGACGCCTTGCCGTGGGGGTCGAACACGGTGATGGGCTGGTGACGGTTGTAGCTCTCCCGGATGCGGACACTGCGACCGATGACGGTCTGCAGGGTCGCGTCGGGAAACCGTTCGCGCAGCGCGGCGATCACGTCGAGATCGAGGCGTTGCCGCTGGTCGGCCGCCACGACCAGGACGTGCCCGATCGTCAGACCCGGGTTGAGCCCATCCCCCACCTCGGCGACGGTGTCCACGAGCTCGGCCACCGCCGCCAGCTCGATACCCCCGGGCAGCACGGGCACGAGGACCTCGTCGGCCGCGACCAGCCCGCTGACGGTGAGCAGTCCCAGCGCCGGCAAGCAGTCGATGAGGACGGCGTCGCGCGGTCGCGCCTCGTACAACGCCCATTTTAGCCGCAGCTCGATGCCGGGCTTGTTGGACAGGCCCCGTTCGACCCGCGGTGACCTCCGCGATCATCGGCCCCCGGACCCTGGGGCACCTGGAGTCCCAGCTGTCCGCGGCCGACGTCGAGCTCCCGACCGACGTGTTGGACCGGATCGACGAGATCGTGCCCCCGGGCGTCACGCTCGCCGACATCGACAACATGTCGTTCACCCCGACACTCAGCGCCGCCGCACGGCGCCGCTGACCGGCGTCGTCAGGCGTCGACCCGAGCGCCCGACTGAACGTCGGGCGCACGGGTCAGCCCGGGTTCGCTTCGCCCATTGGCCACACGACCGTCCCGACGAGTCGTGTCGGCTCCAGCAGAACCAACGCCTTCTCTGGGCGGTTCGCGCCTAGCTGACGCGATAACGAGAGTGATCTGGGCTGCCTCAGTCCGGGCGGTGCTTCTTCACGGCCGGAAGTGCTGCCGGCGGTGGGGATCGTGTTGCCTGTCGTGTTCGTGGTGTAGGCGGTCCTTGTCAGGCGCCGGCGCCGCCGTCGACCGGCACGATCGCACCGGTCACCATCGAGGCCCGGTCGCTGAGCAACCATGCGGCCGCCTCGGCAACTTCGTGGGGCTCGGCCATCCGACCGAGCGGGATCGTTGCCGTCATCTGCGCGACGATGCCGGGGCTCGCCGCTTCCCACGTGTCGATCATCTCCGTCGCGGTGCCGCCGGGGGTGATGCCGTTCACCCGGATGCCATCAGGGGCCCAGCTCACGGCGGCGGTCTCGGTGAGGCTGTTCAGCGCACGCTTCATGGCGCCGTACGCGGGGAGGGCGGGGTTCGCGCGGCGGCTGCCGATGCTCGAGGTGTTGACGATCGCCCCGCCACCGTTGCGTCGCATGAGCGCGGCCTCGGCGGTCATGGCGGTCCAGTGCGCGCGGAAGTTCACGGCGAACTGCTCGTCGATGTCCTCGTCGCTCGTGGTGTCGAGCGGGCCGACCTGCTGCTGAGGGACCGCGCCGTTGTTGAAGGCACCGTCGAGCCGGCCGTGCAGCTCCTCGACACGGTCGACTGCGGCAGGGACGCTCGCACGGTCCGCGAGGTCCAGGGTGACGGCGTCGGCGACGCCGCCGTCGGCGCGGACCTCGGTGACGATGCGGTCGAGGGCGTCGGTGCTGCGGGCGGCGAGCACGACGGCGGCGCCTTCCCGCGCGAAGAGCCGGGCCGCGGCTGCGCCGATGCCGCGGCTGGCGCCGGTGACGAAGACGACCTTGCCGGTGAGCAGCCCGATCGGGTTGGTGTCGATGGTGTTGGTCATGCCGACAGCGTGCGGCGGTCCGGGAACCGGATGCAGGCACAGCTGGTACTAGGGTCCGCCGCTGTTCAGCGTGCAGACTCGGGGCGTGGACAAGCCGGAGCTCGGGGCGTTCCTCCGCAGCCGACGTGAGCGGCTCCGGCCCGAGGACGTCGGTCTCCCCTCGGGTCCGCGGCGGAGGACCCCGGGGCTCCGCCGTGAGGAGGTCGCGGTGCTCGCGTACATCTCCATCGAGTACTACGTCCGGCTCGAACAGGGTCGGGCGCCACGTCCGTCGGGCGAGGTCCTCGCCGGGATCGCGGGCGCGCTGCGGCTCACGGAGGTGGAGGCCGATCACCTCCACGTCCTCGCGGGCACCGCACCCGTCCGGGCCGGCCTGCACCGCCGGGACGTCCGCCCGAGCATCCTCGCGGTCCTCGAGCGGCTGCCGCGGACGGCTGCGTTCGTGATGTCCGCCACGTTCGAGGTGCTGGCGTGGAACGATCTCGCGGCCGCGCTCATGGAGGACTTCGCCGGCCTCTCCCCGCAGGACCGCAACCTCGCACGGAGGGCGTTCCTCGGGCCGGCGCGACCCGACACGACCTTGTACGGGATCGCCGACGCCGTCGAGTTCCGGCACAGCGTCGTCATGCAGCTCCGGTCCACGTTCGCCCGGTACCCGTCGGACCCCGCGGTGACGGGTCTCGTCGAGGAGCTCCGCGAGGGCAGCCCCGAGTTCGCGCGGCTCTGGGAGCGGCACGACGTACAGGCTGCGCCGATGCTGACGAAGACGTTCCGGCACCCGGCCGTCGGGGAGATCACCGTCGACTGCGACTCCCTCGTGCTCACCGACCGCGATCAGCACCTCGTGCTGTACACCGCTCCGCGGGGGTCCCGCGACGCGGACGCGCTGGCCCTGCTGAACGTCCTCGGAACGGAGAGCCTCAACGCGAGCGGATCGCTCTGACGGAGCAGGACACGACGGATGTCTTTCTCTCCAGGCTCAGAGGGGCACAGTGCCTGCCTCAGCGGATCGCCTCGAGCCGGTGCGTGTGCGGAGAAAAGGGTGGGTCGTCTCGAAACTGGGGCAGCAGCGGGTTGGATGGCGGCATGGCTGACTCGACGCTGACCGAACCCGAGATCGATCCCCCCGACGGCCCGGCGCCCACGGAGCTGCAGATCACCGACCTCGTCGTCGGGGACGGCGCCGAGGCGGTGCCGGGTGCGGAGGTCGAGGTCCACTACCGCGGCGTCGAGTTCGACACCGGCGAGGAGTTCGACTCGTCGTGGCGCCGCGGCC
>JAABUT010002916.1_pt1 | contig 15578 bp, 10 predicted proteins | sample 5559281 | NCBI WGS metagenome assembly JAABUT01 (sample SAMN10711880, study PRJNA513359) | rock metagenome | isolation source: Antarctica rocks | place: Antarctica: Victoria Land, Ricker Hills nord | collected 2016-01-04 | reverse complement strand
ACGATTTAGTGCTTGTAGTTCTCTGCATCTCATTTAAGATAGAGAAAATATCTGATATCTTGATCACTTTTTATGTATGCAGCATATTTACTTTCATCACTTTTTATGCGTGTTGAGATCGTGCCTAAATCATTCAATCAAAGAGACTCAGAGCTGATATGTATGTATTGTTCTTTAGAGATAGCTATAACAAGACATTAAGAATACAGAAGAGAAAGAGTGCAAGCTCTTCTATAAATAATGACTTGAGACTGCGCTAGACTCGATACAGATGTGATGTAATAAATCAGATGTGTTTGTCTAAAAGAATGAAGAAAGTGCTGAACAAACGAGAAGAAGTGCTGAGAATGATTCAAAGAAGTGCGCTAGATTCAAACTAGACATAGCGTCATGACTTGCTTTAATCAAATTGATTAGAGTTAGATCTGAACTCTGATCGATTCAGACATGTTCGTAACATTACTTTCTTCTTTGAACATTCATGTTTGCATGAATAGAAAAGAAATAAAAGCAAAAAAATTCATCGTGTTTTCAATTTAGTGCGACTTATTCGAGTATAGCTTGTGAAATTCATTCAGAACTTTCTTCGAGTCATCGAATTTTTCTTTATCGACATAGTATCATTCGTCGTCATGATCTACTTCGATTCACTTGATCTTGTATTGTAGTCTTTCTCTATATCGCCTGAAGTTCAATATATTGTCTACTTTTCAGTGCTTTTCATTCTCTTCAATGATCATTGATTTAGAGAGTTCAGAGTGTTGTTTCAATAGAAAGTCACTTGATGAAGATCGTAGATACTTCGAGCTGAACATTGAATGTATATGCTTCATGCTTCTAAATAGCTGAAGACGATAGAAGATCTCAACTTTGACTGTAATTGAATAGAGATTGAGCTGCTTGTCTTTTAAATCTTTGCATGATCTAGTGATTTTGATGTTTTCAAAAACTAATCAAACTTGATCATCTACTTCATAGATGACGTCTCATCTATGCTTGTTTATCTGAGCTTCAGTGATCTGCTTGATCTTTTTCAATTGTTGATGATCAAAGATAAGAAGTTCGCTCATTCAAGTGACAATGTCATCGATCTTTCTAGTTTCAATACGTTGATAAATTGTTTCATAATCAGTTGTATCTGAATCGAAACTCATTCGAGAGTGAAAGTCTTTATTGAAGTAGAAAGAAATCATCAAGATAGTTGAGAATGTATTGAAATTGTCACTGAATTTCATCATTGAAAGTCATTTAGCTCAGTCATTCTGCATGTAATTGCAGTAGATTCAAAGTTTGCGTTCAACATCTTGATTAGCTCATTTCAACTGATCATCGATCTTTGAATGATAGACTGTTGATAAATTGACTTTAATCTTCAGTCATTTACAAAGACTTTGTCACATGATCAATATGAACTGAGAGTCTCTATTTGAAACGATAGATCTGAGTAGATCATGAAGTCGATAGACGTTTCATAGCATGATTCATACTGTTTCTTCAATTGAGATGTTATTGTCTTCTCAATGACAGAAAACATAGTGACGTTCTTTGAAGAGACGACATATGATCATGCAAATGACGTTATAGTTTTTCGATAGAGATAGCTCAGTGATGAAGTTCATAGCTATATCTTGTCAACGCTGCTGAGAAATCAATAGAGACTGAAGCAAATCATTTGTATCATCTTGAAATGCTTTGCTTCGCTGATAGACATGACAGTTTCGAATGTATTGTTGAATAGTTGCTCGATGATCTGATCAATAGTAGAAGCGTTGAACTAAATCAATCATTCGTTTAATGTCAGAATGCAAAATTGATGATTAATCATGAATCTTTCAAAGCAATTCTGTATGCATTTGTTTCAACATTCATAGTAGATTCTTTTTGAATAAAACGTTGTCAATGATTTGACAGTTCTTTAGCTTCATGTCATGAAGCTTCAGTTCATCTTTGTTCATAGCTTGTTGATACTCATTGCATAGTTCATTCTTCTGATTGACTAGACGTACGCGTTGATAGAGATTAATCTCGTATTCAGATTCGATTTCAAACTTGATTGATAAAACGTTTATTCGATTCAAGATCAGTATAGTTTGAAAATGATCATTTATGTCTTTAGCTGATTCAGAACTATTGATCATCGACATTCTAGTTAAAGCATCGACTTTGAAGTTTGTTTTGCCTGATTGAAAGATAATTTGAAAGTTAAACTTTGATAGAATATTTAGATAGTTTGCTTGTCATCGAGTCAGCTGTTTGTTTTTCATAAAGATCTTCAAAGTCTGATGATCAGTAAACATCTGAATAAATAACTCAGTATCTTCTAGTTTGAATCATCAATGTTCGAAGCATTAAATGATAGTTAGCAATTTCTTGTCATAGATGTGATAATTGCATTCAGCTGAAATCATGCTCTTGCTATAGAAGACTATCGAGTGAAGCACACTCTCGTCATTGTACTGAGATAGTATGTCGTCTTTTACATAGTCGAATGCATCGATTTTCAAAATAGCTTGATGTTTGACATTGAAATGACGTAGAACTGAAGTCGAGCTGATCTGCTTCTTTAAATTGTCAAAAACTTCGACGCAGACTTTGTTTCAAACAAAAGATGTGTTTTTTCGAGTCAGCTGAATGAATGACTTGACTAGTTTCGAAAAGTTCTTGATGAAGCATCAATAGAAATTGACGAAGTCAACGAAGTCTTGTATCTCTTTTAGATTAGTAGATGTAGCTCAATTGACTATAGCTTTCACTTTGATAGAATTCATGCAAAGATCTTGTTCTGATACTATGATCTTTAAGAAGACTGTTTCTTCTACGTTGAATTTGCACTTTCAAATATCTATCTGCAGATCAGCGTCTTGTAGATGATCTAGTATCATCTTGACATGTTGTCTATGCTTCTTTTGAGTCTTGCTGTATATGAGAATGTCATCTAAATAAGCTTGACAGAAGTCATTTAGAAAGTCTCATAGAACATTGTTCATATATTGCTGAAACGAGATCGAATCATTTGTTAATTCAAATGATAGAATCTTTGATTTGTACGCTTCTAGAGCAATAATGAAGATCGTATAGTTCTCACTATCGAAATGCATATGAAGTTTGTTGAAAGCGAAAATTATATTCAGTTGAATCAGATGCTTGCAGTCAATGATTTTGTCAATCATCTCATCTATGAGCGATAGAGAGTAGCAATTTCTTTTGATAATGACATTGAGCTTTCAATAGTTGACGCAGAAGCGAAGATCATCATTGATCTTCAGAGCGAATAAAACGAGTGAGAAATATGAGATCTTGCTAGAAGTAATAAAACTCTTTGACAGATTTTCGTTCAAATATTCTTTGATCTTCTGAAGCTTGTAGAGTGACATTCAATAAGCTCGACATCTAGAAGAAGTGACATCGTTAGTGAGCTTTATCTTATGATCATATGAACAATGAGATGATAACTTATCGACTTGAGCTCAATCAAACACGTCGAGAAAATTCTGATATTTCGAAGATAGCTTGACTTTGATGTCTTCTAGATTTTGAGCTGATGCATTGATGAAAGCGACGTTTAGAACGTTCAGTTTGCATTGAGTGTTGTAAACTATTTCTCTATCAATATTTTTGATCGACATGACAAAAATCTTGATGCAATTCTTCTTTGATCATTTAATCAATGCATGAAAAGATTCAGCTTTCACACTGAACATAGAAAAGTTCTTTTTCAAAGCAGTAGAAGCTGATTGTTGAAGCACTTTGAGAGCTGAACTGATAGAAGAATTTGATGATCATGATCATTTTGAGTGTGAAGCTCTGACTGACATCAAAAAAACAGAAATGAAAGCTTCTAATTGATTCAAAAAAATGATGACATCGTTTTGCATATCTAGTAGTATTTCATTTTTATTCATTCAGAACTTTTCTAATATGACATCATGATGATTTATATCAGCTATTAACATTGAAACAGTCAATTTCTTATGACTTTCGACTGTGAGATTGAGTAGAATTTTATGAGTAATGATCTTCTTCGTCAGCTTTTCGTCATATTCTCTTATTAACTTCTCTTTAGCTAGTTGTATGAGTTGAATTTCAAGCTTCTGACATATTTAATTGACTAGCTTTGTATGAATCAAGATGTAGATCGTCAAGTCACTATTTATCAGAGATCGTAGCTTGAAGAATTCGTCTTGCGAGAATAGAATGACATCGACTAGAAATGACTTTTCGAAGTAGTTCTCTTCGATAGATGAAATTTCGTCGATTAGATTGCACAAAAAGATGATCTTTATCTCTTTGATGACTCTGAAAGAGATGACTAGTTTTTTGAATCAGACTCTGAATTGAAGTTCAAAGAATGATCAAACTCGTCATCTAATGCATTAATTCTGAAAGATCTATTCAAGCACTCTTTAGAAGTATGATCAGACTTATGACAAAGAAAGCAGTTTTCAATTAGTAAGTCATTTTCTTTGACGTTAGTTAAAACAGCGTCACGTGATTTTGACTGATCAGTCATCTTTATTTCTATGATTCTACGAGTAGCTTTGACTGATTCTTCAACGAAGATGATCTGTTTAGTTGTTTGAGCTTTGATCATTGCTTCTCTATTCTTGATCTCTTGAATAGCTCATTAATCGTTATTCAATCGAATGAGATAGAAATGAATTTCTTTCAGAGTACTGAGTTGAATCAATTGAGTTATTCAAGCGAATTGAAGTCGAGAATTTATTTTATTCTTTAGATCGACGATCAGCTGTTTTTCTTGATAGTCTAGATAAAAGAATAGTCGTTGAAATTGAGTAGAAGTATGCTCGACTCGATGCACGTTTCGATTTCATGCACATCTCACTTTACTACTTTCATCTTTCTTCAAAAATCAACTACAAATTCAATATGACTTCAATTGAAGCAGCTCTTGCAGATCTAGCTTTGCAAGAGTCATTTAACTACACTGCAACTGCAAAGAAATTCAATGTCAATCGAAGCACGCTGTCGCGATGACATAGGGGTAAAACGATCTTCGTCAAGAAAAGTAAGCAAACGACGTCAATTCTTTCGAATCAACAAGAAAAAGAGCTTATTCGCTATATAAACAAGCTTATCAAACGTGATATACCTTCTTTCAATGCGATGATTCGTGTTTTTGCGTATAATATATCTGGAAAACAGTCAGGCAAAAACTGATCTTATGAGTTCATTCGACGTCATTCAGATATATTGCAGTCAAAATTTCTACAAGAAGCTGATCTAGAGCGAAAAAAAGTCGATAATGCATATCAATATCAGCTTTATTTTGATCTAGTAAGTGTCTTCATTACGTTTAAATTCATACTAATATGAGGGTAGATAAAGCAAAAAATCGAAGAATATGAGATTCTTTCTTCAAACACATACAATATGAACGAAAAGAACTTTCTACTTAAACTGCTTCAAAAGACTCGAAGAGTCTTTAGTTTAAAGCATCTAGACAGTGATAAATTGCTGAGTGCTGATCAAGATGACAATAGAGAATGTGTTAGAAATCGATCTAGAGCGAGTCATAGAGATGTCATTTAACTAATAGATAAATGCTAAGAAAGAAAAGTATCTACAGAAAAGAACTCGATTCTTATATGTATGTTTCTCAGCTCTGTGCTAGACTTGATTAGAATGAAATCAGACAAAGACTAGTTGAAGAATAGACGAAGACTAGAATCGTGACATTACTCTTCTCTCTTGACTATTCATGTTCGCATAAATGTTGTTTCTTAGTGCGCTTTTCTTGAATATTTGATATGAAAGTCGTCAATCATCTCTTGAGCGTTCATAAATTCGTCGTCGTCAGCGTTATATCAGTTGAGATCGTTGTCATAGCTCTTTCATTTGACTCGATATTGAAGTCGTCTTCTATAGCGTCGAGAGTTCAGTATATCATCGATTTTTCATTCGTCTTCATCGTTTATCACTATTGACTTCGAAGATTCATTCTTTTGATCAGACAGAGAGTCATCAACGACAGAACGAAGAAGCTCTGAATGAAATACGTCGTGTATACGCATAGTCTCTGATAGTTTCAACTTATAGAATGAGTCAACAGACTCAGTGATCTGAAATGAGTCGAGCATCTTGTCATTCAATTTTTTGAAAGATCTCGCTGTAATGATGTTTCGTTCGTTCAGAAACATCTTTGATTCAATCTCATAATTGATCTTCTTTCTATGCTTATTAGCTTGATTCATCATTTGTTTTCGTGTTTTGATCAGAGCTTCACGAGCGAAGATCAAGTCTTGTTCATTTGTTCAGATATATTCTTGACTCGATCGATCTGCAAGCGTTCGCAAGTGCTTTCATACTCGATGATGTCAGAGTCGAAGCTCATATGAGAATGAAAGTTCTTGTTCATGAAGAAGAGAATCAAGAAGATGACTGATGACAAGACGTTATTGTCGACAAACTCAATCATGAATAGTCACTTAGATCAGTCGTTCTGCATATACGAACAGAAGAATCAAAGATAACGCTCGACGTTCTGATTGACTCGTTCGCTTTGATCGTCGATCTGAGAATGATAGACGATGAACAATCGAAGGAAAATGCTCAGTCGTTTGCAAAGAAACTTTCATAGTATAGAGGTGAATTGCGAACCTCGATCAGATACTATGAAGCTTGATAGATCATGAGTTTGATATACTCATTGAATCAGCATTTCAGCTGTCTTTTCAGCTGTGATATCTTCATCATCAATGATGCAAGAAATATAATGCCTTTCTTTTGACAATCTGCAGATGACAGTCAGAATAGCGTTGTAATCGTACGAATCAGATAGATCAATAATGAAGTTCATTGCTATGTCTTGTCATCGCTGTTCAGATATAGATAGAGGTTGAAGCAAGTCGTTTGATTTATTTCTTGATGTCTTTGAACGTTGACATACGTAGCAGTTTTGAATATATCGATCTATCGTTTTTCGCATAGAAGATCAATAGTAATTTCGCTTCATGATCTTCACTGTTCTAAGAATTTCAGAATGGTTGATCGACGGCTGATCATGTATCTCACGAATCAGATTCATTTGCAGAAGTTCATTGAACGAAACTCATAGCTGACTGTCTTTGTATAAGATTTCATTCTGAACTCGACAATTCTTCAGCTTGATGTCTTTGCATTGTGCTTCGTCTCTTGCTATTGCTTCGCGAAGTAGCGTACAATTCTCGTCGATCTCATTAGTTTCAAGAATCTGTTTATAGATTGATTGATCATTATTCTTCTCTAGATCAGCGATCTTCATTCAATTCGATGTCAGAATAGTAGTTCTTTGATATCGAACACGTTCATCGTCGAAATCTCTAGGCACGAAGTCAGCTCGATGAGTTAATGCATCGATCTTAATGTTCTGTTTGTCAGATCGATATATTATCTTGAAGTTGAAGTCAGCTAGCTTCTGAACTCAGCGCATCTGTCGTCGACTCAGCTTCTTGTCTTTCATCAATGAAATGAGTGCTTGATGATCGATGAACATCTTGATAGAAATGTCAGTCAACTTCAGTTCGAGTCGTCAATGCTCAAATGCTCGAATGATGATCAGCAGTTTCTTATCGTATATTTCGTAGTTGCACTCAGCAGAAGACATGTTCTTGCTATAGAAAGCAATCGAATGTAGTACTTCTTCGTCATCACATTGAGAGAGAACTTCGTCGTTTACGTAGTTGAATGAGTCAGTTTTCAGAATAGTCTCACGAGTCTGATCAAAGTGACGAAGTATAGAAGTCTCAGTCATACGTCTCTTCATGTGGTCGAATGCAGTCTGACAAGTCTCATTTCATTCAAATATGATCTTCTTTTGAATGAGTCAAATCATTGAACGAACAATTTTCGAAAAGTTCTTGATGAAGCGTCGATAGAAATTGCAGAAGTCAATGAAGAACTGCATCTGAGTGAGGTTATTGAGTGTAGATCAATCAACTACTGCTTGTATCTTTCGTGAATTCATCTTAAGTTTCTCGATTGACATCAAAAGTTTCAAAAAGATGATTTTCTGAACATGAAACTTGCATTTATTGATGTCTATCTGTAGATCAGCTTCTCGTAGTCTATTCAAGATCAATCGTACATGTCGCTTGTGTTTCTTCAAGATCTTGCTGTAGATGATAATGTCATCTAGATAGATCTGACAAAACTGATGAAGATATTTGAACAGCACGTCGTTCATATAGTGTTGATAGAACGTCGATTCGTTGATTAATTCAAAGAGCATTACATGATATTTGTATGAGTCGAAGAAGATGATAAAGATAGTCAGATCTTCGCTATCTGAATGCATTTGCAGTTTATTGAACGCGACAATGATGTTCAATCGAGTCAGATATTTGCTTTCTTGTATACGAGCGAGAGTCTCGTCTATCAAGGGCAAAGAATAGCGATTTCGTTTGATCAAAGCATTGAGCTTTCTGTAATCGACGCAGAAACGCAGACTTTCGTCTTTCTTTTCAGCGAACAAGATGAGCGAGATGTATGATGCGAAGCTGAAGAAAATGAATTCTTTGTTCAGATGTTTGATCAGATACTTCTTTATCTTCTGAAGCTTGTAATCGAACATCTGATATAGTCTGCTTCGCGAAGACGTTTCTTCATCGATCAACTCAATTTTGTGATCGTAGAAACGATGCGATGATAGCTGATTGATCATTGCTCGATCGAAGACGTCTAGATAGTCATGATATTCAGAGAGAAGTTTGATCTTGACTTGCTCGAGAGCTTCAGCATAAGAAAGCTCATGCAGATTCACTTCTTCAGACTTGTTTTCAGCTGTAGTTATGAGTCAATCGATTTTCGAAACAATAACAGCAAAAATCTTGACGTCTGAACGTTTGACTAACATTCTATATGTTGCTGTCTCTATCATTGCTATGTTCGTTGAATCTGACCTCGATTTAGAAATTTTGGCGCTAGTTAAAGTCGCGTCGCGCGATTTTAACTGTTCGATCAAACTCTTCTTTTGACTGAAAGAGAGTGATTTCTGACTGAATTGAGATGTAACGAAAGTGAAAGATCTCTTTAATATATGAGTAGAAGTCAAGCTCTTCTGTTTCGTGATTGTTCTATGACTTGAGAGTAGAACAATCGATTTCTGACTAGAAGTGAAATTCGAAAATTGAAGAAAATCGATTTGCATATCTATTACTAGATCGATTTTGTTCATTCATGTTTTTTCAAGAATCATTTGATGTTGATCTAATTGAGTGATCAACATAAAAGCTGTGTCAATCGTATGATCTTGAACAGTCAGATTCGAATAGATGACATGAGTAATGAGTTTCTTAGCATAATGATCGTCAAATTCTCGAATTGACTTCGCTTTGATCAAAGTCAGAGACTCGATTTGCAACTGATCACAAACAATCTGCGCAATCACTTCATCAATGAACGAATAGTCAGCAGCTTCGATGTCTATCAATGACTTCAATGAGTAACTAATTTCATTGCTAGAAAGTATACATTCAGTAATCAAAGATTCAGAAGCAAAAGAGTCATCTGACATGCTCATCATTGAAGAAATTAACACATCTTTCATCGCGTCTTTGATGAAAGTTTCTAGTTTTTTGCCTCGCTATCTTTGAAAGAAGACATTTTCTCATTCTCTTTATTCTTCGAAATGACGATTTCATGTAGACGAGAAGTGAATGCATGAGATGTTGAAATGTTGATCTTGTTCTGAGAGCAGTTCTTGAATAAGTGATCTGAGATCTTGCAGATATAGCAGACGATAGATGATCTGACTGACTCAGAGATAGAAAAGATAGTCGACTTGACATATTCAATTATCGAAGTCGTCACTGCTGACAATGAAGTAGCAGCACGTTTATCAGGTACGACAGTGACTTTGACGATGACAGTGCGAAGCTGACTGCGTAGCTGATAGTTGACTCGCTGTTTATTATTCACATCTTGAAGAAAGATTCTTAAGCGAGTGAGCGAAGTAAAGTTCTCTGAACAGACTGATAGAGCATTCTGCAAGCGATTGTTGATCTTATTCTGAAGATCGTTCATCAGAGTGCGATCGTCGTAGTCTAGATAGCTGAATAGCTTCATAAAGTCAAAGTAAAAGACATTGAAAGACTTGTCTGTTTGTCTAAGAGCGTTGTACTCGTGACGACACTTTCGATTTCTATTCAGTTCATCGTATATTTCTTTCAGATGCTCAAATAGCTTGTCAATCGAGATGTATGAATGCGAAGCGTCATGTCAACATCGAGCGAAGATATGTTCAACAGCATCATCTTCTAGTCTAGATATCACATAGACAATACAGATATTCTCATTATCGAAGTGATCGACATTTGTCTGAAGCTTGTCGTTCATCTTGATTCTTCAGCTATTTCATGTTGATTCATCTTCGTCGATGAATACAGATGAGTTCGAAAACTTGAAAGACTTGTGATGATCATTATCGAATAGAGTGAACGAGTCACGTCGAGTATGATTCTCGATAGATTGACGAGATAGAGATTTCGTAGAAGCTCAAGATTCAGTAGACTGACGAGATCAAGACTGATTCGCTGAACGCTGTTTCTTTTTTAGACTCAAGACTTTCTCTCGTAGTTCGATGATAGTCTCTTCTTGAGTGTCTATTGTCATTTGATTGATCTCTAGCTCATCAAGTCTCTTGATGTGATCGACTTGAACATCGATTCATTGCTTGTTGAGTTTCAAAGTCATGTCTCATTGATCTCTTAGCTCGATCAGCATCTTGATGATCTCGTCTGACTGATCGATAGCTCATTGACGAAGTTGTTGACTTGTGTTGATGTTTCATGAGATAGTGACATTCTGAGATTCAGCTGAGACATCGAAAGAAATAATGAAAACACGTCTGCTAGCAATGCTTCTAAGCAGACGAGCTGTTCATGACTCGACTGATTCGAAGTCGCATGTCATTGTGAGAAAGATAGATAAATAGATTTGATTGTGATAAAGTTGAGTGATTGATTTGATAAATTTGAGTAAATTTGAGTAAATTTGAAGATGTGTTTTGATGAAAGTAATTCGAAGAATTTCTTGCGAATTTTCTGAATAGAAGTAGATTATTTCGTATCGTCTACACGTCGATAGCAGAGTAGTTGATTAGCATTTATCTACTGTTAGAGATCGATCTAGAGCGAGTCATAGAGATGTCATTTAACTAATAGATAAATGCTAAGAAAGAAAAGTATCTACAGAAAAGAACTCGATTCTTATATGTGTGTTTCTCAGCTCTGTGCTAGACTCGATTAGAATGAAATCAGGTGAAGACTAGTTGAAGAATAGACGAAGACTAGAATCGTGACAGAATGAATTATCTTGATTGCAATCATTTGCATGAATATGATCGATATACTTTCTTCAATCATTTATCAGACAATATTAGACAATATTCAGAATAGCTGACTTACTGAATATAATTTCAAAGAGCAATTCTGCTTCTTTGCTTTCTTCGCTACTGACTGAACTAACGATGAATTGATCTATTCTTGACTCACTATCGTATTTGATCGAAATACGAAGTCAAAAGTCAGAAATTCACGCGATTATTGTCTTCTATTCGTTGACGAGCATGACAGTCATATCAACATGAAGTTTCTTGACTGATGTGAGCAGAACAAGATACTCGTGACTCTATATTCTTCTCATTCTACTCATCGTCTTCAATCTCTGAATGTCAGCTTATTCAATTCTTTGATCAATTACTACTCTCAAAATCTGAACGACTGAATCTTTAAGATTCAAGAACTTTCTCGAATATCAAAAAGAGACTTCTTTGATCTATTTTGATCTGCATATCAAGCTGCTTTCACGTCTGTCAACATAAAAAGTGAATGAAAAAAGACAGAATTGCTGCCTTTCGATTTGTCACAGATCATAAAGCAGATTAAATCGAACGCTAGATCTGATTCAAGTCATTCTTCTTCTTCAGCATTGTTCGAAGCTGATTGAAGAATGATTCGACGATTAATGAAGTCAGTTGTAGAGAAAGTAATTGATTCGAAAGCTCGAAAGTTGAACAATATGATGAAAAAGCTTACTACAGATGTTGCTCTTCTGAAAGCAGAAAACGAAGATCTTCGATGAACAGTACGTATAGAGAGAAGTCGCAGACGACGTGACAAGTCTTTATTTGACGATCTAGAGGTAAATGATGAGGCAAAGAGAATGTTTTTTAGTTCTAATAAGATTCAGATGACTTGTGATCATCAAATTCAAAGAATCGAAGAGAAACAGCAAGCTGCTATTCAAAAGACGAATGAAAAGAAACAAAGAAAGCTTAGAAAGCTAGAGAAACAGCGTTTAATAGCTGAAAGAAAGATGAAACGGGAAAAAAAAAGACGAAGCGAGAGAAGAAAGCGAAGCGAAAAAAGAAGTTACGAACGAAGAAATTGAAGCAACAACGTCTAGTTCAGAAGCAAAAGCTGAAGGCTAAAGAGCTTCAGAAAGAGCAAAAGAAGAAGTCTAAAGAGATGAAAGTGAAGCAATTCACTGATTTTGTTGCTATTGAGAAGATGAAAAGAAGATCTAGTCAAATCAGGTCTTCGCGAGCTGAAAGACAAATCAAAGCTTCTAAGTGATTTGATGATTGATTCTTATAGCTAGAAAGCTTCATATATATATCGACAACTCTCTATGTCAATTGCAATCTGATTCTATGAATGATGATTGAATAATGATAAAAATGATATGAGTGACTAATTGAGTTTAGAGTGTGCACGAGATCGAAATGTGCATCGAGTCGAGCATACTTCTATAAAACTCGCTGAATTTCTTCTGTTCTTGAATCAAGTTGTAGTAATTTCTACGAAAGTTGACTTCTTTATCTGAATCATCGAACAACTGAGCTAGCTCTTTCAAAAGCTCATCGACAATCTTGTATGAGTTGAAACAGTCACGTTCGCGTCTTGACTGAATGATCTCAGCTGCATCATTGAATAATCTGAAATGTACATAGTTCAGCTTGACTCGTTCACTTGAAAAGAGATCGACATTGATTTTCAGCTTGTTCTGAACTTTTTCATATCAGTTCTCTCAGATAGAGTTCTTTTCATCAGTGAACAACGAAGAATCGAATATTTTCTGAGATCTAGAACGCTCAAAGTAGATTGATGATGACGAGATAATCTCTCTAGCTTGTAGTCTAGCTTTCAGCTCTTCGCATCGTTTTTTCAAAGCTTTCATAGTCATAGAAGATGTTATGATTTCAGCGAATGAGTCGTTATCTTCAACAATGAAGAATGAAGCTTCGAAATGCTCTTTGAAGAGACGAGACATGATGAGAAAGAAAGAAGAGATTGAATTGAACGAGTGTTTTAAAAGAAAGAAATCGAGCGAAGAACGATGCTCGATAATAGAAGATAAAGTTGTTTTTGTTGTTTGATTTGAGAATTGATTGATTCTCTTGATCGATTTGATTCTCTAGCAAGCAACGAAGATTCTTTATCGCTGATTCTATTAATTGAAATGAACAATGCATACTTAATGAGCTGTAAGTCGTCTAGCAATTCAATCAGTCTCGCTGTTGATTCTATAGATTCTCTAGTGTTGTTCTGTCTTTCGATTGCATCGATCATCAGGTAAATGAATTTCTTTAGACTCGATCTGTCTGAATGAGTATATTGAACGAGTAATGAGTATCTGTATCGTATAATAAACGAGATTCTTAATGTAATGTTGAGATCATGTCTAAATCATTCAATCAAAGAGACTCAGAGCTGATATGTATGTATTGTTCTTTAAAGATAGCTATAACAAGATATTAAGAATACAGAAGAGAAAGAGTGCAAGCTCTTCTATAAATAATGGCTTGAGACTGCGCTAGACTCGATACAGATGTGATGTAATAGATCAGATGTGTTTGTCTAAAAGAATGATGAAAGAGATGAATGAAGAAAGTGCTGAACAAACGAGAAGAAGTGCTGAGAATGATCTGAAGAGATGCGCTAGGTTCAAACTAGGCATAGCGTCATGACTTGCTTTAATCAAATTGATTAGAATTAGATCTGAACTCTGATCGATTCAGACATGTTCATAACAATGCGTCTGTATCAGCTTTTCATACTGCGTATTGCATATTCTGTGTGTAGATGTCATTGTCGTTGAGCGAAGTCTTCAAGCATCTCAAGAATCGACGAAACAGTATTGTTCTGATTGCATCTTCAGAATTCACGAAGATATTGACTACTACTTATAAAGATTTCCCAAGCAGAGCTATTGATTTGCATCTTCAGAGTTCATAAGAATATTGACTATCATTCATAGAAGCTTCTCGAGCAGAGCTATTGAGTTGCATCTTCAGAGTTCACGAGAATATTGACTATCATTTATAGAGATTTTCCAAGCGAAGTTTTCTTCTTCATCTTTGTACTCATCTTTTACCTCTTTTCTAGACGAAGCATCTACATAGAGACATATCTATCTATTTATCTATCTACTCATCTACTCATCTGTATCTAGTCTACTCTCTAGATTTACTCATCTACTAGATCGATTGTTGCATGTGTTTGTGCTCGCTCTGTTGGTTTCGAAGCTTTCTGCTTTCTATATCACATCTGTACTTTATTTCTCGACAACATATATCTATATGCCTATCTATTCTCGTGTCAGTTCTCATGTATCAAGACATTGCACATGTTCATTGTGTTATTCATCAATGATCATGAGTAGATAGATAGCACAGTAGCAGAAATTAGTAGAACTAGAAGCGTAATTCTTGTTAAATTTGATTTACATGAAAATTCTTAATTTACTGTCTTTCTACGATAAGATATGAAATGAACGTATAAAGCTAGATTAATCGTATTTTCTTGAAAAATTTAAGTCTACGTAATTTTCAAATAACATATGTTGATTCTAATCATATATATTGATGACGTTTATTGAAATTAAAATGTCAATACAGATAATCGTAAAAAAAATTGATGTTTGAAAGTGATTACACGTTTTGAAATTCAATACGTCAGAGCTTAGTAAAGAATGCATGCTCTTGAAGTTAATTTTGAACGTTTGCTATTCATTTACTAGTAAATCATCGAATATTTACGATAATAAGCACTCATGTCTACACGCTAAGGTAAGAGGCGCAAGTTACGAGTACTCGTATCATCGTATGCACGAAGTTTTCGCGCACTCTAACCTAGAAAGGTTAGCTGTAGATAGTATCGGGTTTAGCGTACTTAAAAGGGCACTAATATACTTAGTCATAGTTAGCGTGCGCGGAAACCCAGTGTGCGCGGAAACCCCGTGCATCCGAGTAGTGCCCGCAGGTAGACATTATCCGTAGCCCTCACTAGCGTCGAAGCTGTGTCGTACTACCTTGCCGGGGTAATTGTTGTTAACGCATTCGCTTAATCCCCTTGCTAGCTTCACTAGCTTCGAGCAAAGTATTCAGCTCCCCTTTCTCAGTCAGCTACTACGCACCTACGTACATCTACCTACCTACCTACCTACTCACCTTCCTACCTATATCAATATGAAAGCTCCTACTACACCTACTAAACAGAAGGAGTTGACACGCGATTTACGACTTCAGGCTCAAACCCTACGAAGCATTGGATGGAAATATTCCAAAATAGCCGAATTCA
>JAABUT010002915.1_pt1 | contig 15583 bp, 13 predicted proteins | sample 5559281 | NCBI WGS metagenome assembly JAABUT01 (sample SAMN10711880, study PRJNA513359) | rock metagenome | isolation source: Antarctica rocks | place: Antarctica: Victoria Land, Ricker Hills nord | collected 2016-01-04 | reverse complement strand
CCGCGACGAACCCGCTGATCTCACCACCGCGGCACCCGGGCACCGCGGCCACGACCTCGGACCCGTGTTCGCCCAGGTCGCCCGCGCCCTCGCCGCCTGTCAGGACGCGGACTGGCAGCGGTTCCTCCACGACGACACCGGGCTCCTGCACGGGGTCAGCCGCAGCTACCGGGTCCCCACCGTGCTGCGCCGTACCGTCCTCGCCGCCTACACCACCTGCACCGCCCCCGGCTGCACCCGACCCGCCGCGGAATGCGACACCGAACACCTCCACCCCTGGCACCCCGACACCAGCGGCGGCGGCGGGCACACCGAGTACGCCAACCTGCACGCCGCGGACCGGCGGCACCCGTACTCCCACCACACCGCTTCGCGGCGCGTCGGGGCCCCCGACCTGAAGACCCACGGCGGGTGGCAATGCGCTCGCAGCCAGGACGGCCGGATCACCTGGACCAGCCCCCTCGGCCAAACCGTCACCATCGACCCCGCCGACTACCGGCCCCACACCCAACGCGGCACCACCCCACCACCCGCGTCGCCGCCGACAAGCCCGCCCGGCCCGCCGACCCCCGGCTTCTAGGCGCAGGCGTCAGGACACACGGGCCGCCACTCCGCGCCGGGGCGATCCTGTCCGTACCCTCCGCGGGTGGTGATGATCGCGGGTCGGGGCGAGGCCCTGAGCCGGATCCTCGACGCGGCGGAGAACGCCTCCCCCATGGAGGCGGTCGAGGCCGTCACCCGGGAGCTCGAGGCCACACTGGGCGCCACCGCCGTTTCGTTGCTCATCGCGGACCTCTCCGGGCGGGGACTGGTCCGACTCACCCACCTCGACGAGTCCGCGGGTCAGCCCGGCGCCGGTGAGGGCGGCCTCGGGGCGCGGCAGGCCGGTGGGCAGAGCGCCGAGGCGCTGCCGTTCGACGGCGGGCCCGCCGAGGAGGCGCTGCGCACCCAGAACCTGCAGGTCCTGCCTCCGGGTGCTCCAGGGGTTGCTTGCACGCCCGCCGGTCACTGGACCGTGCTGGCGCCGGTGACCGAACGGGGAGAGGCGCTGGGGCTGCTCGAGATGGCCCTGCCCGCCGAGCCCGGCGATGAGGTGCTGGCGGAGATCGCGCGGACAGCGCACGTGCTGGGCTTCGTCGTGATCGCGAACCGCCGGCACACCGACTTCTTCGAGTGGGGTCGGCGGACCACCCCCTTCACGCTGGCAGCGGAGATCCAGCGCCGGCTGCTGCCCGACGCCTTCACCTGCGAGGCCGGGGCTTTCACCCTCTCGGCGTGGCTTGAGCCGGCGGCGGACATCGGCGGGGACACCTTCGACTACAGCCTGGACCGCGAGGCGCTGCACCTCTCGGTGACCGACGCGATGGGCCATGGCGTCGCCAGTGCCCTGACCGCGACGCTGTGCGTCGGGAGCCTGCGCAACACCCGGCGTCACGGCGCGTCGCTGGCCGCGCAGGCAGCCGCCGCCAACGCCGCCCTGCTCGAACATCCCGGCAGCATCGCCGACGAAGGATTCGTGACGGGCGTGCTCGGCTGCCTCGACCTCGACGCCGGCACGCTGGAGCTGGTCAACGCCGGGCACGTGGCCCCCTACCTGGCCCGGGGCGGTGTCGTCGAGCAGCTCGACCTGCCGCCGGACCTGCCGCTCGGGCTCTTCCCCGACACGACCTACACCCGCCAGGAGCTGGCACTGCTGCCAGGCGACCGGCTCGTCCTGCTCACCGACGGCATGGTGGAGCGTGACGCCGGTGCCCTCGACCTGGGCGGGGCCATCGGCGACACCCGCTCGCTGCACCCCCGCGAGGTCACCCGCCTGCTGGCCGACAGCGTGCTCGACCTCGCGGGGAGCGCGCTGGCCGACGACGCCACCCTGCTCGTCCTGGACTGGCACGGCCACCACGGGCGCGACCGGGCCACCGTCGCCGGAGCCGACTCCGCGGGGCCCAGCGGGGCCTGACCGGTGGCCGGTCGTCGTACCGTCCGGGGCATGACGCTCCTGCACTCACCGCTGGCCGAGCGGCACGCCGCCCTCGGAGCCAAGATGGCCGACTTCGGCGGGTGGGAGATGCCGATCGAATATCCCGGCGGTGGAGTGCTCAAGGAGCACGCGGCGGTGCGCGAGAGCGTCGGCGTCTTCGACGTCAGCCACCTCGGCAAGGGCGTGGTGCGCGGCCACCGGGCCAAGGAGTTCGTCAACGCCACCCTCACCAACGACCTGGCCCGCATCTCCGAGGGGCAGGCGCAATACACGCTCTGCTGCGACGAGGAGACCGGCGGCGTCGTCGACGACCTCATCGCCTACCTGCACGGTGAGGAGGAGGTCTTCCTCGTGCCCAACGCGGCCAACACCGCCGAGGTGGTACGACGCCTTGCCGCCGCAGCGCCGCCCGGCGTCGAGGTCGAGGACCTGCACCGCGCGATGGGCGTCCTCGCCGTGCAGGGGCCGCGGTCGGAGGAGGTGCTGGAGGCTGTCGGGCTGCCGGCGTCGCACGACTACATGAGCTTCGCCGCCGCTTCCTGGGACGGCCGGCCGGTCGTGGTCTGCCGCTCGGGCTACACCGGCGAGAAGGGCTATGAGCTGCTCCCGCGGTGGGACGACACGGCCGACCTCTGGGACGCGCTGCTTGCCGCCGGCGCGGCGCTCGGCGTGCGCCCCTGCGGGCTCGGCGCGCGCGACACGCTGCGCACCGAGATGGGCTATCCCCTGCACGGACAGGACCTCTCGCTGCACGTGACGCCGGTGCAGGCGCGCTCCGGCTGGGCGGTGGGCTGGGGGAAACCGCACTTTTGGGGCCGTGACGCGCTGCTCCGGGAGAAGGCGTCGGGACCCACGCGGGTGCTGTGGGGGCTGCGCTCCACCGACTCGGGCATCCCGCGTGCCCACATGGCGGTGCGCGCTCGGACCGGCTCACCGCTCGGCGAGGTGACGAGCGGCACCTTCTCCCCGACCCTCAAGGTCGGGATCGGCCTGGCACTGCTGGCGACCGAGCAGGTGCGCGAGGGCGACGAGGTCGTCGTCGACGTCCGCGGGCGGGAGTCCGTGCAGACGGTGGTGAAGCCGCCCTTCGTCCGGCCCAGTGTCCGCTGACGCCGACCGGACGCCGGGGCCTCGGCCGCCGGGGCTCGGCGCGGACCGCTCCCAGCGCTGACAGGGTGCTCCTGCTGGGGCTGATGGGCGCCGGCAAGACCGCCGTGGGGCGGGAGCTGGCGGCGGCGCTCGGCTGGCCCCACGCCGACAACGACGACCTCGTGGCCGAGGCGACGGGTGCCTCGAAGGAGGCGCTCCTGGCCCGCGACGGTGTCACCGCGCTGCGGGCGGCCGAGGCCTCGGCGTTGCACCTGGCCGCCACCCGGCCCGGCCCGCTCGTGGCGGGCGTCGCGGCGGGCGTCGTCCTGGACCGGGCCGACGTGGCCGTCCTCGCGGGGGCCGACCTCGTGGTCTGGCTCCGCGCGTCGCACGAGGTGCTCGCCGCCCGCATCGACGCTGATCCCGCCGACCGGCCCTGGCTGACCGGCGGCACGCTGGCCGCGGTGCGGCGGCTCGCCAGGGCACGGGAGCCGCGCTTCGCCGAGGTGGCAGACCTTGTCGTCGACGTCGACCGGCGCAGCCCACGGGAGGTGGCCCACGTGATCGTCGCCGCCCTCGGCGGGGGGTGGCGCGCTGATCAGCCGGCGCGCTGATCAGCCGGCGCGTTGATCAGTCGGCGCGCTGATCAGCCGGCGGCGAGGCGGTCGGTCAGCGCTCGTCGTACGGCGGGCCAGTCGTCGTCGGTCATCGCGAACTGCACGCTGTCGCGCCACGAGCCGTCCCGGCGGAGCCGGTGCTTGCGCAGCAGGCCTTCCCGGGTCGCGCCGAGTCGGGCGATCGCCTCCTGCGAGCGCGTGTTGCGCACGTCGGTGTGCCAGACGACGCGTACCGCGCCCAGCCCGTCGAAGGCATGCGCGAGCAGCAGCAGCTTCGACTCGGTGTTGTGGCCCGTGCGCCACCACCGGCGGCCGAGCCAGGTGTGGCCGATCGCGAGGGCCCGCCGGGCGGGGTCGACCTCGTAGAGCGAGGTGGTCCCGGCCACCTCGTCCGTGCGCGCGTCCACCTGGGCATAGGCGAACCGCTCGCCGCGCGCGCGGGCGGCGAGCGCACCGGCGATGTGGCGGACGGCGTCCTCGCGGGTCCGCGGCTGCCCGCCGGCCCCACCACCCGCGGGGTTGAGCCACCGGAAGACCTCGGCGGCGTCGGCGTCGTTGCCGGCCGCCGCGAGGTAGCCGTCGGCGTGCTCCACCGACAGCGGCTCCAGCCGGATCAGGGCGCCGGCGAGGACGGGCATGGCATACCAGAGGTCGTCCGACGTCACGCCGGCACGCTGCCACGGTCGGGCCGCCGCCGCTCGGGTCGGCCGCGACTGCGCACCACCGGCGGTTCAGCGCCGGCCGCTGGCCTGCTGACCGCGCCGGGAGACCGCATCGAGCGTGACGGCCGCGAGCAGCACGCCGCCGGTCACCATGAACTGGGTCGAGGCCGGCAGGGTCAGCAGCGCCATCCCGTTCGCGATCGACGTGATGACGAGGATGCCGAGCAGCGCCGAATAGGCCGAGCCGCGGCCACCGAAGAGCGATGTCCCCCCGATGACCGCCGCCGCGATGGCGTAGAGCAAGGTGTTGCTGCCGCCACTGTTCTGGTCGACCGACTGCAGATAGCTCGCGTTCAGGATGCCGCCGGCGGCGGCCATCACACCGGCGATGACGAAGACCGACAGGCGGATGCCGGTCACGGAGATGCCCGCGCGGCGGGCGGCCTCGGCGTTGCCACCGACGGCGAGGATGTGACGCCCGAAGCGGGTGCGGCGGATCAGCAGGTCGAAAGCCACCACGATGACGAGGAAGAGCACGAGGGCGAACGGCAGGCCGCGGTAGTTGTTGAGGACGCTCACGCTGACGACGAGGACGACGGCGAGGACCACCGTGCGGAAGGCGACCTCGACCAGCGGCCGGGGCCGCAGCCCCGCGCCGGTGCGGCGCCGTACCTCCCACAACTGCACCGCGAGGTAGGTCGCGACCGCGACGGCCGCCAGGACGAAGCCGGTGGCGTGCGGATAGAAGGTGGCGGTCAGGCTGTGCACCGGGCCCTCGGTGAGCGACACCGTGCCGGTGGTGCCGAGGACCCGCAGCTGCAGGCCCTGCCACGCGAGCAGACCGGCCAGGGTCACGACGAACGACGGGACGCCGAAGCGGGTGAAGAAGACGCCGTGCACGGCCCCGATGAGGCCGCCGGCCACGAGCGCGATGACGAAGGCGAGGGCCTGCGCCCGGCCATGGTTGACCACCTGCGTCGCGAAGATGGCAGCGGTCGCACCGCTGACCGAGCCGACCGAGAGGTCCACCTCACCGAGGAGCAGGACCAGCACGACACCGACGCTGATCGTGCCGACGGCAACCATCTGCAGCACCAGGTTGCTGATGTTCTCGGCGGACAGGAACGCCGACTGCTGCGACTGGAAGACCGCCCAGATGACGACGAGGCCCACCACGACCGGCAGCGACCCGAGCTCCCCACCGGTGACGCGACGGCGGAAGGCCGTGAGGTAGCCCCGCACGCCAGCCTCGTCCACGAGCAGCCGCGGATCGAGGTCGCTGGCGCGCTGGACGGGCGGCTCCTCCGCCGCCGCCGCGCCCGCCTCGGAGGGGGGCGGTGTCATCGTCGTCACGAGCGGTCTCCCGCCAACGACGCGGTGGAGGGCAGGCCAGCGCGGCGGCCACCCCCGGCGGTGGCGCCGGTGATGGCGGCGACCACGGTGTCCTCGCTGACCTCGGCGACGCTGAAGTCACCCGCGGGGCGGCCAAGCCGGAGCACGGAAACCCGGTCGGCGACCGCGAAGACGTCCGCGAGGTTGTGGCTGATCATCACGACGGCCAGGCCGCGTTCGCGCAGGCGCACCACCAGGTCGAGGACCTGGGCGGTCTGCGCCACGCCGAGAGCCGCGGTCGGCTCGTCGAGGATGACGACCTTGGGATCACCGAGCAGCGAGCGGGCGATGGCGACGCTCTGCCGCTGTCCGCCCGACAGGCTCGCGACGGGCACCCGCACCGTGGGGATCCGCACGCTCAGCTGCTCGAGCAGCTCGAGCGCCTTGCGCTCCATCGCCAGCTCGTCGACCCAGAAGTGGAATGGCCCCCGGGTGGCGGTCTCCTCACCGAGGAAGAGGTTGGCGACCACGTCGAGGTTGTCGCACAGCGCGAGGTCCTGATAGACGGTCGCGATGCCGAGGGCGGTCGCCTCCTGCGGACGGTTGATCGCGACCGGCCGCCCCGCGAACAGGACCTGACCTTCGCTGGGCGGACCCACGCCCGACATCACCTTGACGAGGGTGGACTTCCCCGCGCCGTTGTCCCCGACGAGGGCGACGATCTCCCCGGCAGCGACCGAGAAGTCAACGCCGCTCAGTGCTTGGACGGCGCCGAAGCGCTTGCTGACGCCCCGCAGCTCCAGGACAGGATCAGCCACGGATCACCTCCACGAGGCTGCGCGCCACGGACGCGCTGGGCAAGGGACGGTACGACGGCGCCAGGCCGGGCGGGGGACCTGCCCCGCCCGGCCCGATCGCGTCAGGAGATGCCGAGCGAGGTGCACGCCGCGGCGGCCGCACCGGTGCAGACGTCGCTGGCCTTGTAGAAGCCGTCCTTGATGACGGTGTCCTTCACCGTGTCCTTGGTGACGGCGACCGGCGTCAGCAGCGTGGCCGGCACGTTGTTGTACTCGGCCACGGACACCGTCGCTACGCCGGCGACCGTGGTCGGCTTCTCACCCTTGAGCAACGCGACCGCGAGCTCCGCGGCGCCGCTCGCCTCTGGCTTGATCGCCTTGTAGACGGTCATGGACTGCTGACCGGTGAGGATCCGCGTGATCGCTGCCTTCTCCGCGTCCTGGCCGGTGAGCGGCGGCAGGGCGGCGAAGCCCGCGTTCTTCATCGCGGCGACGATCGTCGTCGCCATGCCGTCGTTCGCGGAGTAGACGCCGACGATCTTGTCCTTGCCGAGCTTGCTGATGGCTGCCGACATCTCGGTCTGGGCTGTCGCGGGGGCCCACTCCGGCGTGGCGATCTCATAGCCGACCTTGAAGCCGTCGATGCCGTCCTTGGGGATGACGCTGTGTGCGCCGGCGGCGAAAAGGGTGGCGTTGTTGTCGGTCGGCGAGCCGTTGATCCACACGATGTCACCGCTGGTCTTGCCCGACGCCTTCACCTGCTTGAGCAACTCGGTGCCCTGCAGCTCGCCGACCTTCTTGTTGTCGAACGAGATGTAGTAGTCCGGCTTCGCGCCACCGCCGGTGATTAGCCGGTCGTAGCTGATGACGGGCACGCCCTTGGCCTGCGCCGCGGAGACGATGGCGCCGGCGGTGGCCCCGTTGACGGGGTCGAGGACGAGCACCTTCGCGCCTTGGGCGAGCGCGGCGTTCGCCTGCTGCAACTGCTGAGCCTCGTCCTGGTTGGCGTTGGAATAGACCAGCTTGCAGTCGGGACAGGCGCTGGTGAGCGCCTGCTGGAAGAACGGCTTGTCCGCGGCCTCGTAGCGGGTGGTCTTGGTCTCGGGGAGCAGCAGCGCGACGGTGCCGCTCGCCGTAGCCGCGCCGGTGGTGGCGGCGTTCGACCCGGCCGCACCGGTGGGGGGCTGGCTCTTCGGTGTGCCGCTGCCCGAGGAGGCGCAACCCGCGAGCGCCAGGCCGGCGACGAGGGCGGGCGCCACGAGGGCGGTACGGCGGGTCCTGCTCGGGCTGGGGTGCTGCACGGGTCCTCCTGGAGATCGCACCCGTCGGCGTGACGGCGGCTGGCCCGGACCCTCCACCCCGCACGGATGCTCTGTCAAGGAGTTGACGGAAGCGCCGTATCTCAATTCGATAAAGACCAGTGTTTGACGTAGCGATGCCCAGGTGTGATGAGCCTCATCAGCGCGTTCGTTGACAGAAGGAGGGCGCCACCGTCAGCCTCCCTCCATGAGCATCAGCCCGGCGGCCGCCGCCCAGCGGGCGGGCACCGAGCCGATGCGCCAGGTCCTCGACGTCCTCCGGGCCCGCGGAGCGGTGACGCGGGCGGAGATCGGCGACGCGACCGGTCTGTCCAGGACCACCGTCTCGGCCCTGCTGGCGGACCTGCGGCGTCGCGGGCTGCTCGATGACGTTCGGGACCGGGACGCGCTGCCCACGGGTGGGCGCCCCGCGACCTTCGTCGCCCTGGGGACGTCCGCCGGGCTCGCGGTCGGCGTCGACCTGGGGCGTCGGCACCTGCGGGTGGTGGTGTGTGACCTCGGCCACCGCGTCGTCGCCGAACGGATCCGCCGCTTCGACGTGGACGGTCGGGCGGACGAGGCGCTCGACGCCGCCACCGAGATCGTCAGCGGCCTGGTGCATGGCCTCGGCAGCACGGTCGGCGATGTGCTGGGCATCGGGCTGGGGATCCCCGCTCCCCTCGACGCGGGCGGCAGCGTCGGCAGCAGCAACATCCTGCCCGGTTGGGTGGGGCGCTCGCCCGCCACGGACCTGTGCCGGCGGATCGGGATGCCGGTCACCGCAGAGAACGATGCCAACCTCGGCGCCTTGGCCGAGGCGCTGTGGGGCGCGGGCCGGGGGCACCGCCACGTCGTCTACGTCAAGGCTGCCACCGGCATCGGTGCCGGCATCGTCGTCGACGGCCGGCTCTATCGCGGCGCGTCCGGCACCGCCGGCGAGATCGGCCACACGACCGTGAGCGACGACGGTGCCGTGTGCCGCTGCGGCAACCGCGGCTGTCTGGAGTTGCTCGCCGGCGGTCGGGCCCTGGTGGCCCAGCTTGGCCCCGGCGGGCACACCGTCCGGGACCTGGGCGACCTCGTGGCGCGCGCCCGGGCGGGTGACCCGGGCTGTCGGCGGGTCCTCGCCGACGCCGGCGAGACCATCGGGCTCGCGATGGCGAACCTGGTCAACCTGCTGAACCCGGAGATCATCATCTTCGGTGGGGAACTGGGGGGTGCCGGCCAGCTGGTCCTGGCGTCACTGCGAGCCCGCGTCACGCGGAGCGCGGTCGCGCCGGCGGCCGGGGCGGTGCAGGTGGTGCCGGCCATGCTGGGGGACCGCGCGGAGGCCCTGGGGGCCGCGCTCCTCGTCCTGCGCGAGCCCACCCGGGCCGGCGACCCGTTGCTGACCCGGGTCGCCGTCGCCAGCTGAGTGCCGCCCGTCGCGAGGGTCGCGGGGAGGTCAGCCACCCGGCGCGTTGGCCCCGGTCGCCAGCACGACGAGGGCGACGAGCTGGGCCAGCTCGACCTGGGCGCCGAGGACGTCGCCGGTCAGCCCGCCGAGGCGACGGTTCGCGTGCCGGCCCAGCAGCGAGGTCACCGCGACGGCCACCAGCGGGGCGAGCAACGCCTGCGCCACCTCGGCACGATGGTGTGGGGCGTGCGGGTCGAGCAGCGCCACCGCCCCGCAGGTGACCACGGCCAGCCCGACGGCGGCGGCGGCCGCCAGCGGCGGCACGGTGCCGATCACGACGGCACCGAGTCGGGAGCCGGGCGCCGCGACCGCGCCGGTCCGGCACGACACGGTGAGGGCGAGTCGCCCCGACACGAGGGCCGCCACCACGGCGACCGTGCCCTGGTGCTCGGCGACCGCGACCTGGAGCGCTGCGCAGTCGGCGAGCAGCACGAGCACCATGGCCGCCACCCCGAGCGGCCCGCTGTCGCCGCGGCGCATGACGGCGAGTGCCTCGTCACCGCGGCGGTAGGAGCCCAGCCCGTCGACCGTGTCGGCGAGCCCGTCGAGGTGCAGACCCCGGGTCAGCAGGGCGAGCAGCGCGACCGCCAGGACGGGGGGCAGCAGGCTGGTGTCGCCGGTGGCGGTGCGCGCACCGATGAGCAGCGCCGCGACGGGCACGGCGAGTGCGAGCCCGACCGCCGGCGCCCACAGCATCGCGGCCCCGCCGAGCCGACGATCGAGGGCGGCAGGGCCGCGCGCGGGCAGCACCGACAGCGTCGTCACCGCCAGCCGCAGCCCGTCAGCGCGGGGCACTCACCCCGGCCTCGGTCAACGTCGCCATCTCCGCGAGCGTGGCGACGGCGGCCTGCAGCAGCGGCACGGCGAGCAGCGCACCGGTGCCCTCGCCCAGCCGCAGCCCGAGGTCGAGGATCGGCTCCAGGCCGAGCCGCTCCAGCGCCAGCCGCTGCGCCGGCTCGGGGCTTCGGTGCCCGGCGACCTGCCACGCCGCGACGCCGGGCGCCAGGCGGTCGGCGAGCAGGGCGCACACGCTGGAGACGACGCCGTCGAGCACGACCGGGGTACGCCGCACGGCGGCCTGGGTGAGGAAGCCCACGGTCGCCGCGAGGTCGGCGCCCCCGGCGACGGCGAGCAGGGCGAGCGGGTCGTCGGCCACCCCGGCGCGCCGTACCCGGGTGAGCGCGTCGCGCACCGCCGCGGCCTTGCGCATCCAACCGTCGTCGTCGACGCCGGTCCCGCGACCCACGACGGCAACCGGCTCGGCTCCGGTCAGCGCGGCGCAGAGCACCGCCGCGGGGGTGGTGTTGGCGATGCCCATGTCGCCGGCGATCAGCAGGTCGGCGCCGCCGTCGACTTCGGCGTCGGCCACCGCGGCGCCCGCGTCGTACGCCGCTCGGGCGTGCTCGTGGGTCAGCGCGTCCTCGCGGTCGATGCGCCCGCTGGGGCGGCCGACGGCCAGGTCCTCCACCCGCACGGTGGCGCCGACGGCCCGGGCGAGGACGTTCACCGCGGCGCCCCCGGCGGCGAAGGTCGCCACCATCGCCGCCGTCACCTCGGCGGGATAGGCGGAGACGCCCGCCGCGGCGATCCCGTGGTCCCCGGCGAAGACGACCACCCGCACACGCCGCAGCGGGCGGGGCGGGCAGACGCCCTGCACGCCGGCGAGCCAGGCTGCCAGCGCCTCGAGCCGCCCCAACGCGCCGACGGGCTTGGCGAGCGTGCCCTGGCGCGCCACCGCCGCGGCCGCCGCGGCCGCGTCGGGGGCGGGGACGCTCACGTGCACCGGGCGATCCTGCCAGGGCGCCGGGTGGCGCCTGCCCGGGCGCCGGCCCCGCCCGCCCTGCGGCTCCACGGTGATCACTGACCAAGGTCACTGTGGCGGCGGGCGGGGCCCGCCCGGGCCTCCGGCTCCACGGTGATCACTGACCAAGGTCACTGTGGCGGTGGGCGGGGGGGCCGGGCGCACTCAGCGCAGCCGCGTGGGCACCCCCGCGACGACGGAGAAGACCTCGTCGGCGTGTGCCGCGAGCCGCGCGTTGAGGCGCCCCAGCTCGTCGGCGAACCGGCGCCCGGCCTCGGTCGGCGCCACCACGGAGCTGCCGACCTCGTTGGTGACGAGCACGACCGACGCGCGGGCGGACCGCCACGCCTCGACGAGGGCGTCGACGCGCGCCGCGAGGTCAGCGGCGTCGAGGTGGGCGCTGAGCCACAGGGTCGCGCAGTCGATCAGCAGGACCGCGTCGGGGTCGGCGAGCAACGGCACCAGGTCGATCGTCTCCACCGTCTCCCAGTGCACCGGCCGCCGCCCTCGGTGCGCGGCCAGCCGCGCCTGCCACTCCGCGTCGTCGGGGCGGGGCAGCGAGGTCGCGACATAGGTGACGCGCGGCTCCGTGAGCAGCCGCCGCTCGGCCGCCAGCGACTTGCCGGAGCGGGTGCCACCGGTCAGCAGCACCCGGTGCGGACCCGGCGTCCGCGGGGCCGGCGGCCCGACGACCTCGCCGTCATCGAGCACCACGGCGCCGAGTGCGGCGAACCGCCGGGCCAGCTCCGGCGGCGGCGGATTGCGGTGGCCGAGGTGCACGGGGACAACGGTTGTGGCGGCGGTGACGTGACCGGTGCGGCGGAGCCCGGCGACGGCCAGCGCCCAGTCGTGCAGGTCGTGGTGCTCGCCGACGCGCGGCCCGTCGCCGTTGGTGCATTCCAGCAGGACGACGTCGTACGCCGCCCCGTCCGGCAGCGGCGGTAGCGGCGGCAGCGGCGGAGCGGTGTCCCAGGCGCAGAGCAGCCGGCCGCCGGCCGGGGTCTCGACGTCGTAGAGCAGCGGCGGACCGACGGCCGGGTCGTGCACCGCCGGCAGCGCGCGCACGCGGTGGCCGCTTGCGAGGACCGCGTCGTCCCCGGCCGCCAGCTCGCGCCAGGTGACGGGGTCGGCCGGTCCGACCCAGTCGCGGCAGGCCGACAGCGCCGCCGGCGGACCGGCGACCTCCAGCGGCCCGAGACCCGGCACCCAGGACCGCCACAGCAGCGCCGCCGGGCCGCAGTGGTCGGCGTGGGCATGGGTCAGCAGGAGGGTGCGCACCGTGTCGAGGACGATGCCGTGGCGCTGCGCCGTGCGCGGGACGTCGGGCCCGCAGTCGACGAGCAGCGTGCCGTCGACCAGGGCCGCCGTCTGGGCGCGCACCTCGCCGCGACGGCGCAGCGCCGAGCACGAGGCGCAGGTGCACCAGGGGTTCGGCCAGCCGTCCGCCGACCCGGTGCCGAGGAGCCGGACCTCCATCAGGACGACTGGTTGCGTACCGCGGTCGCTGCCGCCGCCGCGGTTGCTGGTGCCGGCACGAACTCCACCGCCACCCCGAAGGCCGCCCGCCTGGCCGCCCGCCGGAGCGCGGCGAGGAGCGGCGCACCGGTGGCCAGCACGAGCGCGGCCGTCCCGATGCCACGCAGCGTGTCCCACCCGACCCCGCTCGCGAGGTGGAAAGCCCAGAAGCGCGAGAGGTTCTCCACGAGCGGCGCCCCACCGACGAAGGACAGGTCGCTCGTGCCCTCGCCGAGTCGGAACGGCCAGAACGAGAGGTCCATGAGCGCGCCGTAGAGCAGCGAACCGGTGAAGCCGTAGGCAGCGAGCAGCGCCAGCTCCGCCCGGCCGCCGACCCGCCGCGGCAGGCACCCGGCCAGGAAGCCGAACCAGCCGAGCGCGAGCATCTGGAACGGCAGCCACGGGCCCACCCCGACGGTGAGCAGCGACGACGCGAAGAGGGTGAGCGCTCCCAGCACGAAGCCGAACCCTCGGCCCAGCACCCGCGCGCTTGGCACCAGGAGGAAGAAGACCAGCCCCTCCGTCAGGGCGATGCCGGGGGCCAGCACCCGCGCCACCGACCCCGCGGCGGCGAGCACGCCCAGCATCGCGAGCGCCTTGCTGTCGATCCCGCCGTCGGCGACCTCGGCCAGCACGAGCGCGACCAGCAGGGCGAGCAGGCCGGCGACGAGGAACGGCGCGTCCGCCGCGTGCCCGTCGACCTCTGCGGCGTGGCTGACGAACAGCGGCCAGGCGAAGCCGAGCAGGCCCACCAGCGTCGCCCCGGCCAGGCATGCCGCGCTGCGCCAGGGCAACCTCACGGCGGGGACGGCCGGGACGGCGGGCACGGCCGGGACGGCGGGGACCGCGGCGGCAGGCGGCCGCGGCCCCGCCGCGCCATACGTCACGGCACTCACGCAGCACCCTCCAGCGCGGCGAGCGCCCGCGCGACGTCGCGCACGGTCAGCCACGGCGACGGCGCCAGCACCTTCGCCACCTGCGGCGCGAAGGCGGGGCTCTGCGTGACGACCTCCCGCGACGGTCCGTCGGTGACGACCTCACCGTCGGCGAGGACGACGGTGCGGTCGGCGACCTCGGCGGCGAGCTCGACGTCGTGGGTCGCCAGGAGGACGGCGTGGCCGGCGGCGGCCAGGCCGGCGAGGGTGCCGGCAAGGCGCTCCTTGGCCGGATAGTCCAGCCCACGCGTCGGCTCGTCGAGCAGCACCACGGGCGGCGCCGCGGCGAGCACCAGCGCGAGCGCGAGCGCGAGGCGCTGCCCCTCCGAGAGGTCCCGCCAGTGCGCGTCGCCCCGCTCGGCGAGCAGGCCGGGCACGAGGTGCTCGAGCGCGTCGGCGGTGCTGCCGGCTGCGAGTCCGGCGTCGCGGTCGCCGGCGCTGCATTCGGCCGCGACACAGGCCGCGGTCAGCAGGTCACCCGGCTCCTGCGGCACCAGCCCGACGCTGCGGACGAGGCGCCGGGGGGCGACGGCGTGCGGGCTCAGGCCGTCCACCGTGACGGCGCCGCTGCCGGGCCGGAGCAACCCCGCGAGGCAGCAGAGCAGGGTCGACTTGCCGGCGCCGTTGCGCCCCATCAGGGCGACGATCTCCCCGCGGCGTACGACGAGGTCGACGCGGCGCAGCGCCAGCACCTCCGCCCGCGCGACGGACAGCCGCTCCACGGTCACCACGGCGTCCCCGGACGCCGGCGCAGCCGGCGGCGCCGAGGGTGGCGCGGCGGCGAGCCGGGTGCGCAAGGGGCCGGCGAGGCGGCGGGCATCGCGCACCGACAGCGGCAGCGGTGACCAGCCGGCGAGCCGCCCGAGCGCGACAACCGGTGGGGCCACGGCCGCCGCGCGCAGCACGTCCGCCGGCAGCCCCTGCTCCACCGCGGCACCGGGGCCCGCCAGGACGACGACCCGGTCGGCGTGCTGCACGACCCGCTCGAGGCGGTGCTCGCTCAGCAGGACGGTCATCCCGAGGTCGTGCACGAGCCGGGTCAGCACGGCGAGGACCTCCTCCGCCGCGGCGGGGTCGAGGGCGCTGGTCGGCTCGTCGAGCACGAGGATGCGCGGCGCCGCTGTCAGCACTGCGCCGATCGCCACCCGCTGCTGCTGGCCGGCCGACAGCGACAGCAGCGGCCGGGCCCGCACGCCGGCCAGGCCCAGCAGGTCGAGTGTCTCCTCCACCCGGCGGCGCATCACCGGCGCGGGGACGCCGAGGGACTCCATGGCGAAGGCCAGCTCGTCCTCGACCCGGTCGGTCACGAAGGTCGCGAGCGGGTCCTGCCCGACCGCGCCGACGACGTCGGCGAGGTCCCGGGGCCGGTGCGTGCGCGTGTCTCGCCCGTCGACCGTGACCCGGCCGGCGAGCAGGCCGCCGCTGAAGTGCGGGACCAGCCCGTTGACGCATCGCAGCAGCGTCGTCTTGCCGCTGCCGGTCGGGCCTACGACGAGGCAGAGCTCACCCTCGGCGACCTCGAGGTCGAGGCCGGCGAGCACCGGCTGCCCCCGCCCGGGCAGCGTGACGGTGACCGCCTCGAAGCGGATCACGCGGCGGCCGCCCGAGGACGCGGGGGGGCCGGGGCGAGCCACGCCGGGGTGAGCGCGGCCAGCGCGGCGAGCACCGGCAGCAGCGGGAGACCCGGCGCGGCGAGCGGGTCGGCGTGCTGCAGCAGCGGGTCGCTCCCGAGCGCGAGGGTCACGGTCACGGCGAGCAGCCCCGCGCCCGCCACCGCGGTGGCCCGCGGGTCCCACGAGTCCGGCCGGTAGCGGGTGCGCGGGCTGCGGGCACCACCGGCGACCAGCCCGGCGGCGAGCAGCAGCGCGCCGGCAGCCAGGGCCGGGGCGCCCATCCAGGGCGGGGCCGGCCCGAGGACCCCGGCAGCGCCGACGCCGAGCGCGACGAGGCCGCCGAGCGCCGCGCCGCTCGCGAGGTGCCGCCGGGCGGGGCGCACGGGGACGCGCCGGCCGTAGCCGCGGCTGTCCAGCGCCGCCGCCAGCGCCAGCGAGGACTCCAGCGCGCCTTCCAGGACGGGTACGGCGATGCCGCGCACCGCCGCGA
>JAABUT010002912.1_pt1 | contig 15593 bp, 14 predicted proteins | sample 5559281 | NCBI WGS metagenome assembly JAABUT01 (sample SAMN10711880, study PRJNA513359) | rock metagenome | isolation source: Antarctica rocks | place: Antarctica: Victoria Land, Ricker Hills nord | collected 2016-01-04 | reverse complement strand
ACAACCGCCAGCACCAGCGGCAATGCCCGTGGCGCGGCGCCGACGAAGCGCGGCGGCGGCGGCACGCTGCGGCTGCTCTGGTGGCAGGCCCCAACGAGTCTCAACAACCACACCGCGCAGGGGACGAAGGACGAGGATGCATCGCGCGTCGTCTCCGAGACGCTCGCGGTGACGACGATTGATTCGTTGCTCCCGAATGTGCCGATGCTCGCGGCGTCCATTCCCTCCACGAGCGATGGCTCGGTGGCGGCGGACGGCAAGAGCGTCACCTGGAAGTTGCGGCCCGGCATCAAGTGGTCGGATGGCACGCCGATGACCTCCGACGATGTTAAGGCGACGTGGCAGTACATCATGAAGCCGGAAAGCGGCGCGACGGATGTCTCGCAGTACGAGAACATCGCCACCATCGACATACCGGATGCGACGACCGTGAAGATTACCTTCAAGGACGCGACCGCGCTCTGGTACACCCCGTTCACGAACCTGCAGGGCGTCGTCAACCAGAAGGCGCAGCTCGATAAGTGCAACGCGGACCCGAAGAACTGCCCGATCAACACCGCGCCCATCGGCACCGGGCCGTATAAGATCAAGTCCTTCACCGCCGGCGACAATGTGCAGTACGTCATGAATGAGAACTACTGGGACCCGAACGCGCCGTTCTTCGACGCGATCGACCTCAAGGGCGGCGGCGACGCCGGCACGGCGGCGAAGGCCCTCCAGACCGGTCAGGTGGATTTCGCCTGGAACCTCCAGGTCACGCCGGACATCAACAAGCAACTGACCGACGCGGGCAAGATTCTCGATCAAGGCCCCGGCTTCGGCGTCGAGCGCATCCTGTTGAACTTCACCGACCCGAACAAGGATGTCAATGGCGAGAAGTCCTCGTTGCAGGCCCCGCACCCCTTCCTCGCAGACCCGAAGGTGCGCGAGGCGATCTCCTACCTCGTGGATCGCGACAGCATCGCCAAGAACCTCTACCCGGCCGCGAAGCCGACGTGCAACATCCTGCTCGGCATCCCGCCGGCGATCCAGTCGAAGACCTCCAAATGCTCGTACGACGTGGCGAAGGCGAACCAGTTGCTCGATGACGCGGGCTGGAAGAAGGGCGGCGACGGCATCCGCGCCAAGAACGGCGTGCAGATGAAGATCGTCTTCAGCTCATCGGTCAACCCCGTCCGCGAGAAGGAGGAGCAGGTCCTCAAGCAGTCCTTCACGCAGGCCGGCATCTCGATGGAGATCAAGAACGCCGACGGGGGCGTCTTCTTTGGTCAGCCGGACAACCCGGATGCCGCTTCTCGTTTCGAGAAGGACATGGAGATGTTCACGAACGGCCCGTCCGACCCGGACCCACAGGACTACCTTGCGTCGTACACCACCAAGCAGATTACGCAGAAGTCCAACGGCTGGAAGGGCAACAACTACAGCCGCTGGAGCAACCCGGAGTATGACAAGCTCCACGATCAGCTGGTCAAGGAAGTCAACCCGGAGAAGCGCGCCCAGATCGAGGTGCAACTCAATGATCTGGTCGTCAGCAACTTCGTGCACATCCCGATGGTGGACCGGTACTCCAACAACGGCCATTCCAAGGAACTGATCAACACGAACTACAACCCGTGGGATTCCGCCCTCTGGAATGTCGGGTACTGGCAGATCAAGAAGTAACGAGTAGCCAGTAGCCAGTAGCCAGTAGTCAGAGAGAGGGGGCTTCGGCCTCCTCCTTTTTCGTGCCAGGGTAGGTTTACTCCACTCGCCTCGATGCCGTATTCACTGGCTACTGGCTACTGCCAATACCGCTGCAATATTCTTCCGCGATAGCAGTGGCGTGATGTCCGTGTAGGGGCGATGCTCGAATCGCCCTCGCGCGATGGCCGGGCGTTATGGGGATGGCGCGGATGGTTCGGGGAGGGCGATTCGCGCATCGCCCCTATGCAACGAAACCAATTGAGATATCATGCATCTCTATCACGAAAGAGTATAAGTATCATTACAGTGACAGTGGCACGTTCGTTGCGTACCTTACACACGATGTGCGGTCGCACGCGCGACGCGTCATCGCTCACCGGCATTCATCAGGAGGCACGAACGATGGCTGATCAGAAGAACAATCCGCATCGCGAGACGTATATCCCGCCCACACCGCAGAATGTGAAGCCGAAGGGATCGGCGGACAATGCCGTGGAGATGGGCAAGGGGGGCGAGGCCGAGCGGGAAGCGCTCGCCGCTCAGCGGAACAAACTGGATGAACGGCTGCGTGATGATGGTGATGCCGTTGCGAAGAAAGCATCATCCGCGCACGGTGGCCAGCAGGAGATTGCGCCCGTGGCCGAGGTCGTCGTGACGCCGGAGCAAGCGCAGGCATTGGGACGGACGGATAACCCACGCGGCACCGGGATTGGCTACGCTGGCGAAGGCGGCGCGTCCTACGGGACGCAGGGGGCGACCGGCAACCCGGAGACGCTGCGCCTGCCCGCTGCCCCATCGACACACGCGGAACAGAAGCCGGATCAGGCGAACCGCATGAGCGGTACGAATACCCCAAAGGAGGGTTCTATGCCAGAGCAACGCCAACCCGAACAGCAGCACCGTCAGCAGTCCACCGGAGGTGGGCACGGCAATCAGCAGGGCCACCAGGGTCAACCGAACCAACAAGGCCAACAGGGGCAGCAAGGTCAGCAGGGTCAGCGTGGCCAGCAGAGCACGGGCAGCATGCCGCCGAGCCAGGGCACCGGCAGCACCCCGCAGAGCCACACCGCCGCGACCGCCGCGACCGCTGGCCACAAGGAGCAATCCGGCAACACCACGCAGACCACCCGGACGGAGAGCGCCCCGCCCGGTCAACAGAAAACAGAGGATACAAAAGCGCAGGCGCAGGATAAAGTGTCCGATATGAAGGATCAGGTACAAGATAAAGCGGCCGATGTCAAAGGTCAGGCGCAGGAGAAAGCCGCCGATCTGAAGGGCCAGGCACAGGATAAAGTGACCGAGGCCAGGGACGGCGCGCAGGGCAAGATCGACGACGCAAAGGCACAAGTGCAGAGCACGATGAGTGACACGAAAGACGCCGCGCAGATGAAAATGGGCGCGGTCACTGGGCAGGCACAGGCCACGCTCGATGGCGTGCGGACCAATGTGCAGGCGAAGACGGACGAACTGAAGGGGACGATCAACGAGCGGACCGACCAACTCAAGAGCAGCGTCAGCGAGAAAACGGACCAGTGGAAGGGCACCGTTGGCGAAAAGGGTGACCAGGCGAAGCAGACCGCCGATGAGAAAGCGACGCAGGCCGGCGAGCGGCTGACCGGCTTTGCCGGGACACTGCGCGAGAAGACGCAGTCGCTCGACGAGGGCAGCCCGGCGGCAAATGCCGCGACGAAGGCGGCGGACGCATTGGAGCAGACCGGCGCCTACCTCCAGCAAGCCACACCGGATGATTGGGTGGCGGACCTGAAGCGGCTGATCGAGCGCAAGCCGATTGAATCGGTCCTTCTTGCCGCGATCCTCGGCTTCATCATCTCCCGCGCCTCCTCGCGAAGCGGGAATGACTCTTAACCACATCTGCCCAAAAGGCGCCCGACAGAGAGCACGGAGAAGAACAGGGAGAGGAAGGGAGTTTGTCCCTTCTTCTCTCTTTATACCGCGTGTACAGGAGCGCTCACATCATGGGTTCGTCCACCCAGAGTGTCGATTTCGGCCCCGCCGAACGACTACCTGGTGTCAGCTGTGATGTGCCCTTGCTTCAATCAAGGAGGATACCGCTCATGTCATCCATCGCCACGTCCCCGCCCGCGCTGCAGCGGAGGTAATGATGCGCACGATCGTCGCGTAAGGAGTCTTCCATGCCTGAACTGCACACCCTGATGACCGGTCTCATGTTCGGCGAGTCGCCGCGTTGGCACGATGACCGTCTATGGGTCTCGGATTGGGGCGCGCGCGAGATCATCGCCGCCGATCTCACGGGCACGCGCGAAGTCATCGCCCGCGCGCCCTCATTCCCGTGTTGCATCGACTTTCTGCATGATGGGCGTCTGCTCATGGTTTCGGCGGACGATGGGCTGCTCTTGCGCCGGGAGCCTGACGGGTCACTGGTTACCCAGGCCGATCTGAGTGGCCTCTCTGGCCGCACCTGGAACGAGATCGTCGTCGATGGCCGTGGCAATGCCTACATCAACGGTGCCGGCTTCGACCTTCAAGCCGGTGCGGAGTTCGCACCCGGGATCGTCGCCGTGGTCACCCCCGACGGTGTGGCGCGGCAGGTGGCCGATGGCATCGCCTTCCCCAACGGCATGGCGGTGACGCCCGACAACGCAACGTTGATCGTGGCAGAGTCCTATGCCAAAAGACTCACCGCCTTCGACATCGCGGCCGACGGTAGCCTGTCGAACCGGCGCGTGTGGGCCGACCTCGGCGACGGCGTCCCCGACGGCATTTGCGTCGACGCGGCAGGCGCCGTCTGGTACGCGGACGTCCCAAACAAGCGGTGCGTGCGCGTGCGTGAAGGTGGCGAGATATTGCAGACGGTCGAACTCGACTGCGGCTGCTTCGCGTGCATGCTCGGGGGCGGAGACGGGAAAACGCTGTTCCTGGTGGTGAGGGAATGGCGTGGGTTTGAGAGCGCGGCTGACGGTTCGCGAACGGGCCAGGTGCTGACCGTTGCGGCACCCGCACCGGGCGCTGGTTGGCCGTAGGAGAAGAGCGGCGCATCAGACCGGGGCGGTGACGCTCCGGCGCTCGGTGGGGCCGAGGGCGGAGACGCGCTCGAAGGTATACGCGAGGCGGCGCACCCCCTCGGTCAGCGCCTCCGGTGTGTTGTCCGCGAAGGTGAGGCGGAGGCAGTTCGGCGCGACATCGACACCGGCGGGGTAGAACGCCTCCCCCGCGACCGTCGCGACACCCTCCGCGAGCGCCACCGCCGTCATCTCCTGCGCGGTCAGGCCATTGCGCAAGGTGAGCCAGATATTCAGGCCGCTCTTGGGCAGAAGCCAGTCCGCGTACGGCTCCAGATAGGTCTGGAGTGCCGCCAGCGTCGCCTCGCGCCGCTGGCGGTAGGTCGCGCGCATCGTCGCCACATCGCGTGCTGCGGTCTTGCCGCCCCCCTGATCCCAGTAATGCACGAGCGCGCGCTGCGGCAACCGGGCGGTGAAGCGGTCCGTCACCATCTTCATCGCGGTCAACCGCGCCATCAGCGGCGGCCCGGCGATAATGGCGCCAACGCGCAGATCGGGCGAGACGGTCTTCGCCGCGCTCCAGACGTAGACAACGCGCCCCTCCGTGTCGCCCGCCTTGATCGGCGGGGGCGGCTCGCGGTCGTAGACGAAGGGGTTGCAGTGGTCGTCTTCAAGGATCAGCACCCCGTGCCGCGCCGCGATCTGGAGCATCGCGCGGCGTCGATCCACCGGCAGCACCGTGCCGAGCGGGTTCTGCGAGGTTGGGATCGTGTAGATCAGCCGGGGCCGCTCCCGCTCGCAGACCGCCGCGAGCGAGGCCATGTCCATGCCGTGCTCGTCCATCGCCACCGGGACGATGCGCGCGCCGGACGCCGCGAAGATGTCCAGCGCGGCGGCGAATGTCGGCACCTCCGTCGCGACCCGCTCGCCGGGGCCGACGAGGGCGCGCGCGACGAGGTCGATCCCCTGCTGCCCGCCCGTGGTGATGAGCACATCGTCGGCGGTCGCGCCGAAGCCCCACCCGGAGCACCGCTCCGCAATCGCCACGCGCAAATCGGGGTCGCCGAGCGCGGGGCCGTAGCCGAGCAGGTCACCGTCCATCTCGTCCACGGCGGTCTTCCACGCCTTTTTCAGGTGGACAATCGGCAGCACGTCGGCGGCAGGCTGGCCGGAGGCGAGCGAGATCACCCCGGCGCGGTGGGCGGGCGTCATCAACTGGTTCGGGCGCGCGGCGCGGATTGGCAGCGGGAACGGCGGCAGCGTCAGCGCGGGGGAGGGCGGCAGCATCTCCGGGTCACCGATGGGCGGCACGACGTACGACGGCAGGTACGATGTGTGCGCCCGCGCCTCACCCGCGCCGCTTGGCCGCACGAACGTCCCGCGCCCCACCTGACCGGAGACGAGCGCCGCATCCTGCAGCGCCTCGTACGCCTGCGCGACGGTGATGACGCCAACACCGAGCGTCTTCGCCAGCCCGCGCACGGTCGGCAGGCGCGTGCCGGGGGGCAGCACCCCGCCGGTTATCTGCGCGGCGATGCGGTCGGCGATCTGCCGGTAGAGCGGCGTGCCGCTGCCCGGTGCCAAAGCCCCGAGATCGAGTTCGTCCCCCGCTGCCATGCTTCCTCCGCCGTCCGTTCGCACCCGCTTCCTCAGTATACGGCACGCCGAACGACGAGCATATGCTAGCACGGGGGAGTCAGAGGGGGGTGATGTGATGCACCGCCACGGCAATCGGATGGTATTCAGGCGCGGATCGGCGCAGCAGGTGAAGGCTACTCCAGTTCGACCCAAGTTTGGGGGCGTCGGGCTGTTATCCGCTGTGGTGGGAAGTATCGTAGGCAGTGCAAGTGGCCCACGCCTTGTTCAACAGGCCGAGCAGCGTGCCCTGCTCGGCTGTGGTGAGGCTTTGGAGTGGGGGGATATCGGCGGCCATGAGGGTGGTCATGCGCTCGCGCATCCGGCGGCCCTCGGTGGTGATCACCAGCGTCTTGACCCTCCGGTCGTTCGGGTCGATACGCCGCTCGATCAGCCCCGCCTCTTCGAGTCGGTCGACGAACGCAGTAACGTTGGACGGGTCGCAGGAGAGCCGCTCCGCGAGCACCTTGGTGGGCACGGGCGCGGTGGGGTCCAACTGCAAGAGGGCGCGCGCGCTGGCCGGAGTCAGCCCCAGTTCCTCGAAGTGAGCGTCGTAGTAGCGGGCCATCCAGATGAAGAGGACCATCATCTGTGGGACAAGCCCGTTCAGCACGGGTGTTTCGGAGGATTTCGCTGTCGTCGCATTCGCTATCATACAAGCAGTATAGCAGAGCTACTCGATGATTGACAATCTCCATTGCATCGTTTATAGTGGAGTTACTCTATTGTTGATCTCATGCACGGTAGAGTTCGTACATAAGCGGTAGGCCGACATGAGTGCGGCTGTCGGGTCAACTGAAGGAGATACCTTGCCATGTCTGATGCGAATCCACCACTATCCATACCAACGATGCCAAGCGCCCCGGTCACGAGCCGCACCGTTCGCTGGCGTACCCGCGCGCTCGCGGTCGTCGCTGCGATGGCTGCCGCCCTCACCGTCTGGCTGACCGCCCATCTGCTGCTCGGGGTCGATCTCACGATCCCCATGTCGGGCGGGACGCAGACGATGGAGGTCGGCTGGGGATCGGTCCTCGTTGTCAGTCTGATCGCGTCTCTGATCGCCTGGGGATTGCTCGCCGTGCTGGAGCGTTTCATCGTCCGCGCTCGTACCACATGGACGGTGATTGCGTTGGCGATATTGCTGCTCTCGTTCGCCGGCCCGCTGTTCGGGGCAGGCGATGCGAGCGCGGGTGCCAAGGTATCGCTCGCGCTTATGCATGTGGCGGTGGCTGCTGTGCTCATCCCCCTGCTGGCCAGGACATCCCCCAGCCAGTCCGGTGCGGCCCGCAGCGAGCAGACCAGTAGATGACAGCCGGACAATAATAAGGAGGGCGCATGAGCGCATTCACCGAAGCCGAATTGACCTATTTGCAAGGCGAGCGGCGACTTGCCCGCCTCGCCACCGTCGGTCCCGACGGTACTCCCCATATCGCGCCCGTCGGTTGGACGTATAACGCCGAGTATGGCACGATTGATATTGGTGGCCATAGCCTGGAACGGACCAAAAAGTACCGCGATGTCCTGCGTACCGGGCGTGCCGCCATCGTCATCGATGATGTATTACCGCCCTGGCAACCACGCGGCATCGAGATCCGTGGGCGCGCCGAAGCTCTTACCGACCCCCAACCACTCATCCGCATCCATCCCGAACGCATCATCGGCTGGGGACTCGACGCCACCGACCGCCCCAACGCCCGCGACGTCCGATAAACGCGGTCATTCTTCCCTCGATAGACCTTCTCTCGCCACTCAGCGATGGCGCGTGGAACATCCTGATCGATGTGGAGACGCATCGGCACAATCAGGCTGGGGGCTCGTTGGCGGCGATATGGCCATCAATTTGACACGCACGCGAAGGATGTTATGATCGCAATAGGGACAATACACGCATTGTATTTAGACACAATGTTGTTGGTAGATGGAGAGGAGTGGGTGACATGCAGCGGTATCTCGAGCGGCCCCTGACCCAAATCCGGCGCAAGGACCGGGCGCTGACGGACGAGGAATGGATGGATCGTTTCCTTTCCATCAGCCCAGTGGGGCATCTCGCGGTGATGTGGGAGGGCCAACCGCTGCTGCACAGCAACTTCTTCTGGTTCGACGGCACACACATCTACTGGCACACCGCGCCAGTCGGGAAACTCCGTGCCGTGCTGGAAACCGGGGTAGCGCGGGCCTGCTTCACGGTGACGGAGTTCGGGCGCGTGCTGCCCGCCGGGACGCCGTTCGACTTCAGCACGGAGTACGCGAGCGTCGTCCTCTACGGCACGGTGCGGGTCCTGGCGGACGCGACGGAGAAGAAGTATGCACTGGAAGGCGTGATGAGCAAATACGCCCCGCACCTCGTCGCGGGCGTCGATTACGTGCCGATGCCGGACAGTGACATCGCGATCACGAGCGTCTACTGCATGGAGATCGAGACGCGCGTCGGCAAGCACAACGTCAAGCCGGAGGAGTACCCGGCCTATCCCTATCCGCACGGCTCGTTCATCGACGCTGAGCGGGCGGCGGGCCGTGCGACGATGCGCGCGAAGGAACTCGCATAGGGAGTACTGAGTACTGAGTGCTGAGATAGGAGGGACGATGACGGGGACATGGGGGCTGATTGTCAGCGCGTTTGGTCTCGGTGTGGCTTACAACGCCGCGCCGGGGGCGGTGAACACGGAGGCGGTGCGGCGTGGGCTGGCGCGCGGCTATCGCCCGGCGCTGCTCGTGCAGTTGGGCGCGCTGATCGGCGACGCGACGTGGGCGGCGCTCGCGCTCACCGGCACGGCGTTCCTCGTGCAGAGCAGGCCGCTCCGCCTCATCCTCGGCGTGGCGGGCGCCTGCTTCCTCCTCCGGCTGGCATGGAGCGCATTGCAGGAGGCGTGGTCGGGTGGTCTGCCGCGTGCGCATGGTAAGGCGGCGCGCGGCGATTTCGCGACCGGCGCGGTCTTCTCGCTCGCCAATCCCTTCGCGCTCGCCTTTTGGACGGGCATCGGCGCGGGCCTCGCGACGACGGATACCGCCGACGCACCCGGCGCGCGGTTTGCCCTCCTCTTCGGCGGCTTCGTGCTCGGCGCGCTCCTCTGGTGCCTCTGCCTCCCTGTAGTGATCGGCGGCGGGCGGCGGTTCATCCGCCCCGCACTCTTCCGCTGGATCAACGCCCTCTGCGGCCTCGGCCTCAGCTACTTCGCACTGACCCTCCTCTGGCATACCATCGAGGACGCATTCGGGCACGCCGCCGCTGCCGCCGTCGTGAGCGACGGCGACACCGCGTATTGACACAGCGGGGAAACGCCCCTATGCTATAGGTGCATATACACGTATCGGCTCTTCGCGGGATTGCAGGCATGACGAACACGAACATGGACGAATCGACACTGGCGGGTCTCTGTATGTGCGCCAGTGTGCGGCAGACAGGACGCGCGCTCACGAACCTCTACGATGAAATCCTCGCGCCGAGCGGCCTGCGGGTGATGCAGTTCTCCCTGCTTGCCCATCTCGCCAACGTGGACGAGACGACGCTGACGCGCCTCGCGGAGGTGCGGATGCTCGACCGCACGACACTGACGCGCAACCTCGGCCCGCTCGAACGGGACGGATTGGTGACCGTCACTGCCGGCGCAGACCGGCGCACGCGCGTCGTGCGGATCACGGACGCGGGCCGGGCGGCCATGAAGCGCGCGTTTCCGTACTGGGTGCAGGCGCAGCAGCAGATGATCGCTGGGCTGGGCAGCGAGCGATTCGGCGCGCTGCTCGACGAGTTGGCGGCGGTGCGCACCCTGGCGCGCTGACGCCGAATTTTTATGTGCGATACGTGTATATGCACGGTTATTCGCATCGCGAAGGGACGACGACGATGATTGGACGTATCCCCTACAAATGGCTCGTAGCGGCGGTCTATGTGCTCGCGCTCTTCGTCAATCTGCTCGATCTGACGATCACGAACGTCGCGTTGCCCGTCATGGCCCGCGCCTTCGGGGCGTCGCTATCGGCCATCGCCTGGGTGGCAACGAGTTACCTGCTCAGCGTCGCCGTCTGCATCCCGGTGAGCGGCTGGCTCGGTGACCGCTTCGGCACGAAGCGGGCGTTCATCGGCGCGCTGGCGATTTTCACGCTCGGCTCGCTCCTCTGCGGCATCGTGAACGACCTCGCCCCCCTGGTCGCCTGTCGCATCCTCCAAGGGATCGGCGGCGGGCTGCTCACGCCGGTCGGCGCGGCGATGGTCTTCCGGGCGTTCCCGCTCGCGGAGCGGGCGCGCGTCTCGGCGATTGTCACGATCCCGGCGGTCGTCGCGCCCGCGCTCGGCCCCGTCGTCGGTGGCGCGCTCGTGCAGTACCGTTCGTGGCACGCGATCTTCCTCATCAATGTGCCGATCGGCGTGGTCGGCCTGATCGTGGCGATCATCGGCTTGCGGGAATATCGCGTCGCGGGCACGGCGGCGCTCGATGTGCCGGGCTTTCTCCTCGCGGCGGGCGGGCTCGCGAGCCTCGTCTACGCCCTCGGCGCGGTCGGCGCGCGTGGGATCGGCGATGCGCGCGTGCTGCTCCTCGGCTGTAGCGGCATCGCCGCGCTCGCCGCATTCGTCGTCGTCGAACGGCGCGTCCGCTTCCCGATGATCGATCTCGGGCTCTATCGCGACCGTTTGTTCAGCGCCGGGAGTATCACGCTCTTCCTCGTCAATGCCGCATTCTTCGGCGTCGGATTCATCATGCCGCAGTTCCTGCAGGCGGAGCGCGGCCTCTCGCCACTGAGTTCCGGCCTGACCACCTTTCCCACGGCAGTCGGCATCATGATCGTCGCGCCGCTGGTCGGGCGGCTGTATCCGCTGATCGGGCCGCGCCGCCTCGTGATGGTCGGCGCGGCCCTCGCGACGTGCGCGGCGCTCGGGCTGCGCTTCGTCGGCGTCGAGACGAATCTCTGGCAGGTGCGGCTCCAGATGCTGCCGCTCGGCATCGCCTTCGGGCTCGTCTTCATCCCCTTGCAGACGAGCAGTTTCGCCCGCGTCAGCCTCGCGCAGACCGGGCGGGCGACCGCCGCCTACAACGCCGTGCGACAGGTAGCGACGAGCTTCGGATTCGCCCTGCTCGCGACCGTCCTTGCCGGTAGACTCACCGTTCACAACGCAGTGATCGGCGCCCCCGCGACGCGCGACAGGGCGGTCGCCGCCTTCCATGACACGCTGCTCGTGCCCGTCTTGCTCAGCGCGCTGGCATTCGTCGCCGCGACCTTCCTGATCCGCGATGATTTAGCGGCGGAGACGATGCGGCGTGCCCCCGTAGCGGTTGATGTGGCCGTACCGCTGGCACAACCAGTGATGAAGTGAAAGGGAACGAGCATGACCGTTATCGCGGTGTTGCGATGAGGGGCGTATCGAACACGGACTCTCGACCTCGGCTATCGGAGCGCTGGCGCGCACGATACGGCCCTTGGGCGGTGATCACCGGCGCCTCCGATGGCATCGGTCGTGAGATGGCGCTGCGACTGGCGGAGGCGGGGCTGAACCTCGTGCTGGTCGCGCGCCGCCGCGACGTGCTGGATCACATCGCGGCCGACCTGACCGTGCGGCACGGGATCGAGACCAGGGTGATCGGCGTGGACTTGGCGTTGGAGACGGCAGTGGAGACGGTGACGACCGGCACCGACGGCCTGGATGTGGGACTGCTCGTCGCCGCTGAGGGATTCGGCACCTCAGGTCGCTTTATCGACGCTCAATTGGAACAAGAACTGGCGATGGTCAACGTCAACTGTCGGGCAGTGATGGCGTTATGCCTGCATTTTGGGCGACGCATCGCGGGCCGGAAGCGCGGCGGCATCATACTGATGAGCTCCCTGCTGGGTTTTCAGGGCGTGCCGCACGCCGCCCACTATGCAGCGACGAAAGCGTATGTACAGTCGCTTGCCGAAGCGCTCCATGTCGAACTGGCACCGCTCGGTGTGGATGTCGTAGCATCCGCTCCCGGGCCGGTTCACAGCGGTTTCGCGGCTCGGGCCGGCATGCGCTTGGGTCTGGCGCTCACGCCACGAGATATCGCCCAAGCAACCCTGGATGCTCTCGGGCGGCGAGCAACAGTCCGGCCGGGCTGGTTGTCGAAGTTCCTGGAAGGCGCGCTCGTCCCATTGCCGCGGTGGGCGCGGGTGCGCGTGATGGGGATAATTATGAACGGCATGACGAGACACGTCCACGGGGATCAGAAAACCTCCGCTGTCAATTCTGGATGACGCCACTGTCTGGGAGGCCACAGCGATCAGACGAGAACGGGAAACCGCAGGATAGAGGATTGCGCCGCAAGCGCGACCCGTGGCGGCGACATGAGAGCAACGGGTATGAACGACACCGGGCACGTCACCGGCGTGGGTATCGTGACATTCAAAGGGAGCCTGTCGTCGGTGTGGCGGAGAGAGCGGCGCGGTTGACCGCAGCGCCGCTTGCGGAGCGACGGCGTATCGGACGATGCATGTCCGCTCCGCCGCGTGCGGTGCCCTGCAGTGATCTTCGGTTTCCCATCCGTATGCGCCCGCTCCTTACCATCCTGTACAATGCGCGGGTTGGGAATCATCTTCGGGTGGGGAGGAGTGAACGATGGCGACGCAAACCGCGCCGGTGCGGACGGAAATCGGGATCGGGCGGGTGGAAGGGATTTTCACGGCGCCTGCCGCCGGTGCGCCGATGGTGGCGTTGGAGCGGGCGCGGGTCGTCGCCGGGCGGGGGCTGGAAGGGGATCGCTACTTCGACGGGCGCGGCTACTATTCGCAGGTGCCGCCGCTCACGGGCCGCCGCCTGACGCTGATCGAGGCCGAATCGCTCGACGCGCTGGAACGCGACACCGCTATCACACTCGCGTCACACGAATGCCGCCGCAACCTCGTCACACGCGGCATCCGCCTCGACGCGCTGATCGGCAGGCGGTTCCGCGTCGGCGCGATCGAGTGCTACGGTGAGCGTCCCTGCCCGCCTTGCGGCTACATCGAGGAGTTGACCGGCAAGCCCGGCCTCAATCGCGGCCTGACGGATCGCGGCGGTATCCGCGCCGAAATCCTCCTCGATGGCGAGATCGCGCTCGGCGACGTCATCGACCTGAGCAGCATCGCCCCATGACGGCGACGCGCTTCACCATCGAGCCGCCCTTCTGGTCGCTCTTCCCCGACGCGCGGGTCGGTGTGGTCGTCGTGCGCGGCGTGGACAATGCGCGCAGTGCCGATGCGTCCGCCGCCCTGCTCGCGGACGCGGTCGCCGGGGCGGCGCGCACGGTGGGCGATGCGGATATCGCCACCTATCCGGCCATCGCGCCGTGGCGGGAGGCGTACCGCGCCTTCGGCGTCAAGCCCGCCAAGCAGCGTTCGTCCATCGAGAACTTGCTGCGCTCCGCCGTCGCAGGCAATGTCCGCAGCATCAACCCGCTGGTGGACCTGTACAACGCCGTCTCGCTCCGCCATCTGCTGCCGTGCGGCGGCGAGGACTTGCACGCCATCGCGGGCGATATCCGGCTGACGCGGGCGGCGGGCGGCGAGCAGTTCGTGCCGCTCGGCAGCGCGGAGCCGCAGCCCCCGCAACCCGGCGAGGTGATCTACCACGACGACACCGGCGTCATCTGCCGCGCGTGGAACTGGCGCGAGGCGGAGCGCACCAAACTGACCGAGCGGACGACCGATGCCTTCCTGTGCATCGAGACGTTGCCGCCCACCGATGAGGCCACCCTGCGCGCCGCCTGTACCGCGCTGGCGATGCTCGTGACCGACCATCTCAGCGGCACGTCCGCTATCCATCTCACGACGATGCAGCATCCGGAAATCAACATGGTGGCGTAGGCTTCAGCCTGCGTCCCTGCGATCTCTCGTGCAGGCGGAAGCCTACGCCGCCGAGTGAAAGGCAATTGTGGAGCAGCCAATCATTAACATCGTCGGAGAGAAGGTCGCCCTCGGCCCGATGCATCATGATCTGCTGCCGCTCATCACGCGCTGGAGCAACGACCTCGCGGCTCGGCGCAACAGCGGCGCGCCGCTCCCACAGACGCTCGAACAGCGGATCGCGCGGTACGAGCGCGATACGGCGGACGAGCACGGCGTCGACTTCGCCGTCTACGAGCGGGCGGCGTGGCGGCCCATCGGCACCGTCGGCCTGTTTGACATCAACTACCGCAACAGGCGGGCGGAGTTCGGCATCCTGATCGGCGAGGCGGACGCGCGGGGCAAGGGCTACGGCACGGAGACGACGCGGCTGATGCTCGACTACGCCTTCACCGCGCTCGGGCTTCGCAATGTCGCGCTGACGGTCGGGGAATGGAACATCGCGGGGCAGCGGGCGTACGCCAGGGCGGGGTTCCGCGAGTACGGCAGGCGGCGGCAGTGCTGGATGATGGGCGGGCGATGGTGGGACGAGATCGCGATGGACTGCCTCGCGACGGAATTTGAGAGCCTGGCGCTCCATCGGGTCTTCACGCCGGACGCGCCGCGCGATCATCGTTGATAGGGGCGGCGTGGTCGCGAGGGATGACAAACCGGGGAGAACCGCAAAGACGCAAAGGACGCAAAGAGAAAGGTCTTAACACAGAGGACACGGAGCACACAGGGGGCACAGAGAAAAAGAAGATCGCTCTGTGGACTCTGTGGACTCTGCGCGCTCTGTGTTAAAACCTGGTCCCTCTTCGCGTCCTTCGCGCCTTTGCGGTTCAATTGGTTCCGATCCGACGGTCATGTGATGATTGTGGATGGGGAGAGACGACGATGCCAACGAGTGATCTGATGATCTGTTCGATTCAGGTGGGCATACCGACACACTACGGCACCGAGGGCGCGCCCCATGAGATGGACCGTGCGTGGGTGACGAGTTTCGCCAGACAACCCGTGACGGGGCCAATCCGGCTCGGCGCAGAAAACCTCGCGGGGAATCAGCAGGCGGACACGAAGAATCACGGCGGGCCGGACAAGGCCGCCCTCTGCTACGCCGCGAGCCATTACCCGCTGTGGCAGGCTGAGATCGGCCAGCAGTTCCCGCACGGTGGGTTCGGGGAGAACCTCACCGTCGCGGGGCAGACCGAGGAGACCGTCTGCATCGGTGACACCTACGCCATCGGCGATGTCCGCGTGCAAATCTCGCAGCCGCGCGGGCCGTGCTGGAAGATCGCGCGCCGCTGGCGCATCGAGGACCTGACAACGCGCGTACTGGCGACGGGCCGCACGGGCTGGTATGTGCGCGTGCTGATCGAGGGGAACGTCGAGGCGGGCCAACCCCTCACGCTGCTCGAACGGCCCTTCCCGCAGTGGACCATCGCGCGCGTCAACGCGATCATCAACCACAAGGGCGACCCGAAG
>JAABUT010002910.1_pt1 | contig 15601 bp, 13 predicted proteins | sample 5559281 | NCBI WGS metagenome assembly JAABUT01 (sample SAMN10711880, study PRJNA513359) | rock metagenome | isolation source: Antarctica rocks | place: Antarctica: Victoria Land, Ricker Hills nord | collected 2016-01-04 | reverse complement strand
CGCGGTTGCGACGACGGGAGTGCTTGCAGCCGGCATGCCGCGGCGTGGTGCCGCACAGGCGAAGGCGATGCCGGGGATCACCGACACGGAAATCCTGATCGGGCAGACCATGCCATACAGCGGCCCGGCGTCGTCCTACGGCACCATCGGCCGGTCCGAGGCGGCGGTGTTCGCCATGATCAACGAGGCCGGCGGCATCAACGGCCGCAAGATCCGGTTCATCAGCATCGACGACGGCTACAACTCGTCCAAGACGGTCGAGCAGATCCGCCGGCTGGTGGAACAGGACAACGTGGCGGCGATCTTCCAGATGCTGGGCACGCCCTCGGTGAACGCCACCCGGCGCTACCTGAACAACGCCAAGGTGCCGCAGATCTTCGTCGCCACCGGCGCCACCCAGTTCGGCGACCACGAGCACTATCCCTGGACCATGGGCTGGCAGCCGACCTACCAGATCGAAGGCCATGTGTATGCGCGATATGTGTTGGATCATCACAAGGGCGAGAAGACGGCGGTTTTGTATCAGAACGACGACTCCGGCAAGGACTACCTGAAGGGCTTCAAGGACGGGCTGGGCGAGGCCAATTCCAAGATGCTGGTGGCGACCGCCAGCTTCGAGGTGACCGACCCGACGGTGGACTCGCAGATCCTGTCGCTGCGCCAGTCCGGCGCCACCGTGCTGTTCGCCACCGGGGTGCCCAAGATCGCCGCGATGGCGATCCGCAAGACCTACGACATCGGCTGGCTGCCGGTGTACATCATGGCGTCGGTGGGCAGCTCGGTCGCCTCCGGCCTGGCGCCGGCCGGGCTGGAGAAGGCGGTGGGGCACATCACCAGCGCCTACATCAAGGACCCGACCGATCCGCAATGGGCCAACGACCCGGATTTCAAGGCGTGGTTCGCCTGGCTGAAGAAGTACTACCCGGAGGGCGACGTCGGCGACCTGAACAACGCCTACGGCTATGCCTGCGCCCTGACGATGGTGCAGGTGCTGAAGCAGTGCGGTGCCGACCTGTCGCGCGAGAACATCATGCGCCAGGCCGCCAACCTGGACTTCGTGGCGCCGATGCTGCAGCCCGGCATCCGCATCAAGACCGGTCCCGCGGACTTCTACCCGATCAAGCAGCTGCGCCTGGTCCGCTTCGACGGCCGCGCCTGGGTGCCGTTCGGCGAAGTTATCTCGGGGTAGTCGCGCGACCACCCCGCACGGCGCTGTTGCAGCAAGTTTCGGGGATACCTAACCTGACCTGATAGCGGGCGCTCAAGACGTTCAACGGGGAAACCCCGGCACGGGCGCCGCTGGAACAGGGAGAACACCATGACGCAGCGTCAGGCTGCCGCGGGGGTGTCGTTGCCCCGCCGTTCGTTGCTCGCCGGCGCCGCCTTCGGGGCTGCCGCCTCGATCGCTCCGCGACCGGCACGGGCGCAGCGCCGCGACCCGCGCGAGCTGCGCTTCATCACCGCTGTCGGCCTCACCGTCCTCGACCCGATCTGGACCACCTCGCTGGTGACCCTGAACCATGCCTACGGCGTCTACGACACGCTGTATGGCGTCGGCCAGGACCTGTCGCCACGGCCGCAGATGGTGGCCGGCCACACGGTCTCGGACGACGGGCGCACCTGGGAGTTCCGGCTGCGGGACGGGCTGCTGTTCCATGACGGCGAGCCGGTCCTGGCGCGCGACGCGGTGGCGTCCATGCGGCGCTGGTGGCGGCGCGACTCGTTCGGCCAGCTTGTCGCCGAAGCGGCGGAGTCTCTGGAAGCGGCGGACGACCGCACGATCCGCCTGAAGCTGAAGAAGCCGTTCCCCCAGCTGCTGGCGGCGCTGTCGCGCGTGGGCGCGCTGACCTGCTTCGTGATGCCCGAGCGGCTCGCCGCGACGGACGCCTATTCGCAGATCAAGGAGACGATCGGCAGCGGGCCGTACCGTTTCCTCAAGGACGAGTTCAACGCCGGCAGCCGGGCCGCCTACGCGCGCTTCGACCGCTACGTGCCGCGCGACGGACCGGCCGAGCGGACCGCCGGCGGCAAGGTCGCCCATTTCGAGCGCGTCACCTGGTACACCATGCCGGACTCGGCCACGGCGGCGAGCGCGATGCAGGCGGGCGAGATGGACTGGTGGGAATATGTCCCGGCCGACCTGCACGAGATGATGACCAAGGCGCGCGGCGTCGCGGTGCAGCCGAAGGACCCGTTCAACTGGTTCGGCATCGCGCGGTTCAACCACCTGCAGCCGCCGTTCAACAACCGCAGGCTGCGCCGCGCCCTGCTGGCTGCCGTCAACCAGGACGACTACATGCGGGCCGGCTTCGGCGACGACCAGGCGGTGTGGCGCACCTGCCGGGCGATGATGCCCTGCGGCGTCCGCGACGTGACCGAGATGGGCTTGGCCGACATGCCGGCGCTTCCGGTCGAGGCGGCGCGCAAGGCGGTGGCGGAGTCCGGCTACAACGGCGAGCGGACGGTCGTGCTGGCACCGATGGACTACCCGCAGCTCGGCGCCTTCGGCATCGTCACCGCCGACCTGCTGCGCCGCATCGGCATGAACGTCGATTTCCAGCCGATGGATTGGGGCACCATGATCGCGCGCACCGCCAACCGCGAGCCGGTGGAGAAGGGCGGCTGGAGCCTGTTCCACACCTCCGGCTCGATGCCCTCGATGCTGAACCCGGCGCTGAACATGTATGTCCGCGGCCAGGGCGCCAAAGGCTGGAGCGGCTGGTACGACAAGCCGGAGATCGAGGCGCTGACCCAGCAATGGCTCGACAGCCCGGCGGACAGCTCGCAGCGGGAGCTTTTCGACCGCATCCAGCGCGTGCTGTTCGACGACCCGCCGCTGCTGCCGCTTGGGCAGTACGGCGTCTACACGGTGCGGCGGAAGGACATCACCGGCATCCTCGACGGGTCGGCCTCATATCCGTGGAACGTCCGCCGGACCTGATCAGAGCGTCAGGCCGCCGTCCACCACGATGGTCTGCCCGGTCACCATGCTGGCGCCAAATCCCAAGAACACGATCACCTCGGCGAGGTCGTCGGTCTCACAGCGACGGCGCAGCACGGCCTTCTCGATCGAGCTGCGGCGCTGCTCCTCGCTCCATTCGATCTGCCAGCTGGAATTGACCGCGCCGGGCGCCACGGCGTTCACCCGCACCTCCGGCGCCAGGCCGCGGGCGAGGTTCTTGGTCATGCTGACGACCGCCGCCTTGGTGGCGCCGTAGGCCATCGAGCTGCCGGCGGAATGCAGCCCGGCGATCGACGCGGTGGAGACGATGGCGCCGTGGGCTTCCTTCAACCAGGGCGCGGCTGCCTTGGAGCAGCGGAACACGCCCTTGACGTTGACCTCCAGCAGCGTGTCCCACAGCTCCTCGGTGATGAGGTCGATCCGTGCGGGCGGGATCAGGCTGGTGACGCCCGGGGTGCCGGCGTTGTTCACCAGCAGGTCCAGCCGGCCCAGCTTGCGGCAGGCGGCTTCCACCATGGCCTCGCAGTCACCGGCGACGCCGACGTTGCCGGGCGCCTCGATGACGCTGAGGCCCTCCTGGCGCAGGTTGGCGACGGCTTCGGGTCCGCGCGCGTCGCCGGCGAGGAAGTTGATCGCCACCGCGCAGCCGTTGCGCGCCAGCATGGTGGCGGTGGCCAAGCCGATGCCGGACGCGGCCCCGGTCACCAGGGCGGCCTTGCCGGACAGGTCGTAGCGGAGCTTGTTGGCTGTGCTCAGGTTGGTCATTCGCCCTCCATGTGGCCGATGTCGCGCAGCGCCCGCTTCAATGCCAGCAGCTTGCCGTCGCGCTCGCGGAACAGCTCGTCAGGGGTGCGCCCGCCCCAGTCGAAATAGCCGCGGCCGCTCATCACGCCGGTGCGGCCCTCGGCGATGAGCTTGTCGACGGTGGCGCTGCGGCCGGTGACGGGCGGCGGTTCGTAGGTCTTGTTGGTCAGCGCGTCCTTGGTGAGGGGAATGCCGGTGAAGTCCGCCTTGGCCATGTGGCCGAGGATGGGGATGCGCAGCGCCAAGCCGTGGATGACGGCGTCGTCGATGTCCTTGGCGGTGGCGTAGCCCTCGTCGATCAGCATGTTCACCTCCAGCGAGATGGCGGACTGAATGCGGTTGGCGATGTAGCCGGGAATGAAGCGCGCCATCACCACGGGCACCTTGCCCATGTCGGCCACCAGCCTTCTGACTTTCTCCACCACTGCCGGGTCGGTTTTCGGGCCGCCGACCACGTCGCACAGGTCGACCAGGTAGGGTGGCGTGTACCAGTGCGCGATCAGGGTGCGCGGCAGCCGGCGCTCGGGCATTAGCGGGAAGATGTCGAGGTAGGAGGTGTTGCTGGCGATGATGACGTCCATCGGCGCCAGGGCGTCGATTTCGGCGTACAGGGCGCGCTTGGCGTCGGGCCGCTCGACGATCGCCTCGACGATCAGCTCGGCGCCTTCAAGCGTGTCGGCCACCGTCGAGCAGCGCGTCACCATCCCGGCCAGGCGATCGGACGTCCAGGTCGCCTCCACCTCCCCTGCATCGCGCAGGGTGGCGAGGGCGGTCTGCATCAGGCCGAGTGACTTCTCCAGCGTGGCCGGGTTGCTGTCGGTCATGCGGATGGTGTGGCCGCCCAGGGCATGCACCAAAGCCAGCGCGTGACCCATGAGGCCGGCGCCGAAGACCGAAATTCTCATGCGGTGTGCTCCTTAAGGCAGCCAGGGTTCGGGCGCGCGGGTGTCGATGTCGGTGACCACGTCGACCAGCACGGGCTCGTCCATCGCCAGCGCCTGTGCCAGGGCGGGTGCGATGGCGTCGGCGTGCTCGACGCGGACGGCGTGCACGCCGAAGCTGCAGGCCACGGTGGCGAAGTCGGTCGGGCCGAAACGCAGCATCTCCTTGGGGTTGCCCGGCGTGTTGCCCTGCATGCGCAACAGCCCGGGCCAGCCCTGGCCGAAGCCGGAGTTGTTGTTGATGACCGTCACCGTGGCGATGCCGCCGCGGCGCGCCGTTTCCAGCTCGGCCAGATGGTAGTAGAACGCGCCGTCGCCGGAGAACGAGATCACCTTGCGGTGCGGGGCGGCCAGCTTGGCGCCGAGGGAGGCCGGGAACGCCCAGCCGAGCGAGCCGGCGGCGCGCAGGTAGGTCTGCCCGGCCCCGTTCAGCTCGATGCAGGTGCCGGTCCAGATGCCGGAATAGCCGGTGTCGGCGACCAGGATGCCGTCGGCCGGCAAGGCCTTCTCGATTTCCGCGCACAACCGTGCTACGTGGATCGGCGAGCTGTCGGCGGTGAACTGCGGCTGCATGGACGCGCGCCACCCCGCCATCAGGTCCGCGGCGTGCGCGGCGAAGGCCGGGTCGCGCTGCGGCCAACCGACGGCGGCGATCAGCGCCGGCAGGCTGGCCTTGGGATCGCCGCAGACGCCGATGGTGTCGGGGTAGTTGCGGCCCAGCTCGGCGCCGTCGATGTCGATCTGCACCACCTTCGCGCCCGGCGCCGGGATGCGCCATGTGTGCGTGGTCTGGTCGCCGGCGTCGCAGCCGACAAACAGCACCAGGTCGGCGCCGTGCACCACCTGGTTGGCCGGCGGGGCCGCGTAGTTGCCGACCACGCCGACCGCCAGCCGGTGCCGGGGCGGGATGATGCCGCGCGCGCCCAGCGAGGTCGCCACCGGTGCGGACAGGGCTTCGGCCAATGCGAGGATTTCCGGCCCGGCACCGGAGGCGGCAGCGGCATCGCCGGCTACGACCGCCACGCGGCCCGCTGCCAGCAACGCTCTTGCGGCAGTTGCGATCTCACTGGGGTCGGCCACCGGGCGATGTGGCGGCACGCGGAACAGGTCGGGATCAAGCATTACGGGTTCGGCCACGCTGCCGGTCTCGATCACTTCGGCGGACAATCCGAACAGGTCCAGATGCGCCGGGCGCGGCGTGCCGGACGTGGCCGACCGCACCGCCTGGCGCAGCAGCCGCGGCAGGTCGGCGGCGGTGGCGACGACGGCGGAGAACTTCGTCACCGGGGCGAACAGCGGCGCGTGGTCGACTTCCTGGTAGGCGTTGGCGTGTTGCTGGCCCGGCACCTTGCGCCCGGTCAGCGCCACCACCGGCATCCGCGCCAGATACGCGTCCTGCAGGGCGGCGGCCATGTTCGCCGCCCCCACCGCCTGGGCGAAGCAGAGGCTGGCGCGGCCGGTGATCCGGGCGTAGCCGTCGGCCATGTAGACCACGGCCTTTTCGGTGTGCGCCAGCTCGCGGCTGACGCCGGCCTGTTCCAGCGCGATCAGGGTCCGGCGCAGCACCGCGTCGATGAAGAAGACGTGCTTCGTGCCGGACGACGCGATCGCCTGCGCCAGCCAGTCCGACCCGGAAAGGTCGGTCATCTCAGAACAGGCTGCCCATGTCGGCGACCATGGCCTGGTGGTGGTCGGTGTCGCCGAACAGCTTCTCGATCACCGTCATGCGCTTGAAGTAGTGGCCGACCTTGTACTCCATCGTCATGGCGATGCCGCCGTGCAGCTGCACGGTTTCCTCGCCGATCAGCCGGCCGGAATGGCCGATCTGCACCTTGGCGGCCGAGACTGCGCGGCGCCGCGCCACCGGATCGGGGTCGGCGGACATGAAGGTGGCGTACATCGCCATGCTGCGCGCCTGCTCCAGCGCCACGAACATGTCCACCGAACGGTGCTGCAGCACCTGGAACTCGCCGATGGCGCGGCCGAACTGCTTCCGCTGTTTCATGTAGTCGACGGTGGTGGTGTGCATCTCCTGCATCAGACCGACCGCCTCGGCGCACAGGGCGGCGATCGCCTCGTCCACCACGCGCTCGATCGCCGGCAGCGCGTCCGGGCCGCCGAGCATGGCGGTGGCGCGGACGTTGGCCAGGCTGATCTCGGCGGCGCGCTGGCCGTCCTGGGTGGGGTAGCCGGTGCGGGTCAGCCCCTCGGCGGTGCCGTCCACCACGAACAGGCCGACGCCCGAGCGGTCGCGCCGCTTGCCGGAGATGCGCGCGGTGACCAGCAGGGTGTCGGCGGCGTCGCCGTGCAGCACCAGGCCCTTGTCGCCGTTCAGCACCCAGGCGCCCCCCTCCTGGACGGCGGTCGTCTGCACATCCGCCATGTCGTAGCGCGAGGCACGCTCAAGATGGGCGAAGGCCACCATCGACTTGCCGGCCGCGATGAGCGGCAGCATGACGGCCTGCTGCTCGGGCGTGCCGGCGGCGCGGATCAACCCGCCGCCGAGGATGACGGTGGCGAAGAACGGCTCCAGCAGCAGGCCGCGGCCATACGCCTCCATGACGATCATGGTTTCCACCGGGCCGCCGCCGAAGCCGCCGTGCGCCTCGGCGAACGGCAGGCCCAGCAGTCCCAGCTCGGCGTATTGCGACCACATGTCGCGGCTGAAGCCGTCCGGCTCGCGGCCATACTTCTTGCGGCTTTCGAAGCCGTAGCGGTCGGCGACCAGCCGGTCCACGCTGTCCTTCAACAAGCGCTGGTCGTCGTTCAGGTCGAAGTCCATTTTCTTATTTTCCAGTCGTTTCCGCAGGGTCGTTTCCGTAGGCGGCAGCTGGTGTCAGAAGCCCAAGATGGCCTTGGCGATGATGTTGCGCTGGATTTCGTTAGAGCCGCCGTAGATCGACACCTTACGGGTGTTGAAATACGCCGGCGCGGCGCCGGCGGCGTATTCCGGGCCGTAGCCCGCCTCGTTGCGCCCGCTGCCCTCGTCGGACATCGCGAACGGCATGATGTACGGCCCGACCACGTCCATCATCAGCTCGGTGCAGGCCTGCTGGATTTGCGAGCCCTTGATCTTCAGGATCGACGACGCCGGGTTCGGCCGGCCCTTGTCACGCCCCGAGTCAGCGGCCACCACGCGCAGCTGGGTCATCTCCAGCGCCTTCAGCTCGATCTCGACGGCCGACAGCTTGGCGCGGAACCTGGGGTCGTCCAGCACCCGCGCCTCCCCGATCGGCTCGATCGCCGCCAGCTCGCGGATGCGCTTCAGCCGGGCCTTGGACACGCCGACGCGGGCGATGCCAGTGCGCTCGTTGCCGAGCAGGAACTTGGCGTAGTCCCAACCCTTGTTCTCCTGGCCGACCAGGTTCTCGTACGGCACCACCACGTCGTCGAAGAACACCTCGTTCACTTCCGCGCCGCCGTCGATGGTCTGGATCGGGCGCACGGTGATGCCGGGGGTCTTCATGTCGCACAGGATGAAGCTGATACCCTCCTGCTTCTTCACCGACGCGTCCGTCCGGCAGAGCACGAAGATCCAGTCGGCGTGCTGGGCCAGGGTGGTCCAGGTCTTCTGGCCGTTGATCACCCAGGTGTCGCCGCGGCGTTCCGCCTTGGTGCGCAGCCCGGCCAGATCGGACCCCGCCCCCGGCTCGCTGAAGCCCTGGCACCACCAGATGTCGAGGTTGGCGGCGGACGCGAGGAACCGGGCCTTCTGCGCCTCGCTGCCGAACTGGGCGATCACCGGGCCGACCATGGAGGTGTTGAACGCCAGCGGCGACGGCACGCCGGCCTGCTGCATCTCGTCCTGGTAGAAATACATCTGCACCGCGGTCCAGTCCTGGCCGCCCCAGGCCACCGGCCAGTTCGGCACCGCCCAGCCGCGCGCGTTCAGGATGCGCTGGGACCGCACGGTCTCCTCCTTGGACAGATGCTGGCCTTCCAGCACCTTCTTGCGGATGCCTTCCGGGAACTCGGTGCGGAAGAAGCTGCGGCACTCGTCGCGGAAGGCGAGTTCGGGCGAGGTGAAGTTCAGGTTCATGTGATTTCCTCGATTATTCAGGTCTGCCAGTAGCTGATCTGCATATAGTTTCAGCCCGGACGCCGAACAGTGCAAGCGCCGGCGGCACGTGCGCCTGCGAGCAATTCCCAATCCTCGTGAAAGGTGTAACCTTCACGCCGAATACCTTGAAGCGGAGCCACCGCATGTCCCTGCCACCCGTGCTGCAGCACCTGAGACTTCCCGCCATCGGCTCGCCGTTGTTCATCGTGTCGACGCCGGAGCTGGTGATCGCGCAGTGCAAGGCCGGCGTCGTCGGCAGCTTTCCCGCGCTGAACGCCCGCCCGCCCGAGATGCTGGCCGAATGGCTGCGGCGGATCATCGGCGAGCTGGGCGAACACGACGCCCGCCACCCGGACCGCAAATCGGCGCCGTATGCCGTCAACCAGATCGTCCACCGTTCCAACGTGCGGCTGATGCACGATGTCGAGGTGTGCACGAAGTTCCAGGTGCCGCTGGTGATCACCTCGCTGGGCGCGCGGGAGGAGGTTTACGACGCCACCCGCAGCTACGGCGGCACCACGCTGCACGACGTCATCAACAACAACTTCGCCCGCAAGGCGATCGAGAAAGGTGCGGACGGGCTGATCGCGGTGGCGGCCGGCGCTGGCGGACATGCCGGGTCGATCTCGCCCTTCGCCCTGATCCAGGAGATCCGCGGCTGGTTCGACGGGCCGGTGGCGCTGTCAGGTGCCATCGCCAACGGCGGCGCCATCCTGGCCGCGCAGGCGATGGGCGCGGACCTGGCCTATATCGGCTCGGCGTTCATCGCCACCACCGAGGCCAACGCCGCCGAGGGCTACAAGAACATGATCGTCGACAGCTCGGCGGCCGACATCCTGTACACCAACGCCATCACCGGCGTGCACGGCAACTATCTCAGGCCAAGCCTGGAGCGGGCCGGGCTGGACCCGGAGAACATGCCGGTGTCGGACCCGTCGAAGATGAACTTCGGCAGCGACAAGCCGAAGGCGTGGAAGGACATCTGGGGCTCCGGCCAGGGCATCGGCGCGGTGCGCTCGGTGGTGCCGGTGGCGGAGCTGGTAGGGCGGCTGGTCGGCGAGTACGACGCTGCCCGCGCGCGGCTGGAACTGGCCAGCCGGCCAGTGGCCGAGGCGCTGGCGGGCCGGTGACGCCAGCCGACGCCGGCATCGCCGGGCGGGTGGCGATGGTGACGGGCGCGTCGTCCGGCCTGGGCGCCCGCTTCGCCCAGGTGCTGGCCGAGGCCGGCGCCACGGTGGCGATCACCGCCCGGCGCATGGACCGGCTGGACGGCGTGGCATCGGGGATCACCGTTGCCGGCGGACGGGCGGTGGCGGTGGCGATGGACGTGACCAGCGTCGCGTCGATACGCGAAGCCTGCGCACGGGTCGAGGCGGAATGCGGGCCGATCGGCATCCTGGTCAACAACGCCGGCATCAGCCGCCAGCAGCGCCTGGTGGATGTCGAGGAGGCGGACTACGACGCGGTGCTGGACACCAACCTGAAGGGCGCCTTCTTCACCGCCCAGGCAGCCGCGCGCCAGATGATCGCCCACAAGATCGAAGGTCGCATCGTCAACATCGCCTCGGTGGCGGCGCTGCGGACCTTGGGTCAGGTCGGCACCTACTGCATGTCCAAGGCGGCGCTGACCCACATGACGCATTCCATGGCACGCGAGTGGGGCCGGCACGGCATCAACACCAACGCGATCTGCCCGGGCTATATCGAGACCGAGATTAGCGCCGCGTTCCTGGCGACCGAGGCCGGGCAGCGCATGGTGGGAGCGTTGCCGCGCCGGCGGATGGGCGTGCCTTCGGATCTGGACGCGATCCTTCTGTTGCTGTGCAGCCAGGCGCCGTCGCGGTTCATCAACGGGTCGGTGATGGTCGCCGACGACGGTTTTGTCGCGGCTTAGAGCCTGTCAGGTGATGATAGAGTCGCCTGACAGGCGTTGGCTCGTTGATTGAAGACGCAGAACTTCGGATCGAACGAAGCCGTCTGAACCGAACATGCTCTAGCCGCGGATGGTATAGCCGCCGTCGCATGGGATGGCGGCGCCGGTGACGAAGTCCGACGCGTGCGAACACAGAAAGACGGCGATGCCGGCGAGGTCCTCGGATTTGCCCCAGCGGCCGGCCGGCGTGCGCGACATGACGCTGTCGTTGAGACCGGGCACTTGGTCGCGGGCGCCGGCCGTCAGCTCGGTGTCGATCCAGCCGGGCAGAATTGCGTTGGCCTGGATGTTCGCGCCGGCCCAGGCGGTGGCGATGGCGCGGGTATACTGCATGATGGCGCCCTTGCTGGCGGCATAGGCGCTGGCGTGCGGCGCACCCATCAGGCTCATCACCGAGCCGATGTTGACGATCTTGCCGCCGCCGGCACGGACCATCTCCGGATAGGCCGCCTGGCAGCACAGGAAGGCGCTGGTCATGTTGGTGTCCATCACCGCATGCCAGTCGGCTTCTTCCAGGTCCTGCGGACTTTTGCGGATGGCGATGCCGGCGTTGTTGACCAGGATGTCCAGCCGCCCGAAGCGGGCGACGGCCTGGGCCACGAGTGCGACGCAGTCAGCCTTGCGGGTCACGTCGGCGGCGATGAAGACGGCGTCCCCGCCCAGCGCCTTCGCCGCCGCCTCGCCCTTGGCGGCGTTGCGTCCGGCGATGACCAGCGATGCGCCGGCGCCGGCAAGACCGCGTGCCATGCCCAGCCCGATGCCGCCGTTGCCGCCGGTGACGATCGCCACCTTGCTCGTGAGGTCGAACATGTTCATGGCGCCGGGTCCCCCGTCTTCAGAGGAGTATCAACGCAGAAGGCCGGGGCGGCAACCGCCCCGGCCTTCGTCACCGGGTCAACACCCGGAAAGTCACGTGCAGACGATGCGGCTACTTGCTGGTTCCCGTCGCACCGCCGGCATTGCCGGCACCGCCGTTGCCGGCACCGGTGCCGCTGGACGAAGTGGTGTCGTTGCCGCCCTGCGTGCCCTGGGTGCGCGCAGAACCGGGAACGCCGACGCCGACGCCGGAGGCCGGCGCACCGATGGCGGGCGGCATGGGGGCGCTGGGGTTAACCACTGCGCCGCCAGGTGTCACGATGACACCCGGACTTGTCGTCGCGGCGCCGGTGTTCGGGCTGTTGCCCGACGGCGACTGGGCAAATGCCGCACCGGAAACGAGCACGGCGGCGGCAGCGGCAATAAGAACTTTCTTCACGAGCAATCCTCCATTCCTGCCTGACCGTATCGGCCCAGGTCTACAACCGAGAAATGCGCGATAGACATCAAGGTTCCCGTTCCGGAACATGGCCTTTTGGTGGCATCCGGGTGCGTTCACGGCGTTCCGGCGGGATCGGCGCGGCGTTGCGCGAACAGATCAAATCTGCTCGGCGCGGTGGCATGCGACCGTGTGACCGGCCACCGTCCGCAGCTCCGGACGCTCTGCGGCGCAGCGTGCGGCGGCGTGCTGGCAGCGGCTGGCGAAGGCGCAGCCCGGCGGCGGGTTCAGGGCCGAGGGCAGCTCGCCGCGGATCGCCACCACCGGCCGGCGCCGGCCCGGATCGACCGACGGCGTGGCGGCCAGCAGCACGCGCGTGTAGGGGTGCCTGGGGTTGGCGAACAGGCTGTCGCGGCTGGCGTGCTCGACCGGCCGGCCGCAGTACATCACCATCACCTCGGCAGCGATGTGGCGCACCACCGACAGGTCGTGGCTGATGAACAGATAGGCCAGCTGGAACTCGTCCTGCAGGTCCATCAGCAGGTTCAGGACCTGCGCCTGGATCGACACGTCCAACGCCGACACCGGCTCGTCCGCCACCACCACGGCGGGATTCAGCATCAGTGCCCGGGCGATGGCGATGCGCTGGCGCTGGCCGCCGGAGAACATGTGCGGGTAGCGGCCGTGCTGGTCGGCGCGCAGCCCCACCTTGGCCATCATGGCACGGACCGCCGTTTCGCGTGTCTTCGCGTCGCCGCGGCGGTTGATCGCCAGCGGCTCGTCCAGGATGGCGCCGACGGTCTTGCGCGGGTTGAGCGAGCCGTACGGGTTCTGGAACACCATCTGCACGCCCAGCCGGGCACGGCGGCGGCCGGCCTCGTCGGGGACATCCACGCCGTTCAACAGGATCTGCCCGGCCGTCGGCGGCTCCAGCAAGGTAGCGATGCGGGCCAGGGTGGACTTGCCGCAGCCGGACTCGCCCACCACCGCCAGCGTCCGGCCGCGGCGCAGCACGAAGGACACGCCGTCGACGGCGCGGACCACGGCCTTCCTGGCGAACAGCCCGCCGCCGGCCGCGTAGTGCCTGGTCAGGCCGCGCGCCTCCATGACGACATCGCTCAAGTCGGCACCCCTTGGGCGTCCAGCGGCCGGATGCAGCGCGCCCGCGCCTGCGGCCCGCCCAGCAGTTCCGGACGCGCGGCGGTGCAGGGCGCGACGGCAAAGCTGCAGCGTGGGCCGAACAGGCAGCCGGCGGGGCGGTCGTCGATGCCCGGCACCATGCCGGGGATGGTCGGCAGCCGCCGGCGTCCCAGCGCGCGTTCCGGCAGGGCGTCCAGCAGGGCCGCGGTGTAGGGGTGGCGCGGGGCGGCGAACAGCGCCGCGGTCGGCTGTTCCTCCACCATCTGGCCGGCATACATCACCTGCACCCGCCGGGCGGTCTCGGCCACCACGCCCATGTCGTGGGTGATCAGCACCAGCGCCATGCCGTGACGGGCCTGCAGGTCGAGCAGCAGGTCCAGAATTTGTTTCTGGATGGTCACGTCCAGCGCCGTGGTGGGCTCGTCGGCGATCAGCAGGCGCGGGTTGCAGGCGATCGCCATGGCGATCATCACGCGCTGGTTCATGCCGCCGGACAGCTGGTGCGGGAAGGCGTTCATGCGGCTGGCCGGCGCCGGGATGCCGACCTGGTCGAGCAGCTCCACCACGCGATCCCGACGCTTGGACCGCGGCACAGCGTCGTGTGCGGACAGCGCCTCGGCGATCTGCCAGCCGACCGGGTAGCACGGGTTGAGCGAGGTCGTCGGCTCCTGGAACACCATCGCCATGTCGCGCCCGACCAGCTTGCGACGGGCGCGCGGAGTCAGAGAAAGCAGATCCGCGCCGTCGAAGCGCATGGCGTCGGCGGTGACCCGGCCGGGCCAGGCGATCAGCCCCATCGCCGCCAGCATCGACACGGATTTTCCTGAACCGGACTCGCCGACGATGCACAGCACCTCGCCTTCGTCGACCGTGACATCGACGCCGTCGACAGCGCGGAACCGGCCGCGGGAGGTGGCGAACTCGACGGCCAGGTTGCGGATCTCCAGCAGCGCTATCAGCGTTTCAACTTGGGGTCGAGCGCGTCGCGCAGGCCGTCGCCGAACAGGTTGAAAGCCAGCACGGTCAGCAGGATGGCGATGCCGGGGAAGGCCAGCACCCACCAGGCGCGCTGGTAGTACTGCAGCGCGCCGGCCAGCATGGTGCCCCATTCCGGCGTCGGCGGCTGCGCGCCCAGGCCGAGAAAGCCGAGGGCCGCCGCATCCAGGATCGCCACCGAGAAGCCCAGCGAAGCCTGCACGATCAGCGGCGCGGCGCAGTTCGGCAGCACCGTGTCGAACATCAGCCGCCCGGTCGAGGCCCCTGCACTTCTCGTGGCGGTCACGTAGTCGCGCGACAGCTCGGACAGGGCGGCCGCGCGGGACAACCGGGTGTAGCCGGGCAAGGTGACGACGGCCACGGCCAGCATGGCGTTGAACATGCCCGGCCCCAGGATCGCCACGATGACGATGGCCAGCAGCAGCGACGGAAACACCAGCAGTATGTCCATCATCCGCATGATGGCGATGTCCACGATGCCGCCGGCAAACGCGCCGGCGAGGCCCAGAACGGTGCCGACGGTCAGCGACAGCGCCACCACCGACAGCCCGATCACCAGGGACAGCCGGGCGCCGTGGATCAGCCGGGACAGCATGTCGCGCCCGACGTCGTCGGTGCCGAGCGGGAAGCGCCAGCCGCCGCCCGGCTGCCACACCGGGGGCGTCAGGAAGTCGGTGCGGTACTGCTCGATCGGCGAATGCGGCGCCGCCACGTCGGCCAGCACCGCCAGCACGATCAGCAGCAGCATGATGCCCAGGCCGAAGACCGCACCCCGGTTCTCGGCGAAGCTGCGCCAGAACAGCGCGGCACGGCTTGCCTCCGCCACCTTCGGCGCCGTCCGGACATCCGACATCAGCGGCGTATCCGCGGGTTGAGGAAGCCGTAGGTGACATCCACGCCGAGGTTCACGGTGATGACCAGCACGGCGATCAGCAAGGTGCCGCCCTGCAGCACCGGGTAGTCGCGGCGCTGGATGCTCTCGATCAGCCAGTGCCCGACGCCGGGCCAGGAGAAGATCGTCTCGGTCAGGATCGCCCCGCCCAGCACGCCGCCGACCTGCAGGCCGATGACGGTGACCACCGGGATCAGCGCGTTGCGCAGCCCGTGCACGATGACCACGCGCGACACCGCCAGGCCCTTGGCGCGGGCCGTGCGGATGTAGTCCTCGTTCAGCACCTCCAGCATCGCCGAGCGGGTCATCCGCGCCACCACCGCCAGCGGGTGCGTGCCCAGCACGATCGCCGGCAGGATCAGGTGACGGACCGCCGACGCGCAGGCGCCCTTGTCATCGGAATACCGGCAGTCCAGCAGCATGAAGCCCGACCACGGCTCCACGTAGTACGCGGCGCCGATGCGTCCGGACACCGGCGTCCAGCCCAGCGCCACCGAGAACACCAGGATCATCATCAGCCCCCACCAGAAGATCGGCATGGAGGCGCCGGTGACGGACAGCCCCATCAGGCCGTAGTCGAACGCCGAACCGCGTTTCACCGCCGCGAACACCCCCAGC